>Ga0256404_1001205_pt1 | contig 64448 bp, 50 predicted proteins | sample RumenRJG_01DNA_FD_185990 | JGI IMG/M metagenome (GOLD analysis project Ga0256404, IMG submission 185990) | Bovine rumen microbial communities from Lethbridge, Alberta, Canada - RJG_01 | ecosystem: Host-associated > Mammals > Digestive system > Stomach > Rumen | place: Canada: Alberta | collected...
ATTCAAGTCCCAAGTTTCCCTCTCCAGCAGGCCGGTTCCTCCTTTTTACAACAAAGGTAAGGAATTCTGCCTTACTAATCAAAGATTATCCCATCTTTTTCTTAGACGCTGCAAACTTAGAGTTCCAGGTCCGTTGCAAGTCCGTTTCCTATATCGGAGGCTGAGACGGACATGAAAAGGTTAAAGTTAAAATTTAACTAAATACATACACACCCTATAATTGCTCAGAAGTTAATCCACTTCTTCAAATCAACCTTTCCTTCAAACATTTCTGCCTTGCGGATGCCTGCTGTATTTACAGGTTTCTCGAACAGGAAACGGTCGATAAAGGCGAGTACCTCAGGGAATTGCTCTTCTGGCAACTGACAATGCGGATGCTTACCGTTGATGGAATAGCCCATGCGGTCGGCTATACCAAAACGCTCCCACACCCTCATAGCGGCATTGACAGATACATAGCCAGACTCGTCGGCAAGCCATTTGTAGTCGGTATTACCAAGCATGAGGAAAGCACGAGGACATACAAGGGCACAAAGCTCATGATGGTCGTATGGCAACTGATATACGCTATCGCCATGAAACTGCTCCTTGAGGCTATGCTTGAACCAATGATAGTCGGTTCTGTCAAGGTCCTCTACCCCATCAATGGTATGCGACACACGCCATGCGGCTGCTCCGCCACCTCCAGGCTCCTGTGCGATGGTGAGCGCGACACGAGGATCAAAGGCTCCACAGAAAAGTGCCATCTTACCGGCATACGAACATCCCGTTACACCGATATGCTTTGTGTCAATCTTTGTAACCTCTGGGCCAAGAATCTCCAATCCATCGATGATACGCTGAAATCCCCATGCCCACATGCTATATGCTCCATTATCAATGAGTTCGGGATAGAGACGCACAAAACCATAGTTGGTTCGGCAGGTATCTCCACGAAACTGTGAATAGCCGTTTACCTGACGCTCATTATAATTCATACGGGCAAGCGGAAGAGGATTGAGCAGGGTATCAGGAAGGGATATACGACTACTGCCTATCAGCAAAGGATAAGGCGCAGCACCCGTCTTTGGGTACTTGATATGTGAAGAGAGCGTGAGCGATTCCTTACCAACGGTAATGGTGACGAAGAGGGTGTCATTATCCATGCGAGCCTTAATCTGGTCGCGTTTCACCTCTGGAATAATACCAATCTCATGCTGTTGGATAAGACTTGAGATTTCGTTACGACGCTCGTTCCATTCGGTGAGATTACTTACCTCGCCACTTTTCTTTTCCCATTTAAGAGGATTTGGAAGACTATGAGATTCTGTGGTTTGGGCACAACTTACAGTTGGCATTACAATAGCCAATGTTGCTAGGAGTAATAGAATACGGTTCATTTACGTCAATTGAAAATTAAAGATTGAAAATTCATTATCGAGTGTAAAATTACAACAAAATTCTGAAACTGAGAAGATTTTTAGACGATTTATTGCAAAAAATTCTTTCAAGTCCAGAAAATACGCTATATTTGCATCATCTACTGATCTATTCCTTACAAAAACATCCCATAAACAGGAAATAGATACTGAGTTTTTTCGGAAAAGAAATTATTATAACAAAGGTCAGAAAATTTAAACGTCATTATGAGAATCGGAATTATTGGTGCAGGATGGATTGCAGAGAAGATGGCATTATCACTTCAAGCAAAGCCACAGGATTGCGAGGTTTACGCAATAGCATCACGAAGCATTGAAAAAGCAAAGGATTTCGCCCAGAAATGGTCAATACAAAAGGCATACGGCTCGTATGAGGAACTGGTGAGCGATAAGGAGGTGGATCTTATCTACATCGCAATCCCTCATTCGCATCACTACGAGCATACACGCCTTGCCTTGGAGCATGGAAAGCCATGTCTGGTGGAAAAGGCATTCACAGCCAATGCACGTGAGGCAGAGGAACTTCTCGCGCTTGCAAAACAGAAGAACCTATTCATAACAGAGGCTATATGGACTCGCTACATGCCTCTTTCACATAAGGTTACGGAGATAATGCAGAGTGGCATTATCGGAGAGCCAAGAATATTGACTGCCACGCTCTGCTATATGATGGAGCACAAGGAAAGGATTGTAAGGCCAGAACTTTGTGGCGGTGCCCTACTCGACCTTGGGGTTTATTGTCTGAACTTTGCCCGAATGTATTTCGGAACAGATATAAAGCGTACCGTTACGAATGTACATATCGGTCCTACGGGAATGGATATGCATGAGTGCATCTCCCTCTCATACGCTGACGGTAAGATGGCAAATCTGCAATCAGGTGCCTTATGTCTTAATGACCGTCAAGGTATTATAAGCGGTGTGGATGGTTATATACGTGTTGATAACGTGAACTGCCCGGAACTTGTTGAGGTATATCGCAACTATGAACTCGTAGCAACATACAAAAAGCCTGCCGATATGGTGACAGGCTATGAGTATCAGGTATTTGAGTGCAAGCGTTGTATAGAGCAAGGATTGCTTGAATCCCCAATGATGCCTCATGAGGAAACTCTTTCTATCATGAAGCAGATGGATGAGTTGAGAAAGGAATGGGGAGTGAGGTATCCGATGGATTAAGGAGACCCACCCCCTTGCCCCTCCCATAAAGGGATGGGAGTAGAATGTATTCATCCTTAATTATTATAGATTGACTTTTTATATCAAAAATCTATGATAGAATAGACCTCCCCCTTGGGTATGAAAAACGTATATACTCCCCTCCCTTTATGGGAGGGGCAAGGAGGTGGGTCTTTATATATACTCATAGCTATTCCCCACGATCTTCAGGTATCTCTCGAAATCCTCACGACGGATAACAACTGTGCCTCGGCAGTCATTAGGATGGAAACTGAGAGTTTCTGCATCTTTGAGACAAGCATCAAGGAAGAGATGAACGTGATGCTCTGTGTCGTTGATAAGCCCGAAAGGAGATACGCTTCCCGGTTCAAGACCGAGGTACTTCATCATACGTTCTGGGGATGCAAAACTGAGTTTTCCACATGAAGGAAGTCCTTGAGCCTGTAATGATGCTTTCAGACGCGCTTCAAGGTCGTGGATGTCGAGGTCATGGTCGCAATGGAAACAGATGAGATAGTGCTTATTACCCTTATGGTTGCGCATGAAGATATTCTTGCAATGCACACTACCATCATCCTTCCACCAACGCTTTGCCTCCTCTATGGTCTTTCCTTCGGGATGATTATAACATTCAAAAGGAATATCGTGCTCCCTTAGATAAGAGAGCACGATTTCTTGTCTTGGATATTCTGATGTCATTTTATTACAACTGAGGATTGTATGAATTGTAAGCAGAAAAACCAGATGCAACTCCTACAATAAAGAGAATAAAGAAAGCTATCAAATAGATTGCAATCATGGTAATGGTAACTATACCCATAAACTTCAGCAGTTTTCTAAGATTGTCAGAAGCAGACTCAAGGTCTTCCTGAGAATCATATTGAAAAGCATCTTTTACATTACGGATACCAGAAAAACACAGTTTTATAGGATAGATGTAAATAAGAGCAAACAATATATAGAATATTCCTGCTATTCCCATAACTGCAGACGACGAACCTAATGACGTTATTGAAGACACTAAAATAACCATAACACCAGCCAAGAGCATAAAAGCAACAGCAATACACATAAGGATATTCAGGAACTTAGCCCATTTCATTCCTGATGTGATGTTTTCTTTGATAACGTCAGATACCTTTAACTCGTTAGAGTTCTTTTCTTCTAAATTCTCCATGTTTTTGTTTTTACAGATAAATTAAATAATACTATTTCTTTGCTTGTTTTGCCCTAAATTCCTTGAGCTGTTGGAAACAACAGTCATCGATGATTTCCTCAAGCTTACGGTCAGGGTTATGACGCAGATAACAGTTATAATCGAAAACCATCATCTCACCATTCTCTGCTGTATATGGTTTCCATGCTGGAAGCCCTTCTGCATTAGGATTGCCAGTATGGGCGAAGTTTGACCATACAGTACTCATTATATCCGCGAGTTTCTGGTCATCTGCCGTTGGATTTGGAAGATCACGACCGGCACGATGCAAAGTGTTGAATACGAACTTCAACTCATGTCCGTGAACAGAGCCCTGATGCACAGGAGACTTCCAAGTGAACATATACATATATGTAGGTGCAGGACGGTTTGCTGAGATATAGTCGGCCGTAATGATTGTCTTAGGACGGAACAGGCGGTCGGCAGAGAGCAAATCGTTTGGAGAATGCTTAGGCCATGCCTCGTCAAATGCCTTGATATACTCATCTGTACGATTACCGAAGACAGGCAGAAGCTGCAGACGAGCCTCTTCAAGGGTTACAGGCTTATCGTATGTAAGGCGCTGGAGCTCGTTGAAAGTTGTACCGATAAGAATAGGCTTACTATCTGAGAATGAAGAGAAGCCTGGTTGGAATGGCTGTTGCATAACAATCTCTCCATCAGGTGCAGGACCGAATCCCCACATCATAGGAGTACCAGGCTTACGTGTACCGATACTCTTGCCCATAGCACGCTGTCCGGCAGCATAGAGTTCCTTATAAGGCACATCCTTTATCTTCTCAATGTTATCGTTTGAAATGCCGAGTTCTGCGAGAACAGCCTTACCGAGAGACTCGCTCATTTCCTTAGTATTCACGTTAAGGATTGTTCCGCTAAGAATGATAGCCTTATGGAAGAGGTCCTTTGCATCAGGCATACACAAGAGCGTACCAACCTTGCCACCACCACCTGATTCTCCGAAAACAGTAACATTACTAGGATCACCACCAAACTGGGCAATATTATTGCGAATCCACTTCAAGGCAGCAACAACGTCCATCATTCCGACATTACCAGAATACTTGTACTTTGGAGAACATGCAGAGAGGTCTAGGAAACCGAGTATGTTAAGACGATGATTGATGCTGACAGAGACAACATCCTTCTGAGCGAGTTTCATGCCTGGATCCCATTCTGAAGTACCAGAGTCAAAACCACCACCATGAAGCCAGAGCATAACAGGTTTCTTTGCCTTGCGGTCTGTTGTCCATACATTTATTACACAACAATCCTCTGACATCTCGTCCTTCGACATCTCGCGCCCCATAGGCTGCATAGTCATAGGTCCCCAATGGTCGCAAACCATTACAGTATCCCATTTATCTACAGGCATAGGTGGCATGAAACGCTCAACCTTGGCATATGGAATACCGAGGAAACCAAGTGATCCCTCATGGTTGAATCCCTGCACAAGACCAGACTCAATACGTACAACATTCTCTTTTTCTGCATTTTGTGCCAGACCTACACCAGCACATAACAACAGAAGCGATACTGAAAAAATCTTTTTACAATACATCTTTGTTAAATAGGTTTGTTATATAGTTTTGCGCAAAGTTAAGAAAAAAAAACGTAATAACTCCACTTTTTTTTTGCAAATGGATGATTTTTTGCATTTTTTCCCAAAAAACTTAGGTAATACAGATATTTATTCTTATCTTTGTGGCAAAATATCATATAATACACACAATTAAAAGAGTTTAGGGGTTAGAGTTTTGAGTGGAGAGTTTTTCAAGCCCAACACTAATCGCCAATCGACAAACATAAAAAATAATACCATTATGAAACTATTTAAATATACACTTATTCCTCTATTCCTGATATCAAGTGGCATAGTCAATGCCCAGACTTCATTACCGGGCAACCCGATAATTACCCACACATATTGTGCAGATCCTTCAGCAAGAGTATTTGGCGATACTTTGTGGCTTTATCCAAGTCATGACAAGGATGATGCCACAGACTTCCTTATGGATGATTTCCATGTATATAGCACCACAGATATGAAGACATGGACAGATCATGGTGTTATCTACAAGCCTTTGGAAGATGCAAAATGGGCAAAGTCTCGCACATGGGCTCCTGACTGTATAGAGCGTAATGGCAAGTACTACTTCTACTATGCCGTTGACACGGAGAATATAGGAGTGGCTGTGGCAGATTCGCCAACAGGTCCGTTCCATGACCCTCTCGGACATCCTCTCATCTCGAAGAATACTCCTGGAGTAGTTGCCGACCGTATGTTTATTGATGCATGCCCATTCATAGATGATGACGGTCAGGCTTATCTATTCGTAGGACAGAATACGGTGAACGTAATCCGACTAAACGAGGATATGATTTCGTATGATGGCAAGGTTGAACAAGTGAAGGGCGTACAGGATTTCTTTGAGGCTGTATGGATACACAAGCGTAATGGCATTTATTACATGACATACGCCACAAGTCCTTTCCGTCGTGGCAAGAAACAGGAGATTGCATACTGCACAAGTAAGAATCCACTCGGCCCATATACATACCAGGGAGTAATAATGGAACCTGTAAACAGCGGTACAACACATTGTTCTATCGTAAACTACAAGGGACAGGACTATATTTTCTACCACACATCGGAGGTAAGTCGTACCCTTGCACCAAAATATTACAACGCATACCGTCGATCTGTCAGCGCAGATTCACTTTTCTATAACGAGGATGGTACCATTCGCCCTATAGAACCAACGATCAACGATACAAAACTAAGGCTCAAGGATATTTCAGATGAAAGAAAGATGTCGTTAATCGCAAATAGCATCCGTATGCCGAATATATCGAATTCAGCCAAGGAAGCGACTATATTGCAAGGTACGACACGTGCAGAACTGCAAAGTCTGATCGACGAATGTTCTGATGAAGGTGGAAAAACAATCATCATTCCTGCGGGAAAGTTTGAGATGGACGGTCCGCTTGAACTGAAGAGCGGTGTGACACTTCATCTCAGCGATGGTGCAACCTTGTCATTTACAGACAATCCTGATGCCTATCTCCCAGTAGTAATGAGTCGCTATGAGGGCATAGAGGTGTATTCACGCTGTCCTATGATACATGCTTTCTTCCAAGAGAACGTGTCAATCACAGGCGAAGGAAATGCTACAATTGATATCAACGGACATGAGATGGCGAAATGGGGAAAGACTACCAGCATAGAGGATGCTGGGGATTTCCTTCTCGGCACAAATGGAGAAACGCCTGATTTTTCCGATGTAAAACGACTCAGGGAGATGGGTGACAAACTTGTACCTCTATCTGACCGTATCTTCGGAGAAGGTACAAAACTCCGCACAAGTGCCATAGAGTTTTACTCATGCTCACGTGTTTTCATGAGTGGAATTACCCTCAAGAACTGTCCGTTCTGGTGCATCCATCCGCTTTATTGTGAGGACGTTATCATAAAAAACATAAAGATTGACTCTAACTATCCTAACAACGACGGAATAAGTCCCGAGTCAAGCAAGAGAGTTCTTATAGAAAACTGCGAATTCAATACAGGCGACGATGCTGTTGCCGTAAAGTCAGGAAGAGATTCCGACGGCAGACGCATAGGCCGTCCTGCAGAGGATATTGTAATCCGCAACTGCAAGATGAATACCAGAGGCAATGGCATATGTATAGGTTCAGAAATCAGCGGAGGCGTGAAGAACATCTTCATGAGTGATATAGAGGTTGATGATGTAAAGAACGGTATTCTCTTTAAGTCGAATCTTGACCGTGGAGGCTATATCGAGAATGTGTATGTCAACGGAATCAACATCAAGTCGGTTGCAGGTGCTGCCCTTCGCTTCGAGACCAACTATCTGCATTATCGTGGTGGCAACTTCCCTACCCGATACAATAACTTCCGCATCAACAACGTCAACGTTGAAAAATCTGCAGAGTTCGGTATCTTCTACGAAGGTAATGAGGAAGAGCGTATCACAGATGTCAAGGTTACGAACTTCAATGTAGAAAATGCAAAATGGCCATATTATCTGCACAATACGAAGAACTGCACGTTCATAAACTGTAAAGTGAACAATCAGCCTATACCAGAGGCACCTGAAGATAGTAAAGTGAAACGCACATGTGATGTGTGGTAAAGAAAACAACAATAACATTTGGCAACCTTTCCTAACATAAATTAGGAAGGGTTGTTTTTTCTTTGTATATTTTAACTATACCCCTTTCAATAATTGCCAAATCATTACGTTAGATATAGAAAAGTATTTAAGATAACAAATTAATTTGCAATATTCAAAAACAAAAAAAGCAATTATGAAAAAGATCATTTTATCTGTGATTCTTTGTGTTGTGGCATTCGTTGCCAAGGCACAGGTAGAGAGCGTTGATTTCAAGACTAACTTCCGTGGTGACTTTGGTGTCGGCGTTGGTATTTCCGCAGACCTCGGTAACGATTTCGAGTTCTCACCAAGTGCAAATATCTATTTCTGGGATTGTGGAACTCACTTCGACTTTGAGGCTGATTTTCATTATAATATAGACCTCGGCCATAAATTCACATTATATCCTATCGCTGGTGCCGTTCTCTGTTATGCAAACCTCAAGGACCATATCGATGATCCACACCACCATCACCACCATCCTGTAGACGATAAAGACTATTACGATGGACATCTCAACTTTGGTATAAACGTTGGTTGCGGTCTCAAATATGACATCAATCCTAAAATCGCAGGATTTGTTGAGACAAAATACCAATGGATAAACAATGATGGTGACTACTGTTATGACTATAATGATGGTTTCCTTACTCTCGGCATAAAAGTAACAATCTAATTTATAAATCTGACATAATACATTATAAGGAGTACAGTTTTCCTGTACTCCTTATTTCTTTTATAGCAAATTCTCCTAACCAAACTCGATGAACCTCCGCTATACAATCCCACTCTCACCGACTTTGCACCGACTTTGCACCGACTTTGGTACGGAGGAAGAGCGAAGGATCATAGGAGGAAGAACGGCAGCAAAGCTATGGTTTTTATTACGGATTATATTTTATCAAGAACGTTGAGAATCAAGAAGAAAAACGTACAAAAATTCAATTTTTACTTACATTTTATTACTATTTCACAAATAAAGTGGAAAAATCGTAAAAAAACTTTTTTTTTTCGATTAATTTATATATTTTTGCATTCAACAAATCAAAAAACTCATTTCCCCGCCTTAACCCTTTGAGGCGGAATTAGATGATTCGAAAATAAACATGAGTACACAGACAAGAACAATCCGTAGTAAACATACACAGTTCAAGCTAAAAGAACCGCCCATGTATAATGTCATCATGCATAATGATGACGTTACAACTATGGACTTTGTAGTTTACGTTCTTGTAAAAATTTTCAGAAAAAGCGAGGAAGATGCAGAAACACTAATGCTCAAGGTTCATAATGAAGGAAGCGCAGTCGTCGGCACTTATTCCCAAGATATAGCCCAAAGCAAAGCCAACTACACCATGAACCTCGCAAAAGCAAACAATTTCCCCTTACAACTTACAATAGAAGAAAGCTAAAACAACCACTTGTACATTGTACATGAAAAATTGTCAATAGTTATGATACATCCTATATACGACATAGAAACCAACTATTTCACCGAAAGCCTAAACCGAGCCCTCCAAGTTGCTTTGGATGATGCTACTAAGTTCCGCTCAGAATTCATTACTCCTGAGCATCTCCTATATGCCATTTCCTATCAGGCGGCATTTATGTCGTTCTGTGAGATTGCAGACGTGGATATCGATGAAATGCACAACGAACTGTTTGGTTATATTATAAGCATCGATGCTGTTCCTGATGATGAGGAATACATTCCTATGCTCTCAACAAATCTCAACGAGATTGTTCAGCGTCTTCAGCATTTCGCCATGTCTAAGACCAAAGAGCATATCAAGGACCTCGGTCAGACAGAAATAACCGCAGACTCATTACAGCACGGCACTATCCTTGAAGTTATGTATATGCTTAACGAACTTAAGCATAGCATGGCTCAGTATATCCTGAACAAGTATATCACCTTCAAGAAAGACTGGTTCAAGAACATCAACCTCTTCTATAGCCAATATGAGGAAACGCCTGAGGCTGAAAGTATTGAGGACGAGGCTGAAGATGAGACTGCAGAAGCTAATAAACCACAGGTACATGCTGAGGCTTATATCAACGGCAAGAAGGTTGATCTCTCTGGTACAGCCATATACGACAAGCTCATGGCAAGTGCAAACCGATTGCTCGGTTCTTTACAGTCTATGGAAATCCATAAGCAGGACGAATCACAGAGCCAACCTCAACAGAAGAAAGAGCCTTGGGAACAGTACCTCACCAACATAAGCGAGGAATACGTTAACAGGAATCCGCTTATCGGACGACAGAAGGAACTTGAGCATACCATCCGCATACTTTGCCGTAAGGACAAGAACAACCCTATCTTCATAGGTGAGCCTGGCGTGGGAAAGACAGCCCTCATCTATGGTCTTGCAAAGATGATAGCTGAAGGTAATGTGCCAGAATCCATTTCAGACAAGGTTATATATGGCATGGATATGGCTTCACTCGTTGCCGGAGCAAGTTATCATGGAGAATTTGAGAGGCGCGTCAAGGAAGTTCTTGACGGAGCAAAGGCAAAAGGAAATGCCATTCTCTATATAGACGAGATACACACCATCTGCGATACAGGTGGAGGAAATAGCTCTATGAATGCCGCAGAGATGCTGAAGCCTTACCTTGAGGACGGCAGCATACGATTCATCGGCTCTACCACATATCAGGACTACAACAAGTCGTTTGCCAAGCACAAGGCTATAGCTCGACGATTCGGACAGATTGACATCAAGGAGCCATCCGTAGATGAGACTATCCATATCATCTCTGCCCTACTCCCTATCTACGAGAAGCACCATGGGGTGAAGTATGATGAGGAGGCTGTGAAATATGCCGTTGAGCAGAGCGATGCACGTATCTGCGACCGTTTCCTTCCAGATAAGGCTATTGACATCATCGATGAGGCTGGAGCATATCTGCAACAGAATCCGCTCCTTAACAAGAACGGAGAGCCTAAAGCGCCACGCTATCAGAAGGTTAGCAAGGATATTATAAAGAAGATTCTCATAGAGGTTTGCCGTATTGACGCAAACGCTCTTGCAAGCGAGAGCAACGATGCCCTGAAGGATCTCGACAAGCGCATAAGTAGCGATATCTATGGCCAGGATGAGGCTATCAAGAAAGTGGTACGTGCCGTTATGATGTCAAAAGCCGGACTTATGGAGCCTGACAAGCCTATCGCCTCCCTACTCTTCGTGGGGCCTACAGGTGTGGGTAAGACTGAGGTGTGCAAGGTATTGGCTCGTGAACTTGGCATTGAGCTTATACGCTTTGACATGAGCGAATATACTGAGAAACATACTATCTCAAAACTCATAGGCTCTCCTGCCGGATATGTAGGCTATGAGGAAGGCGGCCTGTTGACAGATGCAATACGCAAGACTCCTAATTGTGTCCTACTCCTTGACGAGATAGAAAAGGCACACACAGATATTTACAATATCTTGCTTCAAGTAATGGATTATGCCCGACTTACCGACAACAAAGGCAACAAGGCAGACTTCCGTAACGTGATTCTCATCATGACATCAAATGCTGGAGCCCAGTTTGCAGGACAGGCTGGTATTGGTTTCGGAGGTGGACTTAGCAAGGGACAGGCTATGCTCCAGACGGTAAAGAAGACCTTCAAGCCGGAGTTCCTAAACCGTCTCTCTGGTACTGTCGTATTCAACGAGATGGACAAGACTATGGCAACACTCATCCTTGACAAGAAGCTCCGTCAGCTCTCACAACGTCTTGCTGCCAAGAACGTGACGATGACTCTCACCCCACAAGCACACGAATTCCTTCTTACCAAGGGATTCACCAAGCAATATGGAGCACGCGAGATGGACAGAGTCATTCAGCAATATCTCACCCCTATTCTTATGGAAGAGATTCTCTTCGGCAAGCTGAAGAAAGGTGGAGATGCAAAGATTCTCGTTGAAAACGAAGATCAATTGAAAATCGAGAATTAAATAAACAAAAGAGGCCTGCACATCGTGCAAGCCTCTTTTTTAGTTGCGCGATGGTATGAAAGGCTTTATATGGAAGAAGTCTTTCTGGGCAGGGCATGGCGAACAGTAGAACAGTTGTACAGATGTATTTTGGTATATACATCTATCTCTATTTTCTATCTATTTTATTATATTATATATATATTATAAATAATTAATAATAAGATAGTTATAATAAAAGAAAAGATAAGAAGATATAAGAAAAGATAGAAATTCATACTTTCAAAAATTCAACTGTTCTACTGTTCGTACTGTCACGTTCACGCACTAACAGCTTGATATATAGGCGATTGATACCGAACAGTACCTCCATACACATAAAGTTTTTTCATTATTGAGCTTGTAAAACCTTGAAAAAAAGAATATTTCCTCGGTAAATTGAAGATAAAAACCCAGTTTTGAACATGAAAAAAGCATAATTTGTGTTTTTATTAATGTTTTTAATTAATGCGACATAAACGTGAAATCAATGTTGCAAGTAAAAAAACTTATTGTGAAACACTAATTATGACATAAATTCAAGCGTAAATCCTGACATTACTGTTCTTTTTGTACTCGGATTGTTTAGAACGCAAAGACGATAATATGCGGAGAAAAAACTTTGCGACTTCGCGACTTTGCGTTCGAATAAAAAATTTCAAGAAAATCGTATGCTATCGTATCGAAACGTATGCGAACTCCTAACCGCCAATTCTAAATTTCGTAACTTTGCATCAAGAAAAGGATTCGGGGACGTGAATTGCTTGGAAGCGTCCGAAGCAAGTCCCAAGTAAGTCCGTAGTAAGTCCCATGTAAGTCCCATTCTAGAAAGGGATTAGAAGCGGATCAGAAGCGAAGGAGAAACGGAGCAGGAAAGAAGGCAGAACGAAGGAACAACGGAGGCAGAAAAAAGTGTGGCGCACGTAAAATCTATTTTTTGAGCAAAAGTTTGGAACTGTAAGTAGAGTATGAAAATTTTCAAGAAAGATTCAGAATCGCTTTTGGGTGTTAGTAGAAATATGTACCTTTGCAAATCGAAACAAACAATATTAGAAATATGATAACATATAAAGAGATTCATGAATTCAGAAAGGAAGACTTGGAGTCTTTGTTTCTCTCTGTAGAATGGTCGTCTGGACATTATCCAGACAAGCTCGTAGTGGCTATGCGTAATTTCAAGACTGTTTATACAGCATGGGATGGTGATATCCTCGTGGGACTTATCTGCGCTATGGATGACGGTATAATGACTGCCTATATTCATTATCTGCTTGTTCGTCCTGAATATCAGGATTCGGGTATCGGACATAGATTGGTTGAGATGATGAAAGAGCACTATAAGGACTATCTGCGTATTGCCATTATTGCCTATAATGAGGAACTTGATTTCTATGGGACGTGTGGATTCAAGAAAGCTGATGATGCAAGTCCGATGTTTATCACAAGCCTCTGGACGTAAAAAAAGAAACGGATTTATCTGATTTATCTGAAATTAATCGCCCAAATAATACTGCTCAACTATAAGGGTAACGGACTTATCCGATTTATATATGATTTTTATCAATCACGCCTTTACTGCGCCAGCTATCAGATAAATCAGATAAATCCGTTTCCTTACAATTATTTTTCTTGAAAAGGTGCGATTATTGTGTTTACTTAATATTAAATCTTTCCCAGAGGAATGATGGGATATGCCTCCAGAAGAAACACATGATTCTATACTTCCAATCAATAATGATCTTACGTTTTCCTTTTCTTACAGCCTTCAAAATATGCTTGACAACATAGTCGGTCGGCATAGTCATAGGATAGCTGTCACCAGCAATAAAGTCGGTATCAACGAATCCAGGACGTATATCGGTAAAGCGGATATCAAGTTTCTGCATGTGGGCTAATTGAGCAAGAGCCTCTATATACGTCCAGTCAAAGCGCTTAGTAGCCGAATATGAAGGAGCTGCTCCCATTCCCTTTGTACCTGCCACGCTTGATATAATGGCAATCCTTCCTGAGCGTTTCTCTTTCTTGAAATAGTTGAAGGCAGTAACAACCATCTGCGTAAAACCGTAGCTGTTGGTCAGAACCGTCTGACACTCAATAGGCAGAGCGAGATCCAGATTCTGCTTTCCATAACCAGAGCTATGGAAATACAAATCCATGCCGTCCATCTCTTCAATAAGCTGCATAAGTAATGATGGTGCTTCTTCCTTGGTCACATCAACAACCTTGGTAAACACCTTGTCTGGTGCAATAGCCTTTATCTCGTCAAGTGCCTCCTTACGACGGCCACACACGCCTATTACATATCCTTCACCAAGAAGTCCGAGGGCAATACCACGTCCCATACCTGACGTAGCACCCATTATTATTGCTTTTTTCATATTAAAAGACCCACCCCCATACCCCTCCCGTAAAGGGAGGGGAGTAATTAGTATTTCTAATCAAAAGAGGGCTACATACCTTTAAGACATTATTTATTCAATTAACCTCAATCCCCCATAGCACAATAGAGTAACTACTCCCCTCCCTTTACGGGAGGGGTATGGGGGTGGGTCGGTTACCAGTTCATTAACTTCTTCAAGAACGGAATCAGCTCAGACGCCATTTTCTGATGCTGTGCCACGCTTGGATGCCAGTCTGCACCATAACCGAGGTCACCAGTCTGGAAACTCATATCAAAGCGATAGATTTCCTTGTCACCTTTCTTATGAGCCTCATTCATAACCTCATCCATAGTTTTCTTGGCAAGTATGAGAGCATCGTCACCCATCATAGAGCCACTAAGAAGCACGATCTTTGCCTTTGGATAATGGTCACGCACCTGCTTTACAAGATTCACATATCCCTGTTTCAAGAGCTTTGGATCAGCACCCTTGGTACTTGTATCGTTAGTTCCGAGGTTAATACAAACAAGCTGAGGGATATATCGAGAGAAGTCCCAGTTCTCTGTCTTGTCATAGAGAAGCGTATGAGGATATTCGGTATTCATGTTGATGGAATCACCCGTAACAGGTCCATCATAGCAACGATACACACCAATACCACTACGTGCTACAACCTGATGAATGGCACCAAGAGCCTGTGCCGTGAGGTTAGCGTATGTGTAGTAATGGTTACAAGTCTCATCCTGGAAATGGTCTGCACGATCAGTATCCTCTACCCCATAGCCACAAGTGATGGAATTGCCTATGAACTCCATCTTTCTCTCTGGCATAGCTGGAGCCTCAAGCATCTTCGCATTCTCATCGAGGATGAAGCCACGGAACTCGCCTATGCGCTCATAGCCCTCTGTGACATACATGGCATTCACCTCATGTCGTCCTTCAGGAAGAGCAGCAGCAAGAGAAACTACAGAGTCACGCTCGGCGTTGAATCCGACCTTGAAAGCCTTGCTACCGTCTATACGTACCATGAAATAGCCACTCTTAGGCTTGGCTATCATCTTTAGGGATGTACCAGAAAAGGCTGCACGAATCTGTACGCCTGGGAATGTGAAAGAAGGCGATTTAGGATTACGGAAGCTTACACGACCTACATACTGAATATTACCGTCTGTTGCAGGAATAATGTTACCTGACTGTTTGATTGTTGAAACATTCTGCGCTGTGGCAGTCATCGCCATCATCGCGATAGAAAGACCTAACATTGCCTTCCCAAAGTTTTGCTTGTTTAGCATGTTGATTCTTAATAGCGTTTTATTGTTAATTTTCAGTTATTTAAAGGCAGTTGGAATACAAATCTTGCACCATTTGTATATGACGTGTCAAGATGAACATCACCTTTGAGAATGGTCGCAATATTCTTGCAGATGCTAAGACCAAGTCCGGCACCTTGCTTGAAGGCATTCAGCTTGGTGAAGCGCTCGAAGATATGCTCAGCCTCGTCGGCTGGCACACCAGTACCGGTATCAGTTACGGAGAACGTAATCATACCCGGCTTTTCAGTTAATGATGAATGCACATGTATCTCGCCCTTCTCCGTATGCTTGCAGGCATTGGTAAGGAAATTGACAAGTACCTGTTGAATACGATGTTCGTCAGACTTGATGGTATAGTCATCATCCACTTCACTTGTATAGTAAAGTTTCACACCATCAGGCAATCGTGTCTCTGCTGTCCTCATAGACTGCTGACAGACATAATTACATTTCACATCTGAGATGTTCACGACAAACTGCCCACGCTCCACGTCACCAATACTGAGAATGTCATTCACAAGCATGATGAGCAGTTCGGAGTTGTTCTGTATGTACTTCACATAGTCTTCCTTCTCCTGAGGAGATACCACATCGTCAGGCATGGATAGCAACTGCGAGAATCCAACCACAGCATTCAGAGGAGTACGAATCTCATGACTTACATTCTGCACGAACATGGTCTTCAGCTGGTCAGAGCGCTCAGCCTTTTCCTTTTCTGCCTGAAGTTCTTTCTGTGCCACCATCAACTGTGTGGTATCAAGGGAAAAAATGTGTATTACATTCTCTTCCCTTCCGAGAATGACAAGAATCTCATAATAGCAGTTCATCTCTATCATCTCATGAGAGAATCGAATTGTTTTCTGCTTTTCCCTTATGCCATCTGCAATATGACCTATAAATCTTGGGGTTGACACAGGGAAAGTCTCCATCAAGCTCTTACCATCAACAAACAGTTTAAGATTATCCATGTTCTGTTTTAAACTGTTGTTGCTATTCCGAACTATTATATCCGTAATCTCTCCGGCATCATTATATACCAGTTCTGAAATACTATAATTGAACGGAGCATTATTGATAAGAGCATAGTATCGCTCAGAAGAATCCAACAAAGCCTTCTGCTTCTTGTAGAGGAAGAAGAAAAGAACTGTAAAGCCGGAAAGAGCAAGTACGACAAGCAACAGGACCATAACACGATACTCCTGCCATATCGTAGGTGGAAGGTTTACAATATTCCATTCATCCTCATGTCCTCGCGGGTCAAATCCAAAGTGATTTAATACTGGATAGTTAACCGTAGGCTTATCTCTGGATATAGTCACAAAAGGTATGTTACGCGGATTTTCTCCACGATCTATTACCGCACATACCATGCTCTGTAAGGTGTTCTTGAATTCTGCATGGTTATAAGACACGAAACCTGCTGTCTGACAATCGGCATCAATTATTGTATAATAGATGCTATACATAAGGTTGAACCTTTCCAAAGAACGTCTTACACCAATATATGGCACAGTAGGGTCACGCATATCTGACTTTGAATGCCAATTGCAATAAATGAATGCCGTGGTATTCTTATCCTTGTCAGCAGCAAGAGCATGGAGGTCACGATAAGTGATTTCACCTGGATGAAGAGGCGTAAAGCTGAATCCCAGAGCCTTTGCAACCTTATGCATGTTCAGCTCTATCTCACGAGCAACAAACTCCTGTCCCGTAATAAAATACAGATTCTTGACGTATGGCTGGTTCTTGCAAATGAGATCAATAGTCTCACTCATATATACAGGGGAATACACAAATGACATATTCTTCCCCCTTGCAAAGGTCTTCATCGGAATCCTATGAGAGGCAATCTTTGGTATAGAGTCGCACACATAGTCTTTCGTGCAGACATAGTTCAATTCTCCAAGCAGAACCATTGGCACATTAGGCCATGCCCTTTCGAAATCATCTGCAAGGATATAGTTTCCAGGACCGAATATCACGATAAGGTCAGGTCGCTTTGCAGAATAGTGATTAAATATTGTTTTGGCTTGCTCATCATATTCCTGAACACTCCTGAAAGAAGAGTTTCGCATAACAGCCGACCAGATTCTGAGATCCGGTCTTGTGTTCTCAAGCATGTGTATTGGTTCAAGGGTGTTTACAGCCCATGTTCCCGACAGAGGGAATGGGCACACAACCAATACATCCTTCTTGTCACTGGCAAGCAATGGCATTAAGAACATTAAGCTTATTATGGAAAGTATAAACCTCTTCAAGTTGTGCAATAATTTTTACTTAATTGGGGTTGGTTGCAAAATTAATAAAATTAATTTACAAAGTAGAATAAAATTACAAAAAAAGAAGTGTTTAAGTGTAAAAACACGTATATTGGTTAAAAATCACAAAAAAACATTCCCACCGACACGTAAAATGTCGATGGGAATGCGAATATCATATACGAAATAAAATTAGCCCTCAATTGTCTGGATTGTACCATCCTCATTATAGTGGAGCTCAGCAACCTTCAAAGAACGGAGGCTGTTCACACCACCAGAAGGAGCTGAATCGTGGTGGAAGAGATACCACTTACCCTTGAACTCGATGATTGAGTGGTGAGTTGTCCAACCAGCCTTAACTGGTGTAAGAACAACGCCCTTGTAAGTGAAAGGTCCGTATGGGTTGTCACCGATTGCATAGCAAATCATGTGAGTGTCACCTGTTGAGTAAGAGAAATAGTACTTACCGTTGTACTTGTGCATCCATGAAGCCTCGAAGAAACGATGTGGGTCGTCAGCCTTCAATGGCTTGCCATCCTCACCAAGGATGATAACTGGCTTTGGATCCTCTGCGAAACCAAGCATATCGTCAGCCAAACGTGCTACACGTGATGGAAGAGCGTCTGACTCAGACTTCTTAGCAGGAACGATAGGATCAGTGTCTCCTGGAGGTGGAGCTGCAACACCTGACTCATTAAATGAAATCTTGTTGTCCTTGTACCATTGAAGCTGACCGCCCCAGATACCACCGAAGTAGAAATAGTACTTACCGTCCTCATCCTTGAACACAGCATAGTCGATAGAGTATGAACCGTGCATAGGATCCTTCAGAGGAACGAATGGACCTTCTGGCTTGTCAGATACTGCGATACCAGTACGGAAGATATCTGTCTTGTCCTTTGCTGGGAAGTACATGAAATACTTGCCATCCTTCTCCTGAACGTCATTGTCCCAAAGCTGATGGCTTGCCCATGGAATATCCTTGAGGTCAAGGATGCAACCATGATCCACGAGTTCCTTCTCACCACGGCATACAGCCTCAAGGTCATCAGTAGAGAACACGTGATAATCCTTCATCTCATACTCAGCACCAGAGTCGTCATCACCAACACCAGCATCCCAGTCGTGAGATGGATATATATACACTCTTCCGTTCCAAACGTGGACAGATGGGTCAGCCATATAGTCTTTTGGCCAAAGATAGAATTTTCCTTCCATAGTTGTTATTATTAATTGTTTTATTAAATATCTATTTACTTTTTAAATGAAAAATGAAAAGTGAAAAATACGAATAAAAGGTAATCTGTATTTTATTATTTTCATTTTATAATTTAAAACTTGAACTTTCCTTCGCGGTCGAATGGAAGTGGGTAGTCAGTACGACCTGGGATTGGGAAATCGTTCTTCCAAGACGAAGCATCAGTAATGCCCCAGAAAGTAACGCGCTTCACGTTCTTTGAATACTTATTGACGATGTCAAAAAGCTGCTTGAAACGATCCTGCCAAGGCTTCAACTGTTCCTTTGTTATGCCATTCTTGTAAGGATCCTTCTCTGGTGAGTATTGAAAACGGGTAGCAACATCAGCACCTGTATAAGGATTCGGGAGAATAGACATATCAGTCTCTGTGAGCTGAACATCAACACCAGCTTCTATATACGCCTTTATTGAATTCTCGTATTCATTAAAGTCTGGGAAATCCATACCGATATGAGTCTGCAAACCTACAGCATCAATACGAATGCCCTTACTCTTGAGACGCTTGATAACCTTTACAACAGTTGCACGCTTTCCTGGCTCTGCCATAGAGTAGTCGTTGTAATACAACTCTGCATCAGGGTCAGCCTCCTGTGCACATTGGAATGCCCAGTCGATATATTCCTCACCCATGATCTTATAGAAATCACTATTGCGGTAAGAGCCATCGTCTTCGATACATTCGTTAGCTACATCATAACCCTTAATCTTTCCACGGAAATGACCATAGACAGTATTGATGTAGTTACGCATATTCTCTTTGAGCTGTTCCTTGCTTACAAGGCTTCCATCCTCATTGTGACAAATCCAACGTGCACATTGAGAATGCCATATAGGAGCATGAGCAATAATTGTAAGATTATGCTTCTGAGCATACTCTACAAACTGATCAGCCAAAACAAAATCATAAATGCCTTTCTTTGGTGAAATGACCTCCGACTTCATGCAGTTTTCGGCTGTTACACAGTTAAACTCGCTTGGCACCACGTTCATCTCAATCTTCATCTGATCGCGATTACCAACGAGCTTATAGCTTGGATCATTAATCTGATGCTCTGAAAGCCCCAAATCGGCAGCCACAAGCCATTGGTTTACCGTTGCACCAATGAGTATGTTTTCTGCCGGAATCAGTTTGCGAAGCTGCATATTCTGGGCATTAATGCCAAGAGAGCAAAGCAACGCAGCTGATAAAAGTATTTTCTTCATTCAGTTATAGTTCGCTTGATTCCTAAATTTTGAATTAACAATTAACAATTAATAATTAACATAGGCTCGCTCAAGAAATCACATTCCAGCAGGCATGTTAATTATTAATTGTTAATCAGACTTTTTACTTATTTCTTTCCTCGATTGCCTTGTTGATCTCGTCAATCTTCTCATCGGTCAACTGATAACGAGAGATGATGAACATAGCAAGAGCAAGAAGAATTGCAGGGATTACACAAACAAGCCAGAGAATACCTTCTTCTGCCTCTGGACTCTGCTGAATGCTATCCTTGTTGTATGCTACGTATGCAAGAACAGCAGGAGCAACGATACCACCAAGTGTCATACCAGCCTTGAAGAAGATACCAGTAAGAGCATTTACGATACCTGCGATACGCTTTCCACTCTTCCATTCGCCGTAAGAAATAACCTCAGGAACAAGAGCCCACATATAACCAGTAGCAACAATAACACCTGTTGACTTGATGAACTGTGCGATGTAGATCCATGTCATGCTTGGCTGATCCATCTTAGCAATAACGTAGAGCATTACCATACCGAGGATTGCACAACCAAGGAAAGCATAGAACATATTCTTCTTGCCAATAGCCTTCTTGATTGCAGGAACAAGTGGCATAAAGATGAATGAAGGAAGAGAACCAAGCGCCATGAAGATAGAAAGCTCAGTTGCTGTTCCGTGCATATTGCTGTTGATGAAGTATGCACCAGCAGCATTTCCGATTGACATCATAGCAAATGCTGTAATGAAGAAGAATGCAATGACACGAAGCGGGCCATTATCCTTGAACTCCATCCAAAGGTCGCTGATCTTTACATCTTCACTTGACTTTGAGTCCATAACGACACGTTCCTTACACTGTGAAAAACAGAAGATGAGGAGTGCCATACCTACAATGGCATAGAGAGACATTGTGACGAACCAAGCGTGAGAGTCCTTTGGCAACTCATCACCTGAAGCTACTGCGAAGAGACCGATAACAAGAGGAAGACCTGAGTTTACAGCCAAACCACCAACATTAGCCATGAACATACGAACAGATGTAAGGATGGTGATCTCATCAGTATCACGAGTAAGTGATGAATTCAAAGCGCCATAAGGCACGTTGATAAATGTGTAGAGCAATGTCATTGCGATATATGTGATATACGCATAGACAATAGAAGGCCTGAATCCATCATAGAAACAGAGAATTGCAGATATTGACAGAGGCACACCTACATAAAGCAAGTATGAGCGATACTTACCGAACTTTGGATTGCTCTTGTCGATGATTGCACCAACAATAGGATCCCATATTACGTTCAAGACGTTACCGACAGTAAACATCAATGCAACAGCAGCTGCATCAAGTCCATAGATATCAGTAAAGAAGAATGTTAGGTAAGTACATGTTACCTGAAAGATGAGGTTCTGAGCCAAATCACCAGAACCAAAGCCGATTCGCTGAATCCAGCTCAGCTTATAAAAGCCCTTAGATTCGTTTGTTGTCATTTGATTGTTTAGTATTTATTTTTATAGTTTAAAGATTTTCTTTGTTTTTGAATTTCTTGCAAAGGTAGTTATTTCTTTCCTATCTGCAAAGTCAATATTGAAAAAAAATATTAAATTGAAACAAATTCGTATTTTTTTCCAACATCAATCCCCCACTACAACAAAGTGTATCTACTCCCCTCCTTTTATGGGAAGTCCGATGTTAATAATATCGGAGTATGTGTCAGGGGTTAGGGAAAGGTCTTTTTTACGGAAGCTTCTCAAACGGTGCCCTTGTATAGTTATCTATAGGTAGGTTGTACTTCTGTAAATCCTCGAATTTGTATTTTGGGGTAGGACAATCAAGAGGTAGCTTCATGCCTGAGAACTGTTGGAAATACAGCAGACAAGCATCTCTCCACCACCATGCGTCCTTTGCCTGACGGTCGAAATTCAGTTTCTGAGCCTCAAAACGCTCAGCATCCACGTATGGTTTCATCAGATTCCAGATATGAGCGAATGCCTCTGCCTGACGCACACCTTGGTCGTATGTATGGCAAAGAGCCTCCCACAAGGTCTCACCATTGTGCATCTTATGAGTCCAAGGTACATGATGGAACCAAAGCAACAACTGCTCAGGGCATTCATCCACCTTATTATATATATTGAACAAGGCATCAGGATATTGCCTTACATTCTGCGAACCATTCATTGTACGGTCAAAGCCAATGCCCATCTTATCTGCCTTGTGATAGTACTTAGGCTTCCAATCCTCACGCCATCCCTTCGGATCACACCAAGGCTCAGGACCATAGTGATGACCTCCTGCGAAAATATGGTGAAGACCGAGCGGCATCATATATCTTACCACCGCTTCCCTACTCTCCATGAGCACGTCTGTCATAGGCTCAACGAATGCCTTATCCGTTGTGTATGTCATCTTCAGCCACTCATCGGCTATCTGCTGCGGAGTAATAGCATCATTCCATGCCATTCTGCCAAAGGCATACCAGTTCACCTGTGTCATATCGCTTCCGCACCAGTTCCTCATATCGCCCACATTGGCAACACCGGCCACGGCATCATATTTCTTAACACGAGCATGCTTCTTTACAACATCAAAGAACTCCTTCCACATACTCGCAAGGAAACATGTGTGAATGCTCTCACCTGTATATTCCTGAGTTATCTGGAACTCCGGCATCACAGGTGTCTTTTCCAATGAGAAGAACAATGGAGATACCGGCTCACGTGGCTGGAAGTCTATAGGACCGTTCTTTACCTGTATTATCACGTTATCACGGAACTGACCGTCAAGTGGCATGAACTCATCGTATGCCTGAGAAGCACGATCCGTACCTTTTGGAGAATATACAAATGCACGCCACATCACAATCGGCTTAGGAGTATTGACCGGATGCTTGGCTGCCTCGAAACCCTTATTTAAGGCATCAGCAAGCATATTCGCACCATCTGCATGATTCCTGCCATAATCCATAGGACCAGGTTCACCCTCAGAGTTTGCCTTTACAAGGAAACCTCCGAAATCAGGAATCATCTTGTATATCTCTTCACATTTTTTATTCCACCACTCCACCACTTTCTTGTCAAGTGGATCTGCGGTTTCCAAACCGCCGATAACCTTCGGTGTGGCAAAGTTGATTGAAAGGAACACCCTTATGCCGTATGGACGTAGAACATCCGCAATACGCTTTGTCTCAGCGAGTTTCTTGGCGTCAAGCATCAGAGGCTTGGCATTCACATTGTTCAATACCGTGGCATTGATACCTACAGAAGCACAGGCACGACCATACTCCTTGACAATCTCAAGGTCGGCCATGCCACCATCCTTCCAGAAGATACTCTTTCCTGAGAATCCACGCTCCACAGTTCCGTTAGGATTATCCCAATGGTTCAGAATACGGAGATTTGAAGTAGGCGAATCAGTCATAGTCTTCACCGTCTCTCCTGTCTGCTGCAACCTCAACAGAGTATATGCACCATACATAAGTCCGTTCTCTGTAGATGATGTCACGGTAATGATGCCATTATCATTACCGATGGAATATGTGTCATCTGTTGATTTCCCTGTCAGAGAGAGAATTACCTGCCCACCCTTCCAGTATTGCTTCAACTCATTTGAAGCGGTAGTAACAACTACTGATTTCTTTACTCCTTGTGTTCTGACATTCGCAGGAGCATCATTCTTTGACATTCTCAGCCACAACGAATGACCATCTTCCGCCTTGGTCAGAGAGACTCCTAAAAGGAGCAACAATGTTAAATATAATTTATTCATGTAACCTATAGGTCTTAATTATTTATTCAGAACCGAAGTCTAAGGACTAAGGTCTGAGAGCCTTTAGCTTTTTTTTGACCTTTGACTATTTTGACTTATTTTCTTAGTGCAAAGATAATAAAAAATATCCGAAAACAAGACAAATCTATTCTTTATTACGAAAAAAATAGAGCAGAAAGTAAGTTTTTAAACCATTTCATCGGTCTTTCCGTCAAAAATTTGTATCTTTGCACGATGAAATACGACAAATGAAAAATACAAGTTACACAGAAACAGTTAAAGGCAATATGTATTTTTCATTTTCAATTTCCAATAGTAAACAGTAAATAGCTAAATAGTAAATAAATTCAATGGGCAGAAACAAATTCTCTCAGCATGAGATAGACATAATCGCCATGCTTCTTCGCAAGAAGAACGCAGGCACACGTTTCCAACAGAAGGAGATACGCCATCAGTTGCGTGTAAACTTTGAATTCAGCATCTCCGATTTCAACGAGCAAGGCAAGGCATTCGGTAACGTAGAATTACAAGAAGCAATAAACCGTGGTGCTATCGTCATCCTCGATGATGCCACTATAGCAGATATGAAGGCAAAGCGAGCTCGTGACAAAGCACGCGATGAAGCCGCAAAACAGCAGGAAGCCATAGAAAATGGTGCAACCGACTGGCAAACCGCCCTCAAAGAATGGCAGGACTGGGAAGAAGGTGAAGGCAAAGCCCATTAACAATTAATAATTGAAAGTAAAAGTTCCCATTCAAGCTTCACCCTCTCAGGGCATCACAAAAGAAACCCACAATCGGGAAGGATATACAAACTGAACGGGAAAAATTCATTAGGTAGCATAAGAAAAGGCAGGGCGCATCCCCCTGCCTTTACCTATATCATCTATACACTTCACCTAAATAATATCTCTTGAAGGAATCGTGAGCATAGCCATTTCCATCACACTCAAAGGTAATGGCAGATGCTCCCTGTATCTTCTTTCCACAGAAATACACATTGAATGCGTCCTTGGCATACCCTTCGTCAAGAATTTTGAAGGTATTACTAGATGCACCACGAATCATCTCACCACAGAAAAACACGTCAAACGCATCCTTGGCATATCCTGCACCTATATTCTGGAAAGACGAACTTGTAACACCCTGAAGTTTCTCACCAAAATAATAGGCATGAAAGCATCCTTGGCATAACCATCACGCAGGTCCTTAAAGGTATTGACCGAAGCTCCTTGTACCTTACGTCCATCAAATATAACATCATATCTTGAAACCACATATTCAGGAGCGAAAAGGCGGTTATTCCCAGGAACACCACGCCCACGATGTACATTTCCAGCACCATGTCCACGCGGGTCACGTCCACCCATTTGCAATCGAAAAGTTGAAGGGTCAACAAATCTCAGTACAACACCATCAAGATATACGTTCATCCTATCCTTGGCATAGCCATATCCCAAAATCTGAAATGAACGTGCATCTGCAACGATCGGCCTACCATTATACAACACCCTATCGCCCTTAATCTGATAATCTGACTGATACCTCTGCGCAAAAGCGACAGAAACGAACGACAGGCATACAACCATCGTCAATACCTTATGTGATAATTCCTTCATAGTGTGAAAATTTTTATTAGTAAAACAATATACAAGCTTAAGTATAAAGGCTTATGCTACATTACCTGGGTGCAAAGATAATCAAAATATCATAACTAACAATATTTTTCTTCCTAAAAGTGATAGGGGAATCACCATTCTCTTATTCGCAGAAATATTATCTACAAATACCTCTACTAAAATTTTGGAAATATCAACAAATAATTGTACCTTTGTAATCAAAATTTATACATGAACAATTCATAAAAAAACAACATGAAAAGAATAGCATCACTACTGCTCTGTGGCATCCTTTGCCTTGGAGCATCCGCACAAGAGTCACTCACCCCTAATGTGACAACTGAAGCCGGTCCTATTGAGGGCTACGAGGCTAATGGTTTGATGATTTACAAAGGCATTCCATTCGCAGCACCTCCTGTTGGCGAACTCAGATGGAAGGCTCCACAATCGGTGAAGCATTGGACAAAGACTCTTGAGACAAAGAAATACGCTCCAGGACCTATTCAAGGCGCTCCTTCTGCCGAATACAGCGAAGATTGCCTGTATCTCAACGTGTGGAGCCCTGCAAAGAAGACTGACGAGAAGCTGCCTGTCCTCGTATGGATCTATGGCGGCGGTTTCGTGTTCGGTTCTACAGCCGACCCTAACTACGACTGCGAGGAACTTGCACGTAAAGGCGGTATCATCCTTGCAAGCGTCAACTATCGTGTAGGACAGCTCGGATTCCTCACTCTCCCTGAGCTTACAGCCGAGAACGACAAGCATATCTCAGGCAACTATGGTCTTATGGATCAGATTGTTGCACTTCAATGGATAAAGAATAACATTGCACGCTTTGGTGGTGATCCTAACAAGATTACTATCTTTGGAGAATCTGCCGGAGGTATCTCCGTAAGCATGCTTTGCGCCTCTCCTTTGGCAAAGGGACTCTTCCAAGGTGCTATCTCCCAGAGTGGCGGTTCTTTCGGTCCTACTCGCCCTACCACCTACCCTGGCGAGAACATGAAGACTCTCGCTGATGCCGAGAAGGATGGTACTCAGGTCATGCAGAAACTCGGTGCCAAGTCTCTCGCTGAGCTTCGTGCAATGGATGCAAGCAAGTTCTCCGCACAAGGTCTCGGCACCTGCAGCTGGCCTGTCGTTGACGGCTGTGTCATCCCCGATGATCAGTCAGTTCTCTATGCCAACGGCAAGTATAATGACGTACCTGTTCTCATTGGCTATAACTCCGATGAAGGCGCAAGTTTCTCTTTCGGCAACACTTCCACAAAGGAAGGCTACGAGAGCAGCACAAAGACTCGTTACGGTAAGTTTGCCGATGCTCTTATCAAGGCTTATCCTTTCACCGAGGAAGACGGTGGCAAGCAGTCACGCGACCTCATGCGCGATGCTGCTTTCGGTTGGCAGACATGGAACTGGGCACGTCTCCAGACAAAGACTGGCAAATCAAAGGTGTTCCTGTATTACTTCGACCAGCATCCCGACCATCCTAAAGGCTCTCCCGACTTCGGAAAGGGCTCTTATCATGGTCAGGACGTGAACTTCGTCTTCCAGCACATGGATAAGTTTGAGCGTCCTGATGTTGACCGTCCTCTCTCCGAGCTCATGGGCAAGTATTGGATTAACTTCGCGAAATATGGTGATCCTAACGGCGAAGGGCTCCCTAAATGGCCTGCCTTCAGCAACGACACACCTCAGACAATGCACCTCACCTACCCTAACCCTTCTGCCATCAAAGTGCCAAGCGAGGAAGCCCTCAAGGTGCTCGACACATACTTCACTTGGCGTCGCACAGCCGAAGGAAAAGCATGGGCAAAATAATTCAAGAAGTAGAGAAACTAATAAACAACAATGAATAATTTGAAAACAACAATCCTGGCTTTGTGCCTCACTCTCACATCTATCATTCCTTGTATTGCCCAGAACGCAGAACAAGCAGATAGCAGCATAAACGTAATAGCGTATTTCTCTAAGAATGACACCGTAACCTACAAAGAAACAAATTATAATTACAAAATTGTAGGAAATGACACGACCATTCAATCTGCCATATCAGAAGAAATCATGCTTATCGTCCGTGATTCAACGGCAAACGACTATACAATTGAAATGAAAGATGTTGATTTCCATGTCTTGACCGACATTCCAAGCTATCAGGATCTTCTTACAAGAACCATTTGGGAAAAGACAAAGAACATACCATTGATATTCAAGGTCGATTCCTTAGGAACTTTCAAAGGTATTGTAAACTGGAAAGATGCAAAAGAGGAACTGAATACCGCCATAGATATTATTGTCAAAACAATGATGGATGATTTTGGAGAACAGATCCTAAGTGCAGATGGTATTAGGAATCTTCTCCACGCCACATTTGATTCAGAAGAAGCTTATGTCAATGCCTCTCCTATGCTCTCCAAGGCTTTCGGACTTTTTGGTTACTCCTTTAATTTGGGTAAATCTGAGGCAAAAGGCGAGACTATGGGCTACCCAACAGACATAACGTATGCAACAGATGTCTGCAAAGAAGATTCAAAAGAGGGTGAGGAACTTAGTTATGCAGGTGACTATTCATTCGTATCTGTTTCAAAGACCACTATTCCTGCTACAGATGCAATGAAATTCGGTATTGGAAATGTAAAGCAGGCATATTCGGAAGACATCACAAAGAATTTTGATGAACAGAAGATATTGGAAGAAGCCAAGGGGATGAAAGACCTTTCCATAACGGACAATGAGGTGTTCTCATTTTTCTTCAATGGCTGGCCAAAGTATTATGGTGAAGAAAAGATCGTGGAATTTAACAACCAAAAGACAATTACCTCCACAGAAATTGAATGGACTAATTTCCATTGGCAGTAATTTAACGTGAGTTAGTTAAATTCAAAATAAACGCATCTTCGATGCTGAACTGACAATAATTACCAATCTTACCAATCTTCAACCAATAAAAAATTGAAATTCATGGAAAAAGATTGCGTAGATTGGTAATTATTGTCAGTTAAAAGCAACTTGTTGATAATCTTCATCAACTCGTCAAACTCACGTTAAGTTGCAAGAATCATTCGTTTTAAATGTATTATTTTTTATCTAAAAAGACTAAAGTTTTATGAAGCTAAAACAAATCACACTCGGAATTTTCGCCGCTCTGCTTCTCGCATCATGCGGCAACAAGGCTAATGAGCCTGAAGCAAAGGCACAGACCTCTGACCAGTGGCAGGAGATCGAGGCACAGGAGATCGACGTGAACGCGGTCAAGATGTTCGCCGACGACTGGATGCTCCTCTCTGCAGGCAAGGACACAAGCATGAACATGATGACCATTGCATGGGGCGGTCTGGGCGAACTCTGGGGAAAGCCTGTAGTAACCATCTACGTATCGACCGACCGCTACACATACAAGTTCCTTGAAGATAACGAATACTTCACCGTAACCGCCTTCCCTGAGCAATTCCGCGACAAGCTCCAGTATCTCGGTTCTGTATCAGGACGTGACGAGGACAAGGTGAAGGGTTCCGGCCTTACTCCTGAGTTCACAAAGCTCGGAAACCCTATCTACAAGGAGGCTAACCTCGCCATTGAATGTAAGAAAATCTACGCTGAGCAGTTCAAGAAGGAACTTATGCCTCTTGAACAGCGCCAGTGGTACGATGAGAAGAAACAGGGCGTTCACGTGATGTATATCGGCGAGATCGTAAACGTCTGGAAGAAATAATGTCACTCCCCTACTGACAATCTGTCACCGTAAAACAACGTCTTCAAAGTTTAACAAAGTTGAAATAGTTTAATTTTCGCCCCACTTTGTTTAACGGAAGTTACGATAGTTTAAAACCGCTGACACTCATTGTCAGTCACATTGCCACTGGCATTTTGTTTGCATTTTGGTGGGTGAAAGGCATAAAGACCTACACCCAGTTGACATGAGGCAGATCCACAACCTTTTTAGAACTTAATTTATTAACATCTAAATGGAGGATTTAATTATGTTACCAATTTATGCTAAAACAAGTAATCAGGGATTCTTCCCTTCTTTCTTCAACGACTTCTTCAACGACAGTTGGATAACCCCACAGTTCCACAGCACATCACCTGCCATCAACGTCTCTGAGGACGACAAGGGCTACAAGGTTGAGATTGCTGCTCCTGGAATGACAAAGGAAGACTTCAACATTTCCATCTCCGATGGTGACATCGTTATTGCCATGGAGAAGAAAAACGAGAACAAGGATGAGAACAAGGATAAAAAGTACATCCGCCGCGAGTTCAGCTACAGCAAGTACGAACAGCGTCTGGCTCTACCTGACAATGTTGAGAAACAGAACATCACCGCCCAGATGACCGATGGCGTTCTATATATCGACATCCCGAAGATGACGCCAGAAGAAAAGGCTAAGGAGTGTCAGTGTATTGAAATTAAATAAACAATGGCTCCTCCCCTTCCCTCCCGAGGGAGGGGGATTTTTATATTGTAATGCCGCTTATGAAAGTTCGCAAAGAACAATCCATAAGCGGCATTTTTTTGTATACTTTGTGATAAAAAATACTATCTAAACTCCCTCCCATTGGGTAGAGGGACCGTGGGCCTAATACTTCAACCTCTCCCTATAGTCAAGAGGCGTGAAACCAATAATCTTCTTGAACAATCGGATGAAATACGAGACATCATCAATGCCTATCTTCTCCGATACACTCTTCACGCTCATGTCCGTAGTCAGCAGCAACCCCTGTGCAAATTGAATCTTACAGCGGATGGCATACTGGATAGGCGACATGTCAAAGGCAGAACGGAAAAGCCTTCCCAGATGCGATTTCGTCACGCAAGCCACGTTGGCAAGTTCGTCAAGCGTCACTCTATTGCTGATATGCTCCTTCAGATATACACAAACCTTGAACACACGCTCATCAGTATTATCGGTTATCTTCTCCGCATGCTTCATGAAGTAAGAAGCCACGATCCATACGAAGCCCTGCAACTGCATCTTTTCATAACGCTCCATTGCCTGATAGCGGGTTGCATAGTCACGATACGCAGGATGATTGTTGAAATCCTCCGCACTTGCATAAGGCAGAGACAGTTGCGGATACAGGTTACAGTAATTCACGAAGAGCAGATTAGCAGCCTCGTTCGCCTTCACCTCATATGGGAAACGATAGATGTCAAAGAAGCCTGTAGAGTCCCCATATCGTTCATACGCAAACAGATAATAGAACTCAAAACCCGGCTCACATACATAGCTGTGCGGCATGAAGCTTGGCACGAGATACATAAATCCCGGCTTCAACTCTATATCCTGATTGTTAAAGTGCAGCGTCGCCTTTCCCGCCGTGACATAGTATAGTCGGGCGAATGGTGATGATATATCTGTACCACCCCACCGATGCTGTGTCTTTGCATATCCGACATTAAGCACTATTAAGTTTACAAGTTCGAGTTTTGATTTCATATCTACGAAAAATTAAATGCTCGCTTACACTTTTTTAGAGAAAATTAAAAACTCCCAGAGAAGCATCCAAATCACGCTACCCTGAGAGCCTTATACCATTCTCATAATTTTAATCCTTACTTCACCATCACCTTCTTGCCATCAATGATATTCAAGCCCTTGACAGGAGCTGTGAGACGCTCACCCGCGAAAGTGAATACAGATGCCTTATTCTCCGTCTCTGTGATGCTATTGATAGCGGTGAGTGATGAACTGTTAGCCTTCATCTCATCCTCAGCTGTTATGAAGAGGTATCTCCAACCAGTTGCCGTCTGATAGTCAGCAAGGCAATCCATAGGAATATCCACAGAGCATACGCCTCTTGTAGGAAGTGATATGAATGTTGCATCTTCAATCTCAGAAGGGAATAAATTCTGATTGGTGATATTCAAAAGGTTCTTGCAGTTAGCAAACATATCTGCAACCTTTGCATCCTTATGAACCGTAAGACCTGTAAGATCCATTGACTCAAGTGAGCTACAACCGGCAAACATATTGCTGAAATCCATCACGTTGCGAACAGCAAGGTTCTGAAGCTTAAAAGCATGCAATGACTTGCAGTCCTCGAACATACTTGCCATGTTCGTTACGTTGTCAGTAAGGAAGTTGTTACGATATGGGGTAAACATGCCCTTTGCATAAAACGCATCCTCATCCTGTGAAGATACAGTCATACCAAACTCAATAACCTCAAGTGAAATGCAGTTAGCAAACATACGACTCATATCGGTAACATCATTTGTATAGAAGTTATCGAGATATACTGCATTCAGATTAGTGCAGCCATTGAACATATTGGTGCATGTCTGGGCACTTACTGGAGAAGAGAAAGCCACTGTGGTGATAGATTCCTTGTAATTGCTCCAAGGAGCTGCATCGCCTTCCCATGTTCCGAGAACAGCATCATCAACCTCTGAAGAGATGTTCAGGTTACCATCATTGTCAATAACCCATGTACAGTCTCCAGATACACCTTCTGCAATGTTTGCAAATGCTGGCATTACAGTAAGCAAAGTTGCCCCTATGAACGAAAATATACGTTTCATATCTATTTCCTAATAAGATAGTTATCGTCAGCCGAGATTTTCCCCTTCAACTATATTAGTTGCGTCTTCTACTATATAGAATTCCTAAATTTTCTCAGCATTACAGTTTTACAGTTGCAAAGGTAAATATTTTTGATGATTCTACCAAATTTTTTTCAAGGAAAATTGTCATTTAACGTAAAAAACACACTAAACCAATGTTTTTCTGTGTGTTTTCCTATATAAAAATCATCCACATACGAGTAAGGAATAAAAAACTTAAAACGCGAGACGCTTAGTCACAAAATTTTTTTATATCAGAACACATAACTCACTGAATTAACGAATAAACAACGCTTTGATACAAGTAAATACCATCATTTTTCTTTCATTGCTTCTCCGCTCATTCTCTGCTATAATAGCGGAGGTACAACGGAGGCACAGCGGAGATCTGCCCGTATCAAAAAGTGAAGAGGTTGTCGTTACACATTCCCCATTGCTTGAATAATAGGACGATGCAAAAGTAAGGATTTATTTTCTTATTACAAAGAAAAATAGCAGTTTTTTCTGTTTGTTGAAAATATTCTTATGTTTATAAAAGAATTTCTGTTTCAAATACATCCATAAATCTACGGAAAAACTAAAAACATGGATAAAGAAAAATAACTAAAGAAATCCCCATGTCGTTTTTGTCCTAAAACTACATCGGAAAAGTACTACAATGTATCATTTTTTGTTAATCTGAGCCCTCTAGTGTTAAAGGTTGTTTATTTGCAGAAAATTTTGATGTAAATCATTGCAATTTTGATAAAAATTCATTATCTTTGCAATGGATTTAGTAAAAAAGTTTCCCCCTTTCATAATCAAATAATTTAGGCTAATCGAGACGTGAGTCACCGTTAGCCTTTTTAGTGCACTCTATCCAGAATAAATAAAAATTACTTAGAACACGGAAAACACGAAAGAAACAGAAAGTTTTTTCGCAATACCCAATAAGCAACACAGCTTGTATATTTCGTGAGTTCAGTAATCATAAAAACTCTGCAACTTTGCGGCTTTGCATTAAGAATAAAAATAAAGCGTCATAAGCGGACACACATTATAATAGTTGTCGCACCTATGACGCTCTGTTTATGTCTATCAACATTTAGCAGATCTTGCGGGAGCCGTCGCCAATGACGACATCGATGACTTTTGGCTCGTGACCGTATTTTTCAGCGAATTTCTGCTTTGCGTCAGCGATGAAGGTGTCGTAGAGTTCTTCCTTGACAAGGTTGATGGTACATCCACCGAAGCCTCCGCCCATGATACGAGAACCTGTCACACCGTTTGCCTTAGCAATATCATTGAGGAAATCGAGTTCTTCACAACTTACCTCGTAGTCCTTAGAGAGTCCCTGATGAGTGAGATACATCTGCTTGCCAACTTCCTCGTAGTCACCCTTTACAAGAGCATCACAAACGGCAAGAACGCGGTCTTTCTCGCCAAGTACGAAGGTGGCACGCTGTATGTCCTCTGCGCTTACATCAGCCTTGACTTCCTGAAGGTCTTCCCAAGAACAGTCGCGGAGAGTCTCTATGGTGCGCTCAGGATGGCGTTTCTGTACGGCTTTCGCAACGTTTTCGCAAGAGTTGCGTCGGTCGTTGTATGGAGAGCCTGCAAGTTCGTGCTTTACGCATGAATTGAGCAATACGAGCTTATAGCCCTGCGGATTGAATGGAAAGTACTCAAACTCGCGTGTGTTGCAGTCAAGACGCATGAGCTTACCTGCCTGTCCAAAGACGCTTGCAAACTGATCCATAATACCGCAGTTACAGCCGATATACTTATGCTCTGTTGCCTGTCCGGCAAGTACTATATCCCACTTGCTGATCTTATTACCAGCAAAGAGATCGTTGAGAGCACAACCGAAACAGCTCTCCAAGGCAGCTGATGAACTCATTCCTGCACCGAGAGGTACGTCACCAGCAAAAGCTACGTTGAAGCCCTTGACATCCACTCCAAGAAGGAGAAACTCCTGTACCATACCGTAGATGAAGCGAGCCCACTGTGCTGATGGTCCCTTTGAATCATTAACCTTGAACTCCACCTTATCCTTGAGGTCTATGGAATAGGCGATTACGGTGTCTGTGCCGTTAGGGCGCACCTCTGCCATCACTCCCTGAGTAACTGCACCAGGAAAGACAAAACCACCGTTATAGTCGGTATGCTCGCCAATGAGGTTGATGCGTCCCGGAGAATGGTAAATGTTGCCTGTAAGACCATCAAAATGCTTTATGAAGCGGCTTCTTACAAATTCAATATCCATGTTTTTTATTCTATTGAAAATTGAAAGTTGACTTGCTTTGGCTTGATGAGCCTTAGCGAATAAAATTGGAAATTAAAATTCCAACATTCTATTATTGATAAAAATTGAAAAATATCCGCTAAAGCTCATCAAGCTAAAGCAATGAAAGTTGAAAACCAAAATACCGATTGGGGAATTTTCAATTTTCAACTTTCAATTTTCAATTTTGTAACTTACTTTTCAACTCCGAACTTATAGATAGTCTTCTGCTTGTAGCGCTCACCTGGGTTGAGAACTACAGATGGGAAGTAAGGACGATTTGGAGAATCTGGGAAGTGCTGAGCCTCGAGACAGATTGCTGAGCGCTTTGGTGCTGTGCAGCCGAACTGGATTTCCTTACCGCTTGCGAAGTTAGCTGTGTAAACCTGAAGACCAGGCTCTGTGGTGTAGCACTCGAGAGTACGGCCAGTCTTTGGATCCTTTACACGTGCAGCGAATGAGAGCTCACCAACCTCGTTTTTGTTGAGTACGAAGTTATGGTCGTAACCGCTACCGTTCTTGATCTGCTCGTTGTCTGCATTGATCTCAAGACCGATCTTCTTAGGCTTGCGGAAGTCGAATGGAGTACCCTCTACCTTAAGAATCTCACCTGTTGGGATGCTGACAGCATCGATAGGGAGATAGAAGTCTGCGTTAAGCTCAAGATCCCAATCCTCGATTGTAGGTGTTGGCTTAGCAATACCGCTGAGAGAGAAGAATGCGTGATGTGTGAGGTTGATGATAGTCTTCTTGTTTGTTGTAGCAAGATACTCGATGATGAGCTCGTTTTCGTTTGTCCATGTATAGACAACTGTTACGTGAACCTCACCAGAAAAGCCTTCCTCACCGTAAGAGCTAACGTAGTTGAGTACGAGGGTGCTATCGTTCATCTGAAGAGCATCCCATACGCGAGCATGATAACCTGTAGGACCACCGTGGAGGTGGTTAGGACCATCGTTAAGAGCAACATTGTACTCCTTGCCATTGAGGATGAACTTACCCTCCTTGATACGGTTGCCGAAACGACCGATGAGAGTAGAGAGGAATGGCTCAGTTGTGTTGATATAGTCATTGATGTTATCATGTCCCTGGATTACATTGGCCATATTGCCGTCCTTATCAGGAACCATGATTGCTGCAATAGCACCACCAAAGTTTGTTACTGCAATCTCAGCACCGTTAGAATTACGGAGTACATAGAGATCTGTCTGCTTTCCCTGGACGGTGGTCATGAAGTCTTCACGCTTCAGACCACAGATGTTTTCGCTTGTTGCCATATTAAGTTTATTGTTAAAAGGTTGTATAATAAAATGTTAATTATAAAAATTCCATGAAATACCGAGACGGAAGACTCTTTCGTTCATCGGATGGTGAGGTACGGTGAAATACATCAGATTTCCGTTACCTGCGTTTACGTGGCTCATCATCACAAAGAAGCGACATCCCTTGAGCACGAAGTTGGCATATACATCCACGAATGGATAGTTGCCCAGTTTTGTCCTTACCGCAGCGTTACGCTGAACAGCAAACAGTCCGAGACCTGCCACATACTCAGGAGCATAGTATTTGGTGAAATACGTTACATCTGCTCCCAGATGGCATTTCAGCACCTTTGCAATCTTGAAGTCGATATACAGGTTGCTCCAGATATTGAGCTTAGGCAATGGCAGCACATTATCCTGCTCGCAAAGCTGATATGTGATGCGGTTGTTCCAGTTGAGTATGCCGAGCTTGAAATCCTGTGCTAGTTCTGCCGTGAACACGTTTACAGGCTTGCCATATTGATACACATCGGCTGTATGATTTATCGGCAATTTTGCTTCCGAAAGATCATGAGAGGTACCCAGATATGTATAATCACTGATGAAATCCCATCCTACTCGCACAGAGGTTTTTGTCCTCGGGAAAGTGACAGCTCCACCAATGTGGGTATGCTTCTGCTTGTCGAACTCATGCGCCCATTTATAGTATTTACCATAATACTCGGTCATGAAATAGTCTGGAGCCAATGAATGATAGAAGCCATTCATATCCACTCTGACTGTATCTCCGAAGATAGGCACATTGACATCAGCCGTTCCATCAAGAGTGAAGTCAGACTTCATGTCATCTTGATTACTATGTACGCAATAGCTTGTATTCACATCATAGTGAAAAATAGAGCCAAGCGTCTTAGTAAGCTGACCGCCTATATACACATTATGCTCAATATGCGTGAAGTCCACAAACTCATGACGGCCATAGTCGTAGGTGATATAAGCCTTCAGGCCTGTTGGCACATACTTGTTAAAACCTTCGAGCAACGCAATGGCAAAGGTATTATCAACCTTAGTATAGTTGGATACATCACTTATACTATCACCTCCACAATGCATATCATTCCAGAATGTACTATCCTTATACATAATAGCTCGATAGTAATTTTCTGGAGTTCTGTAGGCAATGTAGTTACGGGTGTATCTGTCAACCGATGCCGTATGAATGAAACTGGTGACTGGCACATATTCATTCTTCATCCATGATGTGTCCTCTGCCTGCTTTGCCTTTTCAGCAAGAAGGGAATCGGCAACCGCTTCGTTTTCCACACTTATACGACCAGTAGAAGCCGTTGCAGTTGAGTCGGTTGGCAGGTCGCCTACAATCTTCGCATCCTTAGGACGACCAGTCAAGGTCTCGTTTACTCTTCCCTTAGTATCAACATCGCCATTTTCACGCTTCTCGCGGTCCTCTGCCTCCTTACGTGCAGCCATAGCGAATTTCTTTGCCTCAATCTCCTGTTTCGTCATAGGAACCTTACGGTAGAAACCCACATTATAACGATGTGTCAGGAAGAAATGCAAGGCGTTGTTCTTATTCCAGTTTGACGACAGATTAGTAGGAATCTCAGACGTGATATATGAGTCAGGATATTTCGTCGGATCTATTATGTAGTCATCATTGGTTATACCGCCATTTTCAGTATTCTTCATATGGTCGGTAGAGAACACGAAATGAGCCTGATATCGCTCACCGAGATATGATGTCCAGAATGTATAGTCGAACAATGCTGTGGATTGGGAATTGTAATATCCTCGTCCATACATGTAGTTAAACTTCATTCCTAATCCCAGTTGCTTATTCACATTTGATGCGAACAGCACCTTGAGATAGTCCTCACCGTCGGTACGGTCACCACAAGTATAGAAGTTAAGACTTGTAATCGGTGAGAGCGTATTGGTGAAACGAAGGTCCTCAACAGGTGTGAGGAAGAAATCATATGCATCAGTAAACAGGAATGTCGGTATATGCTTACGATCCATGAAGATACGGTTCTGACGAGGAGCACCAAGGTTTCCTGTCGTGTTGTACTCTCCATGCATTCCTGAAGTGAACACCGTATTCATGAAGAGATGCTGAAGTGTATCCTTCTCCACAGGGATGCGGTCGCCGAAAAGATGATCCACCGTCCAGACATACATTCCTTTAGGTATTTCCTTCTTCTCATGTTTTTCTCCTTTCTGCTTGTTTGGGTTGAAGGTATTGGAATTTGTATCAAACTGATTACCGTACGGATCTTCCGTCGGATTAGTGTTCCTATCATCCAAACCCCTATATGTACCCTGAGCATGGACAAGAGCCAATGCCATGATATGGAGAATTATGACTGAGAGATATCTCTTCATCAATAAGTATTAATTCAACTTTCGCACAACTCAAGTTGCAAGTTTTTAGGTTTTCAGGTTCTCAGGTCGTAATGCCTATTAGCGATGCAGACCTCTAACCTTCTAACCTCATAACCTTATAACCTCTTAATTATTTCTTCACAAATCGCAGAGCGCATTCTGCCATCTTAAAGGCCATAGCGATGATAAACACCACAATTCCCATAGCCTCATTTCCCTTGAAGTACATATAGGCACCTATTACGCCTACGACCATAAACAGGATGTTGAAAATCTGGCGAAGCATAAAGAACGAGCCTCTACCATCATCCGGCTTACGATGATGGCGTTCCGGACGCTTGGCAAGAGTTACCTCCTCTTCTTCTACTGCGATTTTATCTATTTCTTCCATTAAAGTATTTATTTAAGCGAGCGTTCAAATTGCGTAAGAATCTGCTCCATACGATCTATTGTACAGATACGGAACTTCTTTGTACCGCCTTTGGTAAAGCCAGTTCCCTTCTTATTGAATGCCACCTTGTCAGATATCATTTCCTCAGCTGTGTAACGTGCTTCTGAAGGGCGTCCTTCCTCGTAGATGTAGCTGATATTCGTAATCAGCACCTTACATACGCCATCAGAACACTCAACAGACACAGCGTAGTTCATCTTTGCCCTATCAAGAGATATTATCGTATTGCTGAACACGAGCCATTCCTGTGCACGGGCAATAATCTTGTGACCAACACGGTCAACAACAGCAAGAGTAGATTTATCTGTCTGATTTTCACCCGTTACAAGTGAACTGAAGTACGAAAGAGCCATTTCGTAAACCTTATCAGCTGGCAGGCCTTCTATATTATAAGTCTTTTCCCATGTCACCTTGCCATTAACCTCTGGTACCCCACCCTGCATATACTTAGCAGGTATTTCCTTGTCTTTACGTTCGAAAAGGGCATGACGCTTGGGCTTCCCCCCATCGGCTGTACCCTGGGCACTAACAGAAAGTGTTGTTGCAAAGATGAATATGAATGCTATAAACATTTTCATTTCTTCTGTGTAATAAATTAAAGTCAAAAGGCAAAAGCCTCAAGCCATTTTGAATGCAAAGATAATAAAAAAAGTAGAATGAAAGTATGTTTAAGCATTATTTAACATTGTACGACTTCCATTGTCATAGAAATATCGGTCTTTGGCCTGTCTCCTGATGCTGTTGCGGTATTCTGAATCTTCTCAACTACCTCAAGACCGCTTTCCACCTCACCGAATACGGTATATTGGTTATCGAGGAATGGAGTTCCGCCAACTGTTGTATATGCCTCTACCTGCTCAGGAGTGAACTCTGGCTTTGGCATCTCTGAACAAGTAGCCTTTGTCTGAGCGATAAGCTCGTCCTGTAATTCCTGCAAGCCTGCCTGATCGCGATTGCGACGGAGGTCCATTATCTTAGCACGATTCTCAGCCACAAGTTTGTTAAAGACCATCTGCTCCTGCTGCATAGCCATCTGACGCTCCATCTGCTTGAGTTCCTGTGGCTTATAGGTCTTTCCCCATACGATATAGAACTGTGAACCGCTACTCTCACGCTTTGGGTTCACCTCATCTCCCTGACGTGCAGCCGAAAGGGCACCACGCTTATGGAAGAGCTGTGGATATACGAACTCAGCAGGAACGGTATAGCCTGGGCCACCAGTTCCGAGCATCTTTCCAGCAGGTGCATCCTTACTGTTAGGATCACCCCCCTGAATCATAAAGTCCTTGATTACGCGATGAAAGAGAGTACCGTCATAATAGCCTTCCTTTGCAAGTTTAATGAAGTTATCACGATGTTTTGGGGTCTCGTCGTATAGGCGAACGATTATCTCGCCCTCTGATGTATTTATCTTTACTTTTGTCATTATGTTATTTTGTTTAATATTTCAAAGGAGTAAAAGGAGTACAAGTAGTGCCGCTCCTGTCGTCGCTTAAGGAGTACAAGACGATAGTAAAATCTTCTACATAAGTCCAAAGCAAAAAGACTATTGTCTTGTACTCCTTGACTTGCGTAGCTTGATGAGCTATGCGAATAACTCCTTGTACTCCTTGAACTCCAAAACTAGTGGAGTTTGCCAAACTCGCATATTAGATGCAAAAGTAATGAAATATTTTGAATATTCAAAGAAAAACCGCTACTTTTTCCTGTCAGTAGCCAAACGTAAACGTTTTTTCTAACCGTTGTTCTTCGTATGTTCTTCCCTTATACCTCCCTTCTTCCTCCGTTGATCCTCCGTACCAAAGTCGGTGCAAAGTCGGTGCAAAGTCGGTGAAGAAGCGGAGGAATAGCGAGTTTTGTACGAAGGATGAGCGGAGGATGAGCTTACTTTCTTCGGAAAGACAAGTTAGTTTCCGAAAAGATTAACAAAGAAATCATACCCTACCCCAGAAAGATTGTAACGATCAATTATATATTTCGAATAGAGAGTTGCAGGTAATACCGAAAGCGAACTTATTATTATTATCAACTCAAAAAGCCAGAGAGGAATTAATTTATCCGCTCTACAATTAGAGAATGTATCTTTCAAATACCATCCTTTATTAAGATATCTGATCGTTATGAATGCAATAATAAATACGCCATACAATAAATACAAAATAACTGGCACTTTATTACTAGCCTTACACATTATTTCACTCCATATAAGAAGTGGTAATTGTAAAAACCAAAGCCATAATGACAAACCTGAGATACTACGAGCAGTTTCTGAACTGCCCCAATATCTATAGTTTGCCAAAAAGAGCCTATAATAAATGTAATCTAAAAACTTCATATTATTCTTAGCTGTTGTTCTTCCGTTGATATTCCCTTGTTCCTCCTAACCAAACTCGATGAAAGTCCGTTCCTAGAGCGAACAAAAAGGGAGGTTCATCGAGTTTGGTTAGGAGGATGAGCGAAGGATTAGCCTATTTTCTCTGGAAAGACAAGACTATCACTTCAAATTTAGTAATTGTTCTTTGTTACGACCGATAACACCTATTATAGCTTCATAGTCTTCATATCCATACCAATTTAAAGAATATAATTCCGTCTTTTCTAAAAACGGAGTAACAACATCATTACGAACATAATTGTCTTTTCCAACCAACCAATAAGCACCTTTATATAAGCTTTGAGGTTTAATGACAAGCTCATTTCCGTCTGAGAAAATAAAGGTTATATCAAAATGGGTATCATGCCAAAATCTTATATTGATACATTTTTCATTAAGAATCTCTTTGGCATCTGGACGAGCAAGAAATTTTAAACAATCCGATTTACTAATGCGGTATATTGCAACTTCAAGGTCTGCATCATCTATGGTTGTATCTTTTAACCACGTAATACATTTTGAAATGTCATCATCAGAGAAACCCCAAAGGCCTTTTGCACTTGAACTTTTCTTTGCGTTTATAGAATCCAATAAGTTATAGATATCTTCACTTTGAATTAGAGATGGTACTTTATAAATTGAACCATAATCACGTTCATTTTCCAGTTTGAATATTTTGCCTTTATTATTAAATATTGCTTTATTTATTTGAACACCATAACCAACAACGCTACCAAAAGTAACGATGATTTTATCAACATTACCTGCATTGCAATATAAACTATTAAATACAAATGCAATCAAGAAAGCAAAAAAATAGATTCTTTTCTGTTTCATAAGCACATTATTTTCTTTCTGACGACAAAAATACACAAAAATCCTAACATAACAAAGGAAAAACACAAAAAAACGTGGGACATTTGGAGTTGTCATATTTTTTGATTAACTTTGCCCGACGTGAAGATAATAACCCCGATATTGACGATTTCTGGCTCTGACGGCATAGGTTCTTCAGGCATTCAGGCAGACATCAAGACTATCACAAGTCTTGGTGGAGATGCTATGACCGTTATCACCTGTATGGCTCTTAACGACGGCAAGGGCATGAAATGGCATACGCTTCACAAGGATGTCATAGTGGATCAGGCAAGGACGATAATGGACACTATGCACCCAAAGGCTGCTAAAATAGGACTCATACAGAATCCCCAGACAATAAAGGCCGTAAGGGATGAAGTAATCGGTTGCAAAAGAATTGTATGCGCCCCTGGCATATTCTCTTCTGACGGTTCGCAACTTATTGACGATGAATCAATTCGCGCTATCATTACCTATCTAATACCAGAATCAACTTTGCTGATGCTCAGATGTAATGAGGCAGAGAAAATTCTGAATAAAAAGATAACTTCTGACGATGATATGCTCATAGCTGCCCAAGAACTGAAAAACATGGGGGCAGAATGGGTTATGCTTCGTGGAGGACAGTTATCTGAAGGTCGCCTTACTGCCCTACTCTACGGCGAAAACACAAAGCATTTCTTTACGTCATACAACATTCAGGGATGGAAAAAACATGGTGTTGGTAGTGCTTTGTCAGCAGCTATCACAACCCGACTTGGTATGGGTGATGACGTTCCTACAGCTATAAGAAACGCTCACGAATATGTTCATAGTCGTGTGGTATATGCCGTTAGTAATGAGAAACAGAGCCTTCGTGCAAAAGACATTTATAATGAGTTCATCAGTATTGTGGCTGAGTTTTATCAGAAAGAGCATAGCGTTGCCTTCTATGCCGACAAACTGAACATCACGACGAGGTATCTGTCTCAGGTTACGGACAAAACAGTCGGAATTTCTCCCAAACAGGTTATTTCAAACTACCTTATTAATGAGGCGAAGCTGCTTCTCGATAATTCAAGGCTCACTATTCAGGAAATCTCCAACCGTCTCGGATTCTCCTCCCAGACAATTTTTTGCAAGTTCTTCAAGGGACAAGAAGGAGAGACACCTACAGAGTATAGAAGGTGATGGGTGTTAGGTGTTGGATGATAGGTGTTGGTGGTTTGCATATTTCGGAACACATTTCTATCTTTTAGGAACAGGCTTTTGTCTGTTCTTTTTTTTGTATCTACCTTTGCAGCCAAAATTCAAGGAATAACAAAAAAATCAGTATTAAAAGTATGGAAAATAGAACTATTCTTAACCGCAACCTTGCACAGATGCTTAAGGGCGGTGTTATCATGGACGTTACAACTCCTGAACAGGCAAAGATAGCAGAGGCTGCAGGTGCATGTGCAGTAATGGCATTAGAGAGAATCCCGGCAGATATTCGTGCTGCTGGTGGCGTGTCACGCATGAGCGACCCTAAGATGATCAAGGGTATTCAGGAGGCAGTATCAATTCCTGTAATGGCAAAAGTACGTATCGGACATTTCGTAGAGGCACAGATTCTTGAGGCTATCGAAATTGACTATATAGATGAGAGTGAGGTACTTAGCCCTGCAGATGATGTATATCATATTGACAAACGTAAATTCAACGTTCCTTTCGTTTGTGGTGCAAAAGATCTTGGTGAGGCTCTCCGTCGTATCAACGAGGGCGCTACTATGATCCGCACAAAGGGTGAACCAGGAACAGGTGATGTTATTCAGGCGGTTCGCCACATGAGAATGATGCAGAGCGAGATCCGCCGTCTTGTATCTATGAGCGAGGATGAGCTTTACGAGGCAGCAAAGCAGTTGCGAGTACCTTTCGACCTTGTGCAGTATGTTCATGAGAATGGCAAGTTGCCAGTTGTAAACTTTGCTGCTGGTGGTGTTGCAACCCCAGCAGACGCAGCCCTGATGATGCAGTTAGGGGCTGAGGGCGTATTCGTAGGTAGTGGAATCTTCAAGAGTGGTGATCCAGTTAAGCGTGCTCAAGCAATCGTAAAGGCAGTTACCAACTACAACAACCCAAAGATTATCGCAGAACTCAGCGAGGATCTTGGTGAAGCTATGGTAGGTATCAACGAAAGTGAGATTGAACTGCTGATGGCGGAGAGAGGAAAGTAATGTTGATTTACTATTTAACTATTTACTAATTACTTTTTATGTACTATTTGGTTGATGTACTATTTTTAGCTAAGTCATAGGCAAATTGTAAATAGTAAATTTGTTAAATAGTAAATAAATAGTCAATAGTACATTGTAAAATAGTAAATATCTTCTATGATCGCAATATTAGCATTACAGGGAGCATTTGCTGAACATCAGCAAATGCTCCATAAATTAGGAGAGGAAAGCGTTCTGATTCGCAATCTTGACGATTGGAATGACTTTATCGAGAATACGGACAAGCGTGGACTTATCATCCCTGGGGGTGAGAGTACGGCTATGATGAGAATAATACGTGATGAGAACCTTCTTGAACCTATTAGGAAGGCGATTCTTGATGGAATGCCTGTATTCGGCACTTGTGCAGGTCTCATCATGCTCGACTCTAAGCATCTCGGCACTATGGATATAGAGGTAAAAAGAAACGCCTATGGCAGACAACTCGGTAGTTTCTTTACAACAGACGAGGTTAAGGGCATTGGTAAAGTCCCAATGACCTTTATCCGTGCTCCTTATATCACAGCTGTTAAGGATGGTGTAGAGGTTCTTGCAGAGGTTGACGGTAATATCGTTGCAGCAAGACAGGGCAAACAACTCGTCACCTCATTCCACCCAGAACTGAATGATGATACGAGGATACATGAGTATTTCTTAAAGACCCTCCCCCTTACCCCTCCCATAAAGGGAGAGGAGTATATAGAACATTCTGCTTAAAAATTCTTATAACGCAAAGTCGCAAAGACACAGAGATACATATACTTTGTGACTTTGCGACTTTGCGTTTGAACATTAAAGGTAACTACTCCCTTCCCCCGAGCGGGGGAAGGGTTGGGGTTAGGGGCTTTACTTCACCCCCATCTTATAAATACAAGTATGGGTGTATTTCTGCTTTGGACGAAGAACCGTTGAAGGGAACTCCTTATGGTTTGGAGAGTCAGGATACATCTGAGACTCAAGAGCGATAGCTGTACGAGCACCAGTATATACCTGAAGACCAGGATGATCATTCCATACCTCAAGAACACGACCTGATTCTGGAGAATAGAGAGTTGCAACCTTCTCCACAGCCTTTCCCTTATGTGTTACGCAGAAGTTGTTGTCATACTGCATAACCTTTCCTTCTGGAATCTCCATTCTCTGACCGAATGGGAAGAAACCGCCCTTGAACTGCATCTGGCGGTCACCTATGCGGCATCCGCTCTTGAAGTCGTATGGAGTTCCAACAACATCAATGAACTTACCAGTAGGAATACCATCCTGAGTTGTCTCTGTAATCTTGTCAGCCTCTACATAGAGTGTGTGATCCATAATATCCCCTACCCCAGTTCCATTGAGGTTGAAGTATGAATGGTTGGAGAGGTTCACAACTGTTGGCTTATCCGTAGTTGCCTCGTAGGCAATAGAAAGTCCGTTGTCATCTGTGAGAGAGTATGTGAGAGTGGTTGTGAGATTTCCAGGGAAACCGTCAGCACCATCAGGAAGCACACACTTCAAAACAAGTTTCTTGCTGTCGCTACTTACAACATCCCATACGACATGGTCAAATCCCTTGTTTCCACCATGGAGAATATGCTCACGACTATTCTTTGTGAGGTTGTATTCCTTGCCATCTAGAGTGAACTTAGCATTAGCAATACGATTTGCAAAACGACCAAGAGCAGGACCTACCATACCGAGGTTATACTTCTGATACTCACCAATAGAATTATAGTGAGTTACAATATTGGTATAGTTGCCTGCACGATCAGGAGCAAGCATAGATACAATAAAACCTCCATAGTTGGTAATCTGAACAGTTACCTTGCCATTTGTGAGAGTATAAAGATCAACAGCCTTACCGTCAATTGTAGCCTTGAATGCAGAGGCATCTACCATTGGGATAACAGTCTTGCCAAGAAGCAGTTCCTCAAATGCCTTACTACGCTTATCCCATGTATTGAAGTCATCAGCACGGAGAATCTTAGTGCCAGGAAGCGGAGTCTCACCAACGAAGAATGAGCATGACTTAATCTTCCCTTCTGCTACGAGACGATCAGCAATGTCATCAGCACCACCAACCTTAAACCAGCTTTCCTCTGTATCATTCTTGCCAATGATGAGGGAAATTGTAGGAGCATCCTTACAACCAGCAGAATGATAAACAGCTGTACCCTCACCATAGTTATAGGTAACAATACCATGCTTCACATTACCAAGATCCTTGGTTTGTGCCTTTGAAATGCTGTATTTGAAGCCCTTGTCAGGTGAGAGATACATATTGTTTGGGTCAGCCACCTTTGTTCCGTCTGCAATAAAGCAATATTTGAACGTAGTGTTAGCCACACCACTCACCTTAACACTCCATACACCATCTGCATCTTTCTGCATAGCCAGAGGCTCTGAAAGAAGCTCACTCTCAAAAAGAACAGTCGTTGCCTCTGGAGCCTTGAAATTATATGTCACGTCAGAAGAGCCATATTCTGGAGATACAATCTGTTTTGGGAAGAGACGAGCCATAACCGTTGGAGTGAACTGCTGTTCCTTACCAGTCTTGGCAAGTGTAGGCTTTGCATTATCCATTGCCTTCTTTGAAGCCTCTGGATTAAAGAGAAGCTGAAGGGTTTCATTAAGGAAGTACTTGGCATTCATCCAAGTATGACCGAACTTGTCATGGGTATATTCCTTAACGCTACGTATACCTTTCTTATCAAGGAACTCCGTATAGTCACGAGCATTACCATAGAGGAAATCATCTGTACCCACACCAAACCAGAAGAGGTTAATCTTACTGTTAGTGTCCTTTGCCTTGTCATAAACGTTAGGAATATCGGTAGATGTAAACGAACTGTAAGAGCAGAGATAAGAGAACTTATCGAGGTTGCTCAGACCATTGTAGAGTCCCTGATTACCACCACGTGAGAATCCACCAATAGCACGATGCTCACGATCATTAATAGTGCGATATGTCTGCTCAATATATGGCATGAGATCGCCAATGAGGTCATTGCTGAACACATCATTACCGAAGCCCATAGCAGGCATACCATTAGCTGGCATAACAGGAAGTAGCTTGTTAGGATTACCGTATGGCAATACAACAATCATCTCCTTAGCCTTACCCTCGGCAATAAGGTTATCGAGGATATAGTTTACACGACCTACCTTATAGTAAACCTCCTCTGTATCAGTTGTTCCGCTGATGAGATAGAATACTGGGTATGTCTTGTTTGTATCCTTGTAATATGATGGTGGAAGATAAACAAGAGCATTGTTTGTATAGTTCAGGCTCTTAGAGAAATAGTTCACATACTCCATGCTTCCATGAGGCACGTTCTTTATGTCGTGTGGAAGAGCTGTCTTGCCAGGAATCTCCAAAAGACTGTTCTTGAAGCCCTCGTTAGGGAAATATTGCTCACACTGAGGGTCCATTATGCTAACGCCATCCACAACAAAGTTGTATGGATACATATCAGCAGCAGCAGGACCAAGAGTAACCGACCACATGCCTGTTCTCTCATCCTTCTTCATCTCATTCTTACCGGCAAACTGAACATCAACACTCACACTCTTCGCATTGTTGTTACGATATTGGAATGTTACAGTACCGTCTTCATTTACTACCGTGGATTTGTAAGGTCTCATTGGCATCTGTGCAAAACTATTGGAGAATACTCCAAGAGTCAGAGCCATGACCAACTTAAATTTCAAATTCATTTTACCTTTTGTTTTAGTTATTTCGCTTATATATGAGCACAAAAGTACTAATAAATCTTTGAATACAATAATTTGTTACGATTTTTTAAGATTACTATTACTATTTCCCATTATCGCAGAAGCCCTTTGCCTTCAGCCATAGGAGGAATTGCTGACTCCAAGCCTCTGTCGTGGTGGTTCCATTCTGTGGCATAAGCTGATAAGGACCTTTACCGTCACCATAGAGATGGATTTCAGCATTACCACCAGCTTTCTTCCATTCCATGAAGAGACTGACAAGTCCGGCAGCCACATTAGGATGATCAACACGTGACATGATAAGCAGCGGAGGAGCTGGATTTGGAACCTTCACAGGACAAAGCGCAGGACCGAAGTTTGTACATATAAAATCGGGCATCTCTTCAGGTTTCGCAATATTCATAGCAGCAAAGGCAACACCACCGCCAGCAGAGAATCCGAGATAACCCACCTTCTTTATCTTCCATTCCGCAGCATGTTCACGAACAAGACGCATAGCAGCGTTGGCATCATCTGCAGCCAATGCAAGAATACTGTCACCTTGAGGGAAATGAGCAGGATTACAATCTGCATCCTTGAAATTGGCAAATCCTGTAACATCCACCATAGGCGGCATTTTCATACCCTTTGGCATTTGCATTGTACCAGTATTCAGGTGATATTTTAAGCCAATAGCAGCATAGCCGTTGGCATTAAGCAGTTTAGCCATCTCTATCACATCTGATGTCCATGACAAAGCCCTAAGACCGCCACCAGGACAAAGGATTACCGCGCACCCATTTGCCTTGGATGCTTCTGGTAGATAAACTTCAACCGAAGGATTAACAACACCGAGTATAGAAATGCCACCATACTGCTCTATATCATGCTCTGTATCTTTAGCCTGAGGATTTGAATTCGGGAGCATGAATTTCTGTTGGGCAGAAGCTGTCATGCAGCCTGCTACAAATAGGATTGAGAATAATATCTGTCTCATAGGTTATATATATTTTGACTACAAAAATACTAAAAATAATTGAATGCCAAATCTATCTAATACGAAATTTTCATTTTTTTAATATTACAATCAGAGAAACGTAATTTTATACTCTTTTTCCACATTTTCTCTTGTTTTTCTTTGGGATTCTCAATAAATTACATAACTTTGCAAACGAAAACAGTAACATGCGGCATGTTTTTAGCATTACATAGCAAGCATGCCCACAAAACATGATACCAAATGAAAACAATACTTAGAACGCTACTAATCGGCATAATGATGGTTTTCGGTACTGTTTCGGCAGATGCCGTAATCCATACTTACAACACTCTATTGTCTGACGATCTGGCTTCACAAGATACAGAAGTCGGGTCAAAGAAGAAATGCACCCTCTTCCACATCCATACCGAGACATGCGGAGGAAAGTATGTGGCTGATCGCACAAGGGTATATCCTGGAATGAACAAGCGATTGCGTCACCATATTCTAAAAGGCAACCACAAATGGCATCGCGATGTCTGCACAAAATGCCATCTCACAAAAAAAGAAGTCCGCAAGATGGAAGTTGAAGTCCGCAAGTTGGAAAGTGAGATGCACAAAAAACATTACGAAAGAATACAGGCAAGAAATGCAAGACACAAAGCTCATGCTGCAAGACATGATGCCAGAGTCGAAAGACATAAGGCACATAGATTAAAGCGACACAATATCTGGGTCGAAAAGCATAATGCAAAAGTCGAGAAACATAATGCCAAGGTCGAAAGACGAAAGGCAAAAACAGAAAAGCAAAAGCAAAAGGAAAAGAACAAATAATAATCTCCTTAATACAATACACACAAAACAATCTGAAAAACATCTTAGGTCAGCAGATTCTTATCTGCTGACCTTTTGCTTTCCCCCCAAAAAGTATCGCCGTATTTTGGAAAGTAAATATAAAAAGAACAGCAAATTACAAAGCGACATTTGTCGCAAGGAAATCTAAAATTTACTGATTCTAATTTACTGGATTAATTACCCCCAATTTACTTTCCAACAAAAGGAGCGCAAGCTCCATTGTAGCAGTTCCTATGCTACAAGCATTGCCAATAACGGAATGCTGACAACAGACAGCAGAGTCGTCCAGAACGTGCCTTGCGACATGGTTGTCTCATCCTTTCCCATCTGCATACAGAACATAGTACCGAAACTTGCAACAGGCATAGCTATCAATATCATATTGATAGAAGATATACGAGTGTCTATCCCTATCATAATCATAGCATAATATACAAGCAAGGGAAGAACAAGCAGTTTCAAGAAGCACATAATGAATATATGGGGCGTTCCCACCATCTTACGTGTCGGAATCTCTGCCAATGCAGCTCCTATAACTATCAAAGAAGATGGAACTGTCATATTTCCAAGAATGGAAAGTGGCATAGCTATCGCCTTTGGCGTATGGAGATTAAGAATCACGATAATAACCGAGATATATGTCGCTATCATAGCAGGAGAAACAAAGAGTCGAAAGCGGAAACCATTCTTCAGGTTCTCTCCCGAAATGAACATCACACCCCATATAAATACCGTGATTGTATTGAAGACATTCAAAATACAAGCATAGAATACAGCATCCGAACCAAATATTGATGCCACAACTGGATACCCGATAAAGCCCACATTACTATACGTCAGCATAAAACTATACATTCCCCTCAGATCTCGCTTCACCCTCATCAATACAGGCTGTATATAAGCAAGAGGAATAAGAATGAAGTATGTCAGGAAACTGACAAGGAGAAGCATTGGAATATGCTCCCTGTCAGGCATCTTGTCGCCCATAGTGGATGATATGAGAAGTGCAGGACAAGTCACCTTTATCACGAAACCTGAAAGCTTACGTTCAAACTCCTCATTAATTATCCCTCGCTTATGAGATATAAACCCAGCTATAACGATGATAATCAACGAACACATCGTTGTTGCTATTACTTGAAAATCCATATATTGCGTTATCCTAAATTCTAATAGAAAACATTCCGTTTTTTTGAAAGTAAATTATAAAAAGAGCAATAAATTACAAAGCGACATTCGTCGCAAAGAAATTTGTATTTTTCTGTATTAATTTACTGATTCAATTTATTCCTAATTTACTTTCCAAATATAAGGAGCGTAAGCTCCAATTGTGAAATTTGTCTGTACGACTCATTTCCGTTTGCAAAGTTACAACTTTTTCGTGAGACCTCCAAACAAAAATTTGGAATTATGAGCAAGACTTGATATAAGCGAAAAAAAGCGGGGGACATGCCTCACAACATGCCACCCGCAGAATCTTTATTACGTGTTCTTTATTGTTTATTTTACTTGGGGAATCACTTCCCCGTTTTTTTAACGAAGAAACAGAACTGATTATTCGTCGAATTCGAAGATGCCACTTGATTTTGAACCAGCATCAAATACACCTTCCTTTGCTTCTCCGAAGCCTGGTCCTGGATGAGGATCATCAATGTCAACACCGACAAAACTTACAACCTCTTCTAAAAGACCACCCAATTCCGCTTCTATCATCTCAGCAATTGGAGCTGAATAAAGTTTTTTCATTTCTTCTTGCTTAATAATATATATCGAATTAATATTTACTTTACAATCTTCTTACCACCAACAATGTAAACACCCTTAGCCATCTTGTTTGCATCAATACCAACAAACTGACCATTGAGGTTATACACCTTGCCTGCATTAACATCTTCCATATCAACAGGAAGCTCTATGCTTGTTGTATAGTTATCCTCAACCTGTATGCCAAATGCAGTCTTAGCATGAATTGGATTTCCTGTTTCAGCAAAGAATATCCAGTCATAACAAGGATTTGCATTCCAATAGTAGTTATAGGTGTATTCATTCTCCTTAACCTCAAGACTACCCTTACTACGCGCATGACCTGCTGTATTATCTTCAACCATTGCCATTACGATAGACTCATTGTCTTGCCACATCAAATCTGTCTTCTTAGGACTATTGTGGTAGAATGAAGACCAGTAGTCGCCATTCTTCTTCTTATATTCTTTAAGGTAGTAAGCATTCTCAGGCATTGTCTGAGGAATGTTGTTTCCTACGAAGTAATAGTTGTATGTATAACTTGTATTGTTCTGAACATTCTTGTCCTGACCATCAACAAATGATCTTGACTTTCCATCAACGGCACGAACGCGAGTAGGAATTGGGAACATAACCTTACCTTCCTCTTCTACAGTAATCTCGCTTCTTCTGTAGCCTGTTGCAGCCTTTACAAGCTCTTCTTCAGGAAGACATGGAAGAATGAAATATGGTCTGTTTGCCTCAATTACGATATCATCATCACCATAATTTACATTCTCATACATTACATACTTACCATGAGCCAAGTCAGCCTTAACAGTTTTGTTGTCATCCTCATAAATAACCTTATAATTAAGAAGGTTCTTACTCATGTGGATTGTAATACCAAGCTTCTCCGCATCACGTGTAACACCTGCGAGAGTTGAAACTACAGGATACTCACCAGTCTTAGGATTACCCAATGCCTTCAAGAGCTGAGCCTTTGTCAGGTTGAATGGGAAACAAACACCGTACCAGATGTTCTTGTTATACCTTGCAAAGTTGTAATAATCTGGCTTTGGTCCTGGAGTTGGATCATCAAGCAGGAAGTCATAAAGCTCAGAAATAACGAACAGATGCCAGCCACCATATTTTTCCCAATCGTATGTAAGAGGACGATCAGTCTGTTCTTTAGCATGACTCTTTGCAAGCATTGCATCATCCCAATCTGACCAGAATCCAGATGCGCCCTTACTTTCTGAGCCATCGAAGAAACCAATATACTCATTTTGGAATTCCTCAGAGATACCTTTTCCATTGTCACATTCCAAAGAATGAGGGAACATATACTCATGATTTGCGAATTGATAGCCACCGCCAGCAACTGTACCTGCAGAGAAAGCGGTTTCAGGGTTGTCACTTCCGTCAGTATTCTCATTCCAAGCCTTCCAAGTTACACCAGCAAGAGCCTGATTGAATGAACGGTTGTACTGCTGCTGAGTTGGCCATACAAGGATATTACCCATATTGTCATAGTGACCAGTCTCATCATAAAGACGATACTTACGAGTCATGTCTGAATAATTCAGCATCTCTATGCGGTCAGTAGTATTAGGGAAATGGAGCATAGCCATGTTAACATCTACATAGTTACCCTTCTTGATAAGGTGACCCTTATGGTGGTAGTTATCTCCTACGTATGTCTTCTGGTCGAATGCATACGTCTCACAAATTGGAGCCTTTGGTGCAAGACAATATACATCCTCGAAAAGAGCAGCACCATCATAACCTGCGAAAGAGCCACGACCAACAAACTCTGTTGTAGAAGGGAATGCAACGGTTTTATCACCATAATTTATAAGATCACCCTGACGAAGAAGTTGAACCTCATCATCAGATGCAGCTGTTGTAGTAAATTGGCTGATACCACCTTTTAAATGACCATTTACTTCTAGCAAGCCCTCACCAAGGAATGCATATCTGTGAATCTCTGTATAGTTGTAAGGAATACATAGTTCACGAACATACTTTGATCTCTGGAGGAATGCCTCAGGAATAATAAACTGAGTAGCTGAAGTTGGGAGATCAATATGTGCAACAGAACGCCAACTGTCAAAATACTGAAGTTCAGAGAGAGTCATATCTGCAGGATAGTATTGGAACACTCCATTCTGATCGTAGTATCCAAATTCTGCCTCTGTCAAATCGAAAGTATGAATCTGTCCTGCATTTGCTTTCTCAGACATAAATGTCTGATCAGAATATCCCTTAGTACCTTCTGGACGATAATTAACATGTATACCAGACTTGCAATTTGGGTTTATCTTACTTGGAGCCAAATCACAATTACACATTCCCGCTTTAAAGTGGGTTAAATTCTGGTAAGTATAGTCTCCAAATGGAATCAAATGTCCATTAGCATCAACATTCTCAAATGATGTTCCCTTAAGGTCACGAGCAAACACATATCCCAACAACGTCAAGCGTGTAACGATGCTAGTGTCGTATTTATAGCCCCTACCATCATGATTTTCTATACCTTTATTATACCACTGAGGCTCATACTGGTTATATACAGGCTCCAAAGCAGGAACATACTGAAGACCAGTAGCAAGGAAACCTGGCTTGTTTACATAAGCATCAATATGAATCTCTTGACATTCAATACAATTCTCCACAACAATTACGTTGTAAAGCTTATCCTGATCGAAATTATCCTTAACACTATTGTTAAGAGGAAGACGATCATATATAATACGTCCAGTTTTATGATTAAGTGTAGGCTGATCTAAAGGATCTTTTACAGTATGAGGGAAAATAATATTACTAACATACTGATTCTTAATTCCGGCCCAATCATAAAGACTTGTAACACCAGTCAAATCAATAGCAAATGCATTGATTTTTTGAATACCTGTTTTAAAATAATTTACTCTATTCTTAATATAGTTATTTTTATTATAGTCAAGATTCACCTTTACAAGGTCAAATCTTACCTTTTCTGTAATACCAGCCTCTAAAAGAATATCTTTAAGATAATGGTTACAGTCTTCACCACACTTATGAATATCGCAAACATCATCAGCATCAAATGAAGATGAAAGCGTTACATGGTCTGTATTATGGACAAAGGCATCACCAGGATAATAAATCTTTCCTGTAACAACATTGTTAGTAGAATGTGCCCATTTTAACTCTCCAAACCAAAGCTCATTCATCTGTGACTTTAGTGACTCCCACTGAGAATCGCTTCCACCCACAAAAGAAGCATTTGCCATATTCAAAGAATAAGAAGTGGCAAAACACTGCTTATACTCGTCTACAGAAAGAAATTTCTGGAACACATCAACTGTGATTGGACCTACAATCACAACTCTCTTTTGGTTTCCATCTTTTACGGCAACATTACCATCCCAATTAAAATTAATAGAACCCCAGTCATTCTGATCTTTGATATCGATATACAAATCGACATCGGTAGAATAATCAACGGTCCAAGTAGAACCACTTCCAAAAGTGGTTGTCTTTGGCGCTGCCCAAGAACACAAACTTGCAACGCACAGCATTAGTGCAATAAAGATTTTTTTCACGTTGTTATAATTTTAAAGATTCATTTTTTTAGGATGGAAATAATCAATTAAATTTATCCCCTTTTTCCCCTCGTTTTACACATTCTTCCTGAAAAAGTCAACTTATTTTGATTTAAAAAAGTGACTCTTCACATTCATTTTCGAGAACAAAAGTATTATAAATTGACAAAATAGGCAAAGTTTTTGTGTTAAAAATACAATCATTTAACACTTTTTAATTATAAACTCTCACAAATGACACAATTATGCGGGTTTATGCAACAATATAGAACGTTTTCAATAATTGTTGGCGCAAACAATTTTCACTTCACCCCTCCTACATTTCATATTTCAGCCTATCATTTTCGTCCTTACCTTCATTTTCAACCCAAACTGATAATCCAGTAAAATTGTTCCATTTTTCCGTTCCGCAAATTCGCTTCCCCTCCGATGTTCGCCAATAACCAAACGCACCTTTGGTGCTTGAACCGACAGCTTGCTGCCAGATTATCGTCAAGCAATTCAACAGCCGTTATGGTTCCGTTGATCCTTCGCTCTTCCTCCGCTCTTCCTCCGCTACTGCTCCATCGATTGTCCATAGATACTCCATCGAAACTATGGACTATGTATGGAGTATCTATGGAGTATGTATGGAGTATCTACGAAAGAACGGACAATCGAAAAACAAGTATTGGCAAGATATACGACCGACAGATATAGTCTTTTCCTGTTCAAAAGAAAATATAAATGTGTTATAAAGTCTGTCTATTTTAGACATAAAGTGATGATAAAAAAGATGGACATCCCTCTTAATGTGAGATGCCCATCTAAATCTGTATATGGAATTGCAGGAAAAAATTTATCCTAAGATTTCTCCATACGATTACTCATCATTACGTACTGGACGAACAGATTGTCCCATATAACGACTACAATAGCCAATAGTAGCATTGCCGTTTATAACTTGCAAATAGTAAACTCGTCCTTGATTATAAGCGTCTGAAGACCAATAATAAACATTTGTGCCAGCACCTGCAAGCGTAGAACCATTCATATAACCAGCAGCCGGCAAGAATATAGAGTTGCCATTCGACTTACTTGTTATCTTTAAGCCTTTTACTCCATTCTGTGTTGTTTCTACAGTTGTAGTATAGTGAGAATTTATCAAGTTTCTTAATTCTTCATAACTTGGCATACGCCAGTTGCTACCCCAATTTACATAAGCAGCATCGTCTGACAGGTCAAGATACTCATAATTACCATACTTAGTAAATGAAACATCACTACCATTATACCACTTATAGTTGCTTAAAGAATAAGAACTCTTTGTAGATGTCTCACCCCAAGCATAATAATAGCCCAATTCCTCTGGTTTTTCTGCTCCCACATTACAAGTTGCCCATAGAGTACCACCAGGAAGATCGAGGTCAACATAATCGTGATCAGCCAAAGTGAGATTTGCTGTTATGGTACATGCTCCACCAGCCTTAAATTCCTTGCTATCAACATTTGCAGAATATCTGCTCCAACCATCTGTACTATACACGGTTACCGTCATATTGCCCGTTTTTGCAGGAGCTGCCATAGCATAGATGGTAATTGTCTCATTATTCCTTGTGGTTGAAACATTGGTAAGATTAATTGTGTAGCTATCAGATATTACTGTTGAATGTACTGCAGGAGTTGCTGAGGTAAGGTCGAAACGTCCTTTTTCTACAAAGCAATAATTCGCACCATTGCTCTCGAGTACCACCTTTTTGTATGAATCTGCATTTGGCATTGTGAGCTGCAAACGAAGAATAGCTCCAAGATGCTTCATTTGGAGATCGATATCTCCATCAGCATTTGGGATGCTTGCCGCACATGCAAGAAAATCGTATGCACCAAGATGCGAAGTCGTATTATTTCCATTCTGTGTCTGACCTGTGTAATCTACGGGAATTGCAGTTTGTGAAATTGTATAATTATCTGTAGAGAATGGATAATATGCAGCATATTGAACTCCCGAACGCAGTTTCCATGCACCACCATCAAAAGAAGCTGAAGCAGATGCACTACCAGAAGACAAAGGGAATTTAACCTGATCACCACCTATAGGATAGATACCAAGGGCATCACCTTCTGCCCATTGTACATCCAAACCGGTTGAAGTTAAGATATGATTGGTACGAGTAGTAGGTAGATCATCCTTAAAACTTTCTACAGTTACTCTAACAGAGTTTACATATTCATTATCAACAGATGAATCTTCTGCCTCATTAGTACATGCACATAACATTACAGTAGAAACAAATGTTACAGATAGGATTTGTCTGAATGTCATAATTATAATATATTTGTGTGAATATTATTGTTATAAGGTAAAGTAAATATTACTCGTCTACTTCGTCTTCATCTTCTTCAAGAACAACAGGATTTGTATATTTAGCCCATGTAAAACCTGGAACTGTAGCACCTGTGCTACCCGCCATAAAGTATGTACGCATTGTGAGTTGCTTAACCTTTATCGCAGGCTTTGAATATTCCGTTTTATTCATACTATTAATCAAGAGATATGGTGATGCATTTAACTATCTCTCATTTTTTGAGATTTTTTTGTTAATCACCCATTTGTTAATAATTAAACTGATATTTTCTGAGACAATCTGTGACTGTCATCAGTATAAGTGGAACATAACAATTTGTACGTTCACATCTGTGATTGCTATAAAGTATTCTTTCTATGTTTTATTCTTACAGTTTTGGGGTAAAAAAATAAATTTATTATTTTATGGATGCAAAAGTAATCAAAATATCTGGAACAGCCAAGCATTTGCTTGTTATTTTTTCAAATTATTGGCGTCTGATAAAACTTTAATATCTAAACAAGAAATATGGGTGATTTCTTTATGGAGTCAGCCCTTTTGATAAAACTTTGCAGTTACGACACAAAAATTGTAAATCATAGGTAAACATACAACCGACAAGAATATGAGGTTAAATCGAGCAAATTTGTTATTTCATCATCACAAAAAAAATTTTTTTCGTTGAAATCATTAGATTTTTTTCATTCACGTTGGATATTCATTTCTTTTTGAGTATCTTTGTACACATTATTAATATAGTAAAGGAGTAATAAGGAGTACAAGTAGTTCAAGGAGTACAAGACAATGGTCTTTATCCCCCTAAGCTATATGACAACAAATTACTATCGTCTTGTACTCCTTAAGCGACAAAGGAGCGTAACTCCTTGTACTCCTTGCACTCCTTAGAAAGAATGATTTACCCACAGAACTTCGAACAGAAAATAGGTTTTACAGAGATAAGGTCTCTTCTCAACGAGCGATGCCAGTCGTCACTCGGAAGAGAACAGGTTAGCGAGATGCATTTCTCTGATAATGCCGACGAGATAACGGAATGGCTCAGTCAGATACGCGACCTTAGGAAGATGAAGGAAGAGCGTGAAGACCTTCCCTTGCAGCATTTCTATGATATGCGAGACAGTATCGCTCGTATGCGTCTTGAAGGCACGCACATGGAAGAGGAAGAGCTTTTCAACCTGAAGAAATCTCTTGATACTATTGATGCCCTTATAAAGATTGTCCGTAATGACAATATAGAAGAAGATTCCGAGGCCGAAGAGCCACTCACGCCAAAGGAGGCTTTAGGATATGGCAAGACATATCCTGCCCTCTACCGTATGGCAGATGGCGTTGCCACTTTCCCTGAGATAGTGAGGCTTATTGACAGGACCTTGGATAAGTTCGGCAAGGTCAAGGATAGCGCCTCCCCTACCCTTCAAAGGATTCGTAGGGAACTGGCTCAGACGGAAGGAAGTATATCACGTATTCTTGGCGGGATATTGCGTTCTGCCCAGTCGGAAGGGTTAGTAGAAAAGGATGCTGCTCCAGCTTTGCGTGACGGTCGTCTCGTGATTCCTGTAGCCCCAGGATTGAAGAAGAAAATCCGCGGTATAGTGCACGATGAAAGTGCCTCAGGAAAAACTGTTTATATAGAGCCGGCTGAAGTAGTAGAGGCAAACAATAAAGTTCGTGAACTTGAGAACGATGAGCGTCGTGAGGTCATCCGTATTCTGAAGGAGATTGCCGCAGAGATTCGTCCTTGGTGGAAGGAGATGCTCGATTCATATACCTTCCTTGCAAAGATCGATTTCGTTAATGCGAAAGTCAGTCTTGCAGAATATCTAACGGCTATTGAGCCACAGGTAAAGACAAAGCCTATGGTGGATATGATAGAGGCTCGACATCCGCTTCTTCAGCTTTCGCTCCAGAAACAGAACAAGAAAGTTGTTCCGTTGGAGATAAAGCTTACAAGCGATAAGAGAATACTTATCATTTCCGGTCCTAATGCAGGTGGTAAGTCCGTGTGTCTCAAGACAACAGGACTTATACAATATATGCTTCAATGCGGATTGTCGATTCCTGTTAGCGAGAGGAGTACGCTTGGCATCTTCTCTGACATCATGATTGATATTGGTGACGAGCAAAGTATTGAGAATGACCTTTCTACATACTCTTCTCATCTTACCAACATGAAGAATATGATACGTCAGGCAGGTCCTCGCACCTTGATTCTTATTGATGAGTTCGGTACTGGTACAGAACCGGGAATTGGTGGTGCTATAGCCGAGGCTGTTCTTCAGAAATTCTGCGAGCACAAAGCCTTTGGAGTCATAACTACCCACTATCAGAATCTAAAGCATTTTGCCGATTCGCATGAAGGAATAGCCAATGGTGCTATGCTCTATGACAGGCATGAGATGAAAGCTTTGTTCCAGTTGCAGATTGGTCGTCCTGGCTCTTCATTTGCGATTGAAATTGCAAGAAAGATCGGACTTCCAGAGGATGTTATCAAGGCCGCTTCTGATATTGTCGGCCAGGACTATATCCAAAGCGACAAATACTTGCAGGATATCGTCCGTGACAAGCGTTATTGGGAATCCAAGCGTCAGGCTGTTCATCAGCGAGAGAAGGATATTGAGAAGACTATTGCTAAATACGAGACAGGTCTGACCGAGGTAGAGCAAGAGCGTAAGGCTATTCTCCGTCATGCCAAGGAACAGGCTCAGGAGATAATCCGTGAGGCAAACAAGCGTATTGAGAATACCATCCGCGAAATCCGTGAAGCTCAGGCAGAAAAGGAGGCTACTCGCAAACTGCGTGAGGAGATAAAAGCATTCGAGGCTGAGGTTAGTGAGTTTGACTCTACAGCCAATGACGAGGCTATCGCAAGAAAGATTGCCCAGATTCAGGCAAGACGCGAGAGAAAGGCTCAGAAGAAGAAGGATGCTGTCGTTAATCAGCAAGGCAACAAGTCTGACAAACAAGCTGTTACCGAGATTAAAGAAAGTAAAACTTCAACAAAGGTATTTGCTGCAGGTGATACTGTACGTATCAAGGGAACGAAGTCTATCGGGGCTATTGACTCTATAGATAGCAACGGGAAAATGGCGGTTGTCATCTTTGGGGATATGCGTACAAAGATGAGGACAGAGCGTCTTGAACATGCCGATTCTCCTACGCCTTCACCAGAGACCTCTTCAGCAAATAAGCATGCCAATCTGCTTAATGTTTCTCTTGAGAAGACAACACGAGAGACAATTGACAGCCGACGCTCATCTTTCCGTCAGGAGATAGATGTAAGAGGAATGCGAGGTGACGAGGCTATGAATGCCGTTCAGTACTTTATTGATGATGCCATTCTCGTTGGCGTTACTCAGGTGCGAATTCTTCATGGTAAGGGAAATGGCATTCTCCGTCAGCTAATCAGACAGTATCTCAATACTGTACCAAACGTTCTGTCTGCACGAGATGAACACGTTCAGTTTGGTGGTGCCGGCATTACCGTTGTTGAACTGGAATAATCCCCTACCCTAAACAAGAAAAAAAATGCGAACATTCAGATTCTTAGAACCTGACCACGAGTGGAGACACATCGGCAGGAAACAATTACATCCGTATTATCTGAAGATGACACATAAGCATCTCTATTGCCCTACAAGAATAGAGAGTTTTATTGAATATGTGGATCTGGATATATACCAGAAAATTCGTATGGATTTTCTGAATGGTCGCTTTTGCTATCTTGCCAACAACGACGAGTACGCATATATGCTCTTGTTTGACCTGATGAACGGCTATCCTGATGATGCTACAGAAAGGAATTTTGAGAGACTGGATGATCAACTTGGTGTGCTCAGAAGACTTTCCGAGCCTGTGGAGAGTTTCTTTCAAGCATATATCAACAACTCGGAATACAAGGGGTATCTGAAAATGGAGCGTAAGGGACTTATGAAGGAGTTTGTAGATGCAAATGTGAATTCATTCCGCTTCCCCTACCATGATTTGATAAGATATGAGGCTATCGACCGTTCTGTTCTTAAAAGAGACCATAAATGGAGAATGGTAGATACCTCTAAACCTCTCGATATAGAAAAAGAGACTGAGCCTTTCTTCATGAATCCTGCCGAGGCTATGAGACAGAAGAGATGGAATATGTATAGCACATCGAATATGACATTCGAAGAGCTTATAGCCTCTATGGACAATAAAGATTGGAAAGAGTATATGGAAGAGCGCAAGGCTTTCCTCTCCGGCCGTTTCCATGACCTTACATACAAACCTGCAGTAGCCCTGCACCTTTACTATGATGTACTTGGCGGTCAGGAGAAAGCCGAGAATACAGATGAAGCAAAGCTCGAAAATGAGCTCTGGGTATTAAGACAACTTGGATTAAAAGAATAAACTATAAGCTAAGAGTGAAAAGTGAAGAGTGAAGAATTTAAATTTGTATTGCCGTTTTGGATGATGCAATACTACTAACTTAAATTCTTCACTCCTCACTTTTCACTCTAAACTAATAAGCCAAAGGCTTATTTCTGGTACTTCTCTATCTCCTTAAGATTATCGCGGATCTCCTTATCAGAGATAGCGTAGTTACGAAGATCACCATTGATATAGAGGTCGTATGATGGCATATCAATAAGACCATGACCTGAGAGGTTGAAGAGGATAACCTTTTTCTCGCCAGTCTCCTTGCACTTGATTGCCTCACGGATAGTAGCAGCAATAGCATGACAACTCTCTGGTGCAGGAATAATACCCTCTGTACGTGCGAAGAGCGTACCAGCCTCAAATGACTCAAGCTGTGGAATGTCCACACCATGCATCATATTATCCTTGAGGAGCTGACTAACAATAACACCTGCGCCATGATAACGAAGACCACCAGCGTGGATGTTAGCAGGCTTGAAGTTATGACCGAGTGTGTACATTGGGAGAAGTGGTGTATAACCAGCCTCGTCACCGAAGTCATACTCGAACTTACCACGTGTCAGCTTTGGACAGCTCTCTGGCTCTGCTGCAATAAACTCGGTTGTCTTACCATCCTTGAGATTATGACGCATGAATGGGAAAGCAATACCACCAAAGTTACTACCACCGCCGAAACATGCAATAACCATATCAGGATATTCACCTGCCATCTCCATCTGCTTCTCTGCCTCAAGACCGATGATTGACTGATGAAGAGCTACATGGTTAAGAACAGAACCAAGAGTATATTTACAATTAGGTGTTGTAGTTGCAAGCTCTACAGCCTCAGAGATAGCTGTACCGAGTGAACCTGGGTGTGTTGGATCTTCGGTAAGAATATTCTTACCTGCACGTGTTGACATAGAAGGTGAACCTGTAACGGCAGCACCAAATGTGCGCATGATACTGCTACGGTATGGCTTCTGCTGCATTGTAACCTTTACCTGATATACAGCAGCCTCAAGACCATAAACCTTTGCTGCGTAAGAAAGAGCAGCACCCCATTGTCCAGCACCAGTCTCAGTAGTTACGTTGGTAGTACCTTCCTGCTTTGCATAGTAGCATTGTGGAAGAGCAGAATTAATCTTGTGAGAACCAAGTGGGTTAACACTCTCGTTCTTGAAATAAATATGTGCAGGAGTATCAAGTGCCTCCTCAAGTGCGTATGCACGAACAAGTGGAGTAGAACGATAATATCTGTACTTCTCCTGAACTTCCTCTGGTATATCAATCCAAGCGTGCTCTGTATCAAGTTCCTGAACGCAGCATTCACGTGGGAAGATATGAGCAAGGTCGTCAACGCCTACAGGCTCATGTGTCGCTGGATTGAGTGGTGGGAGTGGTTTGTTAGGCATATCTGCCTGAATGTTATACCACTGTGTAGGAAGTTCATTTTCCTGGAGAATAAATTTCTTCTGTTTCATTTTATTTAGCTAATAGTTATTGTTTCGTGATTTGCAAGTGCAAATATAACACTAAAATTCGACTTTACAAAGAAAAAGAGTAAAAAAAATCTCCAGAAAGACCAATTATCTTTCTGGAGAAATATCTGAATATCGATTTTATTCTATTACTAAGACTTATACGCAGCCATGACCTTCATATAATATTTCTGCGTACCCTTGACCGTATATCGAATACCACCATTCCAAATTCGTATGGCACGTTCAATATCGTTGGTCGGATTGTACTTACTCATAATCAGTACAAACATCTCCTTGCTTTTCTTCACATTGAAACGGTCCTTCAACGTGTATTTTTTCTTTGATCCCCTACTACGGAGAATCAAATTGCAATCCTCAACGAGAATCGGCTTTATCTGCATCGCACCGCAGCAATTTCCATTACGGGCTTTTGCATTTCCTTCACTCTCAACCTGGGATATAGCTTCCATCAGAGGCTCCCAGTCGAACATTTCTTCACCACTCTCTTCCGCACTTGCCTTTACGGCAACAAAAACCATTAATACTGTAAATACTAAAATCTTTGCAATCCTTTTACCTAACATAACTAAAGTTTTTCTGGAACTTGAGTTCTTGCAGTGAGCGTCTTCTCGTCGATGGGGAGTTTTGTAGCTATTGCGTTGCCTACACTCTCTTCATGATTTGTCAAATAACAAATTCATGGAGGCAGGCTCACTGCACTCTAGACAGATGCAACAATCGTGTAGCGTCACATTCCATCAGGTTCCAATTTATAATGTGGCAATAAAAATAATCCTACACACAATCTTTAATACCTTTATCGAATGCAAAGATACGACAAAAAACTGACACTTTGAAATATTTTAAGACTTATTATAATATAAAGTGTCGTTCATTGACCTGAATCAAAGGGTAAAAACTTACATTTTATAATTATTCACGTTTTTAAACTTTTATATTTGTGCACGAACACAAACAACGTTTTTGATACTTAATATCAATATAATTCAAAGAACAGTCTGGAAAACTCAAACACTCCAGAAAATCTGGAGGAACCGGTATCTCCGGAAAAAACCACACAAAAAAAGAGCCTCAGAACTGTAATTCTGAAGCTCTCTGTCTGAAAAGGAGGCGGCTACCTACTCTCCCGCATTGCATTGCAGTACCATCGGCGCAAGCAGGCTTAACTTCTCTGTTCGGA
>Ga0256404_1001206_pt1 | contig 64359 bp, 58 predicted proteins | sample RumenRJG_01DNA_FD_185990 | JGI IMG/M metagenome (GOLD analysis project Ga0256404, IMG submission 185990) | Bovine rumen microbial communities from Lethbridge, Alberta, Canada - RJG_01 | ecosystem: Host-associated > Mammals > Digestive system > Stomach > Rumen | place: Canada: Alberta | collected...
ATAATCGTATCCTGCTTCTCCGTTGATATACTCTGTTACCAACTGCTTCTTAAATTCATAACTATACTTTGACATAAAAATCCCCCCGAAAGTTAGTTTTGGGTCTAACTTTCGGGGGTCGGGTCAGTGCGACAGTCCCTGAGCTGTATCATACTAAGTATCAGTATCGGATGATGATGTACAAGATCAGCAAAAACACAAAGAACAGGATGATGAACAGCAAATGCGCCCATTTTTTCTCCCATAACAGACCGATGAACTCTCTGACAAAAGCGTTCGGAAAGAAATACAGCTTTGTCTTAGCCGACATGCCTTTTACCTTGAAATTCAGCTTTTCCGCCAGCGTGTACCCGCGGAACACATGATAGTTGGTGGTTGAGAACCCGATACGAGCGTCCGCCCCCGCCGCGTTTTCTTCGATGATCTTTTTAGAGAACGCCATGTTCTGATAAGTGTTGACCGACCGATCCTCTTTCAGGATCCGCTCCTCGGGAACGCCCATTTCCATCAGACAGCGCTTCATGCTTTCCGCTTCGCTGATGATCTCGTCGCTGCCCCGGCCGCCCGACGGAACAAATACCGCGTGTTTTTTCTCGGCGCGATACTGCTGTTGTTCAAAGTCAAAGGCGCGCTGTACCCTTCCTCTGAGGATGGGTGTGGGCGTGCCGTCCTGTCGGATCGCGCAGCCGAGGATGATGATGTAGTCCAGGTTATAAGGAGGCTTGTAAAGTGTGGACGCGACCGCGCAGAACATGGTGGAAAGAAACATACATTCAAAGTAGCACAGCAGGAACGCGGCGCCGAGGTTAATCATGACGGCAAGATAATACAGTACCTCGGATTCGATGGAGTGGTAGTTTTTGCTCAGCTGTATGACCGTCATACCCGCGGCGATCAGCACGCCGATGAAAACGCCGAGCAGATTTTGCGGACGAAATCCTTCTTTGACGATCAGCATAACGTTGCTGATCGTCAGCGCGGCGGCAAGCAGAAGGACAGGAATCGCCGAGAAGTTGACAAAGCGAATCCCGCTGCTGACAACCATCGCCAGAATATCCTTCACATTGAGCGATTCGTAAAAACGGTTCCATATCTCCTGATCGGTAAAGGTGATGATAACGTCTATCAGCAAAAACAGGATAATACCGCCGACCACGACCATAGAGTAGGAGAAGTCACCGGTCTTTTGCTTTTCTCTGAAGGACAGCAGAAGCACAATGATAACCAACAGCGTCACCGGGATAAAGAACGGAACCAGCGCGTTGAGCGACGAGAAGCTGTCAAAGGTCAGATCATAGACCACGTTAAATGGCAGGACGTGAAAAGAAGTTACGGCGACGGTTTTGCCCCCGGGCTCTTCCGAAGGATAGCGTAGGGTAACGTTGCTGTCTCCGCCGCTTACGCCTTCAACCGTTACCTTGAGTATGTTGGTTGCGGGGCGTGTGAGCTGTTTTACGGAAACGACCTTCAGGATACTCTCGTCAGAGCTTTCCGCGCTGATCTCGTTTTGGTCAAGAGCGCTTAAGCCGGTGACTTCCGTATAGCTGTAGGTTTTGCCCACAATCACCGTGTAGAGCAAAAAGGCGATGAGGGTCGCCGAAAGAGCGATCAAGAGAACAGCCGTGCGCTTTTTGACGGTATGTTTTTTTGTGGTTTGTTTTTTCATGGTATCTTTATCGGCTTTCATCTTTTTTATTTAAAATAGTCATTGCGAGGGGCGCAAAGGAAAAGGTAGAGATTGCCACGTCGGAACTTTGTTCCTCCTCGCAATGACAATCTGAAATGCGCCCCGTGGCAATCTCAACCGATATTTTCTTCTATTATAGCGGCAAACGGTAGAAATGAAAAGATTTTTTAAAAAGTTTTCGTATTCTGTGTTCTACCGGATGGACAGATTTCGCAAAAATGCGCTCACCGGGGATAATAAGTTGTCGTTTTCACGTCGCGGACAGCACAAATTTTATTGACATCTTTTTCCGATTAGTGTATAATTTTATAGGTTACTTTATATTGTCGCGGTTTAACGTGATGAACAATTAAACAAGTAAAGGAGAAAAGATTATGAAAAAAGTTTTAGCACTGATGATGGTCGTTGCTATGATCGCATCTGTCGCCGTTCTTTCCGGTTGCGGCAACAAGACTGCCGACACCAAGGCTACCGACGCCAAGGCTGCCGACAAGACCTACATCATCTATTCCGACAACGCTTTCGCGCCGTTTGAGTATCTCGACACCGACACCAACACCTATGTCGGCGTTGACATGGAGATCATGGCTGCGATCGCCGAGGATCAGGGCATCAAGTACGAAATGCACAACGAAGGCTTCGACGCTTCCATGGGCGCTGTTCAGAGCGGTCAGGCTGACGCGATGATCGCCGGTATGACCATCACCGACGAGCGCAAGCAGACCTTCGATTTCTCCGAGCCGTATTTTGACGACGGTCAGGTCATCGTTGCCAAGGAAGGCACCACCCTCGACGACCTCAAGGGCAAGACCGTTGCCGCCAAGACCTCTACCGTAGGCGGCGAGTACGCAGAGTCCATCAAGGATCAGTACGGCTTCACCATCAACTACTACGAGGGTTCCGACAACATGTATCAGGCAGTTTCCACCGGCGCTGACGTCGCGTGTGTCGAGGACTTCTCCGTTATCGGTTACGCGATCAAGACCGGCGAGGTCAAGCTCTCTATCATCTCTTCTGAGCCTGCCAACGTCAAGGGCTACGGCTTTGCTGTCCAGAAGGGCAAGAACGCCGAGCTGCTCGAGAAGTTCAACGCGGGTCTTGCGAACATCAAGGCAAGCGGCAAGTACGCGGAGATCCTCAAGAAGTACGGTTATTAATTGTTAGGGATTTTTATAAAAGTACCTTAGCTGTAAAAGTAAATTCTGATTCGGCACGGTAATTCTGTTATCGTGCTGAACTTATGTAAGGCAGTTGTAGTATATGGATTTTGGTAAAGTGTTCAGCGGAGCGATGCCTCTGCTGCTGGAAGGCTTGAGGCTGACCGTCATCACCTCGCTGGTGTCGATTGCCATCGGCATGGTCATCGGTCTGTTGGTATGCCTGATGAAAATGTCTAAGCACGTCGTACCGCGCGCGATCGCGGGCGTCTATATCTGGATCATCCGCGGTACCCCTATGCTGGTACAGGCGTTCATCGTCTTTTTCGGCGTACCCCAGATCGTGCGCATGTTTGTCACCGATTTTAAGTTTACCGCTCTGACGGCGGGTATCATCACCCTGTCGCTCAACGCGGGCGCGTATCTCGCCGAGATCTACCGCGGCGGTATCATGGCGGTGCCGAAGGGTCAGACCGAGGCGGCGCGTTCGCTGGGTCTGTCACAGGGTCAGGCGATGCGCAAGGTTGTCCTGCCCCAGGCGATCAAGTTTTCCATCCCTTCTCTGGTCAACCAGTTCATCATCACCATCAAGGATACCTCCATCCTTTCGGCGATCGGTATGGCGGAGCTTGTCAACAAGGCAAAGACCTATGTCGGCAGCACCTATACCTTCTTCGAAACCTATCTGGTTGTCGCAGCGATGTATCTGGTGATTATTTCGATTTTGATGATTATCTCCAATTATATCGAAAAGAAGTTAAAGTACGAGAGGAGGCCGAGACACCGTGACACACATTAACAGACAGAACAAAAAGGTCGTCGTGACCAACCTTCATAAGTACTTTGATAAGAACGAGGTTCTGACCGGTATCGACGCGACCATCTGCGAGGGCGAGGTCGTCTGTGTCATCGGACCGTCCGGTTCCGGCAAATCCACCTTCCTGCGCTGTCTGAATAAGCTCGAGGACGCGACCTCGGGCACGATCGAGATTGACGGCTTCGGTATCACCGACAAAAAGGTCGATATCAACAAGGTTCGTGAGAACATCGGCATGGTGTTCCAGCAGTTCAACCTCTTCCACAACATGACCGTCATCAAGAATATCATGATGGCGCCCGTCATGCTCAAGAAGATGACCAAGGACGAGGCAGAGGTCAAGGCAAAAGAGCTTCTCGCTCGCGTCGGACTCTCCGACAAGGCGGAGTCCTACCCCGGCGAGCTGTCCGGCGGTCAGCAGCAGCGTGTCGCGATCGCGCGCGCGCTGGCGATGAACCCCGATATCATGCTCTTTGACGAGCCCACCTCCGCTCTTGACCCCGAGATGGTCGGCGAGGTTCTGGACGTTATGAAGGAGCTCGCGGCGGAGGGTATGACGATGATCGTCGTCACCCACGAGATGGGCTTCGCGCGCGAGGTTTCCGACCGTGTGCTGTTCATGGCGGACGGCGTCATTTGCGAAGAGGGCACACCCGAAGAGGTCTTCGGCAATCCTCAGAACGAGCGTACACAGGATTTTTTACGCAAGGTTTTATAAACAACGGCGGTACAGCGTTTGCTGTGCCGCTTTTTGATTACATCGGAGGTGTGTATGAATATCTTGATTACAGGCGGTACGGCATTTGTCAGCCGTTATACCGCAGAGTATTTCGTCAACAGGGGAGAGGCGGTCACCGTTCTCAACCGCGGCAGCAGAGAGCAGGTCGACGGCGTTGAGCATATTTGCCGCGACCGCATGCAGTTAGGAGATATATTGCGGGGCAGATTCTTTGATATCATTCTCGATATCACCGCCTACACACGCGAGCATATCCAATCTATGCTCGATTCCGGCGTGCGTTTTTCCGATTACATCTTTATCAGCTCCAGCGCCGTTTATCCCGAATCGAATCCCCAACCCTTCACAGAAGAACAGCCTTGCGGTCACAATTCCGTTTGGGGCGATTACGGGTGGAACAAACTGCAAGCGGAAGAATATTTACAGGAGCGTGTTCCAAACGCTTATATCCTGCGTCCGCCGTATTTTTACGGTGTTTATGAGAATCTCTACCGTGAAGCGTTTCCGTTTGATTGCGCCATGCGTGACAGACCCTTTTACTTGCCTCAAAGCGGCGGGATGAAGCTCCAGTTTTTCCATGTATCCGATCTCTGCCGCTTTATCACGGTGTTGATGGAGAAACATCCCGAACAGCGCATTTTTAACGTCGGCAATCCCGAGACCGTGACGATCAAAGAGTGGGTGACCCTGTGCTACCAAGCCGCCGGCAAGACCCCCACCTTCGTCAGCGTAGATCGAACCCATCATCAAAGAGATTATTTCTGCTTCTATGATTACGAATCTATTTTGGATGTCAGCAAGCAGAGTTCTCTTATGCCTGTGACCCTTTCATTAAAAGAGGGCTTGCGGGAGGAATACAAGTGGTACAAAGATCACCCCGAAAGCGTTTATAATCGCAAGCCGTATTTAGAGTATATAGAACGTCACATCTCCGTAAAACTTTAGAAAGTCTCAAAAGGCGCTGTATCTTCGGATATGGCGCTTTTATTATAAACCCATTTTTGAACAATTTGTGAACAATTAAATTTGACCTTGACTTTCTTTGACCAATGCTGTACAATATAGTCAAGGTCAGAGAAAGACAAAGATATCAGGGATGAGAAATCGAAATGATACATCAATGTGTGATTTCCCTTGTTCCTTCTGATCCGAAAAGAGGGATTAACATGCGTATGAGTGATTTAGTTGCCCAGTATATCAAGGATATACTCGAGCAGCAGGACGGCGAAGCAGAGATCAAGCGCAACGAGCTCGCCACAACCCTCGGATGTGTTCCGAGCCAGATCAACTACGTCATCACGTCACGCTTCACGCCCGAGCAGGGCTACATCGTCGAGTCCCGACGGGGCGGCGGCGGATACATCCGCATCACGCGGATCAACACGACCCGCAGCGGCACGATCATGCACATCGTCAACGCGGTCGGCAAAACGCTCGACAAGGCGTCTGCCGAGGTGATGATCGACAACATGATGACGCGCGGCGTGATTGACCTTCACACCGCTAAGCTGATCGCTGCGGCGACAGGGGAGAGAGCTTATCTCAGCGTGCCCCAGCAGTATCGCGATTCGCTCCGCGCGACGATTTTCAAAAACATGCTGCTGACGCTTTTAGACACATAAACAACAGGATATATGATAAACTGAAACAAACTGAGTTGAGTGACCGAATGAAGGAAATGATAGGCAGGAGCCGGTTGAAGACAGCGTCCTCCCGTCACCCTTCATCATTCACCGCTCACCGCGCCTACGGCGCAAAAGGAGGAATTACTATGTTATGTCAACACTGCAAGAAACACGAAGCAACCACTCACATCAAGACGATGATTAACGGCGAGTATACCGAGCATATGCTGTGTCCCGAGTGTGCCCACAAGCTGGGTTACGATAATATGTTCAGCGATTTTTCCGCGGACTTCGGCGGATTGCTGTCCGGCTTCTTCTCCAACGCTCTCCCCGCGATCTCCGGAGCGGCCCACTGCGACTCCTGCGGCAGCACCCTGAACGATATCAAGCGTACCGGCAAGGTCGGGTGCGCCGACTGCTACGACACCTTCTTCAGCGAGCTGCTGCCCACCATCCGCAGCATCCACGGCAACACCGAGCACAAGGGCAAACAGCCCGGCGCGATCGAGTACACCGTCAACGAAGAGAAGAGCGAATCGCCCTCCGGCAGCAAGATCGACTCGTTAAGAGCCGAGCTGAAGCAGGCGATCGCCGACGAAAACTTTGAGCGCGCGGCACAGCTGCGTGACGAGATCAAGGAACTGGAGGGATAATCATGAGCGAAGCCGTTGTATCGACCAGGATCCGTCTGGCGCGAAATCTGAAAGAATATCCCTTCCCGATCTGCCTGTCCGCCGACAAGGCGCGCGAGGTTGTCGACAAGGTAGGAGAAGCCCTCAAAGATTCCGAGATCAAGTTCCACCGCATCGACCTTGACGCGATCCCCGATACCATCCGCGTCGCGATGATCGAACGTCACCTCGTCAGCCCCGATTTTATCGACGCCAAAGAGGGCCGCGCGGTCTATCTCAGCGACGACAACACCGTGTCCATCATGGTGAACGAAGAGGATCATATCCGGCTTCAAGTCATCAAAGACGGACTTGACCTGAACGAAGCCTACGCGCTGGCGGATAAAATTGATAATATTCTTTCAAAGAAATTAAATTTTGCGTTCCATAAGCGGTTCGGCTACCTGACCCAGTGCCCGACCAACCTCGGTACCGGCATGCGCGCGTCTGTTATGCTCCACCTGCCTGCCCTCGATATGAGCGGCGCGGTCAACCGTATCGGCGCGAACCTGTCTAAGCTCGGACTGGCCGTGCGCGGACTGTACGGTGAGAGCACCAAGCCCTCCGGCGCGTTCTTCCAGCTGTCGAATCAGGTCACCCTCGGCATCTCCGAGAAGGCGGCGATCGACAACCTGCAGAACATTACCACCCAGCTGATCGCTCAGGAGATGCGCGCTCGCGAGAACATCCTCTCTGATATCGAGGTCGAGGACAAGATCTACCGCGCGCTCGGTATCCTCAAAACCGCGCGGCTGATGGATCACAGCGAGGCGATGCGCCTGCTCTCTCTGGTACGGCTGGGCGTGAGCGCAAAGAAGCTCGAGTCTCTCTCTACCGACAGCATCGACAACCTGATCGTCGAGATACAGCCGGCTTCGATTATGACAAAATACGGCGACGATATGAGTCCCCGCGACCGCGACATCAAGCGCGCGGAGATCATACGCACCAGATTCAATTGAAACAGATAAGATGATTTAGAAATCAGGCGAGGACAGCGTCCTCCCAACACCATTCACCATTTACCGCGCCTATGGCGCACAAAGGAGGTAAGGTATATGAAATACACATTCAAAGGCTTCACGGAGAAAGCGAACAAGGCGCTGAACCTTGCGATCGAAAGCGCAGAGCAGCTCGGCGCAACCTACATCGGCTCCGAACATATCCTCTTAGGCCTGTGTAAGGAGAACAGCGGCGTCGCGTACACGGCTCTGAGCGACAGCGGCGTAACCGCTGAGAAGCTCGAGTCAATGATGCAAAGCGCGGGCGCTGCAACCGATCTGACCCCCGACGACTTCACCCCGCGCACCAAGCGCGTCATGCAAACCGCCGTGATGTATTCGGCGCGTACCGGCTCCGGCTACGTCGGCACCGAGCACCTGCTCATCGCGCTCCTGTCTGACCGCGACAGCTACGCGATCCGCTATCTCAGCGCGCTGGGCGTCAGCCCCCGTACCATCGCCGATCATATGAGCGCCCGGCTTGAGGGCGGCGAACAGGGCGGCTATGAGAACGCCGGCAATCCCCAAAACGCTCCCGACGGCGACAGCAAGACCCTCGACAGCTTTTCTCGCGACCTGACCAAAGCCGCAAAGAACGGCGAGATCGACCCTGTCATCGGCAGGGATGAAGAGATCAAGCGTATCATCCAGATCCTTTCCCGCCGCACCAAAAACAACCCCTGTCTGATCGGCGAGCCCGGCGTCGGCAAGACTGCCATCGCCGAAGGACTGGCGTTGAAGATAGCCAACGGCGAAGTGCCCGAGCACCTGCGTGACAAGCGCGTTGTCGCACTTGATCTCACCGGCATGGTCGCCGGCACCAAGTACCGCGGCGACTTTGAGGATCGTATCAAGAACGCGATCGAAGAGGTCAAGAAGAGCAAGAACATCATCCTCTTCATCGACGAGCTGCACACCATCATCGGCGCGGGCGCGGCAGAAGGCTCCGCCGACGCGGCTAATATCCTCAAGCCCTCGCTGGCGCGCGGCGACTTCCAGGTTATCGGCGCGACGACCCTCGAAGAGTACCGCAAGTATATCGAGAAGGACGCCGCCCTCGAACGCCGCTTCCAGCCCGTCAAGGTCGGAGAGCCGAGCGAAGAGGACGCGGTCGCCATCCTCAAAGGTCTGCGCGACCGTTACGAAGCTCACCACAAGGTGAAGATTTCCGACGAAGCGATCGAAGCTGCGGTAAAACTCAGTTCGCGTTATATCGCCGACCGCTATCTGCCCGACAAGGCAATCGACCTGGTTGACGAAGCGGCTTCCAAGGTGCGCCTGAGCGCCTTGACCTATCCGAACGAGATCAAGGATCTCGAAACAGAGCTCGAGACCCTCGAAAGCGAAAAGACCGCCGCAATCAGCGAACAGGACTTTGAGCGCGCTGCACAGCTCCGTGACGAGCAGAAGAACATCACCGAACAGCTTGAAAAGGCAAAGAACAGCTGGCAGGAGAGCGCGAAGGAAAGCTCCCACGAGGTCAGCGCGCAGGATATTGCCGCGATCGTATCCTCGTGGACAAAGATCCCGGTTGTCGAGCTGACGCGCGAAGAGAGCGAACGTCTGCTGAATATGGAGAAGATTCTCCACGAGCGTGTGGTCGGCCAGGAAGAAGCGGTATCCGCTGTTTCCCGCGCGATCCGCCGCGGCAGAGTCGGCATCAAGGATCCCAAGCGTCCTATCGGCTCCTTCATCTTCCTCGGACCCACGGGCGTCGGCAAAACCGAGCTGTGCAAAGCCTTGGCACAGGCAATGTTCGGCGACGAGAACGCCATGCTTCGCCTTGATATGAGCGAGTACATGGAGAAGCACACGGTCTCCCGTCTGGTTGGTTCGCCTCCCGGCTACGTCGGCTACGACGAGGGCGGTCAGCTGACCGAAGCGGTACGCCGCAAGCCCTACTCCGTCGTTCTGTTTGACGAGATCGAAAAGGCACACCCCGATGTCTTCAACATGCTCCTGCAAATTCTCGAGGACGGTCGTCTGACCGACAGCCAGGGCAGAACAGTCGACTTCAAGAACACCATCATCATCATGACCTCCAACGTCGGCGCGCGTCGTATCATCGAGAAGTCCACTGCGTTCGGCTTCACTTCCGAGACCGAAAAGCAAGAGGAAGTCAACGTCCGCGACCTCGTCATGAGCGAGCTCAAGCAGGTGTTCCGCCCCGAGTTCCTCAACCGTGTAGACGACATCATTGTGTTCAACAAGCTCACCAAGCCCGAGATCAAGGAGATCGCCGGCAAGATGCTCGAGACCCTCACAAAGCGTCTCGATACTCTCGGCGTTAAGATCACCTTTACCGACAGCGCGGTCGAGAAGATTGCCGACGAAGGCTTTGACGATACCTACGGCGCAAGACCTCTGCGTCGAGCGATCGTCACCAACATTGAAGATAAGCTCAGCGAAAAAATGCTCGAAGCCGACTTCGACAGCTCTAAGCCCATCGTTTGCGATTATGACAGCAAACAGTTTACGTTTAATTCGGCAAAAGAATAATAGTCATAAAAAAGCGGCACGACTTTCTTGGTCGTGCCGTTATTTTTACAGATCACAGCCGCATAAACGGAAAAATCCCGCGCATACTATCATTACCAAATCACATGGAGGTAATTGATATGACCGACAAAGAGTTGCTCTATATCGAGGACGCCCTCGGACACGAGCAGTATTTTCAGCAAAAGTGCAAAGAGACCGCTCAGAGCCTTTCCGACCCTGAGCTGAGAACCTGCGTTGAAAATCTCAGCACCCGCCACTCTACGATTTTCAACCGCTTCTATTCACTGCTGTAAGGAGGTAGGATGATGGACGACAAAAATCTGATGCAGAATCTTCTGCTGCTTGAAAAGGGCTGCTGCGACCTGTATATGCACGGCTCGGTAGAATCCGCGAACCCTGATGTGCTCAACGCCTTCAGCTCCGCCTACGACGACTCTCTGTCGATGCAGGGCGAGATCTTCTCCAAGATGACAGCAAAGGGCTGGTACAACATCGCTCAGGTCGAACAGCAAAAGGTCGATCAGCTTCGTCAGCAGTATTCCGCGACGCAGAGCTGACAGCAGGGAAGTAATACTAAGTATCATTAAAACACTTTAACATTTATTGCGTTAAATTCCGCATAGCGGTGTTGTCGTCCTTGACATACGCCAGTATGCCTGCGTCCTCCGCCTTGCTCTGCGAAATTTCTCGCTAACAAATTTGTTAAAGCGTTTAATGGATACTTAGTATAAAAAAGGGGCTGTCGCACTAAGACAACCCAAAAAACTAGACCGGGCAGCCCGAAAGGGTTGCCCGGTCAGCGCTTTCATTGTATCATTAAGTTGCGAACAAAACCTACAGAAAGCAAGGTAATTATACAGTGATGAGAAACAGAAATCAACTGGTTTTACCAATAAATTATGAAGTTTTAATCGGTGAGAACGATCCGGTATGGAAGCTCGTCGAAATATGTGACACATTGGACTACACGCGTCTGTATGATGAATACCTCAGGCATTGGCGTGCGATCGACCCCGTCGTCATGTTTGAAATACTGGTGTTTGCATACATGAACCGTATCTATTCCAGCCGGGGTATCGAAAAGGCTTGCATGACCGATGTAAGGTTTATGTGGCTGCTGCAGGGAGAATGTGCTCCCGATCACGCCACTTTTGCCCGTTTCCAGAACGAACGGCTGACAGACGTCATAGAAGATTTGTTTGTTCAACTTGTCATGAAGCTGCACGAGCTAGGGGAGATCAAATTCAGAAACATCTTTATTGACGGTACAAAGATAGAAGCAAATGCAAACAGATATACTTTTGTCTGGGCAAAGACCGTAGAAAAGAATCTGCAGAAGCTTAATGCAAAGATCAATCAAGAGTTACCTGAGTTATGCCATAAGTACGGATTATCCGAAACAGCTTCATTAGTGGATGTAATAGATTTTCTTTTGAAAGCAAGAGATATGCTGGGTATTCAGTTTGTCTACGGTAAGGGAAAACGCAAAACAGAGATACAAAGGGATTATGACCGTATTTACGAATACTTGGAAAAAATAGAGAAATACCATGAAAGTCAGATAATCCTCGGAACACGTAAAAGCTACTCCAAAACCGATCTTGACGCGACCTTTATGCGTATGAAGGAAGACCATATGAGAAACGGTCAGCTAAAGCCTGCCTACAATGTTCAGATCGGAGTAGAAAGCGAATACATAGTGGGAATAGGTTTGTATTCTAATCCGACAGATACAACAACACTCATACCTTTCTTAGAAAGGCTTAGAACAAACACAGGAAGAAAATACACCAACATTATTGCTGATGCGGGATACGCGAGCGAAGAGAATTACACCTATCTGGAAGAGAATGAACAGAACGCGTACATCAAGCCGGCCGACTATGAGATCCGCAAGACAAAGAAATACCAAAGCAATATTTACCGCGTTGAAAACCTCAGTTATGACGAGATCGGAGATTACTTCACCTGTCCAAACGGCAAGCGATTAAATCATGCCTATGATGGTAAAAGAAAAACAGAGAACGGCTATGAGGTTGTAAAGAGCTATTACATCTGTGAAAGCTGCGAGGGATGTCCTCACCGTGAGAAGTGCTACAAAGGCAAATACGAAAACAGAAAGATATCCTTCTCCAAAACAATGGCAAGGCAAAAAACTCAAGCTACACAGAGGATCACTGCCGATGAAGGAAACATCCTTCGTCAGAATCGCTCCATACAAGTAGAGGGAGCCTTCGGCGTATTGAAGCAAGACAGGGAATTCAGACGCTTCTTGACCAGAGGAAAAACTAAGACTGAAACACAATTTTTCTTGCTCTCTTTCGCATTCAACATCAATAAACTGCATAACCGAACGATTTATAAACGTTTAGGCATTGAATTATTCAATCAGGAGGCTGCATAAAACTAAAAAGTTTTCAATATAGAAAGCAAAAAGAGAGCGTTTTTCAACGCCCTCTGATTTGATGCGATTCTATGCTGAGTGTAAACAGCTTATAAATACTATTTGTTCTCGAAAGCTAAGGCTGCCGCAAAAACTTCTCGTTTTGCGACAGCCCCTTTGTTCTATATCAGAATTAAATCTGTTCAAAATTCTTCTTTGATCGACCTTGTGAACAGGGCGTTCAGCTCCTCTTTTGCGCTGCTGTTTTCGAACAGGATGCGGTAAACCGCTTTGGTGATCGGCAGGTCGACGCCCAGCTGTTCGCCCAGCTTGACCATCGCTTTTGACGTCATCACGCCCTCGGCGAGCTTTTCAAATTTCTCGCCCTTGATGTACGCTTCGCCGTAGCGGCGGTTGTGGCTCCACGGGGAAAAGAGGGTTGCTTCATAGTCGCCCAGGTGGCACAGTCCGTAGGCAGAGATTTCGTTGCCGCCCGCGGCTTGAATCAGCCTTGCGACCTCGCGCGTACCCCGCGCCATCAAAGCGCCCTTGATGGAGGTGAATCCCGCACCGTCCAGCATACCCGCGGCAATACCGATGACGTTCTTTGCCGCCGCGCCGATCTCCGAGCCGATCAGGTCGGTACCCAGATAAAAGCGGATCAGCTCGCTGTTGAAGCTATGTACCAGCTTATCCTTGATCTCCTCGTTGTCCGAGTCGATGACCATGCAGTTCGGCACGCCCTTGACATAGTCCTGCGGATGTCCGGGACCAACCCAGACGGCGACAGGCGTTTTGTCGGTGTCGACAAAGTCGCCGACCACCTGCGTCAGCCGCTTGCCGGTCTTTTCCTCGATTCCCTTCATGCACAGCACAATCGCTTTGCCGTCAAGGTTAAACTGCGAGATGGTTTTCATATAATCGCGCAGATACTGTGACGAGATCGAGATGACGATGACCTCGGCACGTTCCACGGCAAATTGATGATCGTAAGTAACGGTGATGCTGTCGGGGAAGGTGAGGTAATCGTTATGATGGGTTTTCAAAAGCTGCTGCAGCTCGGGAGCGTTTTCAAGACCGCAGGATACGACCTCATGACCGATACGGTCGAGGTACCATGCGATACAGCTGCCCCATCTGCCGCAGCCCAAAACAGATATCTTCATCGGAATCACCCTCTGTATGTCAAAATTCTTACCGATCTGCCGGCAAAACGCGAATGATGTCAACCGAATTTCGTTGTGTTGTACGGCTGTCATCGAAGCTTTCGGGGCGCCGGATCGGCGTCAAAGACGGAATCAAATTATATTTCCGCAAAGGAATTAAAATAAAAGAATCCCACCTGACCGTAACGGTCTTAAGATAACCTGCCTACAGAATGACAGGTGGGTGCCAGCCCTGCGGCTTTAGGCTCCCTTCGTCCATACGGATGGGAGGTCTGCACACCGCCGAAGGAGCAAAGCTCCCGATTTAAGGGTTGTAGGGTTATTTGCGACCGATACGCGAATCAGGCAGGATATTGACTTGGTTGGATATAGGGAAGAAGCCTCCCGGCGTACATCTATATCAAAAGTAGGATCACTCTTCTTCGTCGACGCTGTCGAACATCTCTTCAAAGTGTTTTTCAAAGACAGCCGAAAGCTCATCCAGCAGAGCTTCATCCTCGACCTCGGCAAGCTGTTCCTCGCCGTTCTCTTCGATGACTTCCATGATATAATATTCTCCGCTGTCCTCGACAGATTCCTGAGCGTTGTCGAAGATGGGGTACAGCGCGTAAAACACGCCTTTCTCGTTCTCGATGGTGTCGAGGATCTCAAAGTTATGCTCGACGTTATCCTCGTCGACGAGAGTGATAAGGTCGGGTTGATACTCGTTGCCCATTGGACTATCCCCTTTCCGTAATCATTTGTTTTTCTATCATCATTTTACTATCATCCACGCGCGAAGTCAAGAGATTTTTGTAAGATTTCACCATAACATATGGCGATTTTTTGCCTTGTTTTTGCGACAAAAATCTGTCGCTTTTCTGCGCCATGTTTTTTCGATAATATATTGAAAAAAGAGCCAAAATATAGTATAATATTAACGATTATTGGCTTATTAATACTATGCCCCCGACCGGGGCGCATATACTGGTAATGAGTATGTACTCTCGGAGGAGTTATGTTCCTTTTACCGTTTGACCGTTTGCCGCGTGAGCTTCAGTGCGGTGAGGTAAAGAAATACTATGACATCTTGGACAAAAAACGTCCCAGTCTTTTTATGAAGCGTTTGATGGACATTTTTCTGTCGCTGGTGATGATCGTTGTTCTGCTGATCCCGATCGCGGTGATTTCCGTCATCATCAAGCTGACGAGTGAAGGCCCCGTGCTGTATAAACAGGAACGCGTCACGACCTACAACCGACATTTCATGATCTGGAAGTTTCGCACGATGAAGGTCGGCGCCGATAAAGACGGCGCGCTGATTACGTCCGATAACGACGCCCGCGTTACCGGGATCGGCAACACCCTGCGCAGATTTCGCCTTGACGAGCTGCCGCAGGTGTTTCATGTATTGTCCGGTAAGATGAGCTTTGTCGGCACGCGGCCCGAGGTTCCCAAGTATGTCGACTGCTACACTCCCGCGATGATGGCGACCCTGCTGATGCCCGCCGGCATCACCTCTCTGGCGTCGATCCGTTTCAAGGACGAGGCTGAGATCATCGGCGACGTCAGCGACCCCGACGAGGTGGATCGCATCTATGCAGAAAAGGTACTGCCCGAGAAGATGAAGTATAATCTGGAGTATATCGACCGTTTCGGGTTCAGACGTGACATCTATCTGATGCTCTCAACGGTCAAGCATGTATTTTCATAAGGGTTATCCGCGGGTCTTTCCCGCAAACCGAAGAGGATGGTTATGAGCAAGTTCAAAAAAGCTGTTTTGGATACCTCGTTATTCAGACGCAGTTATGTGATTTGCCTGTTTTGCAGCAATATTTCTTTCGTCGTGATACCGGCGTACGCGGTGTTGGCGGCGCTGTTCATCTGGGGCGTATTCCTGCTGATCTATAACGAGCGCAGGCATCACACGATCCTGAAAACACGCTACGGCGCATGGCTGCTTGCCTTTTTGGTATCGTCGACGATCACGGCGATCATTCATCTGGCGAGCACCTTTCTGTACAACGCCTACAACCTGATTATGCTGCTGCACATGGCGATCATCTTTTTTATCTTTTACGCGGTACATACCGAAAAGCATCTCAATTTCCGACGCGAGCTGTACTCGATCTGCCGCTTCATCGTTTATACGACAACGGTGCTGGGCATTTTGGGACTGGCGTTTTTGATGGCGGAGATCAGCTTTGAGGTGCTGTGGTTCAAGTTTATCGTCTATGAGAACCGCTTCGACGGTATGTTCATCAATCCAAATCAGCTCGGCTTTATCGCCGTGGTTGCGATCTTTTGCAGCCATATGCTGATAAAAAAAGATTTTATCTCGATCTCGGGACGCGAACGCGTCAGCCGCATCTGGATCGGTTCCTGTATCGCGGTGAACGCGATCTCCCTGCTGCTGTGCGACTCCAACGGCGCGATGATCCTGATGATCGGCTACGCGATCTTCTTCCTGATCTACAAGATGTTCGGCTCAGAGAGAAAGTTCAGTGTCCGACAGATCGTCACCAAGTCCGCGGCGTGTCTGCTTGCGGGAGCGGTTATCGTGATGGCGGTATTCTTTGTCCGCAACATCACGCAGGAGGGCTTTGTCAAAATCATGGAAACCGCGTCGGAGTCAAAGATCATTTCCTCCGACAGCCTGACCGATAAGATTGCCCACGACGAGGCGGCGGTCACCTTCGAGCATGAGAACAAAAACCTCGATTCCGGCCGCTTTGTGCTGTGGCAGCAGGCGGCAAAGATGTTCATCAAAAACCCGATCATGGGTATCAGCAAGGGCAACGTCTACGAGTACGGCAAGCAGATGTTTGAGGACGGCATCAAGTTCTCAAAAAACTACGGACTGTTGGCGCCGATCATGACGGATTTCCACAACGGCTATATCACGATCCTTGTCTGCTCCGGCGTCGTCGGATTCGTGCTGTTCTGCATCTTCGGACTGCGGTTCTTCAAGCATATCTCTATCCATGTTTTCCGCGACGACAGACTGCACGAGAGTGTTTTGCCGTGCATGTATTCGTTTTTGTGCGCCTATGTGATCTACTCGTTTATCGAGATCGGCCTGCTCTATAACCTGAACTTCATGGTTATCTTCTTCTGGCTGATCTTAGGCTACACCTCCTGCTTCCTTGTCAAGTACGAGCCGTCGCACGATCTGGGCACCTTTGTGCTGTTCGGCAAGACCTTCAGAAGGGCGTTATTGTAAGAAGAAAATGTATTTTTGAGCAAATTTATCCGATACTATCCGTGGTGATGACTATGGTATTATATCTACAGTGCGATACGTCCGATATCGGCGCGCGTTATACGGTTTCGGATGAAACAGGCGCTCTGCGCTACACCGTCACGGGAAAGCGCAATCCCTCCGGCGAGAGTATGCGCATCCGCGACTTTCGCGGCGAGACGGTCTGCAAGATCCGTTCCCTCGGATTTTCCGCTTTGTCGGTGTACAGCATCAGCTCAGGCTCCGAGAGCATGCGGCTGAATATCGCTGTCGGTACCGGCAGAGCCGCGGTACGCTTCCGCGGGATCAGCTTCATCGTTCGCGGCGACGTGCTGACAGGCTCCTACTCGATCCTCGACGCCGACACCGCCGTTGTATGTACGGTAGGCAGGGATTTTGCGCACGGATGCACCCAGCTTCTGATCGAACAAAAAGAAAGAGAAATCTTCTGCCTGGCGACGGCGATATGCATCAACACCCTGAACGTCGGCCGTATCCCCGCTTTGCAGATGACATAAACAACACCGTTATGCGGGATGGCTTGTTCCTCCCGCATAACGATCAATCAACCGGAAAGGTAAGGTATATATGGACAAGTTATTACAGTTACTGAGCGAAAATTCTTCTCTGACCACCACCCAGCTTTCACTGATGCTCGGCGAGCCGGAGGACTATATCAAGGCACAGATCGCCGAGTATGAGAACAGCGGCGTCATCCGCGGTTATCAGGCGGTCGTTAACTGGGACGAGGTTCCGGATTCCGGCGTGATGGCGATGATCGAGCTCAAGGTCGCGCCTCAGCTGCAAAAGGGCTTCGACGATATCGCCGAGCGTATTCTCGAGTACGATGAGGTCGAAGACGTCTACCTGATGGCAGGCGCCTACGATCTGCTTCTGACCGTCAAGGGCAAGACCATCCAGGATGTGTCGTCCTTTGTCGCAAAGCGCCTTGCCGCGATGAACGGCATCCTTTCCACCGCGACCCATTTTATGCTCAAGCGCTACAAGGAAAAGGGCGTTTCGCTGATTGACGCGAAAAAAGACGGAAGGGAAATGATGATTTGATGGATTATTCCGAGAAGCTGACGCAGTCGATCCGGTCGGTGAAGCCGTCCGGGATACGCCGCTTTTTCGACATCGTCAACGAGATGGACAACGTGATCTCCCTGTCTGTCGGCGAGCCCGATTTCCAGACCCCGTGGCACGTCCGCGAGGCAGGCATCACCTCGCTTGAACAGGGCAAGACATGGTATACCCCCAACCGCGGCTTCAAAGAGCTCTGCCGCGAGATATCAAATTTCTATAAAAGAAAATACAACCTTACATATAACCCTCTCGAAGAGTGTGTTGTCACGGTCGGCGGCAGCGAGGCGATCGACATCGCCATCCGCTGTTTAGCGTCAGCCGGCGACGAGGTGCTGATCCCCCAGCCCTCTTTTGTCTGTTACGAGCCGCTGACGATGATGGCGGGCGCAACCCCCGTTATCATTGAGACCAAGGCGGAAAACGCCTTTCGCTTAACGCCCGAACAGCTCGAAGAAAAGATCACCGACAAAACCAAGCTCCTGATCCTGCCGTATCCGAACAACCCGACCGGCGGTATCATGGAGCGCGCCGATCTTGAAGCAATCGCCAAGGTCATTGAAAAACACGACCTGATGGTGCTGTCCGACGAGATCTACTCCGAGCTGACCTACGGGGGAAAACAGCACGTTTCCATCGCCTCGATCGACGGTATGCGCGAGCGCACGGTGGTTATCAACGGGTTTTCCAAGTCTTACGCGATGACCGGCTGGCGGCTGGGTTATGCCCTCGGCCCCAAGGAGATTGTCGCGATGATGGTCAAGCTCCACCAGTTCTGCATTATGTCCGCTCCGACAACGGCACAGTACGCCGCGATCGAAGCGCTCCGCAACGGTGACGTCGATATCGAAAACATGCGCAGCGAGTATGATATGCGCCGCCGCTTTGTGGTCGGTTCTCTCAACGAGATGGGGCTTAGCTGCTTCAACCCCGAGGGCGCGTTTTACTGTTTTCCCTGCATCAAGTCGACAGGACTTACCAGCGAAGAATTTTGCACACGTCTTTTGCACAGCAAGCGTGTCGCCTTAGTCCCCGGCTCCGCGTTCGGCGAATCGGGCGAGGGCTATGTGCGTTTGAGCTACTCTTACTCCATCAAGCACCTGATCCGCGCGATGGAGCTGATCCACGAGTTTTTGAAGGAACTGAAAGATGAAAGTAACGGTTAAAGCCCCCGCAAAGATCAACCTGACGCTGGATATCGTCGGCAAGCGCGCCGACGGCTACCACGACGTTGCGATGGTGATGCAGGCGATCTCTTTGTACGACGCTGTCACGGTTGAGCGTATGGAAGGCGAGGGAGACGCTGTCGCGATCAGCTGTCCCGCTTACCCTGACGTGCCGTGCGACGAGAGCAACATCGTCTGTAAAGCGGCGCGTGCGTTTTTCCGCGAAACCCGTGTGCAGCCGTCGCCGCTTGCGATCACGATCAACAAGGTCATTCCGACTCAGGCGGGCTTAGCCGGCGGTTCCGCCGACGGCGCCGCCGTTGTTCTGGCGCTCAACCGGCTTTTTTCCACCCATCTGAAGCCGGAGGAAATGGCGGATATCTGTTCACGCTTCGGCTCCGACGTCCCGTTCTGTCTTTTGGGCGGCACGATGCTCGCGACAGGCACCGGCACCACGCTGAAAAAGCTCCGCTCCATGCCCGATTGTCATATCGTCGTCTGCAAGCCCGACGTCTCCGTTTCGACCGCCGCGGCATACGCGGCGTGTGACGCAAGACCGCCCAAGGGCTTTCTCTATACCGACGAGCTCATCAAACGTCTCTACAGCCGTGATATCCGCGGTTTGTCCACCTGCCTGTATAACGAGTTTGAGCAGGTGATGGAGCTGCCCGAGATCAATGAGATCAAGCGGCAGATGCTTTCCCACAAAGCGCTCGGCGCTTCTATGAGCGGCTCCGGTTCCGCGGTTTACGGTATTTTTCTGAATGAGAAAAAAGCGAAGGCTTGCGCAGAGAGTCTGAAAAAAACCTATCATCATGTTTTTTTGACAAAACCGCTCAAAGACGGCTGTCGGATCGAAACATGTGATTCAATTGAATAAACTTGAATTTACCTGCCAAAGATGATAGTAAATCCAATTTTGTAAGGCAGGTAATTCTTTTGAAGAAATATATCCATCTGTTTGTCGCGGCAGTCATTCTCGCGGGCATGCTGCTGAGTTTGCCGTTTTTTGACTCGTGCGAGGCGTTGACCGAGGATGTACTGCGCGTACATATCCTCGCAAATTCCGATTCTGCTGCCGACCAAAGCCTGAAGCTCAGCGTCCGCGACAGGGTGCTGTCACAGTGCTCCTCATATTTTGACGACTGCGCCGACAAAGATACGGCGATTGCCGTGACAAAGGCGCATCTTTCCGAGATCGAAGCGGTCGCAAGCGACGAAATCGCGCGCCACGGCTTTTCCTATCCGGTTCACGCGCAGATCGGCAAGACGCGCTTTGACACGCGCTATTATGAAGATTTCACCATGCCCGCAGGCATGTATGACGCTCTTCGTCTGACGATCGGCGAAGGCGAAGGAAAAAACTGGTGGTGCGTGATGTATCCGTCCCTGTGTGTCGGCGCGGCGAGCAAAACCGAAATGCGCGACAAGCTCGACGACGGCGAGTATGAGGTGGTCACTTCCGATAGATTCGACTTGCGATTCAAAATTGTCGAGTATTGGGAGGACATTCGCGGATGGTTCCGATGATGTCCCGAAAACGGGACGTTGTCTTTGGTAAGATGACAGTAGATAAGGGAGGTATGACCTTTGGATGAGGTCAAGTTGAGGCGTTACAGCACTTCGCTGACAATCAGCGGCTACGGCGTCATCGCGTTCGGTTTGTGGAGTATCGTCAAAACGATCCTGCTGACCGTCATGCACCCGGAAGTAGCCGGGATTCTCCCCGATGAGGAGACCGGGATTTCCCGAGACGTTTATATCGCGCTGATGATCTGCATTATGGTACTGCTACTCGGCTTCGATCTCGGGCTGCGTATTTATATAGGACTTACCGCCCGAGCTGAGGGCAACGGCAAGAAGAAGCACATCACCTATCTGGTGTTCGCCGCTTTTTTGTTGACGGTGTCGCTGCTTTCTTTGCTTACCGGTCTTGATATCGACGACTACGATTCGACCCTCGATTTCTTAGCGTCCCTCCTCGTTGAGATCACCTCCATGGCGGCGGTGCTTGAGCTGATCTATTCCTCTGTCCGCGTGCGGCTTTTGAGAAAGAAGCTGGAAAGAGAGGCGATGGCATGAACAAGGATTTTCACTATTATGCTACATACTGCGCCGCGATCCTCGCGGGCTACAGTCACGCTGAGAGCCTCGATATCTGCTACAGCGCCCAGTTTGTCGACTGGTGCACCGTCACCTTTCTGACGTCGGTCAGAGCGCCGCGCCATGCCGCGACCACCCAGCTCCAGATGGAGATGATGGACGTGAAGATGAACGCGATCGGACTGCAGGACATCACCCGTATCTGGTCGTCATTTCACTTTTTGCCCTACGATCTTTATGCCGAAAAGCCGCACTGCGGCAAGCGCTATCTCAGCAAGTATCGCCTGATCTGCAAGCCGAACGGCGATCTTTTGGTTGATACCGTCAAGCTTGCGAAGGACAAAAGCCTGCAGGCTGTCGGCTTATCCATGCATGTGCTTGCCGATACCTGGGCGCACAGCAACTTTGCCGGCACCCCCTCGCTGGTTATCAACAACACCAACAGCCATTTTTACGAGATTCTGCCCGATGGCAGCGAGCGCAAAATCAAGTTCAGCCACAACCCCGGCGCGGCTGACGATCTCGAAAAGAGCGTCTACGTCAACACCCTTTTCCGCACCGAAGAAAACACGATCATGAACCTCGGTCACGGACGCGCCGGCCACCTGCCCGACTACAGCTTTGTACGTTACAAGTACCTGCCCGCGTGGGGCGAGTACGAAGAGATCGTCAAGGACAACCCCTCCGACTACTACCGCGCTTTCTGCCAGATGGTCTACGCCATGCGCTATCTGCGCGGCGAGATCGGCGATTTTGAGAAAGCGACTTACGATGCCGAGAGAACCGCTCCGTGGGAGTCACAGATCAAAGCGATCATCGAAAAGCGTCAGCCCGACGCTTCCGACGACTGGCGCGCGCTCGGTGAGAAGCTCTCCGGTCACAAGATCGAAGATTTCGATCTCGAAAAGCACAAGGCAGAGTATACCAACGCGGTTGAAGCCGAAAAGGACGCTACCTTCCTCGGCAGATTCATCCTTGCCGCTCTTGCCCAAAAGAGCATGGTCACCGGCAAGATCTTTCAGTCCGGCAACAAGATCGCCGGCTATTCGATCAACGCGAAAAAGGGCTTCGGCGGTATCAAAGATTACCGCAAGCTGATGCAAGAGACAAAGGAGGCGCAAAAGAATGAACGGCGGTAAAAGAGTCACCAACATCCTTTCCGGTGTTGTCATGCTGTTGATGGGCTCTGTACTGATCTTGCTTCCTTCCGAGGGCTTGTCGTTCGTTGCTTTGATCTTCAGCTTATCGCTGATCGTTTACGGCGTCAGGATGCTGGCTTACTACATCACGATGGCGCGCCATATGGTGGGCGGACGATTGATGCTGTATATCGCGGTCATCGTGCTGGATTTCGGCGTATTTGTCTGGACGCTTGCCGATATTCCCAAGATCTATGTTGTCCTCTATCTGGTGGCGATCCACGCTTTTTCCGGCGCGATCGACATCATGCGCGGAATCGAAGCCAAGCGCTACCATGCGTCGTCGTGGAAGCTTAGCTTTTTTTCCGGCGTTGTCAATATCGTTATCGCGATCCTCAGCATCGTGTTTATCCGATCTGTCAACATGATTGTGATTCTTTACGCGATCGGACTGATTTATTCGGCGATCACGCGGATTATCTCGGCGTTCCGCAGGACAGCGGTCGTCTATATCCAGTAATCCAACGCTATATACGGAGGCAGAAATGCTGCGTTTTATCCTCGGCCGATCCGGCTACGGAAAAAGTGAATATCTAAGACAACATTTTGCACAGCTTGCTCGCACGGGAGAGGGCAAGCTGTTGTTTCTCGTGCCCGACCAGATCTCTTTTGAGACCGAGGCGGCGTTTTTAGACCTGCTCGGCCCCTCGCTGTCACGCAATATTCTGGTGCTGGGCTTTTCTCGTTTATGTGACTATGTGTTTGAAGCGACCGGCAACCGGTTTTCTGCCTTTGCCGACGACGGCGTGCGCCATCTGATGATGAGCCTTGCGCTTGAGCAGGTGCAGGATCGGCTGACGGTTTTCGATCAGCGCTGTGATACAGCCGACACGCGCGAGCTGATGCTCACCGCTGTGAAAGAGTATAAAAAGTGCGCGATCTCATCCGACACCCTGCGTGATTTTGCGGATGCGGTCGAGGACGATACTCTCCGCGGCAAGCTTAGCGATACCGCGCTGGTTTTTGACGCCTACAACGCCGTCATGGAGCGCAGTTACATGGATCCGCTCGATTCTTTGACAAAGGTCTGTGAGCTCCTGCTCGACAACCGCCTGTTCGAGGATTACACCGTCGCCCTCGACGCGTTCTACGGCTTTACTTCTCAGGAGTACGATGTGGTCGAGCTTTTGATGTCGATGAGCCGCGACACCCTTGTCGCTTTGACCGACGACGGACGTCCCGACAGCGACAGCCTGTTTTTCGTCCCTCGCCGCACCCGCGCCCGACTGACGCGTTTTGCCCGCGAAAACGGCATTGATGTTGCGCCCGTCACGACCATGACCACCCCTTACCGCTTTGGAAGTGAAGCGCTGGTGACTCTTGAAGAGAACGCCTATCGCCTGACAAAGGAGCCATATCCCGACGACACGGAAGCGGTGACCGTCTACCGTGCCTCAGGGCTCTATGACGAGTGCGACTTTGTCGCGCGTACCATCCGCGCGCTGACCGAGAGCGGCTTCCGTTACCGAGAGATCGCCGTGATCGCGCGATCCGCCGATCCTTATCTCGGTATTCTTGATACCTGCCTGGAAAAGTACGGCGTCCCGTATTTCATGGACAAACCGCAGGACATTGACGCTATGCCGATCGTACGGCTGGTATCCGCTGTTTTTGACATCGTCAACCGCGGATTTCAGCGTGAGGATGTGCTCACCCTGCTGAAAACCGGACTTTGCACCTATACCGTTTCCGAGATCGCGGACTTTGAAAACTATCTCTTTGTCTGGGATATCTCCTCACGCGGCTTCTACGATCCTTTTACTTCTCCGCCCGACGGCTTTTCCGACGAGATATCCGACGGCGACAAAGCGCGGCTTGAGCGGATCGAGACCCTCCGCGCCGATATCGTCGGCAAGCTTCGCCGTTTTTCAAAAGCGGTCAAAGATACCTCCGGCAGAGCGATCGCCTCTGCGCTCATGAAACTGCTCTACGACCTCAAGGTTGATGAAAACATCGGCAAACTCTGTGATATATACGAGGTACAGGGGGAGCACGAGCTGTCCGAGGATTTAGTCCGCAGCTGGAACGTCCTCTGTGAGATCCTCGACAAAACCGTTGCCGTGATCGGCGATTACGCGATCGCACCAAAGCGTTTCAGCGAGCTTTTACATACCAACTTTGCCGCGTCCGAGATCAGCACCATCCCGCGCGGCATGGATGAGGTGGATATCTCCACCGCCGACCGTTCCCTGATCTCTGACAAAAAGGTCGTGTTCCTGATCGGCGCTCTGGAGGGCGAGTTTCCGCATACCCCTGTCGAAGCCGGCGTATTCACCGACGACGAGCGCGTGCGGCTGAAAGCCATGAACCTTCCGCTTTCCGATTCCATCGAGGAGCTGATCGCGACAGAGCGTTACTACGCCTATTCCGCGCTGACTGCCGCGTCCGAGCGGCTTTATCTCAGCTTCTCCGCCGCCGATATGCGCGGCGAACTGCTGACCCCCTCCGACATGATCGGCGAGGTTGAGCTGAGCTTGCCTCAACACCGTTTTACCAATTTCGATACCGTCCCGCTCACCGAGCGCCTGCAATGCAAACGCGCCGCGTTCGATTATCTCGTCAGCCGCTGGCACAGCCGCACGCCCGAGATCACCGCGCTGAAAGCGTATTTCAAAGAAGACGACGCTTACCGCGACAGAGTTTTGTCGATCGAAGCCGTTCTCAACCGCCGCGGTCGCCGTATCGCCGACCCCGATCTCACGCGCAAGCTCTACGGCAGCGAAATGCGCCTGTCCTCCACCAAAATCGACGTCTATCATAAATGTCCCTTCCGCTATTTCTGCGAGTACGCCCTGCGTGTTCGTGAACGCCGCAAAGCCGCTGTCGACGCGCTGGAATACGGTACCCTCATGCACCATATTTTTGAACGCTTTTTCACTCTCTGCAGTCGTGAAGCGTACGTCAAGATGGACGAGACCGAGATCGCGGAGATAGTTTCCGACATCCTTGACGAATACATCGAGACCCATTTCGGCGGTACGGCAGACAAATCTGAACGCTTTTTATTTCTTTTGTACCGTATCAAATCCTCCGCGACAAAGCTTGTTTTGCACATGGCAAAGGAACTCGGTCAAAGCGATTTTACCCCTGTCGATTTCGAGCTCGGTGTCGGCACGGACATTCCCGATTACACCGTCAAGCTGAAAGACGGTCTGAGGCTGTCTGTTCGCGGCAGCGTTGACCGCGTTGATCGCTGTGACGCCGACGGCGTCAGCTACATCCGCGTCATCGACTACAAGACCGGCACCAAAGAATTTAACATCAACGACATTTTGTACGGCTTGAACCTGCAAATGTTCATCTATCTTTACGCCATCGGACAAAACGGCTCCGAGCGTTACGGCGCGACCACTCCCGCGGGCGTATTATACATGCCTGCGGTAACCCCCGTGATCGCCGCCGATCCCGACACGCCCGAAGCAAAGCTTCGCTCCGAGATCATGAAGAAGTACGCCATGAAAGGCGTTGTTCTCGCTGACGCCGACGTGATCTCTCACATGGAACACGACGCAAAAGGCGTCTATATCCCCGCAAAGCTCAAGGACGGAACCGTTTCCGCCACCCCCGGCAGCATTGCGACCCTTGAGGAGCTCGGCGCGATCTTCCGCCGTATCGACGTTTTGATGACCCGGATGGCAGAGTCGCTCTACGACGGCGACGTCGCCGCGTATCCCTTAAAGGGCAAGAAGTACGACGGCTGTGCCTACTGCGCCTATCAGGCGGTTTGTCTGCGCCAAGAGGACGATCCCGCCCGTGAAGCGGTTGACCGAACGGCGACAGAGGTTTTTGCGGCTCTGAAAGGAGAGGGGGAGAACGATGCCTAAAAACTGGACAGAACACCAGCTTGACGCGATTAACGCGCGCGGCGGTTCCGTGATTGTCTCTGCGGCGGCGGGTTCGGGCAAGACAGCCGTGCTTGTCGAGCGCGTCATCCGTCTGATGACCGACAGCGAAAACGGCGCAGACGCCGACCGTCTCCTGGTCGTGACCTATACGCGCAAGGCGGCGGCTGAGCTGAAAAGCAGACTCAAAGAAGCTCTCACAGCCCTTATCCGCGAGACCCCCTCCGATCCTTTCCTGCTACGGCAGCAGTCGCTGTTGTCAAAAGCGCATATCTCCACCGTTGACTCCTTCTGTATGTCGCTTTGCAAAGAGTATTTCTATCTTCTTAACATTGACCGCAATATCCGCATCGCCGATACCGGTGAGCTGAGCGTTTTGCGATCAGATGCGATGCGCCTGACCCTTGACGCCCTTTACAACGAGAAAAATCCCCGCTTTCACATGCTGGTCGAGACCTTCGCGTCCGCGCGCGACGACAGCCGTTTGGAAAATATCATTTATCAGCTTTACGACTTTCTGCGTTCCCATCCGTTTCCCGAGCGTTGGCTCAGCGAAAAGCTCTCCTACTATACCGATTTCCGCGATGTGTCGGACACGGTATGGGGGAGGATTATTTCGGAGTACACCGCAGAAGCCGCCGACTATCTTTCTCAGCTTTACGCACGCGGCGTCGACGCGATCTCGCTTGACGAAAAGCTTTATGAAAAACTCTGTCCGCTATTTGACTCCTACCGCGTTTTTCTTGATCGGCTGAACAGCGCGGTTGACAGCCATAGCTGGAACGCCGTCCGTGACGTTCTTGTCTCCTTTGAACCGGGCAAGCTCGCGACGCCCAGGGGCTACAAGGACAATCCTCTGAAGATCGCCGCCGCGTCCGCGCGCGATGTGTTCAAAGACACGGTCAAGACTCTCCAAAAGCTCTATGTGCAGGAAGAGGCGATGTGCCTGTATGATATCGAACGGTTAAAGGATTTTGCCGAGCAGATTTTTCGCGCTGTCACCCTGTTTGACGAGAATTTCGCCGTACTGAAAAAGGAACACGGCGTTGCCGATTACGCTGATATCGAGCACTGGGTACTTTCCCTGATACTCGACAGAGACACGCTCGAAAAAACTCCCGTCGCCGCCGAGATCGCTTCGCGTTTTGACTATATCATGGTCGACGAGTATCAGGATGCGAACGAGGTACAGGATACCATATTTAAGACCGTCTCCCGCGACGAAGCCAATCTCTTTGTTGTCGGCGACGTTAAACAGAGTATTTACGGTTTTCGACAGGCAATGCCTGAATTATTCTTGAAAAGAAAAAACGAAGCCGCCTTATATGAAGGAAACCACGCGGTTTATCCTGCGAAAATAATTCTTGAAAAGAATTTTAGAAGTGACAGCTCCGTTCTCTCAGCGGTCAACTTCTTTTTTGAAAAGCTGATGTCTCTCAAGGTCGGCGATATCGAGTATAACGGCGAGGAACGTCTTGTTCCCGGTGCTGTTTACGCGCCGCAAAGCGAACCGGCCGTCGAGCTTGATCTCATCGACAAAGAGGCTGTCGGCGAAGAGGACGCCGCGATCGCCGAAGCGCGCTATATCGCCGAGCGTATCCACATGATGGTTGCCGACGGCTATCCTGTGAAGGACGGCGAGACCTACCGCCCCTGCGCTTACAGCGACTTTGCCGTGTTGATGCGCAACCTTTCGTCCTACGGTGCTGTTTACCGCGAGGTGTTTGAGCTTTACGGCGTCCACGCTCACAGCGAGTCGAGCGCCGGATTTCTCGGCACGCGCGAGATCATGCTCCTGACCAATTTCCTGCGAGTCATTAACAATCCCGCGCTGGATATCGAACTGCTCTCTGTAGTGATGAGCCCTGTGTTTGCTTTTGACGAAGACGACCTTGCGCGTATCCGTATCGGTTCGCGCCACAGCTCCTTATTTGCCGCGATCACCCTCGATGCGGACAGGGGCAACGAAAAGAGCAAAAGCTTTTTAGCGGAGCTTTCCCGTTATCGAAATCTGTCGGTGACACTGCCGCTTTACAAGCTGATAACCGTGATCTATGAGCGCTTGTCGTTTTTGTCGATCATCTCCGCTTCCGACAGCTCCGGCAACGCGACCGGCAACCTGCGCCTGCTGCTCGATTATGCCCGCACCTTTGAACAAAACACCCACCGGGGTTTGTCGTCGTTTGTGGGTTATCTTGACCGCCTTTCTCAGGACGGCGCCGATCTGCCCTCTGCTTCTCGTGAAAGCGGCGGCGATTTCGGCGTCGAGCTGATGACCGTCCACGCGTCCAAGGGACTCGAATTTCCCGTCTGTTTTATCGCAAATACCGCGCGTAAATTTGTGTCCGACGTGACCAAGCCCGTCCTGCTCCATTCGCGTTACGGCTATGCTCAAAAGCTCTATGACCCTGCCCTGTCCGCCGGCTTCAACACCATGCCGCGCACGGCGCTTTCGATGGAGATCAGCCGCGATGAAATGAGTGAGGAACTGCGCGTCCTGTATGTCGCTATGACCCGCGCCAAGCAAAAGCTTATCATGCTGGCGACCCCCTCGCGCGGTGTGGAGAGCTATATCGCGAATATTTCGAAGAAGCTTGCCGGTCAGCGTGAGATCTCGCCCTTCGCGGTGCGCTCGGCAAATTCGCCTGCCGACTGGCTGACGATGTGCGCCTTGCTCCATCCCGACGGCGAACCCCTCCGCGCTTACGCGGAGCTGGAGGTCGATCATGAACCTCAGTCGGATTTCCGCTTCACCTGCCGCGTGATCGACAAGCCTTTTGACGGGGACGAGACCGCCGAAAACGCTGATAACACCGCCGTTCCCGAAGCCGATCATGCTGTGATCGAAGAGCTGAAACAGCATGCCGCGTACCGCTATCCTTATGAGGGACTCAACCGGTTACCCGTCAAGGTCGCGGCGTCGGTGCTGGCGCATCAGCATACGGACGACAGCCATGAACGCTATCTCAACCGCCCTGCTTTTCTCAGCCGTGAAAAGCTCAATTCCGCCGAGAAGGGCACCGCCCTGCACGCGTTCATGCAGTTTGCGGATTTCACCGCCGCGCGAGCGGATATCGCCGCTCAGCTCAACGCGCTTTCAGACGGCGGCTATCTGACCGAAGCCCAGGCGGACAGCATTGACATGGATCGCGCCAAACGCTTCATCGAAAGCGACCTTGTCACCCGATGCCTCAACGCGGACGAGGTCTACAAGGAATACCGCTTCAATGTCAAAATCCCGGCTCACACGGTTGATCCCGAGATCGCAGAAAGCTTCCGCGACGAATCGGTTATCCTGCAAGGCGCCGTCGACCTTGCCTTTGTCGAAAACGGCGAGCTGGTTATCGTTGACTACAAGACCGACCGCGTCAAGCACGCCGAAGCTCTCGCCGAACGCTACGCAAAGCAGCTCATGCTCTACAAAGACGCGATGGAACAGTGCTTGGGGCTTCCCGTCAAAGAGTGCCTGATCTACTCTATCTACCACAGCGTCGAAGTGCCTGTTTATCATAAATCTCTGGCATAACAAAACCCCAACCGTCATCCGATCGGTTGGGGTAACTTTATGCCATTATGATTTTTTCCGCGACCTTGATTCCGTCGACCGCGGCCGAGACGATCCCGCCCGCGTATCCGGCGCCTTCGCCGCAGGGGTACAGTCCTTTCAAGCTGACGCTTTGCAAGCTTTCGTTGCGCGTGATACGGATGGGGGAGGAGCTTCTGCTTTCCACGGCGGTCAGAACCGCGTCGGGATGGTTGAAGCCGCGCAGCTTGCGGTCGATCATCGGCAGCGCCTCGCGCATGGCGTCGGTGACGAACCGCGGCAGAATCTCGTCCATCCGCGCAAAACGCGTGCCCGGACGATAGCTCGGCAGCACCTCGCCGAACCGCTCGGACAGTCCTCCGTTGAGAAAGTCACCGACCCGCGTTACAGGCGCGCGGTAATCCCCGCCGCCCGCGAGAAAGGCTTTGCGCTCCAACTCTCGTTGCCAGTACATCCCCTTGAGCGCGTGATCGCCGGGAATATCCTCGGGATTGACCGAGACCAGCAGCGCCGCGTTGGAGTTAACCTTGTCGCGCGCAAATTCACTCATGCCGTTGGTGACGACGCTGTCCTTTTCGCTCTGCGCCGCGACGACCAACCCTCCCGGACACATGCAGAAGGTGTATACGCCTCGTCCGTCTTTCAGATGAACGCTTTGCTTGTAGTAGGCGGCGGGCAGCAGCCGATGCGCCTCGCCGTACTGCGAGCGGTTGATGTTCTCGCGCAGATGCTCGATTCTCGCGCCGACCGAAAACGGCTTGGGCGACGTATGGACGCCCATCCGGTGGATCAGCTCAAAGGTATCTCTCGCGCTGTGACCGATCGCGAGCACGATCTCGACGCAGTCGATCAGCCGGCGATTTCCCTCATGCTCGACCTCGGCGGCAGTGATCGTTCCGTCAACCGTCTTGATATCGACCAGCTTGGTGTCAAAGAAAACGTCCGCACCCAGCGCGAGCAGCTCTTCACGGATGTTTTTGACGGTATCGCGCAGCTTATCTGTACCGATGTGGGGCTTCGCGTTATAGAGGATTTCCTCGGGCGCGCCGTGCTTTGCAAATTCCTGCAAGACCTTCCGCGCGCGGCCGTCCTTTGTTCCCGTGTTGAGCTTACCGTCCGAGAAAGTACCCGCGCCGCCTTCGCCGAACTGTACGTTACATTCGGTGCTGAGTTCCGCGTTTTCCCAGAATTTTCTGATCGTTTTCGTGCGTTCTTCCACGCGTGACCCTCGTTCGATCACGATGGGGCGGATCCCGCTTTGCGCCAGCGTCAGCGCGCAGAAAAGCCCCGCGGGGCCTGTGCCCACGATCAACGGACGCTTATTCTTATCCTTTGCCGCCAAGGGAGTGTAGCGGTACTCTTCGGTGACGGCGGCATTTTTGCTTTTTGCTTGATTCACCGCCGCTTTTTCGTCGATGTTCAGATACACGTCGACGCTGGTGATATAGCGGATATGATCCTTGTGCCGCGCGTCGATCGACCGCCTGTACAGCGCGGCTTTTTCGATCGCTTTCGGTGAAGTCCTCAGCTCCTTGGCGCAGGCACGTTTGATGTCGTCATCCGTGTAGCCAAGCGGCAGTTTGATGTTGCTGATCCGTATCATAGGCTGTCACCCGCGCACATGCCGCTTGCGAACGCGAACTGTAAATTATATCCGCCGCAGTCGCCGTCGATATCCAGTGCCTCGCCGATGATGTACAGTTCCTTGTGACGTTTGCACATGAAGCTGCAAGGATCAATCTCATTGAGCGTCACGCCGCCCGCGGTGACCTGTGCTTTTTTGAAATCTCTGTTTTCTTCACAGGAGAAACGCCAGTCTTTTATATGTCGGCAAATACTTTTTAATTCCTTTTCGGAAATATCTTTGCAGAAAGCCGAAGGTCGCATACCGCTCGCCTTCAGGACAGCCAGCCCGAGATTCTTGTGGAACATCCCGATGAAGATGTCCGAAGCAGGCGCGGTCAAATCTCGCTCTGTCCGCTCCTTGATCTCCTTATACAGCTGATCGTGATCCATATCCGGCAGCAGATTCAGCGATATCTCACAGCCGCCCTTGTTTGCTTCCCGCGATAGGTTAAAGACGCAGATACCCGACAGCGCGTTTTCGGCAAACTGCACCTCGCCGCGTTCCGATTTCACGACTTGCCGGTTCTCAATGAGGCTGACCTCTGCCTGTGCGCGGATGCCTTTGAGCGATTTCAGCAGATCGTTTTTGACCCTGACAGGCGACAGGGAAGGGCTGACCTTTGTCGTCCCTACTCCCAGCGCTCTCATCAGCTCGCGACTGCCGCTCTCACGCCCGGCGTAATCGTTTTTGCCGCCTACCGCGATTACCGCTTTTTTCGCGAATATCCGCCTGTCCGCCGCAACGATCTCATAACCCTGAGCGGTCTTTTGGATACTCTGTATCTCCGCGCCGCAGTACTCAACGACAGAAAGCTCTGCCAGACGTTTTCGCAGAACGTCCAGAACAGAGCTTGATTGATTTGACAGGGGATAAACCCTGCCCTCGTGATCGGTGTGTGTCAACAGACCGAGCGTATGAAAAAACCGTAAAACGGCATTGGTGTTATATTTCTTAAAAAGAATATTGATGAATTCCGCGCTGCCTTCTCCGTGATAGCTGCGCGCATCTGCGCCTACATGGCTGAGGTTGCATCTCCCGTTGCCGGTGACCAACAGCTTTTTGCCGACGCGGTCGGCTTTTTCGAGAATGACGATCTTTTCTTTCGGATGGCGTTCAGCCGCGCGGATCGCGCACATCATGCCGCCTGCGCCGCCGCCGATGATCGCCGCGTAAACGTTCTGTTTCTTCATTATGCCTGCGGAACGCTGGTGGTAAAGAGCTTTGTCAAAAAGCCGAAAGTCTGCGGAAGCAGTACGACCAGCGAGACGATCACGCCCGCGATCAGCACGCCGCAGAATACCGCGAGCATGGATTTTTTGAAGCCCATATCGAGGATAGAAGCAGCCAAGGTACCCGTCCACGCTCCGGTGATCGGCAGGGGGATGCCGACAAAGAGCATCAGCGCGACAAAGAGACCCTTGCCGCTTTTGGCTTTGAGCTTCTCGCCGCCTTTCTCACCTTTTTTCAGGCAGAAGGTAAAGAACTTGCCGATGTATTTTTTGTCCTTGCCCCATTCCAGCACCTTTCTCGCAAAGAGATAGATGAACGGTACGGGGATCATGTTGCCGATGACGGCGATGATATACGCGACGATGGGGTGGATGTGATAGCCCCACACCGCCGCAGGGATCGCGCCTCTGAGCTCAAAGATGGGGATCATCGCGAAGACCAAGGTCAGAAGATAATATTTGAACATAATCATGACTCCTTATCATAAAGTACGCTCTTAGCATTATAACTGAAAAACCGTACCATTTCAACACTTATTTGACCGATACTTAAAACTTATATGAATCTGTTTGACATATTATACGGAATTGATTACAATAAAAACCGTATGACATCCCGGAAATAAGGTTTTACTATGAAAAAACGTAAATGGTCAGTCGCACGTATCATCCTGACCGTATTGACGGTTGCAGCGGTCGCGGCAATTTTCTACAATTCCTCTCTCAGCGCGGTAGAGTCGACCGGACAAAGCTCACCGCTGACCGAGATGATTAACCGCTTTTTGGCGTCCGTCCGCATCCCTTTGACGCTGACCGAAGGACTGATCCGAAAATTCGCCCATTTTACCGAGTACGCCGTATTAGGCACGCTTTTGACAACGACCGTCCACCTCTATACGCAAAAGCGCGGCAAAACGCTGTTGTGCGCACTGCCGACAGGCGCGCTGATCGCGGTCATCGACGAGCTGATCCAGCTGTTTCCGGCGGGACGATCCTGCGAGGTGCGCGATATGGTGATCGACTTTTCGGGCATTGTGTTTGGTGCGCTGATTGTTACTTTGATTATTTCTTTTTTAGAAAAAAGATCACAAAATAAGCAATTGAAGGAAGGGTAACCCTTGAGTGAGATAACCGAAAATAAAATGGGCGTCAAGCCCATGCTGCCGCTTTTGCTGGGCATGTCGCTGCCGGCGATGTTTTCGATGATGATCCAGGCGCTGTACAACGTTGTCGACAGCATCTTTGTCGCGCGATTTCACCCGGACGCGCTGCAGGCGGTGTCGCTGGCATATCCTCTGCAATTGATCCTGATCTCGTTCGGTGTAGGCACGGCGGTTGGCGTCAATTCGCTGATCGCACGCAGACTGGGCGCGAAGAACTACAAAGAAGCGAACGCCGCCGCGACAACCGGACTGGTACTTGCTTTGTTCAACTGGCTTGTGTTCCTCTTGATCGGTCTGCTGTTCTCCGGACGTTTCATCGCGCTGTTCACAGCCGATCCCATCGTTATTGAATACGGCAGACAGTACCTGACCGTGGTGCTGTGTATCTCGCTCGGCATGGTAACGTCCTGCATGTGTGAGAAGATTCTCCAGTCGACCGGCAACATGATCTTTCCGATGATTACCCAGCTGATCGGCGCGATCGTCAACATCATCCTCGATCCGCTGTTGATTTTCGGTATCGGTTTCTTCCCGCGTTTGGGTGTGCTCGGCGCGGCGATCGCGACCGTGTTTGGGCAGTTCTGCTCCATGACCTTCATCTTGATCGTGCTTTTCGTGAAGAAGCATGACGTCAAGATCACCTTCAAAGGTTTCCGCCTGCAAAAGGATGTGCTGAAAAACATCTATGCGGTCGGTTTTCCTGCGATCATCATGCAGAGCATCGGATCGGTGATGGTCTCGGGTATCAACGCGATTATCTCGATCGCTGATATCACCGCCGCGTACGCAGCGGCGTATATCAACGCCTTCGGTATCTACTTTAAGCTCCAGAGCTTTGTCTTCATGCCCGTGTTCGGTCTGAACCAGGGTGTGTCTCCGATCATCGGCTACAACTACGGCGCGCATAACAAAAAGCGCATGTATTCCGCATTTCGTCTGGGCATCATCATCGCCGCCGCGATCATGGCGGCGGGAACGCTTCTGTTCCAGCTCGCGCCCGAGTGGCTGTTGTCATTTTTCGAATCCGACGCCGCAATCGACTCCGCGGCAAATTCTCTGCTTGTCGAGGTCGGCGTACCGGTGCTGCGGATCATCAGCCTGTCCTTCATCATGGCGGCGCTGGGCATCATGTTCTCGACCCTGTTTCAGGCGGTGGGCAAGGGCTTCTACAGCATGGTCATGTCCGTGTCCCGACAGCTTGTTATCCTGCTGCCTGTCGCGTATTTTCTGTCAAAGGTCAGCATGACGGCGATGTGGTTCTCTTTTCCGATCGCTGAGGTTGTATGTCTGGGTATCGCGATTGTTTTCTTTATCAAGCTCCGGCGAAACGAACTGAGCAAGCTGTAATATCTGCCGCCGTTACCTCATAAGCTGTATGGGGTGATTGTATGAGCGAGATACGACACAGTGAGATCGTCTACGAAGAGGGCTGGCATGACGCCGCGCCTCTCGAAAAAGCCGAGATTCCTCTTGATGAACAGCCGCAGGATCAAGATCCCTTCGAAAAGCAGGAGGGCTCCAAGCCTCTGCTCATCACGATACAGCTGATCCTCAGCCTTTTGGCGGCGCTGATTCTTTTTCTGCTCAAGTCGATGGACAGCGTCGGCTACCATGAGTTTATGGACTTCTACCACGAAGAGCTGAACAAACCCATTGTGTCACAGGGAGTGTTCGAAGCGCTGGATATCAGCCGACTGTTCACCGAAAACAGCGTGACTGTACAGGCGACGCCCGATGAAGCTCAGGATCGCTGATCTCAGGCTTTATATCGGCTACGAGGTTGTCGCGGCGATGACCGCCGTGCTGCTGCTCGACCGCGAGAACCGCGTGATCTGCTGTTTTCTTGCGGCTTTGTTGCATGAGCTGGGACATATTATCATGATGCGGCTGTTTTCCGTCAAAGTACGCGGGCTGGAACTGCGGCTTTTTGACGTATTGATCGACGCGGATGAACCCGATACCCTGCGTGCGGATGTTTGCGTTACACTCGGCGGCGTGCTGATGAATTATCTCTGCGCGGCTGTTTTTTGTCCGTTCAGCCTCAAGCTCGGATTGCCGCACCTGATGCTGGGTGTCTTTAACCTGTTGCCTGTGATGAGCCTGGACGGCGGACGTCTATTGTATCTCTTGCTGTCCCGCAGGTTCTCACCGCGCGCGTGTGAGAACGTCTTGCGGATCACGACCTTTCTGTTTCTCCTGCCGCTGATGACGGCAGGTTTGTATTTGTTATTCCAAAGCGGCTATAACTATTCGCTTTTGGTGATATCTTTGTATTTAACGGCAATTTTATTTATCAAACAATAGGAGAAGCTTATGTATCCCGAAAAAATCGAAAAACTGCTCCTCAAGGTGCAAAAGCCCGGCCGCTATGTCGGCGGCGAGATGGGAGCGGTCATCAAGGACAAGCAGGACGTCGACGTACGGTTCGCCTTCTGTTTTCCCGATACCTACGAGATCGGCATGTCGCACCTGGGGCTGAAGATCCTCTACAGCCTGTTCAACGAAAAGCCTTATATCTGGTGCGAGCGCGTTTTCGCGCCGTGGCTGGATATGGAGGAGATCATGCGTTCCCGCGATATCCCGCTCTACGCGCTTGAGTCTGGCGATCCGATCTCCGACTTTGATTTCATCGGATTCACCCTGCAGTATGAGCTGAGCTACAGCAATATTCTGAACATGCTGTCGCTGGGCAATATCCCTGTTTTGTCAAAGGACAGGCATGACCTCAATCATATCGTTGTCGCCGGCGGGCCCTGTGCCTGCAACCCCGAGCCGATCACCGACTTTATCGACATCTTTTTCCTCGGCGATGGGGAAGAGGTCGACCTCGAGGTTATCGAGCTGTACCGCCGGTGTAAGAAAGAGAATAAAACAAGAGAAGAGTTCTTGCGACTTGCGTCACAGATCAAGGGCGTTTACGTTCCCTCGCTCTACGACGTCAGCTACAACGACGACGGCACCGTCAAAGCGATCACCCCTCTTAGCGGCGCTCCTGCCGTAATCGAAAAGCGCGTGATGATGAACATGGACGAGAGCTACTATCCCGACAATTTCGTTGTTCCGAATATCGAGATCGTTCACGACCGCGCGGTGGAGGAAATTTTCCGCGGCTGCATTCGCGGCTGCCGTTTTTGTCAGGCGGGCTTTTTATACCGCCCCGTGCGCGAGAAATCGGTCGAGTGTATCAGCGACCAGTGTCATAAGCTCTGCCAAAACACCGGCTATGACGAGGTATCCTTATCCTCGCTCAGCTCCAGCGACTATTCACAGGTTGTCCCGATGCTCCGTGAGCTGAACTCCTGGGCAAAGCCCGAGAACGTCAGCCTGTCGCTGCCGTCCCTGCGCGTCGACGGCTTCTCCGACGATATTCTCAACGAGATCAAAACCGTGCGCAAAAGCGGCCTGACCTTCGCTCCCGAAGCGGGCAGCCAGCGTCTGCGCAACGCCATCAATAAAAATGTTTTTGAGGACGAGCTGATGACCACCTGCCGCGTCGCGTTTGAGGGCGGCTACACGACCGTCAAGCTCTATTTCATGATCGGTTTGCCGACCGAGACCATGGACGACGTCGCCGAGATCCCGCTGCTCGGCAAAAAAGTGCTCGATACCTTTTACAGCACCCCAAATCGTCCCAAGGGCAAGTCGCCGCGCGTGACGGTCTCTGCGTCCTCGTTTGTGCCTAAGCCCTTTACCCCCTTCCAGTGGGAACCGCAGGATACGATGGAAGTTCTGCGCGAAAAGCAAAAGCATATCAAGCAGACGATGATCGACAACCATATCTCGCCCGCAAAGATGACCTACAACTATCACGACTCCGACACCTCTTATCTCGAGGCGGTGTTTGCCCGCGGCGACCGCCGTCTGAACGCGGTCATGTACGAAGCCTACAAGCGCGGTATGCACTTTGACGGCTGGAGCGACTGCTTCTCGTTGGAAGCGTGGCTTGAGGTCTTTGAAGCCTGCGGTGTTGACCCCTCCTTCTACGCGAACCGCCGCCGATCCTTTGACGAGGTGCTTCCGTGGGATCACCTCGACTACGGCGTTTCCAAAAAGTTTTTGCAGAGCGAGTGCGAGCGCGCTTACCGCTCCGAGGCTTCTCCCAACTGCCGCGAGAAGTGTATGGGATGCGGCGCGATGAAATACGGCGGAGGTGTATGCTATGAAAAACGTTAGAGTCTTTTATCGCAAGTTCGGGCCGTGCAAGTACATCTCCCACCTGGATACCAACCGCGTGATGATCCGCGCGATCGGCAAAAGCAAGCTGAATATCTGGCGAACCGAGGGCTTCAATCAGCATGCCTACATCACCTTCGCGCTGCCCTTGTCGCTGGGATTTGCCTCCGAGTGCGAGAGCATGGATTTTCGCGTGCTGGATGATAACGAAGATCTTTCTTTGGTTCCCGAACGGCTCAACGCCTGTCTGCCTGACGGCATCCGCGTTTATCGTTGTGTCGAGTCGGTGTATAAGCCCGCCGCCATCTATTCCGCGAAATACGCTGTCACCCTCGAGCCGATGACGGAGAATGAAATTTCTGTTGAAGAATTAAAAAGCAAATGGACAGCGTTTCTCGAACTTCCCGCGATCAACGTTGAGAAAAAGACCAAAAAGGGCATGAAAACCGTCGATCTCAAGCCATATATCCTCGCCTGCGAAACGACGGCGGGTGAGAAGCTAAGCTTCGATCTGACTCTCCCCGCGGGATCTTCCCTGAACATCAACCCCAATCTTTTGCTCAACGCCTTTTCCGAGAGCCTCGGTATCGAGCTCTATGCCGATATCACACGCGTTGGTATCTACACCAAGGAGGGCGGGGACTTTGCGTAAGCGCTTTGACGTCGTTCTTCTCGACGCGGACGAAACGGTCTACGACTTCAAGCTCGCCGAAAAAACCGCTGTCAGTCTGACTCTGAAAGAGTTTGGCGTCGAGCCGACCGACGAGGTGGTTGAGCGCTACAGCGCGATCAACCTCAGCTGTTGGAAGGCGCTTGAGCGCGGCGAGCTGAGCCGCGTGGACTTAAAGCCCACCCGCTTTCAGATGCTGTTCAAATTCCTCGGCGCACCTCCCTGCGATTTCAACGCCGTCAATGATACCTACGAGACCAACCTTTCCCGTCAAGCGTTTCTCCTCGACGGCGCGCTCGAGTTCGTGAAAAAGCTCCATGAGCATTGTCAAATCTACCTCGCCACCAACGGGCTGACCATCCCCCAGACGGGGCGTTTCAGCCGCAGTGCCGTCAAGCCCTATGTCGACGGGATCTATATCTCCGAGCAGATCGGTCACAGCAAGCCCGACAAGGCATATTTCGATTACATCTTTCGTGATTTGCACATTACCGACAAAAGCCGCGTCATCATGGTCGGCGACAGCCTGACCTCCGATATGCAGGGCGGCAGGAACGCCGGCGTCACAACCTGCCTGTTCACAAACGGCAGGCCGCTGACCCACAGCGATCTCTGCGATAGCGAGATACAGACCTACGACGATTTTTTTGACGTCTTGTTCGAGGATTAATATTCCGTATAAGAAAAAACCTCCCCTGATCGAATGATCGGAGGAGGTTTTGCTGTTTGCTTGGTTTATTCGTTGACGACCAGCACATAGAACTCATAAGGCTGATAGGTTTTGTTTTTGAAGTCCTCTTTGGTCATCTCGGTTTCATCGGTATAGAGCGTTTTGCCGTCGTGACGGATGACGCAGGTCGCCTTGTCAAAGCCGATCTCGGCGCTGATATCCTCGATCGGATCATAGTACAGGTTGCTCAGATAGATGACGGTATTTCCGCCGCTGCTTCTTTTGAAGCCGAAGAGCTTCGAGTTGGAGGTTTCCAAAAACTCGATCTCCTTGTTGGTGGAGTTGAGCGCTTTGTTCTCTGTCTTGACCTTCGAGAGCGCCTTAATCAGTTCTGTGTATTTCGGCTGATCCTCCCATTTAACCGTGTCTTTTTCAAAGAACTCGATCTCATGGTCATACCCCTCTTCGTTCGCTGTATAGATCAGCGGCATACCCGGGGTGATGAAGCTCAGCGCGAGCAGCGTCTGATAGGTGTCGCCGAATCTGCCGACGATCGTCCCTTCATACGAGTTTTTGTCGTGGTTATCCAGATAATTCATCGGGAAGCTGTCGCCGAGGTAGTTGAAGTTGACCTCCATCCCGTCCTTGATCGACGAGGTTGCAACGCCGCTTTTGGTCATCAGCGCCTGACCGTAGAGATAGTCGTTGTAACAGCTGTCAAAGGCGTATTTCGTCAGACTTGCGCTGGCAGAGGTCTCGGCGAGCATCATGATATCCTTGTTGATGGATTTGAGCTTGTACACCGCGGCGTTCCAAAAGCCCGCGGGTACGCCGATTGCGTGATCGCACCGAAAGCCGTCGATACCGATCTCTTCGATCCAGTACTGCATGCATTTTATCATCTCGGCGCGCATTTCGTAGTTATCGTAGTTCAGCTGGGCGGTATCGGTCCAGTCATAGGGTGATTCGATCTTGCCCTTATCGTCCTGTTTGTACCAATCCTTGTGTTCGGTGATCCACTTGCTGTCCCAGCCTGTGTGGTTGGCGACCCAGTCGATCGTGACCTTGAAGCCCATGTCGTGCGCCTTATCGAGCAGGTGCTTGAAGTCCTCCATCGTGCCGAACTCGGGGTTGACCTCTTTGTAGTCGGTCACGGCATAGTACGAGCCCAGCGTTCCCTTGCGCTCTGTTTCGCTGATGGGATGGATCGGCATCAGCCACAGGGTGTTGATGCCCATCTCCTTGAGCCTGTCGAGGTGCTTTTCAAACGCTTGGAAGGTGCCCTCCTCGGTGTACTGACGGATATTGACCTCGTACAGCACACAGGTCTCGAGCCACGGCGCAACCGTTTTAGTCAGGATCGCGTCATCTGACGAGATATCGGTCATCACGCCGTCGATCACGCTCTCGCTTTTCACTTCCTGTGATAGCTTATAATCCGCTTTGGCGGTCTCTGTCTTTTTCTCGCTTCCGCCGCAAGCCGTCAGCGACAGGATCATGGTAAGCGCCAGTAAAAGAGCAAAAATCCGTTTCATCGTCATCCTTCTTTCAAAGAGTTATTTGATTTGATTATAGTATCCGGCCGAGACTTTGTCAATGAAAAGAAAATCGCGTACAAGCCCGGGCTCATACGCGATATGCCGTCAGAAGATTATTTGTTTTTGCTGCCCGCGATCGTGATAATCAGGTCGAGCACCTTGAGGTACAGCCACAGCACGGTGAACGAAAGACCGAACGCCGCCTGCCACTCATATTTTTTCGGGAGCTTATCCTTGACAACGTGATCAATGGTCGCAAAGTCGCAGATCAAAAACAGAGCCGCGATGATGATGAAGACGACCGAAACGCCGATCGAGAAGCCGAGGTTCTGTCGGATTGCGGCGACCAGCGGCTGGGTGAAGGGGATAAACGAGCCGATGAACATTAGGACGGAAACGGCAATCGAGGTGACCAGCAGGGTCAGCATCACCATCTTGAACTTTTTAGTCACGCGGATCGCGCCGGTGGAGTACAGGATCGACATGACAAGGATGATGACCATTGTGATGACAAGCGCCAGCAGGCCGAGATATTCTTTTCCCTTGAGAACCTTGAAGATCAGGAAAGAGATAAAGTAGCCTTGGGTGACACAGTACAGCGCACCCGTCACCGGCGTGGTGGGCTTTGCGAAGAAGGCGAGCAGCTGGAACACGACGCCTAGGATCACGGCTCCCACCAGAGCGATCGCTTCGCTTGTGTACATTTCGACAACAAAGTTCTTGATGTTGATCTCAAAGGTGTTTCCTGTCGCGAGCTGTGCGGACAGCACGAGCTGCAAAATGATGCCGGCGATCGAGAACAGCAGGAAGTAAACGGTCTTTCCCGTGATACCGCCGTAGGTAGCGGAGTCGGTCTCATCATATTCATTGACCTTGTCCAGCCTGCGCATCACGGGATTGGACGCGAGCAGCGAGCTGCGTTTTGTGGTCGTTGCGGCGTAACCGCCTTGATTGTTGGATAATCTGGCCATAGACAACCTCTTTTCATATGTTATGCAAGCACATTTTAGCACACTGTTTTTGCAAAATCAATCAGGAAAAGGATAAATTCACAAAAATTTCAGACAGATAGTGACATTTTCAATTTTTTCCTATATAATGGTACCCGAATGTAACGAAACGGCAGGAGGCATATGATGAACACCGCTTTGATCCATCACGAGATCACCCTGACCTACCCCGACGGATTTTGTCAGATGACGCGAGCACAGCTCGAACGGTACTTTGTATCGTCCCAAAACCGCTGGGGCGCCTTAGATGAAAAGCGTCATGTGCTTCTGTCGGTATCGTGGTCAAACCCCGGCTTTCTGCTTTATCTGACCGACGCCAAAGCGATCTCTCGCGGCGGCGAGGCACGCATGAAGCGCAGCCTGCCCGACTACACGCGTCTGGCGTCCTACACGTTGGATGTCGCGGGCTGTCGGGCGGCATGCAGCCGCTACCGTTTTACGGCGATCAACAAGCCCGTGTCCCAGACAGGCGAGATGATCGTGTTCAAAAAGAAGAAGAATCAGTATTATGTGATCGACTTTGTCACGCGCGGGGAGGACTTCAAAACCTTCTGGCCGCTGCTCGACGAAGTGATCCGCTCCGTGTCGATGATATAAAATAGGAGAATGTGTATGAATCAAAAAAACCGGGCGTTTTACGGCGTCTATGCCGACAAGCTTGACGAGCTGTGCGCCTTTATGATGGACGAGATCAAGTCGATGCTTGACAGTATCAGCACCGATTCCGAGACCGCCCTTGCCGAGCATTTGAAGTGCCGTGTCAAGGACAGTGAAAGTCTTGTAGAAAAGCTCCGGCGACTCTCTTTGGAAGAATCCGCCGAGTCTGCGCTGAAAAATCTTTCCGACGTTGTCGGCGTGCGTGTCATCACCCATTTTGTCGGCGATATCTACACCGTGCTTGATCTGATCGAGAGCTGTGACAAGTGGAAGGTCAAAACCGTCAAGGACTATATCGCGAACATGAAGCCCAACGGCTACCGCAGTCTTCACGTTTTGCTCACCGTTCCTTTCGGGGTCGGCGGTATTGACGAGATCGACGTTGAAATTCAGCTGCGGACCATCGCGATGGACTGCTGGGCGAGTTTGGAGCACCAGCTCAAATACAAGAAGGACATCCGCAGCGCGGCGCTGATCGTCGGCGAGCTGAAACGCTGCGCGGATGAGATGGCGTCTACCGATCTGACGATGCAGACCATCCGCGATTTGATACAGAAAGGTTGATAAGATGAAGGTATTATACGCCGAGGACGAGCTGCAGCTCTCCTCAGCCGTCACCGAGATATTGAAGATGGAGGGCTTTGAGGTCACGTCTGTCTACGACGGCGAGCAGGCGCTCGAAGCGCTCAAAAAAGAGTATTACGACGCGGTCGTTCTCGATATCATGATGCCGAAAAAGGATGGCATCGAGGTGCTTACCGAGATGCGCCGCGACGGCGATCATACTTCGGTACTGATGCTGACCGCCAAAGCCACCGTCGACGACCGTATCGCGGGACTGTCCGTCGGCGCGGACGATTATTTGTCAAAGCCCTTTGCCATGAAGGAGCTGGTCGCGCGACTCAACTCCCTGATCCGCCGCAACTCCGACTACCGCTACTCTGTTTTGAAGTACGCGAACATCGAGCTTGACTCCAATTCCTGTGAGCTGAAATCAGACAAAGGCAGTCTCCGCCTGAACAACACCGAAGCCGAGCTTTTGTCGTTTTATATCCGCAACATCGGCTGTTTCTTCACGGCGGAACAGATCAACGATCAGGTCTGGGGCGGCAGAGAAAGCGCCGAGAAAGCCGAGCTGTATATCTACTATCTGAAAAACAAGCTCAGACAGATTCATTCGGACGTCAGCGTCCTGATCTCCGGTGAGACCTACGCTTTGGGAGAGGAAAAAGCATGAAAAAACTGCGCAGAAAAGTCATTCTCGGCGTGCTGGCCAGCTCGCTGGTCGTATTCGCGCTGACGGTTCTGATCTTCGGCATCGTGCTCAATACCCATGTGATTAACCGCGCTGACGCGATGACGGAGCTGATAAACAAATCCGGCGGCGAATTTCCCGAGAAGCGCGATTATGACAAGCTCAACCAGGAGGATCAGATCCGCCTGTATAATTATGATGAAGAGTCCCGTTACCGCCTGCGTTACTTTGTGGCGTATTATGACGAGAACTTGAACGTGACCTCGCTCAAGACCGAGCATATCGCCGCGGTGGACGACGCGAAGGCAGAGGCCATGGCGATCTCTGCGCTCGTGACGGACAAGCCTACCGGCAACTACAACGATTACCGTTACCGCATCTGTGCGGATAGCCACAGCGTGGTCTTTCTCGATATATCCGATGATTTTGACAGCGTCAAGCTGATCCTGCTGCTCATCACCGGCGTCGCGATCCTGTTTGTTGTGCTGATTACCGTGGTGTTCTGGTTTTTGTCGAAGCGTATCGTACAGCCGTTTGAAGAGAACTCACGGATGCAAAAGCAGTTTATCACCGACGCGAGCCACGAACTGAAAACGCCTTTGGCGATTATTTCAGCCAACGCCGAGGTTCTTGCTTACAAGCACGGCGATAACGAGTGGATCAACAACATCACCGCTCAGGTCGAGCGGATCGGCGGGCTTATTAACGAACTGCTCACCCTCAACCGCCTTGAGGAGGTTGAAGAAATCTCCGATATTGAGCCTGTTGACCTCAGCGCGCTTGTTCCTGTTGTCGCCGCCGATTTTTCCCAGGTCTTTGAGAGTGTCGGAGCCGAGGTGGTTTACGATATCGAGCCCGATGTGATGATAAACGGCAACCGCAGTCAGCTCGAGCGTTTGATCTCCGTGCTGGTCGAGAACGCCTCGAAGTATATCAGCGAAAACGGCGAGTTTCGTGTTACCGTCAAGAAGGAATTGCGCCATACCCACCTGAATTTCTTCAATACCTGTGAGGTTGATCCCGACGCCGACTACAACCATCTGTTTGACCGGTTCTACCGTCCCGACGCCTCCCGTACCTCCCGTACCGGCGGTCACGGTATCGGCTTGTCTATCGCGAAAAGGATTGTTACCCTGCACAACGGAACGATCGAAGCCGTTCCTTCCGACGCCGGCCTGTCTTTTAACGTCAAGCTGTCCAACCGCCTGAAGATGCAACACTGATTCATACTAAGTATCAGATATCCAATATCCGACCCTGTTCGCTGTGAGCAGGGTCGATTTTTTTGTGCGGATTATGCTATCTTGTCCCGGTTTGTCATGGTTTTGTCACGGTCTTTGTGTTATACTGTAGCCATCAAATGAGGGAGGTGTTCCTATGAATTACATCATGACAACATCAAATCTGACCAAGATCTACGGCTCCGTCCACGCGGCAGAGAGCATTAATATCCACATCCGACGCGGCGGAATCTACGGCTTGATCGGACGCAACGGCGCCGGCAAGACCACCATCATGCGCATGCTCAGCGGGCTGTCGACCCCTTCGTCCGGCAGCTTTTCCTTTGAGCCGCAGGGCAAAAACGGGATCGGCATCGGTACGCTGATCGAGGCGCCCGGACTTTACCCGAAGCTTTCCGCCTACGATAACCTCAAGATCAAGTGCATCGGCTTAGGCGTCGCCAAAGAGGGCAGAGACGCCTATATCCGCGATCTGCTGACGCTCGTCGGCTTACAGGATACCGGCAAGAAGCCGACAAAGTCCTTCTCGCTCGGCATGCGCCAGCGTTTAGGTATCGCCCTCGCGCTGGTCGGCGATCCCGAGATGATTATCCTCGATGAGCCGATCAACGGACTTGACCCTCAGGGTATCGCTGAGGTGCGTCATATGCTTGAGCGTTTGAGAGAAGAGAAGGACATCACCATCATGGTGTCCAGCCATATTCTTGACGAGTTGGCGAAAATCGCCGATTCTTACGGCATTATCCACGAGGGCAGGCTGATCGACGAGTTCACCTCTGCCGATCTCATGAAACGCTGCGGCGAGTTTGTCACCGTCAAGGCGGAGGATCTTCCGTCTGCAGAGCGGGTACTCCGTGAGATGGGCTTCGAAAAAATCTCTTTCGATCACAACAACGATCTCCGTATCGAAGGCGAGACCGACAAAACGCAGGAGATGATCGCCGCGCTGGCAAAAGCGGACGTCGGGCTCAAAGAGCTGTATGTCACACATCTCTCGCTGGAGGACTATTATCTGAACATGACAGGAGGTGCCGAGCATGCGTAACCTGATATCTATGGATTTCTACCGGCTGAAAAAATCAAAGCTGTTTATCGGCTCGCTGATCGCGATCCTTGTGATGAGCTTCGGCTTTATCTTCGCCGAGGTCGCTTTGACCAACAGTATCGCGTCATTTACCGGTGAAGCGTTCATCCCGGCGGGAGTGACCTTCTCGTCCATTCTCGAGTCGCCCTTGGTCACCTTCGCGCCTCTTTTGATCCTGATTAACGTCGTCAGCTTTTCCTATCTCGATCTTTCGGGAGGCTATGTTAAGAATATTGTCGGGCAGACAAAGCGCAAAGCCGACGTCGTCGTTTCAAAGCTCTTTGTCATCGTGATGATGAATCTGATTTTCATGGTCGTCGCGTTACTCGGCGTATTTCTCGGCAGACTGGCGACAGGTCCGGTGATCTTTGATGATATGATTCTTGCGGGCGTCGGCACCTTTTTCATCAAGTGGCTTTTGATGAACGCCGCCGGCGCACTGCTGCTGTTCTTCTCAAACGGGCTGCGCAACAAGGTGATCGGCGTCATCCTTGCGGTACTGCTCGGAACAGGCGCGCTGAACCTTGCCTACATGGGCGTCAACACCGGTCTGAACGCCCTCGGCGTCCACGGCGTCGATGTCACAAACTTCCTGCCGTCCTCACTGCTCGGCTCCGTCAGCGTTGCAAACGGCGAGCTGATCGCGAACTCAGTTATCTGCGCTGTCGTTGTGTTTGCGCTTTTCACAACTCTGACCCTGATTCTTTTCAAGAAGAGGGACGTCAAATAACTGTTATCACTCGAAGCCGCAGGCGATTGTCTGCGGCTTTCGCTTTTCCAATTGTAAACAATTGATGATTTCGCATAAAATCGTCGCAGAGTCATTGACATTTTATCGCCGAAATTTTATAATTAGGAATGAATATTTGTTCGCAAATATATTAATAGAAAGGCGCGATTAACTATGACTATCAACAAAAAACTCGAAGGAACAAAACTGACTGCGACCGTTACCGGCCGTCTTGACACTACCACCACCCCTCAGGCTGACGCACAGCTCAAGGACGGGATTGATAAGGTTACCGAGCTGGTTCTTGACTTCAAGGACCTTGACTACATTTCCTCGTCGGGACTGCGACTCCTTCTTTCCCTGCAAAAGATCATGAACAAGCAGGGCTCCATGAAGATCACCAACGTTAACGAGACCGTCAACGAAATCTTCGAGGTCACCGGTTTCTCTGATATTCTGACTGTCGAATAACAGGAGATCCGTCATGACCAATATCATTGAACTGCTGGAGCAGTATACAAGAGAAAACCCCAATACTCCTATTTTGTTTGATGACGCTCACAACAAAGGCGTGACCTACGCCCAGCTTGACGACATGAGCGGACGTGTTTACGCCTACCTCAAAGAGCACGGGATCGGCAAAGAAGCTTTTGTCCTTCTCAACCTTCCGCGCGGCATTCTGCCCGTTGTTGCGATGATCGGCGTCTGGAAAGCCGGCGCGGCATGGGCGCTGGTAGAGGACACCTACGCACCCGACCGTATCGCCTATATCCGCGAGGACTGCGGCTGCAAGTTTGAGCTTAACGCCAAAAACTGGGACGAGGTCATGCACACCGAGCCGATCAGCGGTCACGAGACCCCCGATCTGCACGACGCGGCATACGCGATCTACACCTCCGGTACCACCGGTAACCCCAAAGGCGTTTTGCACGAGTACGGCAACCTCAGCGAAGCGATCGAGTCCATCCGCGTCAACGGTGTGAATCCTTTCCACAGCAAGGACAGGCTGGCGCTTTTGGCGCCGCTGAACTTCGTAGCCTCGGTCATCGTCATTTTAGAGGTGCTGAGCATTTGCTGCGCCAAGATGTATATCGTCAGCTACGCGACCATCAAAAACCCCCTTCTGCTCAAAAAACTGTTTATCGAGAAGATGATTTCCATCACCTTCCTGACCCCGTCCTACGTTCGTATGCTGGGCAATCAGACCGGTCCTTTCCTGAGGATGCTGTTCGTCGGCAGCGAGCCCGCCAACAACCTCTACAACAAGAATCTCGACCTCATCAACATCTACGCCGCTTCCGAGAGCGGCTTCGCGGTCGGCGTATTCAAGATCGACCGCGCTTACGAGACCTGCCCGATCGGCAAGCCCGAGCTCGATCTCGAGATCAAGCTGATCGGTGAGGACGACAGCGTCGTCGAGGACGGTGAGATCGGCGAGCTGTGCTTCAAGAACCCCTATGTGCGCGGCTACATGAATCTCCCCGAAGAGACCGACAAGGCGTTCAAGGACGGCTTGTACCACACCGGCGATCTGGCGCGCAAAGAAGCGGACGGCAACTACGTTCTTCTCGGACGCTCCGGCGACATGATTAAGATCAACGGCAACCGTATCGAGCCGGCAGAGATCGAAGCCGCCGTCAAGCAAGTGCTCGGGATCGACTGGGCTGCCGCGCGCGGTTTTGAAGAAAACGGAAAAAGCTATCTCTGCGCTTACTATACCGCCGACGTAGAGGTGGATACCGACAAAATGCGCGAGGAACTCTCTAAGCGCCTGCCTTACTATATGATTCCCGCCTACTATATGAAGATCGACAAAGTCCCGCTCAAGCCCAACGGCAAGATGGATCGCAAAGCCCTTCCTCAGCCTGACGCCAAGGATTTCAAGAGCGAGTATGTCGCCCCGACCAACGAGACCGAAGAAAAGCTCTGCCGCGCGATGGAAAAGGTGCTCGGACTCGATCAGGTGGGTATCCATGACGACTTTTACGAGATGGGCGGCGACTCCCTCGGTTCGATCAAGCTGATTACCGAGAGCGGTCTGCCCGGACTGAACGCCGGCGAGGTCTTCCGCGGCAGAACTCCCGAGAAGATCGCGCAGCTGTATATCGAAAAGCATCTGAACGATGACGGCGAATCGCCCGACGCCAAAAACGCTCGCTCGATGAAAGAGGATCATCCGCTGACCGCCGAGCAGCTCTACATGGTTGACTACCAGCTTTATACGCCGAAGTCGACGATGTACAACCTCTTCTCTATGCTGAAAGCGGACAAGAACATGATCGACGGCGACCAGCTCAAATCCGCGGCGGAGATGGTTTTGAAAAACCATCCCGCGCTGCTGACCACCTTCCATTTCAACGACGACGGCGAGATCATCCAGCGCTATACCCCCGAGGTGTTTGAGGAACTGCATATCGAGCGTCTTACCGAGTTTGAGTTTGACAGCCTCAAGGATATGCTGGTTCAGCCGTTTAAGATCATCGGCGGCAAGCTCTACCGCTGCCGTCTGTTCGAAACAGAAAAGTACTATTACATCTTCTTCGACGTTCATCACACCCTGTTCGACGGTACATCCTTAAAGGTGTTTATGGGCAACGTCGGCAAGGCGTTCATGGGCATGCAGCCCGATCCCGATTATTACTACTACATGCTCCAAAAGCGTGAGGAAGAGGTGGATACCGATTTCTATCTGGAGAGCAAGAAGTATTTTGAGGACAGATACGACAACATCGAGTGGTCGTGCTATCCCGTGACCGATCACGAGTCCCGCGAGAACGAGATGGGCGAGCTCTTCGCCGAACTCGGCATCGAGCAGCCGCAGATGAAGGCTGTCGAGCGCCAGTATAAGATCAGCCGCAACGAGTTCTTCATCACCGTTGCCGCTCTCGCGATCTCTGTTTATAACGTAAAGGACGATATCCGTCTGTCTTGGGTTTACAACGGACGTGAGGACATGGAGATGATGACCACCGTCGGTCTTTTGTTCCGCGAGCTTCCCGTAGGCGTTCGTCTGAACGACAAGATGACCCTGCGCGAGCTTTTCGCCGACGTACACGATCAGGTTCAGAAGGGTATCGAGCACAGCTGTTATCCCTACGTTGACAAGACCGGTCAGGTTTATACCGAAGAAGCCGCCTATCTGCTTTATCAGCAGGATATCCGCGATATGGGCGGTACCGAGGAGATGGGGATCGAGACCGTCGACGTCCGCCAGAACCAGGCGGCGTCCCAGACGATCCTCGATATGGAGATCCTCGACGGCTCCGACGGCTTGGTTCTGATGATGGACTACGCCTCCAGCCGCTACGAGGACAGCAGTATGGAAAAATTCAAAGATATCTTTGTCAGGGTCGCCCAGTCGCTGGTCACCCATAACTCCCAGAAGGACGTTACCGTCGGCGAGATCCGCCAGAAGATCTGGGACAAGGCAAACTTCTTTGACATCATCAAAGCTATTTTCAGGAGAAAACGCTGATGCCCGAAAACCAAGGACAAAACGAAACCGCGCCGATGACCGACAAAGAGAGGGTGAGCGCCGCTTACGGTGAGAACCGCCCTGTCACGGGCGACTACGATCCCGCCCTCTCCGCAAGGTGCAGTAACGGCACCTTTGTCGGCAAAGCCGACGGCGATACAGTCGCGTTCCGCGGTATTCCCTTTGCAAAGCCCCCTGTCGGAGAACTCCGCTGGAAGCGTCCCGCGCCAGTTGACGACAACGACGGCGTCTTTGAAGCCTATTATAACGGCAAGTCGCCGATCCAGACCGAGTGGCACACCGAGCTTGCGTCCTACTATCCGCAGGGAGAGGACTGCCTGTATCTGAACGTTTGGAAAAATCCCGCCTGCGCCGATACGCAAAAGCCCGTCATGGTGTTTTTGCACGGCGGCGCCTACGGATGGGGCGGTACCGCCGATCCGATGTATGACGGCAAAAATTTCGTCACCGCCAACCCCGATATTATTCTTGTGACGATCGCTTATCGCATCGGTCTGATGGGCTTTATCGACCTTTCCTACCTTGAGGGGGGAGAGGCTTATCCCGACGCGCCCAACCTCGGCTTGCTTGACCAGATCGAAGCTCTCCGCTGGGTACAAAAGAACATTGCGGCGTTTGGCGGCGATCCCGCCAACGTGACCGTGTTCGGCGAGTCCGCGGGCGGCGGCAGCGTTTCGCTGCTCCCGATGATCGCCGAAGCGAAGGGGCTGTTTCACAGGGTGATTGCCGAGAGCGGCTCTGTCGCTTTGACCTTCTCAAAGGAGGAGTGCAAGCCGTTTACCCGCCGCTTGATAAAAAAGGTCGGAAGCAGGTCGATGGATACTCTGATGTCGCTTTCAGAGGATCAGCTCAAGGCGATCAACGAAGAGGTCAATTCTTATAATAACTACCCTCAGCGCGACGGCAAGCTGATTCCGCTCAATCCCTACAAGCCCTACGCCGACGGCACGACCGCCTGCGTGGATATGTTGATGGGCACCAACTCCAACGAGATGAACTACTGGATCGGCGAGGTCGGCGGCGTGGTACCGTATGGCTTGACCATGCCTGTCAGGCTCGAAAACGATATGCGTGTGTTCAAGCCCGTCGATAAAGAACGCGTCAAAAAGTTCATGGCGCTGACAAACCGTCATAAGCTGTGGAAACAGACCGAGTTCTATAACGAGCTGATGTTCCGCCTGCCGATGATCTCACAGGCTGTCGGTCATTCCAAAAACGGCGGCAAGGTTTATCTGTACTATTGGACTGAACCGTCCGCGGTACACCTGCACGGCGCCTGCCACGCGACCGAGCTTGCCTATGTGTTCGGCAATACGGACGAAACGCTCTATACCGGCGAGTCTGCCGACGAGGCTCTCTCCAAACAGGTGATGACCATGTGGGCGAACTTTGCCCGCACCGGCGATCCCTCCTGCGAGGGGCTGGAGTGGCAGCCGTATGACCGCGAGTCTCGCGCGACAATGGTATTGTGCAAAGAGTCCGGTCTCCGGTACGATATCCTGCGTGAACAGCGCGAAATTCTATACCCGCTGCTGCGTTATATGATTACCCCGTCCTACGCAAACCTCGATTATAACGTACCGTTCGTTCGCAAGGTGGCAGGAGTCGCACTGGGCGTGACCGCGGCGATCGCGGTCGGCGTGTCCCTGTTCCGCAAAAAACGCTAGATAAAAATTTACAGATAAGTAGAGTTCACAGAGCATGGATAAGAAAAAGATCACGATCATCGCAGTTTCGGCGGCGACGGCTGTGTTGCTTGTCGTCGGCGGTGTGACGACCGCGCTGTCGTCCAAGCCCGCTCCCACAGCACAAGAGACCGTTGCGGTACAGGAAGAGACGATCGTCCGTTCTCATCAGATAGAAGGTATCACAGCCACCCTGCAGGACACCCTGATGGCAGGGTGCGAGACCCACGCCTGTACAAGCCTTCTGCAGTACCTCGGCTATGATATCGACGAGTTCGGCTTTGCGAACAACTATTTAGACTGCCGCTACGTTACCGAGGATGAGATCACGGGCGAGAAGTTCGGGCCTGATATGAACTCTGCTTTTGCCGGCACCGCTTACGCCGGCTGGGGCATTTACGCCCCCGCGATGGCGCGGTGCATGAACAATTATCTCAAGGCGGTGAAATCCGCCCAAACAGCCACCGTCCTCGAAAACGTCAAGCTCGACGATATGCTTGAGCAGTATATCGACAAGGATATCCCCGTGATGATCTGGGCGACGACCGATATGCAGGAGCCCATCGAGTGGGATGCGTGGACGGTCAACTATGTTGACGAGAACGCCAAGTATAAAGAGGGCGAGACCTTCAAGTGGATGCTGCATGAGCATTGTTTGGTGCTGTGCGGTTACGACGGACAGTATTTCTACTTTTCCGACTCCGTCGTCGGCGGTATCTCTCACTTTGAACGCTCGATTTGTGAGAAGCGTTACGAACAGCTCGGCATGCAGGCGATCGTCGTACAATAAAGTATCTTGTTACAGCAAGAAGCGTACACCTTTTGGCGTACGCTTCTTTTTTGGAGTTTTTTATGAAGTTCTATATAGATAGGGGATAGCTTGGTTATGCAAGGCTGACGTTCAGGCTGCTGTCAACATTGACGGTCAGGCTGACGGGAACCTTGACGTTGTCGGCGGTAAAGTAGTAGAGGGTGACGTGCGAGGTACCTGCCTTTGTGCCATAGAAGCTGAAATCATACTGCTGCTTGTCAAAGTTGTAGTTGCAGGACAGGGTGAAGTTGCTGTTGTCCGCGCTGTAATCCCAGTCAAAGCCGTAAGAGGTCTTGCCGTTCGCGTAGTAGTGAGCGGGGGTACCGGTCTTTTCGGGAGCCTTGCGCTTGGTGTCGATGTAGACGCGCTCGCCGTTGATCTTCTCGATCTTGTCCTGTGAGGCTGCCTGAGTCGCCTTCTGGGCGGTTTGCTGAGTGGTCTGCTGAGCGGTTGTCTGAGTTTTGGCCAAAGCGGTTTGTACCTTCTGTGCTCCGTTATCGGTCTTGACGGCGGTCTGGGCGGCAGTTGTCTGTGCGCCCTGGGCTGCCTTGTCAGCCTTTGCGCTGATCGCGGTCGGAGCGGCGGTGGAGGTCTGGGGCTTCGCGTTGAGCGCGCTGAAGGCGATCACGCCGCCCGCAATCACAGCGACTAACGCGAGCGAGATCGTCGCGAACAGGATGTTTTGCTTCTTTGCCTTTGCCTTGGTAGCGGCTCTCGCGGTCTCGGTTGCTCTTCTGTCAAATCTGTTGTTTCTCATGTTGTTAGTCATCTTGTGTTCCTCCTTGTATTTGAATTTATTTGGATTATCTTGGGTCAAGTTTTTTCTTTTTTGTTTTTCCCTTGACTGTGTCTATATCATAGCAGACACACTATGACAAAATAGGGACAAAAATAACCGAGAATCAAAATTTTTCAAAAAAAGTTGAAAAAAACATCCGTGAAACATTTTTGTTTCACGGACGTTTCAGTTTATTAGATGTATAGAACTTGTTTTCGGTATACGGGAGGCGGTTGAAGCATATCACTTTATAATTCGAAATTAGAATGATTCACACCTTTCATCCGTTGAACTATATTTCCAAAATAGAATTATAACGTAGGCGTAATATATTTCTAGAATGGAATTATAATGTGGGTGCAATATATTTCTAAAATAGAATTAAGCGGATGCTTTCGCTTTTTTCGGTTTTCTGCGTTTGAACTTTTCGATCTGTTTGTTCGCGATATCGTAGAGCAGGTTGAACAGCAGGAAGAATACAACACCGGAGATTGCGACAAGGATGACGGCGTTAACGCTCAGCGCTGTGAGGTTGAAGAAGTTGCGGAAGAACACGAAAGCAACCGTCATGCCGATCACGCTGACCGCCAGCATCGCGCCGCGCAGGGGATTGAGCGGGATCGAGAGGCGGATCACGAGGAGCAGACAGACCAGCGAGGTGATATACACGGCGATGGTGGACAGCTCTTCCTGAGAGATGCCGAGCGTGCCGCTGAGCAGCGCCGAAAGGATGATGTTCAGAGAGATACACAGCGCTGCCGGAGCCGCGCGGGTGATGATGTTGAAGGTGAAGTTGCCGCGCACAATATTTTTGTTGGGCTGCAGCGCCAGCACAAAGGACGGGAATCCGACCAGCAGTGAGCTAATCAGCGAAAGTTGGATGGGAGAGAAGGGGTAGCTGTGCGGAGTGAAGAGGAAGAAGAGCGACAGGATGACGGAGTACATCGTTTTGACAAGGTAGAGGGAAGAGGAACGCTCGATGTTGTTGATGGTGCGCCTGCCCTCGGCGACAACATGGGGCATCGCGGCGAAGTCATTGTTGACCAGCACGAGCTGGGAGACGTTGCGCGCCGCCTCGCTGCCTGCCGCCATCGCGACAGAGCAGTCGGCTTCCTTCAGGGCGAGGACGTCGTTGACGCCGTCGCCCGTCATCGCGACCTTGTGACCGTTTGCCTGTAATGCCTGAACCAGCTTTTTCTTTTGCGCCGGGGTGACCCTGCCGAATACGTTACAGCGTTCGGCGGCTTCGGCGAGCGCTTCGTCGGTGGTGACGGTGGTCATGTCGACGGCGTTCTCAGCGCCGACGATACCGCAGTCTTTTGCAATATTTCGGACGGTCTTGACGCTGTCGCCTGAGATCACCTTAAGGGTGACGCCCTGTTCTTTGAAGTAGCCCACGGTTTCAAGCACGTTGTCGCGCAGCTTATCCTTTATCAGGATCAGCGCCATCGGGCGCAGGTTTTCGGGGAGGGCTTTTTCTTTGATCTCGGTCTCGGATGTTGCTAAAACAAGGATGCGCACGGTCTCGGTGATCGCGCCGATCTGCTTGTATACTTCTGCGTATTTTTCTTTATCGGAAAATACAAACTCTGCCGCGCCGATGATGTACGTGCGGCCGTTCTGGAAGAAACCGCCCGACCACTTGGTCTCGGACGAGAAGGGGATATAGGTTCTGCATGGCAGGGGATCGGCGTCCTTTGAATAGTCGAGAAGCGCCTGCATGGTGGCGTTGATATCGTCTGTACCGGCGGCGAGGGAGGACAGCGCGACCTGAACCTCGTCTTCTTCACAGCCAAAGGGGATGACGTTATGCACGCTCATGTCCTCGGTGGTCAGGGTGCCGGTCTTGTCCAGGCAGATGACGTCGACGCGCGCGAGGGTCTCGATACAGTACATCTCGTTGACCAGAACCTTTTTGCGCGACAATCTGACGACCGATACCGCGAGGACGGTACTGGTGAGCAGGATCATGCCGCTGGGGATCATGCCGACCAGCGCGCCGACGGTAGATACGACGGTGGCGTTCAGCTCCTGATGAGAGACAAAGTACTTCATAACGAACAGCAGGATGCCGAGGGGGAAGATGATGGCGGAGCAGATGTTGATGATGAAGTGGAAGGATTTGACGATCTGTGAATCGTTTGTTTTGATATACTTTGCTTCGTTATTGATCTTCGCGGCATAGCTTTCCGCTCCGACGCGGTGAACGCGGCAGTAACAGCTGCCCGCCGCGATAAAGCTGCCCGAAAGCAGTTCGTCGCCGACGTTCTTTTCGATCAGGTCGGATTCGCCTGTCAAAAGGCTTTCGTTCGCGCTGCAGCTGCCCTCGACGACAATACAGTCGGCGGGAATTTGGTTGCCGCGTGAGAGAACAAGGATATCGTCGAGAACGAGTTCGTCCTTGTTCAGCTGTACGACCTTGCCGTCGCGCAGGACGCTGAGCTTGCTTTCGGCAAGGATGGTGAGCTTGTCGACGCTCTTTTTGGAGCGAATCTCCTGCACAATGCCGATGATGGTGTTGATAAACACGACGCCGATGAACAGCAGGTTCTTGTACGATCCTACCAGCATCAGGATGATGAACAGGATGACGTTGATCGCGTTGAACACGGTGCAGATGTTGTCGCGGAAGATCCGTCCGATGGATTTTGTCTTGACGGTCGTAACGGTGTTGACCTTGCCATGCGCCTTGCGCTCGGCGACCTCGGCTTCGGTCAGACCGCGTAATTGGGTTGATTCAGTTTCCATAATGCTTCTCCGTTGTATTTGCGAATTGTTTCACTATCCAATAATATACATCAATCTGACAAAGTTGTCTATATTTTTTAAAATATGAAAGAAAAATCATGTTTTGAAAAAAAGGAAAAGACCCGAGATGGGTCTTTTCTGCTTTATTGGATATCGTCCGCGACGATGTAGGCGGTTTTGCGGATGATACGCGTGTTCTTTCTTGCAAACATTTTGTCGAGCATATTGTAGTAGGCGCCGGGGGTTCTCAGGCTGGAGAAAGAGATGGAGTCGATGCCCGAATCGGACAGGAGCCAGTCGGCGACATGAACGCAGTTGGTGTTGATGCCGAAGTAGCGGCGGAACGGACCTGTGACGACGGTGTAAACCTTGCCGCCGACATCGCGTACCATGTTGCTGGCGGGATCGTGGAGATCGCTGCCGTCTTTTCCTTCCTTGACAGCCTGCTCGTAAAGGCTCTCAAAGGGCTGGCAGTCCTCGAGCAGGGTGGCGATCTTTTGCTCGACGCTCTTGTACTGGACGTCGGACAGCGCCGCGCCGAAGCCGATGACGTACTTTTTCTGATAATTCAGGCAGTGTTTGAGATAAGGAATCTTAGGGACGATGATGAACGTTCCCTGAGATACAAAGCCGCCGAATTTGTCCTTGCTGGAATCGTAGGTGCCGTAGGAATAGATCTTGTCGCCGAGGCAGATATCGACATGGCCGAATTTGTTAGCGCCCTTGGTGGTCAGGTGCACCATGATCTCGAGGTTGACGTCGCCGACATCCTTGCTGTCGGTTTCCGCGACCAGCATACCGCCGGTGAGCTTTCCGTCGGCGATCGCCTCGTTGATCTCGGCGATCATGTTCGCGGGTTTGACGGCGCTGATGATGTTAGGCAAGCCGTGGTGGACGCGGCGTTTGGTTCTGTCCTCCTGCAGATCGACGCGGAAGATCGAAGCGAAGAAATCGCCGAACAGCGTGACCGCGTAAATAATCAGGTAGACGGCGGCGACAAGCGCCAGAACCGCGAAATTGTTGATGGGCTGGATGACGAGCATCAGTCCGAAAGCGATACAGATGATCGCCGAAAAGCCGTTGCGAACGACGCCTTTGTAGCGGTTGGCGATACAGTTAACCATGATTAAAAGGCGCATCACGCCCAGTATCAATGAGACCGATCCGACGATGATGCTCGGGACAAGGGCGAAGATATCTTTCTGGATATCCAGCGTCAGCAGCGCCGCCGCGATTCCCCAGGTAATCAGAATGGTGAACAGACCTTTGAGATCCTCTTTCTTGCGGCTGCACTCCAGCATACGAACAGCGCCGTAGATGACGAGGATCGCGCAGGTGGAGATCAGAAGCAGCGTTTCGACCCATGCTTCCGGTGAGACCAGCAGCAGGATGGCGAGAGCGAGCAGACCGATCGCCGCCAACAGGAGCAGCCACGGCGTTTTTTTCTTGACTTGTAAGACTTGCATGTATATCCCTCCATGAGTTTCTGCTATTATCATAACACAACAGCATGTGGTTTTCAACAGAAAGCGACAGAAAGTTGCGTCAAAAATCATGATAAAAACACAATTAGGTGATGACAATTGGCTTTTGATGTTGTATAATAAAACTGTTAACGCCATAGCTATGACGGAAGGACGGAGAAATCATGGATGTTTTCGAAAAATCTGTCGCCTTTGCGATAAAGGCGCATGAAGGTCAAACAAGAAAAAAAGAAGGGATTCCCTTTATCCTCCATCCCTGCGAGGCGGCGGCGATTGCCGGAACGCTGACAAACGACCGCGATATCCTGGCGGCTGTGATGCTGCATGATACGGTTGAGGATACGGATGCGACCATCGAGGATATCCGCCGCGAGTTCGGCGAGAGGGTCGCAGAGCTGGTAGCGAAGGAAACCGAAAACGCCTATGAGGGAATGGCGCGTGAGGATAGCTGGAGACTGCGCAAGGAAGAGTCGCTCGAACAGCTCAGAAATACCGACGACTTCGGCGTGAAGGTTATGTGGATGGCAGATAAGCTGTCAAACATCCGCTCGTTCTTCCGCCTGTGGCTCAGAGAGGGCGACAGGCTCTTTGACAACTTCCATCAAAAAGATATCAAGCAGCAGGAGTGGTACTACCGCACTGTCGCGGAGCTGTTGACGAACTTTGAGGGTACGCCGGCGTATCTTGAATATGCCTATCTTGTCGATGTTGTATTCGGAGGATTGGATGATGAAAGCTGATTACAGTGAGAATAAACTGACGATCTTCCTTTCCGGCAGAGTCGATACCGCGAACGTCTTCGCGTTTGAAAAGGATATCCGCGAGACGGTAGACATGTATCATCCCGAAGGTTTGGTGCTGGACGCCGCTGCGCTCGACTTTATCTCCAGCGCGGGGCTGAGAGTGATTCTCAAGCTGAGAAAGGAATTTCCGGATATTGCCGTTATCAACGTCAGCACAGACGTTTATGAGGTGCTGGAGATGACAGGCTTTACCGAGATCATGAAGATCGAAAAGGCGTACCGCGTGCTGAATGTGGCTGACTGCAGTGTCGTCGGCGAGGGCGCGAACGGTATGATCTACCGTGTCGGCAGAGATACCATCGTTAAGGTTTATAAGGACGCGTCCGCTCTGGAGGATATCAAGCGTGAAAGAGAGCTTTCGCGTACCGCGTTTATCCTCGGCATCCCGACCGCGATCCCCTATGACGTTGTCAGAGTCGGCGATTCGTTCGGCTCGGTCTTTGAGATGCTTGACGCGAAAACCTTTGCGGAGCTGCTCGCGGAGGACGCGAACAACCTGGAGATGATCGCGCAGGAAACGGTTAAGCTGATGAAAACGCTGCACGCGACCGACGCTCCCGAGAATATCCCGCGGCAGAGCGATACGGCGCGCGCATGGCTCAAAGAGGCGGAGGAGGTCTTTGACAAAGGACACCTCATGAAGCTCAAATACCTTATCAAGTCTATCCCCGAGGAGAAAACCATGCTCCACGGCGATCTGCATATCAAAAATATCATGTTTTTGGACGGCGAGACCCTCCTGATTGATATGGACACCTTGTGCTCGGGTCATCCGATCTATGAACTGGCGTTTATCTACAATGCCTACAAGGGCTTCGGCGTTGCCGATCCCGAAGAGGTCAGGCGATTTTTGAAGATTTCTCCCGAGCTCGCCTATAAGCTGCTGAGAAGAATACTGGCGCTGTATCTTGATACACAGAGCGAGGAGCGGATTGACGAGGTGGAGCAGAAGGCTTCGGTCATCGGTTTGCTGCGCGTGCTGCGCAGGGTCATCCGCATCGGCGAACAAAATACACCGGAGGGTCAGAAGCTGATTAACAGATGTAAAAACCGTATCAATATTATGATAGAAAACCTAGATACCCTCGTCTTTTGATGGGAGATACAATATGAACGATCAACCGAAAAATCATCCGGGTGATATACCGAAAAAAATTGAGACGACGATAGAGGACGGCTACTACTGGCTGGTTCCCTCGATGTTCGCGCTGTTGTTTATCTTGCTGGTGAGCAGTATCGTCATCGCGTTTGTCCGTTCCTTCAAGGGGATGGAAAGCACATGGGTGTTCTCCATCGGCGCGGATATTTTCACCCTGGCAATCTGTACGATGCTCACGTTCAGCTGTATGCTCAGCCGCTTATCCGGCAAGGATTCGAGCCATTTCTTTGCCGCTGTGCTGACCGTTAACGGCGTCGCGCTGTTTTTAGACGAAATGTGCTGGATTGTGCAGGGCAACGCGCAGCTGCGTTATCTGAATCTCACGATCAACGTCCTGTTCTTTATTGACGGCGCGATTTTGATCTATTTCTTCTGGCGGTATGTGTCGACCGTGATGGACATGAACCGAAAGATCCTGCAGATCATGAACATTGTCTTTACGGCTCTGCTGGTTCCGACGATCCTGATGTGTCTGGTGAACTTTTTCTATCCGTTATATTTCTCGGTGGATGAAAACGGGTTCTATCAGCGCGGAGATCACTGGCTTATCAGCCAGCTGTACCTTTTGGTCGGAATCACGATTTTTATTGCAGGTATGTCGGTTTCGAAGGCGTCGCGACGAGATAAGCTGGTGGTATCGTCCTTTGTGGCAATCCCGCTGATTAATCAGCTTTTGACCGTCGACACTTTTGGGCTGTCAACCCAGTATGCCGCGACGCTGGTTTCGATCGTTCTGATCTACGGCGTGGTCTTTGCCGACCGTGAAAAGCGGATGGTCGCAAAGGAAAATGAGCTGGCGGTAGGTACGAAGATACAGGCGAGCATGATGCCCGATCAGTTTCCCGCCTTTCCGGACAGGACTGACTTTGATATCTATGCTTCGATGCATCCCGCGAGGGAGGTCGGCGGCGATTTCTATGACTTTTTCCTGATTGACGACGATCATCTCGCGATGGTGATTGCCGACGTCTCGGATAAGGGCGTTCCCGCGGCGCTGTTCATGATGGCGGCGAAGATCCTTTTGCGTAATCACGCGATGTCGGGGCTCAGCCCGAAGGAGATTCTCGAGAAAACCAATAACCAGATTTGCGCGAACAACCGCGAAGAGATGTTTGTGACGGTCTGGCTGGGAATCGCGGACTTGAAGGAAGGAAAGATCGTCGCGGCAAACGCGGGACACGAGTATCCGGTTATCATGCATCCCGGCGGCAGGTTTGAGCTGTTGAAGGATAAACACGGTTTCGTGATCGGCGGCATGTCGGGCGTGAAATATAAGGAATATGAGATCCCGCTGAATAGGGGCACGAAGCTTTTTGTGTTCACCGACGGTATCAGCGAGGCGACCAGCGAGAAAAAGGAGCTTTTCGGCAACGATCGGCTGGTGGATGCGCTGAATACCGACGAGAGCTCCCGTCCGCAGGAGGTGCTCAAGCGCGTGGATGAGGCTGTCAAGGCTTTTGTTGAGGATGAGCCGCAGTTTGACGATCAGACGATGCTCTGCTTTGAATATTTGGGTAAAGGAGATACAGAATGAAAGAGATCACGTTAGAAGCTACTGTTGAAAACCTGGATAGGGTGACCGACTTTGTTAACGAACAGCTGGAAAAGATCGGCTGTTCGTTCAAGGCGATTGCTCAGATCGACGTCGCGATTGACGAGCTGTTTTCGAATATCGCGTTTTACGCGTACAGACCTGAAGTCGGCCCCGCAACGGTGCAGATTGATATAGAGGAAGATCCCGTCAGCGTGGTCATCACCTTCATGGATCACGGCGTTCCCTTTAATCCGCTCAAAAAGCCCGATCCCGACACCACGCTCTCGGCAGAGGATCGCAAGATCGGCGGGCTGGGAATCTTTATGGTCAAAAAGACAATGGACGCGGTCAAGTATGAGTATCGAGACGGCAAGAACATCCTGACCATCCAAAAGAATTTTACTTAATTTTGCCCCATATCATTGTTTATAGCCCGATAGGGTTCGGGATATAATAAACTGTTATCCGCCGATACGGATAACGGAATACAACATGATTCACCGTACAGATTCGGAAGGTGAAAAAACAGAAAGGAGAAATGATTTATGAAATTTCCTAACGCGGCAAAAGGCGTCAAGCGCATTTACACCGCTGAGGTAATTAACCTGATCGCAACTATCTGCCTGATCGTAGCGGCTGTGCTGATTGTTGTCGCTGTTGCCGGAGGTAAGCTTGCTGCGGGTAACACCGGCGCGGCTTTGCTCGGCGGAGGTATGATCGGTGCGGCGGTGTGTGCTCTCGCATGGTTTGTGCTGTCGATCATCGGCTTCATCATGAAGCTGGTCGGTATCGTCAACGCGTCCAAAGACGAAGCCAGCTTTAAGAGTGCGCTGGTCTTTTTGATCGTCAGCATCGTTGTGAGCGTTGTTTCCGCTATTCTGATGGCAAACAGCGTGGGCGTAGCGGGTAACCTGCTGTACACCTTTGCGCAGCTGCTCGAGGTATTCATCACCATCTTCGTGATCGCGGGCGGCGTCAAGCTGGCTGATCTGCTGAACCGCGGCGACATCGGCAGAAAGGGTACCAACGTCCTCAAGATCATCATCGTCGTCAATGTGCTGATGCTGATCGCGAACCTGGTTTCGTCTTTCATGGGCGGTATCGCGGCTTCGGTCGTAGCCGGTGTGCTTTTGATCGTCGCGCTGGTTCTGGAAGTGGTACAGTACTTCCTGTACCTGTCCTTCCTGGGCAAGACGAAGAAGATGCTGGCAGAGTCCTGATCTTATACTAAGTATCATTAAAACACTTTAACATTTATTGCGTTAAATTCCGCATAGCGGTGTTGTCGTCCTTGACATACGCCAGTATGCCTGCGTCCTCCGCCTTGCTCTGCGAAATTTCTCGCTAACAAATTTGTTAAAGCGTTTAATGGATACTTAGTATTACATTGAAACGCAAAAGACTCCTTTCGCAAAGCGCGAAGGGAGTCTTTGTATGATATCTGATTCCGAATTGTCATGCCCACGGATCGGCGGCTTTCGGGGGACGGATACCGACCAGAATCATCTGCTCGTTCAGGTACCATTTGCCCTCGGAGGGCTTGAGACGCAGTTTGATCTGGCGCGGGGAGTCGGCGCCGCCGGAAGTCAGATGCAGAGTCGCCCAGCCCTCGTTTTGGAAGGAATAGGGGTTGGAAAAAACGGTCAGAGAGAAAGGCTTTGACGGCGTGTAGTTGTTCTCCGGGGTTGCGCCCGCAAAGTAGGAGAAGGGTACGAGCTTTGAGTTGCGGAAACGGTCGTTGAGAAAGCTGATCTCGTAGGGAGATAGCGGCTGAGGGCCTTTGAGAAAGTTCAGCATCTCGGTTCCGATCTCGGGCGCGGCAGCATAGGCGCACAGAGCGCAGACCGTCAGCGCGGCGGTTTTGTAGGGGGTGTCAAGCGACGCTTCGGGCATGGCTTTCATGTTGCCGAGACTCTCGGGAAGCGCGTTGAACACAAAGGTAAAGCTGCCTTCTTCGGGTTTTGTGTTACTGACGGGTACGGCGGGCTGATTCAAATTGTCAAAGATACTCATGGCAAAACCTCCTTTTCTTCATCATACCATTTGTCTCGGGGTTTGTAAATAAACAATTGCAAGTTACAGATAATTATAGTATGATAGGACTATGAAGATCGAGTATGTAGTTTTGGATGAAAAGCTGACCTTTGAAGACGTCAGAAAATATGAGGTGCTGCTGCCCGAATATCGCAGAGAAAAGATCGGACGGTACCGCTTTGAGAAGGACAAGCTGCGTTCGCTGGTAGCGGGGCTGTTGATTCGCCGCGCGGCAGGGGAGAAGCCGCTCGCTTTCGGCGAACATGAAAAGCCGTATGTTCGGGATGGCTCGCTGTACTTTTCGGTATCGCACAGCGGCGATATCGTCGCGATCGCCGTCGATGACAAAGAGATCGGGATGGATGTGGAAGGTTTGCCCGCAGAGGATCGGCTGAAGATCGCCGACCGCTTTTATCATCCGCGTGAGCGGGAAGTTGTGCATGCAGCCGAGGAAGTAGCGCGGGCGTTTTGCCGTATCTGGACGCGGAAAGAAGCATATCTCAAAATGACGGGCGAAGGGATCAGCGCTGATCTGACTGCCTTTGATACGACTGCTTCGCCGCTTAGCGAAAGGTTGTATACCGTTGATCTCGACGGTTACTGTCTGTCGGTGTGCTGTGAAGAACCGATGGACGAATCCGCGATTGACATTTCTGTTATAGAATTAAAAGAGCTTTTGACCACCGCTTTACCGTAAGGCGGCGGTTTTTTTATACTAATCCTTAATAATAAGGATTAGTATTAGAATTAGTGTAACTGCTTAATAATCACCCCTCTGTTCAAGCACGGTTGAACATGAGATAATGTAACTGGGCAAAACAGTCCCAACCAGTGCAATGGAGTAAATTGCACTGGTTGAGAAAGATGAAAGCGGGTGG
>Ga0256404_1001209_pt1 | contig 64302 bp, 61 predicted proteins | sample RumenRJG_01DNA_FD_185990 | JGI IMG/M metagenome (GOLD analysis project Ga0256404, IMG submission 185990) | Bovine rumen microbial communities from Lethbridge, Alberta, Canada - RJG_01 | ecosystem: Host-associated > Mammals > Digestive system > Stomach > Rumen | place: Canada: Alberta | collected...
TTGGTAATCTGAGATATTTTTTGTACCTTTATATCTGAATTCCAATCACTTATAAAGTACTGCTTTGTTCTAATCTTATCCCGAACTGGCGCATCAAATGCAACTATCATCGGCATAAAAGCATAGACCTATCTTGCTACCTCAGGGGCGCAGAAAGGCGACTCGACGGCGGTTTTGCTTTAACTTGTTAGGCAAAAAAAAAGTAAATATTCTTCAGAAATCATCAGTTTTCATGTCAATTTGAAGAATGGACGCTGATAATTGATTCTTAAGAAATTTCCAATTTTTGTATAAAGTGTCACTATTTGGCTTAACTAACAGATAGTAAGCGTGTTAGATATAGTGATACTTTTCCTTGAAGTGTCACTACTATTTTGCGATAGTAAAACAACTTGTTTTGCTGTGTAAAGTGGCACTTCTTCAGTGTTTAAAGGTACTTCCATTCATACCAAAACAACTTGTTTTACTTTTTAAGCAGATATCTCTTTATGCAAAAGCCTGCAACTTTTATTGCGCTCCCTATGTCTATAAATCCAAGGAAATGGTATCTAGTTTATCCGCATATGTTAACAAATTTCAAAATAGTGATACTTAGTGTAACTTTGCTACAAAGTGTCACTACATATAAAATATTGAGATTCAGGTAATTACGCTAAAAAGTGATACTTTGAGTATTTTGGTCAAAAAAAATCTCAAGCCAGATCTCTCCCTTAGTTTACTGATCATTAAAATCTAAAACGTATGACGAAGAAGGAAACTTTTAAGTGGGTTGTGCAGATTATTGCGTCGATTGCGACGGCGATTCTGACAGCGATGGGAACGACCTCATGCATGGGGTATTAGACGAGAAAAGCGTCTTGGAGTTATTCCAAGGCGCTTTGGCTTTACTACCTTTTTTGGCCCGCTTTTTTTTGCCCTGCACTGACCATCAAGGAAGAATGAAGGCACGCAAAAAGCTCTACGAAAGAGTCGGAAAGGACGATTATGGGCTTAAAAAGGGTGGAAGAAATCAAATTTTTCCAAAATCCCTTCTCTATATTAAAAATAATGTGTATCTTTGTGATTCAAATCAAAACCTACAGAACATGACGAAAAGAATCCTACTTTCGATATTCGCGATGATAGCGCTGACGACTGCTGCGGCGCAAGACACGGTGAGCAGCTTCCGCTTCGGCTATCTCAGCTACGAGGCAGCCCTGCAGTCGATGGCCGACTACCAGCAGGTGCAGCAGAAGATGGACCAGATGCGCCAGCAGTTCCAGGCAGAGACACTGCGCGTGGAGGACGAGTTCAACCTGAAGTACGAGGAGTTTCTCGACGGGCAGCGCGACTTCCCGAAGACCATCCTGCAGAAGCGCCAGTCGGAGCTGCAGGAGCTGATGGAGCGTAACATCCGCTTCAAGGAAGAGAGCAAGCAGGAGCTGGAGCAGACGGAGAAACTGCTGATGGCACCGCTGAAGATACGGCTCATCGAACAGCTGGGCACGATAGCCCGCGAACGAGGCTATGCCTTCATCGTGGATACCGACCAGAAGGCAATGCCCTATATCAACCCCTCGATGGGCGAAGACATCAACCAGATTGTAAAGGATGCTCTCAAGTAAGCCAGGCCCCATCGGCATCTTCGACAGCGGCTATGGCGGACTGACCATCCTGCATGGCATCCGACAGCTGCTTCCCGAATACGACTACCTGTATCTGGGCGACAATGCCCGCGCGCCTTACGGTCCGCGTTCGTTCGACGTGGTGTATGAGTTTACGCGCCAGGCGGTTGTGAAGCTCTTTGAGATGGGTTGCCACCTCGTGATACTCGGCTGTAACACGGCTTCGGCGAAGGCGCTGCGCTCCATCCAGCAGATAGACCTGCCGAAGATCGACCCTGAGCGACGCGTGCTGGGCGTGATCAGACCGACGGCGGAGGTGATCGGCAGTCTGACAAAGACGCGCCACGTGGGTGTGCTCGCCACTGAGGGCACCATCAAGAGTGAGAGCTACAATCTGGAGATCCGCAAGCTCTATCCCGACATCCAGGTGTCGGGCGTGGCCTGTCCGTTCTGGGTGCCGCTGGTGGAATACAACGAGGCCGACTCGCCGGGGGCCGACTATTTCGTGAAGAAGCGTATCGACCAGATCATGCGTCTCGATCCCCAGATAGACACCCTCATCCTCGGCTGCACCCACTACCCGCTGCTGATGCCGAAGATACTGAAATATCTGCCGGCAGGCGTGCGCGTGGTGCCACAGGGGGAGTACGTGGCCGAAAGCCTGAAGTCGTATCTGGAGCGCCACCCGCAGATAGAGCAGCGCTGTGCCAGGAATGGCCGGGTGAACTACCTGACGACGGAGAATCCGGAAAAGTTCAAGGAGCAGGCCCAGATCTTCCTCCACGAACCCGTCGAGGTGGAGAACATCAGCCTCGGATAAAAAGGGAAGAGAGATATAAAGAGTTGCCTGTGCTTCACCCCAGCAGGCGCCGTGCGAAGTAGCGCACCGGGTACCAGACGGCGAGGAAGCCCACGATGAGGACTGTGAAAAAGATGATTACGATATCCCACGGATGGACGCTGACGGGATAGGCATTGACAACGAATGAGCCACTCGAAGAGCCCAGTGTCACAAGGCCGAACTGCTGCTGAAGCCAACATAGCAACAGTCCCACCAGGATACCACTAACAGCACCGATGGCTGAGATCATGCGTCCCTCAAAGAGAAAGATCCGCACAATCTGATGATCGCTGGCCCCAAGGTTACGGAGTGTGACAACATCATTCTTCTTGTCGATGATCAACATCGAGAGGGAGCCGATGATGTTGAAACAGGCCACCATGAGGATAAACGTGAGGAAGATATAGGCAATAAACTTCTCTACCTTCATGATCTTGAAGGTGTCGTCCTGCTGTTCAAAACGGTCCTTCACGGTAAAACGATCACCACAGAGATCGGCAATCTCAGACTTGGTACGATCGAAATTGCTGCCAGGCTTGAGCCTCAGCTCCAGCGACGAGAGCATGCCCTGCTGGTCGAAGATGCGACGGGCAAAGGAGATACTCGTCAGGATATAGTTCTTGTCGTATCTGGCCTGCTTCACATTGAAAAGCACACTGGGAGAGTAGAGCTGGTCTTCCTCGAAAGCCTCTTCGGGAGCCGTCATATCAAACTGTCCCTCACGGCGGGGGGCATAGATCTTCAACGGATATTGGTAAGTGTATCCCGTGGCAAGCGACTCGGCCAAGCGGATGCCCAGGATGCCATAATCCATATCAGCAGCATGGAGGATGAACTCACCGTCGCCAACCAGAATCTCATTGATATGAGTGAGACTGTCGAAGTTGTCCTCCACACCCTTGACCATCACCATCGCCTGACGGCCGTTATAGATGGCGAGCGCCTGATCCTCGACACATTCGGTGGCAACCTCGATCTCAGGCAGCTGGCGTATCTGCGTGAGCACGGGGTCGTCGGCGGCCACCGTCTTACCCTTCACGGGTTCTACCTTCAGCTGAGGGTCGAAGGAGGTGAAGAAGGTAGCCACGAGATCATGGAAACCGTTGAACACACTGAGCGTGACCACAAGGGCCATCGTGGCAACGGCCACCCCTACGACAGAGATGGCACTGATGATATTGATGGCGTGAGTCGATTTCTTGGAGAAAAGGTAGCGCCGTGCGACGAAAAACGGGAAATTCATTTCTTCAGCAGTTCGTCGATATGCTCGATATAGTCGAGAGAGTCGTCGATGAAGAATCGCAACTCAGGGATGATGCGCAACTGGTTACGTACGCGCGTACCTAATTCATATCTTACCGCCTTGTTGCTGGCATTGATATTGGCCAGTATCTCCTGTCCCTTCTCAGAGGGAAAGATGCTGAGATAGGCGGTGCATATACTGAGGTCGGGCGATATCTTGACACGCGTAACGCTAACCATCGTGCCATGAGTGGCACGCGTCTGCTGCTGGAATATAAGCGAAAGCTCCTTCTGTAGAAGGCGTGCAATCTTGTTCTGTCTTGTCTCTTGCATAATATACTAATTATTTCATCATTTCATTTTTTCCTTATCAACGTCAGGCCATCGCGCAACGGGAGAATCACTTGCTCCACGCGGGCGTCGGCAGCAATATAATCGTTGAAGGTCTCGATGCCTTGTGTCTGACGATCGTGGTCGTAGGCATGATCGACGACATGCCCGTCCCAGAGCGTATTGTCGGCGAGGATAAAACCGCCCGGCTTCAGCAAGCTCATCACCATCTCGTAGCACGCACGATAGGTACGCTTGTCGCCGTCGATGAAGGCCATATCAAACATGAGGCCGAGTTTCGGGGCTTCCGTCAGTGCGTCACCGATGATAAAGGTGATCCTATCAGCCACAGGAGAACCTTCTATCCAAGGACGGGTGAAATCCTCCATCTCATCATTGATCTCGAAAGTGTAGAGATGTCCGTCACCAGAGAGTCCCTCTGCCATCGAGATGGCGCTGTAGCCACTGAACGTACCCACCTCGAGAATACGCTCAGGCCGTATCATCTGGACCAGCATCTTCAGCAGTCTGCCCTGCAGATGGCCGCTGGCCATGCGCCCATGAATCGTATGGATGTTCGTGGCACGCCAGAGACGATAGAGGTAGTCGGGTTCCGGCTCCGTATGGGCAAGGATGTAATCCTCCAAAGCGTCGCTGCCCATGACCACTACTGATTGGCTAACGCGGCAACAGCCAGACGATAGGAGTCGAGCCCGAAGCCGCAAATGACACCCAGACAAGCACAACTGATGAGCGACTTATGGCGGAACTCCTCACGCTTGTGGACATTGGAGATGTGTACCTCGACGACGGGACAGCGCAACGAGCGGATACAGTCTTGAAGCGCCACACTGGTATGCGTATAGGCGCCGGCATTCAGCACGATACCATCGTAACCGCCGAAGAAGCCCGTCTCCTGCATCTTATTAATCAGCTCACCCTCGATGTTGCTCTGATAATAGTCTATCTCGACATCGGGGAAGCGCTCACGCAGTTTAGGCAGGTAGCTGTCGAACGACTCCGAGCCATAGATGCCCGGCTCACGCTGGCCCAGTAAATTGAGGTTCGGCCCATTGATAATCTGAATCTTCATTGCCATAGATGTTATATAACAGGTGCAAAGATACGAAATAATTCATAATTGATGGACGATAATTCCATTTTTTTTAGTATTTTTGCGGCATTATTGCTAAAGATGGAGAAAGATATCGTCAAGAACTACGTACGCTACCTGAAGCTACAGCGGAACATGTCGGGCAACACGCTCGACGCCTATCAGCGCGACCTGCGCAAGCTGCTCGACTATCTGGAGCGCGAAGAGAAGGACGTGCGCGAGGTGACACTTGAAGACCTGGAGCACTTCTCTGCCGGACTGCACGATATCGGCATCCATGCCCGCTCGCAGTGTCGCATCCTGAGCGGTGTCAGGAGTTTCTTCCGTTTTCTGCAACTTGACGGCTATCGTGATGACGACCCAACAGAACTTCTGGAGTCGCCCCAGATCGGCGAGCACCTGCCTGAAGTGCTGACACCCGAAGAAATCGACAGACTAGAGGCAAGCATCGACTTGTCGAAATGGGAAGGGCATCGCAACAGAGCCATCATCGAAGTGCTGTTCTCCTGTGGACTGCGCGTCAGCGAACTAACTAACCTGAAGTTGTCGAACCTCTATCTGGAGGAAGAATTCGTGCGTGTTTTCGGCAAGGGCTCAAAGGAACGGCTGGTACCTATCTCGCAGAAAGCCATCCAAGAGCTGAAATACTGGTTTGACGACCGTCAGCACATGGACATCAAGTCTGGCGAAGAGGACTATGTGTTCCTGAATCGTCGCGGGGCACACCTGACACGCACGATGATCCTGATCATGATCAAGCGGCAGGCAGAGGCCGCTGGCATCCAGAAGACCATCTCCCCCCACACCCTTCGCCACTCATTCGCCACCGCCCTGCTCGAAGGGGGCGCCGACCTGAGGATCATCCAGGCGCTGCTTGGCCACGAGAGTATCGGCACCACTGAAATCTACACCCATATCGACACTTCGACACTCAGGAAAGAGATATTGGAGCATCACCCCAGGAATATGAAGAAATAAAAATTTTCACTATTCACTATTCATTATTCACTACTTTTTCGTACCTTTGCACCCAAATTAGAAGATTATGTCATACCTATTTTCATCAGAATCAGTTTCAGAGGGTCATCCCGACAAAGTGGCTGACCAGATTTCAGACGCCATACTAGACCAGTTTCTGGCCTACGACGACAAGGCCCGCGTGGCCTGTGAGACCTTTGTAACAACAGGCCAGGTCGTCATCATGGGCGAAGTGCGCAGCGATGTATATATCGATCTGCAGACCATCGCCCGCAATACCATCAAGCGCATCGGCTATACGAAGGCCGAATACCAGTTCGACGGCGACTCGTGCGGCATCCTGAGCGCCATCCACGAACAGAGCCAGGACATCAACCGCGGTGTCGATAACGGCAACGAGGAGGAGCAGGGTGCCGGCGATCAGGGCATGATGTTCGGCTATGCCACCAACGAGACGGAAAGCTATATGCCCGTAAGCCTCGACTTGGCCCATCTCATCATGCGCACGCTGGCCGATATCCGCAAGGAGGGCAAGGAGATGACCTACCTGCGCCCGGATGCCAAGAGCCAGGTGACAGTCCAATACAGCGATGAAGGCATCCCCGAGCGCATCGACACCATCGTCGTATCGACACAGCACGACGAGTTCGACACCGACGACGAACGGATGCTCGCCAGAATCAAGGACGACGTGATCAATATCCTGATCCCAAGGGTAAAGCAGCAGATACACTCCCAGAAGGTGCTCGACCTGTTTGGACTCGACATCAAGTACTACGTGAACCCCACGGGCAAGTTCGTCATTGGCGGTCCTCACGGGGATACCGGCCTCACGGGTCGCAAGATCATCGTTGACACCTACGGCGGCAAGGGCGCACATGGCGGTGGTGCCTTCTCGGGCAAGGACTCCTCGAAGGTGGACCGTTCTGCAGCCTATGCAGCGCGCCATATCGCCAAGAACATGGTGGCAGCAGGCGTCGCCGACGAGATGCTCGTACAGGTAAGCTATGCCATCGGCGTGGCCAAGCCCATGAACATCTACGTGAACACCTACGGCCGCAGTCGTGTAGCGATGAGCGACAGCGAAATCGCCAAGAAGATAGAGGAGCTTTTCGACCTGCGTCCGAAGGCTATCGAGCGCACGCTGAAGCTCCGTCAGCCGATGTATAGCGAGACTGCAGCCTACGGCCACATGGGACGGAAGTCGGAAATCATCAAGAAGACCTTCACCAGCCACTATCACGAGACAAAGGTGATCGATGTGGAACTCTTCACCTGGGAGAAACTCGACCGCGTAGAGGATATCCGCAAGGCATTCGGCTTGTAAAAGAGAAATGACACAGCTGGATAGTATCTTTACCAGTGATGCCACTACCGTCATCAGCGACAGTGTGGCTATAGAAGAGACCATACCGCAGACACCTGTTCAGGTGCTGCGGTTGTTGCCTAAAGATACTACCTCTGTCGAATTACCTCAATACTACCGCGAGGGGCAGTTCGTTGGCGACACGCTCTATTATCAGGAAGTGGATGGCGGGAACTATGGTGTGTCAGGTACGCCACTTGCACACATGGCTGTGCACGACGACCTCATCACACTGTTGCTGCTCGGCTGCCTGCTGTTCTTCTGCTTTACCCTCTCCCACTTCTGGGACTTCTTTACCAGACAGACAGAAGCACTATTCTATTCCCGCAAGTCAGAACAAGCCGAAGGTACCGGCACTGAATTTCAGATCATGCTGGGATTGCTGGCTGTCAGTTGTTTGGTGTGCAGCATACTCTACTACCTGTATGCGATGATCTTCGTTTCGGAAACCTATATCCTGTCATCGGAGTACTTTTTATTGGCAATCATTTTCGCAGTATTTGTGGGTTATCATGCCCTGCGATTCCTTGCCTATCATCTTGTCAATATCACCTTCTTTGGTAGTCGATTGGATAAAAAATTCTTGACATCCATGCTCTTCCTTTCCGACGTGGTGGGCATCCTGCTGCTGCCTGGAGTCTTCTTGTTGTCATATTCTGAGTTTTCAGCATTTTCGATGATTATTTATGCAGGATTCGTAGTCTTTTTAGTTAAAATCCTGTCCTTTTACAAGTCATATGACATCTTTTTTAAAAGAAATGCGTATTTTCTGCAAATTATTTTGTACTTTTGCACCCTCGAAATCATACCTTTAGTCATGCTTATCAGCGGACTATCGGCTATCGTGGACATTTTGAAAGTAAATTAATTAGACACAATGATTAAGAAGATTCTGGTTTCACAACCAAAACCAACTAGCGAGAAATCACCCTATTTTGATATCGCTAAACGATTTGGGGTAGAATTGGTGTTCCGTCCCTTTATTAAGGTAGAGGCCATTACCTCAAAGGAGTTCAGAGCCCAAAAGGTAAGTATTCTCGACTATACAGCCATTGTCTTCACCTCTCGCCACGCCATTGACCATTTCTTCAATATGGCCAAGGAGTTGCGACTGGCCATTCCTGAAGACATGAAGTACTTTTGTGTCACAGAAACCATCGCCCTGTATATCCAGAAATACGTTCAGTATCGCAAACGTAAGGTGTTCTTTGGTGAGACGGGTCGTGTAGATGACCTGATTCCAACCATGGTGAAGCACAAGACGGAGAAGTATCTCGTGCCGATGAGTGATGTCCACAACGACAGTCTTTCCAACCTGCTCGACTCCAAGAAGCTGACACACAAGGAGGTGGTCATGTACAAGACCGTAAGTAATGATTTCACCCCAGAGGAGGTCAAGAGTTTCGACTACGATATGCTGATCTTCTTCAGCCCGTCGGGTATTGAGTCGCTGACAAAGAACTTCCCCAATTTCAAGCAAGGCGACATTGCAATTGCTACATTTGGTCCCACAACAGCCAAAGCAGCCAAGGAAGCAGGACTTCGCCTCGACATCGAGGCACCATCGGAGAAATATCCTTCAATGACTGGTGCCCTGCAGCACTATCTGATTGAGATAGAAGACTAAGCATGATGACGACGGCTGCTCCCACTTTCAAGAAGCAGGAGCGCATCGTCAGCAACAAGCTGATAGAGACGCTCTTCGAAAAAGGTGACAGCCAGTCGCTGGCAACCTTTCCTATCAGGACTGTGTATGCCTTACAAGAGCATTCGGAGAAGGGAGCATCAGTACAGATCCTCATCAGTGTACCCAAGAAGCGATTCAAGCATGCCGTTGATCGTAACAGAGTCAAGCGGCAGATACGGGAATCATATCGTAAGCACAAGACTGTCGTTACTGATAGCGTACCAGAAGGTAAGCAACTGCTCATCGCATTCATCTGGCTCTCAGACAGGCACTTCGGCTCAGACGAGATAGAAAAGCGCATTGTCTCACTGCTACGGAAAATGGCCGATAGACTATGAATAAACTGTCGCACCTGATAGCCATGATACTGGTTTTGCCCATACGGTTCTACCAGATTTGTATCTCCCCACTGCTGGGACCGTCGTGCCGGTTTACGCCTACCTGCAGTGAATATGCGAAACAGGCCATCCTGAAACATGGACCCATCAAAGGATTAGGACTGGCTATCTGGCGAATATTAAGATGCAATCCCTGGGGTGGCTCCGGATATGATCCGGTGCCGTAAGTTTCCCGAGTTATCGGAGCCCCACAACATAATTATTCATTAAAATAAGAATCATTCGATGATTAAAAACTTTGTTGAAGAACTGAAATGGCGCGGTATGCTGGCACAAATCATGCCAGGCACTGAGGAGCTCCTGCAGAAAGAAATGGTGACAGCCTACTTGGGTACTGACCCCACGGCCGACTCCCTCCACATCGGACACTTGTGCGGTATCATGATGCTGCGTCACCTTCAGCGCTGTGGCCACAAGCCCATCATCCTCGTTGGTGGTGCCACAGGTATGATTGGCGACCCTTCGGGCAAGAGCCAGGAGCGTAACCTGCTAAACAACGAGACACTCTACCACAACCAAGAGTGCATCAAGAAACAAGTAGCCAAGTTCCTCGATTTCGAATCCAAGGAACCCAACGCTGCCGTGATGGTCAACAACTATGACTGGATGAAGGACTTTACCTTCCTCGACTTCGCACGTGAGGTAGGAAAGCACATCACCGTCAACTACATGATGGCCAAGGAAAGCGTGCAGCAGCGCCTGAACGGTACCGCCCGCGACGGCCTCAGCTTCACAGAGTTCACCTACCAGCTCCTGCAGGGCTACGACTTCCTGTACCTCTATCAGCACTATGGTGTCAAACTCCAGCTCGGTGGCAACGACCAGTGGGGTAACATGACCACAGGTACGGAGCTCATCCGCCGCACCCTCGGCAATGAGGTAGAGACCTTCGCCCTCACCTGCCCGCTTATCACCAAGAGCGATGGTAAGAAGTTCGGTAAGACAGAGAGTGGCAACATCTGGCTCGATCCCGCACGTACCACTCCTTATAAGTTCTATCAGTTCTGGCTCAATGTCAGTGACGAGGACGCAGAGCGCTACATCAAGATTTTCACCTCACTCGATAAGGAGACCATCGATGCCCTCGTCGAGGAGCACAAGCAGGATCCCGGGCGTCGCGTGCTGCAGAAGCGTCTCGCAGAAGAGGTGACTGTGATGGTTCATTCAAAGGAAGCCCTCGACACAGCTATTGAGGCCTCGAACATCCTCTTCGGAAAAGCTACCAAAGAAGGACTGGAGAAACTCGACGAGCAGACCCTGCTCGACGTATTCGACGGGGTACCCCAATTTGAGATTGGCAAGGATCAGCTCGGACAGCCAGCCATCGAGATGCTGACAACGGTGGCTCCCGTCTTCCCATCCAAGGGTGAAATGCGCAAGATGGTACAAGGCGGCGGTGTATCTCTGAACAAGGAGAAACTGACTGATCAGAACCGCGCCATCACCGCTGAAGACCTCATCGACGGCAAGTATCTGTTGGCCCAAAAAGGCAAGAAGAATTACTACTTGCTGATTGTGAAGTAATATTTAGCTGCAAAATTTTGGTACTTCAAATAAAATTAGTACCTTTGCAGCCGAATTGGACGATGGTGTAATGGTAACACTACAGGTTTTGGTTCTGTCATTCCCGGTTCGAATCCGAGTCGTCCAACAGAAGAAGAAGGGATTTGCAATGAGCAAATCCCTTCTTTTTATCATTTTTAAGTATTCTTTTTTTGCTATCCGCGTAATATTTCGTAATTTTGCACGCAGACAAATCCGGAAATGATGAAAACTAACTACGAAATAAGATATGCAGCCCATCCCGAGGATGCCAAGCACTACGACACAGCTCGTCTTCGCCGTGATTTCCTGATGGAGACAATCTTCGTCCCTGACGAGGTCAACATGGTCTATTCCATGTATGACCGCATGATTGTAGGCGGAGCGATGCCCGTTGCAGAAAGCCTGAGACTGGAGGCCATCGACCCGCTGAAAGCGGAATACTTCACCCAACGCCGCGAACTCGGCATCTACAATGTCGGCGGAGCCGGAACGGTGAAGGTGGGCGAGGAGACTTTCGAGCTTGACTTTAAGGAAGCGCTCTACGTCGGGCGGGGAGACCGCGAGGTCGTCTTCAGCAGCAAGGATGCCGCCAGTCCCGCTAAGTTCTACTTCAACTCCACCACTGCCCACAAGGAATATCCCTGCAAGAAGATTACGAAGCAGGATGCCGTTGTGGCGCACATGGGGTCGCTGGAGATGTCGAACGAGCGCAACATCAACAAGATGATTGTGAATCAGGTGCTGCCCACCTGTCAGCTGCAGATGGGTATGACAGAACTGGCACCAGGCTCCGTATGGAACACGATGCCAGCTCACGTACATAGCCGTCGTATGGAGGCTTACTTTTACTTTGAACTGCCAGAGGATCAGGCCGTCTGCCACTTCATGGGCGAGCCACAGGAGACGCGCCATATCTGGATGCACGGCGAACAGGCCGTGCTCTCACCGGAATGGAGCATCCATAGTGCTGCAGCCACCCACAACTACACCTTCATCTGGGGCATGGGCGGCGAGAATCTTGACTATGGCGACCAAGACTTCTACAAGATCACAGATTTAAAATAACAACTTCTTAAAACAAAACAAATTATGGCAAATCTATTTTCACTCGAAGGTAAGAACGCCTGGATTACCGGCGCATCTTACGGAATCGGTTTCAACATTGCCAAGGCTTTCGTAGCCGCAGGCATCAAGAACATCATCTTCAACGACATCAACGAGGCAGCTCTCGAGCGTGGTCTGGCCAACTATAAGGAGGCTGGCATCGAGAACGTGAAGGGCTATGTGTGCGACGTGACAAAGGAAGACGACGTGAAAGCCCTCGTAGAGAAGATCCACCAGGAGGTAGGTCAGATCGACATCCTCGTAAACAATGCCGGCATCATCAAGCGCATCCCCATGCACGAGATGAAGCGCGCTGAGTTCCAGCAGGTCATCGACATCGACCTCGTCGGTCCGTTTATCGTCAGCTCTGCCGTCATCCCCGAGATGATGGAGCGCCGCGAAGGTAAGATCATCAACATCTGCTCAATGATGTCGGAGCTGGGCCGCGAGACCGTCAGTGCCTACGCAGCAGCCAAGGGTGGCCTGAAGATGCTGACCCGTAATATCTGCTCAGAGTATGGTGAGTACAACATCCAGTGTAACGGTATTGGCCCGGGCTACATCGCCACACCGCAGACAGCTCCGCTCCGTGAGCGTCAGCCAGACGGCAGCCGCCACCCGTTCGACAGCTTCATCTGCGCCAAGACACCTGCAGGACGCTGGCTCGAGCCTTCAGAGCTGGGCGGTCCCGCTGTGTTCCTCGCATCACATGCTTCTGACGCAGTGAACGGACATATCCTCTATGTTGACGGAGGTATCCTCGCCTACATCGGCAAACAGCCTAAGTAAGAAAGAATACATAAGAAAAGGCCGGAGCTCCAACAAGAAGCTCCGGCTTTGCTTTTTTATTACAAAATGGATTTAGAGAGCATCAGCGAGCTCAGCACCTGGCTTGAACTTAGCGACCTTCTTAGCAGCGATCTTAATCTTCTGCTTTGTCAGAGGATTGATACCCTCACGAGCTGGGCGCTCGTTTACGCTGAATGTACCAAAGCCAACAAGAGCAACCTTGTCACCAGCAACAAGAGCGTCCTTAATAGCTGCTACAGTAGCGTCAAGAGCCTTCTTTGCGTCAACCTTTGAGATGCCAGCACCTGCTGCAATCTTCTCTACCAATTCTGTTTTGTTCATAATCTTGATAAATTTAATGAATTATTAATAGTAATTTAAAGTGGTTTAGTCGAATTTTTTGGCAAATATAGTAGAAAGTATTTATAAAAACAACAAAAAATCAGAAAAAATTCATTTTTTCATAAAAAATAGTTGTATTTGAGGGGTTTTCAACACAAAAAAGAGATATTTTTCGTATTTTTGCAGCAAATTTCGAAAAAAGAAGAAAAAAGAGACAACAGAATCATTAAACAGTAAACGACATGATGTTCCGCATACCTACCGTTACAAAGAATCTGCTGATCATAAACTTGATCGCATTCATCGCCACGCAAGTATTCCTGTTGCGCGGTATAGATTTAGCTGACATTGGTGGCCTTCATTTCTTCATGGCCAGCAATTTCCATTATTACCAGCTTGTATCCTACCTTTTCCTGCATGCCGGATTCATGCATATACTTAGTAATATGTTTGGTTTGTGGATGTTTGGCTGTGTCATTGAAAATGTATGGGGACCGAAGAAATTCCTTTTTTATTACATTACGTGCGGTATCGGTGCTGGAATCCTGCAAGAAATAGCCCAGCTGGGATCGTTCTATATGACTATTATTGAACAAGTTCCGCAGGCCACATTGGGGATGGTAATAGAATATGGCGCACAATACGCCTCTGCCCTCAATGCCTGGACTACCATCGGTGCTTCTGGAGCCGTCTATGCTGTTATCCTCGCATTTGGAATGACATTTCCAAACGAGCGTCTGTTTATCATACCGTTCCCCTTTCCGATTAAAGCGAAGTGGTTCGTATTAGGTTATGTAGCCATCGAATTCTTCTCTGCCCTCGGCTCTTCCGGCGACGGCGTAGCCCATACTGCCCATCTTGGCGGTATGCTCTTCGGCTATTTGATGATACGATACTGGAACAGACATCCCGACTCCGGATACGACCGAGGCAGGGGACAACAGTTCTTTGAGAACCTGAAACGCAACTTCGAGCAGCGCCAGCAACAAAGCAAGTCTCACGACCATTCGAATATGCATGCGGAACGAGGTGGCTCGAAAGCTGACGATATGGAATTCAATGCCCGTAAAAAGCAGAATCAGGAAGAGATTGACGCTATCCTCGACAAGATCCGCAAGAGTGGTTACGATAGCCTGACTAAAGAAGAAAAACAGAAACTCTTTGACGCCAGCAACCAGCGATGATCAAACAACTCAAAACATTCACGGTGAACGTCGTTGCAGGTGCCAATGTAGCAACTGTACTGCTTATGCTGGCATCGGGTTATGCGGACCGTATCAACCCTATATCCCACCCGATGCTGTCGAATCTGGGGATGCTTTTCCCATTCTTCCTGATTGCCAATCTGCTGTTTATCTTCTTTTGGCTTACGTTTAAATGGAAGAAAGTATGGATTCCTATCATCGGTTATGCACTGGTATATTATCCGCTCACCATCTATATGCCGATACATAGTGAGCAGGAGGTTCCGGATGGCACTATCAAGGTGATATCCTACAACGTCTGCCAATATGGAGGCAACTTCAAGTATGAACAGGGATTCGACACCGTTTACAACTATCTGAAACGCCAAGACGCAGACATCGTATGTCTACAGGAAGATGTGGACACATGGCGCAGGTTCGTCTTTCATAGGTATAGCAAGATCTATCCCTATAACGACACGCTTTACTTCACCAAAAACGGTACGCCCAATTGTGCAGGCATCCACTCCAAATACCCTATATTGAAGCGAGAGCGCATCTACTACCCGTCGAATGCCAATGGCTCGGTGGCCTATTATCTCAAGGTGGGCAAAGACACGCTACTCGTGATAAACAACCATCTGGAGACCACGAACTTGTCCTCAGAAGACAGGAGCCGATACAAAGAGATGATCAAAGGCAAGATGGAGCGCGACGATGCCAAGGAAGAGTCCATGTTATTATTGGAGAAGCTTGGCAAAGCCTCTGCGATACGAGCAACTGGCGCTGATGCCGTTCATGCCTATATTGAGGCCCATCGCCAATACCCAATGATTGTATGTGGCGACTTCAACGATAATCCCATCTCATACTCGCATCGTACCATCGCCCAGGGCTTGAAAGACTGTTTCGTGGAGACAGGCAAAGGACTTGGTTTGTCATATAATCAGAAAGGCTTCTTCTTTCGCATTGACCACATTTTATGTTCTGAACATTTTGAACCATACAATTGCGAAGTAGACAGCAAAATGGATGCAAGTGACCATTATCCTATCATTTGCAGGCTAAAATATGCCCATAATCCTTAAAAAATGTACGAAAATCGCCCATAAATTTTTCCTTGTCTAAAAAAATGTCTATATTTGCACGCTAAAATGTACGCGAACAGAATAAAATAATAATAAATAACATCAAAAATTAAAATGCAAAACAAAGGAATTGTAAAATTTATCGCAGTGCTTCTGATTCTCGTGTGCTGCTTCTACCTTTCCTTCTCATTCGTGACACGCCATTACGAGAGTAAGGCTGCTGCTATGGGTGAGCAGGCTGGTGCGGAGTACCTCGACTCAATCAACAATGAGAAGGTGTATATGGGCATCTACTCTCTGAAGCAGTGCCGTGAGATGGAGATTGGCCTGGGTCTTGACCTGAAAGGCGGTATGAACGTTATCTTGGAGGTGTCAGTGCCCGACGTTGTTGACGTACTTGCTGACCACAAGACCGATGCCGCTTACAAGAAGGCGATGGAACTTGCCAAGAAGGAAGAAGAGACAAGTCAGGCAGACTTCGTATCTCTGTTCATCAAGTATTGGAAACAGGAAGGCAACGGCCGTCCTCTCGCTGCCATCTTTGCTACTCAGCAGATGAAGGGCAAGGTAAGCACTCAGAGCTCTGACTCAGAGGTAGAGGCAGCCATCCGCGCTGAGGTCCAGAGTGCCGTTGACAACTCATTCAACGTAGTCCGTAACCGTATCGACAAGTTCGGCGTTGTTCAGCCGAATATCCAGAAGCTCGAAGGCCAGAGTGGCCGTATCATGGTGGAGATGCCTGGTATCAAAGAGCCTGAGCGCGTACGTAAACTGCTTCAGGGAAGCGCAAACCTTGAGTTCTGGGAGACTTATAACAGTCAGGAGATCACTCCCCTGCTCGCTCAGTTGAACCAGCGCTATGCCGCAACGGGTGGTCAGGCTGTGGAGGAGGATACGACTGCTGTTGCTGAGAATGCAGAGGCTGCAGCCGACACCGCCAAGGCAACAACTGGCGACCTGGCAGCCAAGCTGGCTAAGAAGGACAACAAGGCTGCTGACAACAAAGCTGCCGAACTGGCAAAGAAGCAGAACCCGCTGTTCGCTATCTTCCAGCCCACACAGGGTAACACACTCGCCGTCGTAGGCTATGCCAATGCCCGTGATACCGCCGAGATCAACAAGATCATCTATTCAGACCTGGCTAATCAGATTCTTCCCGCAGAGCTGAAACTCCGCTGGGGTGCCAAGCCTGAGGACTTTGGCGGTCAGGACACGAAGGGTGACATCTTCGAGCTCTATGCCCTGAAGATCACTGAGCCCAGTGGCCGTGCACCACTGGAGGGTGATGTCATCACCAGCTCTAAGGATGACTTCGAGCCAAACTCAGGCCGTCCTTGCGTATCTATGCAGATGAACTCTGACGGTGCCCGCCGCTGGAGCCAGATTACCAAGCAGAACATCGGCAAGGCCGTAGCTATCGTGCTCGACGACGCTGTTTATACTGCTCCCCGTATCCTCAGCCAGATTGACGGCGGTAACTCACAGATCACTGGCAACTTCACCATCGAGGACACGAAGGACCTTGCTAACACGCTGAACTCTGGTAAGATGCCGGCTCCTACCCGCATCGTGCAGGAAGAGGTGGTCGGTCCGTCACTGGGTGCACAGTCTATCCAGCAGGGTATCATCTCGTTCATCGTAGCCTTCGTGCTGCTGATGATCTACATGATCATGCTTTACGGCTTTATCCCAGGTATCCTGTCTGATATCGCCCTGCTCTTCAACCTGTTCTTCACACTCGGTATCCTGACCTCATTCCAGGCCGCACTGACGATGCCTGGTATCGCCGGTATCGTGCTGACACTGGGTACGGCTGTGGATGCCAACGTGCTGATTTATGAGCGTATCAAAGAAGAGCTGAAGAAGGGACTCAGCGTAAAGGAAAGCCTCAATAAGGGTTACTCTAACGCTTTCAGCGCTATCTTCGACTCTAACTTCACATCACTCATCACAGGTATCATCCTGCTCTACTTCGGTACAGGTCCTGTGAAGGGTTTCGCCACAACCTGGATCATCGGTATTCTCGTATCCTTCTTCACTGCCGTATTCATGACGCGTGTCGTCTATGACCACATGCTGAGCAAGGACAAGTGGACAAACCTCACCTTCGTGACAGGCTATTCGAAGAATCTGATGCAGAACGCCCACTATAACTTCATGGGCATGTACAAGAAGACCTTCACCATCTGGGGCATCGCCGCTATCATCTTCTGCGGTTCGTTCGCCGTTCGCGGCCTGAGCCGGAGCATCGACTTCACTGGTGGCCGCAACTATGTCGTAACACTCGACAAGGAGACACACGTTGAGGATGTTCGCCTTGCACTGACAGGCGCCTTCATCAACACCATGGGCGAGAATCAGGGTAAGGAGGCTAACACCAGCGTCATCGCCCTGGGTACCGACGGCAAGACGGTACGTATCTCAACCAACTGGGACATCGAATCGAATAATCCAGACGTTGACGACCAGGCAGAGACCATTCTCTTCAACACACTGAAGAAGGCCGGACTGGTAAGTCAGGAGAATGTCGATGCCTTCAAGAATCCGGATATCCGTCAGGGCGGATCTATCATTTCTTCTGCAAAGGTAGGTCCTTCTGTGGCTAAGGACATCACGTATGGTGCTATCATCTCTGTCGTGATTGCCCTCGTCGCCATCTTCCTGTACATCCTGCTCCGCTTCCGTAACGTAGCATTCTCTGTCGGTTCAACAGTAGCATTGGCTCTTGACGCCCTCGTGGTGATCGGTTTCTACTCCGTACTGTGGGGTTGGGTTCCGATGTCGCTCGAGATTGACCAGACGTTCATTGGTGCTATCCTGACGGTGATCGGTTACTCTATCAATGATAAGGTGGTGGTATTCGACCGTATCCGTGAGAACTTAGGCTTGTATAGCAAGCGCGATCGCCAGCAGCTGTTCAACGACTCACTGAACCAGACGCTGGCCCGTACCATCAACACCTCGGTAACGACGCTGATTGTGCTGCTGGCTATCTTCATCCTTGGTGGTGACAGCATCCGCTCATTCTCGTTCGCAATGATCCTGGGTGTCGTATTTGGAACACTGTCTTCACTCTTCATCGCAGCGCCAGTAGCCTACCTGACACTGGGCCGCAGCATTAAGGAGGAAGAGATTGAGATTCCCGAGCCTGCCAAGAAGTAAGGTCACAGACCTCATTATATAGGAAAACAGGGCGCATCTGTAATCTGATGCGCCCTGTTTTTTGATATTGATAGACAAAAAGTAGCATTTTGACGATACCAAACCAAAAAAACAATCAAGATTGCATAGAGTTTCCACAAAATTTGCTACCTTTGCAACCCAATGCTCAACACAATTATCACCTCCGCACCAATGTATATCTGTGGCACCCTATCGGTATTACTGGGCCTCAGCATATGCAACAGATGGGACAGAGCGCGTTTTCTGCTACTCATTTTCATGTTGGCTGCCACCTTATTATATATGGGGCACCTCACTTTCTTCAATCGTATCATTTCAGTCATCCCTATAACAGACACACTCTATTGCTTCTGCAACCCCGCTGTTTTCCCGTTATTCTTAATCTATATCGAGGAACTGGTGCTTAAAAGCCCTAACCGCAAGCGGCAACTATGTTATCTCCTACCAGCAGCTTTATGTGGAATCAGTGCAGGAACACTTTACGGTCTGATGGATAAGACAGAGATCAATACGTTTATCTTCCATCACATCTATAGTTCAGAGTTAGTAGGATTAGAGGGATATCCAAGAACATTGGCACTGGTACATCTTACCGTAAAGATTGTCTTCGCACTTGAGATACTTCCAATATGCTTTGCCTGCTGGCGTTACATCAACACCTACAACTGGAAAATTGAGAACTATTATTCAAATACGGAAGACAAGACGCTTCATCCCATCAAGCCATTGCTGACGTTGCTCGTCCTGGCCTCTATGATATCGTTTGCCTGTAGCTTTATAGACCGAAACTATTTTGCAGAGTCCGTTTGGTTAGTAACCATTCCTGCCGCTACATTCTCTATCTTAATACTGCTCATAGGTTATTTCGGTCTCTACCAGCAATTCTCAGTCAGTCAACTTGAAGAAGATGACAAATATGCCTCAACCACACTGGCGGAAACAGGAATTATCACCCAGGACACACAAGCATCAGCTGCTGACATGGAATATCTGGCCAATGAAATACGAAGGCTCATGGATCAGGAGAAAGTATTCCTGCATTCAAACCTAAAGCTCAACGATTTGGCGATGATGCTTAATACGAATCGTAATTATATATACAATGCGATCAATAAAGAGATTGGTATGTCATTCTCCGATTATACTAATCTGAGGCGTATTCAATATGCAGCCACACTCATCGACAATCATCCCAAGGCGATTCTTGCTGACATTGCACAAAAGTCAGGCTTCTCGTCAGCAAGTTCGTTCTATCGTAACTTCAAATCCATCATGGGATGCACACCCAGTGAGTACCAAAGAAAAACAGGGGCGAGCATCACTGCCAGCACCCTGCCAAAATAAAAACTTGTGAGAGATATAAATTGTCTTAATCTAGTTTTTTCAAAACTTATTTTCGACGGTGCAAAGATAAGCATAAATTGTAAATTATACAATTCAAATTCACAAAAATCATCGTTCAAATTCACAAAAAACACTGATTTTGTACATTTTTACCCCTCTTTTGGGGTGTACCCCGACCGAGAATCGAACTCGGAACTAAGCTTTAGGAGAGCCTTGTTATATCCATTTAACTATCAGGGCAGAGTGTTTCTCGGGTGCAAAGATACAAAGAAAAGACGGAAATACAAAATTATTTCTTAATAACCTGCTCAAATTTGTCAAATTGGGCCTTGCCATCCTTTCCGTAACAAAAGAGCCCCACCCGGATACCTTTCCAATAGCCACTACGCATGGAGAAAACATCCCCGACGGGAATAAACGACACCCCGTCTAAACTATAAAAGAACTGATGACTATTGCTTTGGCAATCATCTTTAACACGTAGATAGAGCTGGGAGAAACTACCCTTCACCGCTATCTGGCGTTCGCCATTCACCTCTACGAAAATGCCCTGAGGACATACTCCCACTCCACGAAACTGCTTACCAGAGCAGAAAATGCCAGCGTAACAATCACCTTCTTCATCGAACACCTATTATTATATATTGATGCCGCAAAGATACGAAATAATTCTGAATTCTCCTTGTTTGTTTGATGAATAATCACTATCTTTGCACAGCATTTACACTAAAGACTTACAAACATGAAACAATTAATCATCACCCTGACCATCAGTATGCTGAGCCTATCTGCCGTAGCACAAAACCTTTCTGCAGTTGATCAGCTCAAGGCTAATCCGAGAAAAGCCTATGGCAACGACTATCCTTATCAGCAAGAAGCCTGTCCACTGACAAAGTCGCCCAAAGGCTACAAGCCCTTCTATATCAGCCATTATGCCCGCCACGGGTCGCGCTACTACTGGAACGACAAACTCTACAAGGAACTCGACACACTACTGACAACCGCCCATAGCCGACAACAACTGACGGCAGAGGGAGAAGCCTTCTATCAGAAGTTCGAGGCTGCCAAACAAGAACTGATGACAGGTGTCAGCGAACTGACACAGCTTGGATGGGAACAGCACCAAGGTATTGCCCGCACGATGTACAACCGCTTCCCTGAGGTCTTCAAGAAAGGTGGCAACGTGCTCGCCGTCTCCTCCCTTTCTGGACGGTGCGTTCTCAGTATGTCTGCTTTCTGTCAGGAGCTCGTACAGTGTAATCCAGAGATAGAGATTCGCGAACAGTCATCCCGCTTCACCCTCGATGCCGTCGTTCCTGACGACCGCCAGAATCCCAACAAACGCACATTTCCCAAGGCCAAACCCCGCTATGAGCAGCATCGAGACCAGTTTAAAGGCTATGAAGACAGAAAGACGAAAGCTGGACAACTGCTCTCACGCATCTTTACCAGCACAAAGGGACTACCTGGCAATTTGGATCGCATCGCAGAGAACCTGCTGAATCTCTATACCTCACTGCCCAGCATCGACCATGAGGGCATGATGGGCCATCTCATCACGGATGAGGAAGTGGCCAGCCAGTGGGAAGCCGGGAATCTTGGATCCTACTCATGGGTATTCGGCTCGAAATATATCGTCATTCCTATCCTCGAGGATTTCATCAAGAAAGCTGATGCCGTACTTGATGGCAGTAGCGACCACATCGCAGACCTCCGTTTCGGACACGACAGCTATATCGGTCCTCTGACAGTGCTGTTAGGCATCAATGGGGCTGACCGTGATCCGGAAGATCCCAATGAAGTGAAGAACTGCTATCAGAACTGGGAGACCTGTAAGGCGTGCAACATCCAACTCGTCTTCTACCGCAGCAAAAAGGCCTCAGATCCGATTCTCGTGAAATGTCTTCTCAATGGCTGCGAGGCAACGCTGCCTGTACCCACGTCGCAATATCCTTATTATCAATGGACAGACTTCCGCAACTTCTACACCCAGCGCTGCAAAGACGTTCCTGCAAACTAAAGATTTCGCACCTCCTTGGCTACTGTCCCACACGAGAGGTCACGCTGGCAATGCGCTGGAGGGCCTCGTTCAACTGACGACGGGGACAGGCGATGTTGATGCGGATGTAGCCTTCACCCGTCTGAGGACCATACATCGTACCTGCGGAAACCCAGACATGACCTTCCGTCAGCAAACGGTTGAAGAAGTCATCCGTACTGATGCCCAAAGCACTATGATTAACCCAAACGAGATAAGTGCCTTCAAGACGGCTGACCTTCAGCTGAGGCAATTCACGGGCAAAGAAATCGCAGAGCGTCTGATAATTGCCCCAAAGATACTGATTGAGCTCGTCAAGCCAGTCCCCGCTCTCGTTATAGGCAGCCTGAAGAGCGACAATGCCAAAGGGATTCACGTCGCACACCTCATTAATATTAATCGCACGATCGATGCGACGACGCCACTCTGGATTCTTCGTAATGATATTAGCAATCTGCAGACCTGCGGTATTGAAGTTCTTCGAAGGCGAATTCATCACGATACAGTCGTCCGTGATAGTGCCGAAGGGTACAAACTGATAACCTGGCATGATGAGTTCACAATGGATTTCATCAGAGACCACCTTCACGCCGTGCTGCTGGCAGATATCGTACATCTGCTGCAGTTCCTCGTGCTTCCAGACGCGTCCGCAAGGATTATGAGGATTGCAGAGCAGGAAGAGCGTCGTCTTCTCGTCTGCGCACTTCGTCTCAAAGTCCTGCCAATCCACCTCAAAAGTATCAGCCACAGCCTTCAGCGGACTTTCAAGCACCTCACAACCGTTGTTCTTAATCGATGAGAAGAAACAATTGTAGGCAGGTGAGAGGATGAGCACCTTCTCGCCAGGCATTGTCAGCGCCTTGATGACACACGACATAGCGGGCACGACGGCTGTCGTATAGAGGATTGAGGAGCGTTCTATCTCCCATTGGTGGCGACGACGGAACCAGGAGATGACGGCCTCGTAATAACTCTCTGGCACAATGTTATAGCCAAAGACACCATGCGACACGCGCTGTTCCAAGGCTTTCTGGATGGCTGGCGCCACTCGGAAGTCCATATCGGCAACCCACATGGGGATGATATCGGGATCGGCACTTTCATCCCACTTCACGCAGTTAGTACCTCTGCGCTCTACAGACTCATCAAAGTTGTATTTCATTTTCTCGTTTCTATCACACAGTTATTCGGCTGGCGCACGTTTTCATCGATGGTGATACTACCGATGGAATCGGCAATAATGTGGCCAGACGTCGGGTTCTTGATGTTCTCGATATGGCCCTTGATGTCGGCCTCAACGGTAGAATACTCAAACATACGGTCGCACATCGGATCGATGGTACAGTTCTCAAGTACGAGATTCTCAGTATAGCAGAGCAATTGCTCACCTGCCAGATGACAGTTCACGAGACGCACGTTCTTCGAGTGCCAAGCCAGATACTCGCCGTCAAGTTCGGAGTCATAGATCGTCACGTTCTCACACTCCCAGAAAGAATCCTTCGTCAAAATCTTGGCATTATGAACTTCCACATTCTTGCAGTACTGGAACACATACTTCGAGTCGCTCTCCAGTCCGTCAACGTAAATATTCTGCGAGAACATGAAAGGATAGGTTCCTCCATGCAGCTTCACATTCTTCAGTTTAAGTCCATCGACTTTCCAGAAAGTCTCGTCAGCATCCGTAATCTCAACGTTCTCCAACTCCAGATTCTTCATCTCACGGAAGAACTTAGGTCCGTCGATACGGGAGTTCTTCATCACCATATCGTTGGTGTACCAGATGGCTGAGCGTGAACCCAGCGCAAAGTAACAGTTCTCGATATAGGCACCGTCAACGTGCCACCAAGGGTATTTGCCATAGAATTTACAATCGTAAGCTTCCATTCGCTGGCATTGTTTGATGCCAGACTCACCATCGGTGATGGTTACATTCTCTAGTCTCAAGTCGTGTTGTGCAAACAGTGGGCGCTCACCTCCGAATTTTTGGTCTTTTATTACTTCCATTGTCTTAATGATATTATTCGGTTGCAAAAATACAAAGAAAAATCCGTAATCAGGATACCCAAATTACGGATTATAATACCAAATTAAGTGTTTTTATTATTTCAGGGCCAGCAAACGGTCGCTGATCATCTCCAGAGGCTCCATACAGAGCAGGCTGTTGATGAGATACATATCATTCTTGGCCTCGTTCATCTTGAAGGTCTTCACTGAGGTCACACTGGGAGCAATCTCGCGATAAAGCGTCACCTCTGAGGGCACATCATAGGTATTGCGATCCATATCCCACTTGCTGGTCTCCACGTTGTAGCCGTTCTTATAATATCTATAGGTGTGACGGAAGTCGTTCACCCAAGTCTTCTGGCTATCGTCCCAACGTACGATCTCGCGGCTTGTCAGACGTCCCTGCTCGTCGTAGTTGTAGTGATACTCCATCTTGGCGCACATCTGGCCTTCTGCTTTCTGCTCATAGACCTCAATCTTGTGGATAACGCCGTCTTCCAGGTCTGAGTTATACAAATAAGGGGCATTCACGTCGTTAGCGGCGTTGAAATACATCGTTAAAACGGTTGCAATAGTGATAATTGATTCCATAACTCTTTGCTTTTAAAATTAAACCTTTGCCTGTTAGACGCTGCAAAGGTACGATTAACTACAAAAAAAGAATGTTATTTGAATGTTATCTTTAGGTTAATTCGTTTGGCGGTGTCGAATTTTTAGGTTAACTTTGCGGGCAATTATGTCGAAGAACAAATATAAATATGTGTCTGTGGCGGCAATGGTGGCCGTGATGCTACTGTTGGGTATCTATATGTGGATGACCTACAGTTCGACAGTGCGCGACATTTCAGAGCGGGCTGGCAACCAACTGCCCTGGGCCATGTTCTACGAGAGTTACCACAGGGCAGATATCGTATCGAAGGGCGACACCCTCAGTCTGCCAGAACTGCGCGGTGACCTCTCACTGGTTTCATCAGTAGAGGGTATGAACGATGTACTGAGTCGCCGCTATCACTCGGAAGTCTCGCTCGACACGCTGTCACTATATATGGATAGTCTGCTCAGCGTCGTCGGGCTGAATCGTGATTTCACCCTCCTGGAAGTCGATGGAATGGGGAAAATCCTGCGACGCAGCAATCGCCAGGAGTCATCTACATCCCTCAAGACCCGTGTATTTAGTACACGTCGCGACCAATCTAAAGGTATCCAATTGGCACTCAACAATCCCTACCCAGAACTGGCCCGACGACTGAGTCCGCTTTTTGCCGCCAGTGCTATCATCCTGATTCTCTTCGGCGCTATTTTGATTCGGCTACTGCGCTATCTCGACGAACAAAAGATGATGGCAGACCTGCGCAATGACTTTTCGTATGCGATGGTTCACGACATGAAGTCACCCCTTTCGAGTATCATTATGGGAGCCCGCTTCCTGCATAGTGGAAAGGTGGACGACAAACCGCAGATTAAAGAGAAATACTACTCCATCATAGAGAGCGAGGCAGAGCACTTGCTGGCACTCGTCAATAAACTGCTCACCATCTCGAAGCTGGAAAACAAGAAACTGATACTTAACAAACAAACGGTCAATTTGGAGCCTATCATCGACGACTTGGTAGAGAAAGCCAAGGCCAAAACAGAGAAAAAAATCCATTTCACCGTAGATTTGCTGAATCATCACGTGCTGGCAGACGAACAGTATCTGACGGAAGCCATTTCCAATCTGATTGACAACGCCATCAAATACTCGAAGGACGAAATAGAAATCAGCATCACCTCGCAAGAGAACGACAAATACATTCTGCTGAAAGTGCGCGACAACGGTATCGGCATCTCCAAAGAAGACCAGCTCATTATCTTCGACAAATTCGGACGCGCCGCCATCCACGAGCAGAACCGTAAAGGCGGTGTTTCTGGTTTCGGGCTCGGTCTGAACTATGTAGATCAGGTGATGCAGGCACATGGCGGCAAGGTCACCGTGCAGAGCGAGAAGGACCAGTATTCAGAATTCACCTTATATATACCTAAGAACGTATGATTAATCTGTTGCTTGTAGAAGATGACGAATCATTGGCCTATATCGAGAAGACGGGCCTGGAAGATATTATCGGTGGTTACAAGGTTACTACTGCCACTAACGGCAAGGATGGCCTTAAAGCCTGGGAGGAGACACGTCCCGACGTGATCATCTCCGACATCGACATGCCCGTGATGAACGGCTTCGAGATGGTGGAGCGCATCCGCGAGACAGACCAAGACGTCATCATCATCTTCACCTCTGCCCTCACCTCACCCAATGACGTGAAGGCAGGTTATCGTCTGGGTATCAACAACTACGTGAAAAAGCCATTCGTGCCCGAAGAACTTGATGCCCATATCCAGGCTTTGATGAAGATGCGCGGCGGTGCCAAGACACAGAAAGAGACCAATCATTATAAGTTGGGAAAATACACACTCGACGCCGATCACGCCACACTGCGTAACGATGAAACCGGCATTTCTCAGACAATTACGCAGCGCGAAGCACAGATTCTGCAACTTCTGGCAGAGAACAAGAATAACGTCGTTAGACGCGAAGCCATCCTCAGCCGATTCTGGAATACGGAAGATGACTATTTCGCCTCTCGCTCACTCGACGTCTTTGTCAACAAACTGCGCAAGCTCCTGGCTGACGAACCAAAGATCACACTCAAGACGGTACGTGGCATTGGACTTCAATTACTCGTTGAAATCGGATAAAAGCATCCATTATCGCAGATTCCATCGGAGTCCGACCTGCAGGTTGAAGTTCGTAGGCTTGTCCTTAAAGAAGTTCTGAACTCTGCTGCCGTTGTCGAAATAATATTTCAAGCCTGGCTCAACGTAGATACCCAATTGTGGTATCACGTCGTACTCAACACCCAGACCTCCACGCAGAGAGAACTGCCATCGGTCTCGTTCCATCTTTTGACTCACGCCCTCCAGTTCCTGCCTTGCTTTCACATTATAGTCGGCCTCTGCACCAGCCACGCCATACACTTTCAGTCCCTTATAGCCCCAAAGCCGATACTGGACATTCAGCGGGACACCAAGATAGTGGAGCATCTGCTCCGTCGTCATAGGATTGCCCGACATCACGACTGTGAAATCGGAACGCAGACGCGTATAAACGAGACCTGACGACAGCGAAATTACCGATGAAATGGGAACATTCACGGACAATCCGATTGAAATAGGCTGATAATGCTTCTGCCGTTCCTCATAGTTAGCCAAATAAATGCGCTCACCGCCATCACGCGTCTTTGCCATACCTATCAAGTTATGGCGGAAGTCATAATTGGCAGCCATCTGCGGACTCATCAGCACCCCGTTGGCACTCGCTCCATTCCCGAAACCATTTTGAGCATACAGCCCAAAGCCTACCCGCCCTCGTGTCTGTCTGACATTTGTGCGTGTGATCTGCTCGTCCAGTTCTCTCAGCAACTCTTCCTGTTCCTTATCAGCCTCAAAGGGAGCCTCCTCACGCGTTTCGTGCTTATCCTCCATCTTCTGAGCTGGCTCTTGCTCTGGCTCCATGTCTACCTCCTGCTGTTCTCCAGACACATTCTGAGGCTGCGGCTGCAGAAGAGACTCAACACGCTGTCCATGCCTCACTGACGATGGCTCCTGCGTCTCAACAAGTGCATAATTCTGCGATTCCATCGGTGTCTCTTCCTGCTTTTCAGGTTCTATCGTGCTTGAAGCCATCTGCGGACAATCCTTGACAGTCTCTTCGTTACTGATCCTCCACAACAGATAGCCGCTACCGGTAATCATACCCACGAACACAGCCGCAGCAGCTATATATTTCGCCCAGACAGAAACAAGACGAGGCTTCTTCTCGGACTGATACACAGCACCTGACTGCGACAACCTTGCCTCGATCTGGGCCCACATGTCGGCAGGGGCCGGCTCCTGATGGTCTGCCAGCTTGTCGCGTAACTGTTTTACCCAATCTTCTTTCATATCTTTGTCGAATTTAAATACTCGGTTATCATCTCTGCCAAGATCCGCTTGGCGTGGTAGAATTGTGAAGCTGACGTGCTCTCTTTGATGCCGAGCCTGTGGGCTATTTCCTTGTGTGACAGTTGCTCAAATACGAAGAGATTCAAGACTAATCTGTATCCCGCAGGCAGACGGCCGATCATCTCATTGAGAATGTCGGGTGGCACTTCCTCCACATCAGGCAACACCTCTTCCTCTAACTGGGGCATCTCGTCGGTAAAAGTATACAACTCATGCTGTTTTACCCAGTCAATAGCCTGATTACTGATGATTCTGGTGATCCAAGCCCTTAACGAACCTTCTCCTCGGTATTCAAACCTGTCGATGGAGGTCAGGATATTCACAAAACAGTCTTGCACCACATCTTTCGCCACCTCACGATCAGGGATATACCTGAGTGCCGTAGCCATGGTATATCCGGAAAAACGGTCGTACAGGCGACGCATCGCCTGCCTGTCTCCGCCCTGTATCGCTTCGATCAGCTGTTGCTCTGTCTCCACCAGTCTGTGTGTCTTCTATTTCTTTCTGCCAGTTGTCTGAAAAGTCATGTTAATGGGAGTGGCAAAGAACTTTTTCCAATGCTCTTCCGTCTTTTGGTTTATCAGTTCGAACTTATAGACAGGTGTGGCTCCAGACCACATGTCCTTCATCGTATCATACATCAGCGGCGTATGATGGTTTAAAGTAACACCATCCTCCAAATTCATATATAGCAAGAACGAATAGTCTTCACCATTCACTTGGAAAGAGACCTGCGGGGCCCAGACCGAATTCTGCAGATAAGCATTGTTTGCAGAGAAACCGACAACATCAACATCAAACTTCCAGTCTGACGCACCTTGAGTATAAATGATATCTGCCGGAGCAACCTTCTTACCTACCAAATTCAGGAAGTAGCTCATAGGGAAATGACTGATGCGCATATAGGTTGGAGTGCCACCGACAACTAGTGTCGCCGTATCCACTTCTTGTCTATCGACGACCCACGATACATTGTAGGTTCCTTTTAAACGTATATCAAAGCCATAACCGTCTTCCCCAGCTATAGCACTCTGACTATTGTTTGAGTCGAATTGAGGCGGTATCTCATCCCTATCATCTGGATTATTCGAACACGACGCCAACAGCCCGAGGCCTATGAGCATATAAAACAATTTCCTCATATCTTAATAATATAATGCCTTCTCCTTTGATTCAAATTCCTCCTTCGATGTGGCTACCGCACAACTGTCATCGGCAATCTCACGCTGACTGATCAGTTCCTCCAGCCTGATACGATAGTTATGCTTGGCAAAAACAGGCTCTTCTGACGGGGTGATACTCAGACGCATCCGACAGATATATCGATGGATGTCTTCAGCCGTCTCATCATACTTGCGGAACATCTCATACTTGGCACCATAGATCTCCTTTATGCCCATATCAAGTGTTTCTCCGCCATCGACGCTCTTCCCTGAGAGGAAGTAAAAACCGCGCGATGAAGCAGGATCGGCTGTCAGCATTAACACCATCTGCACGTCCATCGTCACTTCCCGTCGGCCTTCTGTACGGATGCCCACATACTCCTTGCTTAACACCTCGATTAGCTTAAAGTCATAAGCAGATGCATCCGCTATCCTGGGGTCTGTGGTCGTTGCTTCTATCCTCAGCTTATAGCGATAGCCCTCCTCAAAGGTGAATCCCTTGATCTCACCCAGATAGAACGCACCAACACGCTTACCCTCCTCATTGGCTCCAACCATCTGCACTCCGATACCCGAATAGGCTCCCCACCAGGAATGGCCCATCACGTACTCTGGTTCAATGGTCACCGTCCACGTCTCCGTCTTGGGCTCCCACTTCGTGCCCGCCTCATCGTCTAAGGCACAAGCCACCAGTCCGACGGCCATCATCAGTATTATCAAAAATTTCTGCTTCATACCATTCAATTTTATTCACCACGATAGGTGCCGAGGAAGAAGATGACTCCCGTACTTGCCTCCTGGATGACATAGACAAACGGACGGTTTGCGTGGAAATCAACATTCATGGGCTTTTCAATATCCCACGGAGCAGCGCTATCAACCAAGCCTGTAATAGTGACGGCAGAGGCTTTCGTGCCTTCCTCATCAACCTCAATGGCTGCCTTCTGTTTCATCAAAAACACATAGAGGTCTTGCTTATAGTTGCTACAAATGTTGGGAAACTCTGCTGCACCAGGCGTAAACATAGTGGGAGCACCCAGTGCAGAGAGTGGCTCAATAAGATTTGTCTCAAAAGTTGTCTTGAAACGTGGTATCTCGATATCGACAATGGGACCCCATCCGCTATATCTGAGTTGTTGCCATGACTCTGCGTTAAGGCTGGCAATGACGTCATTGACTGTTTTTCCTTCACGAGGCAGCAGCACCTTCATACTCCACTTGTCGCCACTTCCGTAGGGCAGGTTCAGCATCGTGCAAAAGTCATTCTCGCTATATTGTGCAAGAGCCTTGCGATGCATCATCGGTAGTGAGAGAGTCTGTCCACCCTCTGTGGTAAACGTCTTGTCCCTCGTATCCGCTGGGTCAAACTTTTCAGTCCAGGTAGCTTTGAAGTAGATGGCGTTCATCAGCAGGAGCAAGGCATTGGCTTTGAGTTCTGATTCTTTCAGGATCTCAGGTATCATACCATGCGTCTTGTCATTACACCAGCCATTGACCTCCGCCAGCGTCTCGGTTTTCTGGCTGAAGTCAAGGTTAGTGATTTCTGCCCGATAGTAGTCCTGCATATCCCATTCATATTGCGGCTCAAAGCCCACATGGCGATAATCATTGCCAATGACGATATTGGCGATCTCGAGTGTCACAGAAGGATCCGTCTTAGGCGCCTCTTCTATCAGTTTCTTGCAGAATTCATTAACCGCCTGCGTCTTACTTGTTCCAAAGCCCATAACAGAGGTAATCTCCTTGGCCGTATTACCAGCGGCTCCATCATTGAGCATCCCTAATACATAGGTCACGCTGATAGGAGAGATAATGCTACTCTTCTTTCCCTCCGGCATCTGACTGATTGCACGGAAGAGATTGAAAGAGAAATCGGTGTTCTTACCAACAAATGCCCGCTGCTCCTGAGTCAATACTATCGAGCGCGTCTCGGGCAACATGTCAATAACCATCTCGGGGTCTTTACCATCTCTGTTGGGGTCTTCAGAGGAGCCATCACTGCAACTCATGAGTGCAGCAATAACAGAGATTACCAATAGGAATAACTTCTTCATCTTTCTTAAGTTTAATTGGTTCATCTACCTACTAAACTCAAAAAGATGGAAACATTGCATCAAAGCCAATCTTTTTATGATTCTTTAACGCTGGCTCCTAGTCTTTCCGTTCCTTATAGATGACCTTATTGGCACCACTTGTAATTTTCAGTGCTTCAGGATGCTCCTTAATGAAAGAATCGATGTGGCGCACACGCTTGTCTTCCAAGATTTCATCGATAGAAATTAGGATACCCGTCTCTTCGACATCGCCAAAGCCATAGTTGATGGCCGTACCAAAGAGTTTCATCGTAGGCGAAAGACTCATATAAGCATTGACAAGTGGCGGGATATTATAGCCGAGTTTCCGAATCTCGGTATTCAGGATCTTATAGTCTTTCTTGAAATCATCCTCATAGAAAATCTTGGCCAATTCAGTAAAGTCAGTTTCGATTTTCAACGGTTTCATCGGGATAATCAGCTTTTCCTTATCATCGAAATGCTTTTTCAGGAAATAGAGAATCATGTCTCGTCCCTTACGGATGTAGGAAGGATACATCGTCATCTTACCGAAGAAATATTTCACGTTCGGTTTGATGACTGTCAGCGCTCCCAGCCCATCCCAAAGGTTATCGAGAGCAAAAAGACTTTTAGCACCCATACGCGTGCTTTGATAGGGTAACGACACAAACGAACGTCCTAATTCGATGGTATAGGGCATGTACTCCTTGATGAACTTTTCCGAGAAATGAAACATATGACTGGTAGCCAGCTTGGGCTGACCATGCTCATCCATCTCCCAACTTGTACCCTCGAGATAACGATAGCCACCGATAATCTCTTCAGCCTCAGGATTCCAGACAATCAGCTGTTTATAGCAGTTCTCACAGGTATCGAATTCATCGATATCCATCGACTTACCAGTACCGCCTCCTGCCTCACGGAAGGCAATCTCACGCAAGCGCCCAATCTCCTTCATCACATTCGGTGCATTGTGAGCCGTGATGACATATATCTCATTATGGCTCTTGTTGGTCATACGGAGTTGCAATTCCGGCGTCAGTTCACGCTTGAGAACTTCTTTCTCGATTGGCTGAATAATCTCCTGTTCCATCAGTTCGGTTTTTTGAATATTGGTTTATGTTTTACTCTTTTCCTAATAAATAGACCTGACGCTTGACAAATTGCGCCCATTCCATCGGTGTCTTACTCTTATCAAAAGTCTGCCAGGGAATAGGTTTCCCAATTTTGATTTCGAAGGTCTTATGCACATTCTTATACATCTCGTCAACCAAAAACAGCATAGCCAGATTGAATGGAAGATATCTGTCACTAAAATTAGCCAGACGATAGAAAAAGTTCGAATTCTGCCCACTGAAATGGATGGGGACTATATCACGCTGATATTCAACGCTCTTGGATATAAATGTCTTGCTCCAGCGGATATCCTCTATGACGCCATTATGCCGGCGGGAACAAAGTCCGGCGGGAAACATCAGCATGTGATTGTCGCTCCGAAAACCAGCTTCCACCATTGCGGGGAAATTGCGGTTCTGCTTACCCGTCTTGTTGATTGGAATGCAAAGTGGGGCAAGTCCTGGCAGATTCATAAGCAGATCATTGACAAGATAACGGAATCTTCCATCATAGTGACGGCCTATAATAGCACCCAGCGCAACACCATCTTCACCACCCAGAGGGTGGTTGCTAACAAATGTATAGAGGCGTTTGTCATCTGGACTCGGCAGATTTTCCTTCCCTTCTATCTTCAAGGTCATATCCAGATACTTGACGCATTCTTCGAGCCAATCTACGCCAACCTTGTCACGACTTTCCCAAAGAAAAGCGTTTACTTGATCCTGATGGGCAATCCGCTTCAGCCAGCTCACCATAAAACCTGGAACGAATTTTGCTTTCGGGCCCATTTTGCCCTTCAGAATCTCATCAATGTCGATTGTCTTCTCTGTAACAGCAGCCATTTTTCTTTATAATAATCGCTAACAATCTGCAAAAATAGCACATTTCTTTCAAATACGTGCAAGTTTTAAAGAAAAAAGTTTGTTTTTAAATGTCTTTTATACACACAAAGGGGACAAATCAATAAAATAAAGTTAAAATCAAAAAAAAGTGGGGAAATGTGGTGTAAAGTGGGGAAAAATGCCTAACTTTGTGACCGAATTCTATTAATAGATGTACGTATGCGTTTTTTAGGTAACATAGAAGCAAAGACCGACGCTAAAGGAAGAGCCTTCCTACCAGCCACTTTCCGCAAGGTGCTACAGGCATCTGGCGAAGAAAACCTGGTGCTGAGAAAGGATGTTTTCCAGAAGTGTCTGGTGCTCTATCCTGAAAGCGTATGGAACGGGCGACTCGATTTGCTGAAAAATCAGTTGCGCCTCTGGAAGCATGATCACCAGCAGATCTTCCGCCAGTTCGTTTCTGAGGCAGAAGTAGTAAACCTCGACGGCAATGGCCGTTTCTTGATTTCCAAGCGTTTATTGAAAACAGCGGAGATAGAACAGGACATCCAGTTTATCGGCATGGACGACACCATTGAGATCTGGTCACCACAGAATCTGAAACAGACACTCCAGACAGAAGAGGAATTCGGTAAGGAATTTGAAAATATAATGAACGCTGGCGATGCTCTATGATAAAGACAGCTGAGACATACCACATTCCAGTACTCCTTCAGGAGAGCATCGACGGGCTTGACATCAAGCCCGACGGTGTTTATGTTGATGTCACTTTCGGCGGAGGGGGACATAGCAGGGAAATATTGCGACATCTCTCATCCAAAGGACATCTTTATAGCTTCGATCAAGATGAAGATGCAGAGAAGAACATCATCGACGATGATAGATTCACCTTTGTCAGGAGCAACTTTAGATATGTCCGGAACTGGATGCGTTACTACGGTGTGGAGCATGTCGACGGACTATTAGCCGACCTCGGCGTGTCAAGCCATCATTTCGACGATGAGACACGCGGCTTCTCATTCCGTTTTGACGCGCCTCTTGACATGAGGATGAACAAACGGTCTGGCTTCACAGCAGCAGAAGTCCTCAACAGCTACGACGAAGAGCAGCTCGCAGATATCTTCTATTTATATGGAGAACTGAAGAATGCACGTAAGATAGCAGAGGCCATCGTGAAAGCCAGAACCGGAAATCCTATCGCCACCACAGGCGACCTGATGAAGACCACTGAGAAGCTATTTATGCGTGAGCGTGAGAAAAAGGAGACAGCCAAACTCTTCCAGGCTCTGCGCATCGAGGTCAATCATGAGATGGTGGCACTGAAGGAGATGCTTCATGGCGCTTGTGAGGTGCTTGCTCCTGGGGGCAGGCTCTCTGTCATTACCTATCACTCCCTCGAAGATCGGATCGTCAAGAACATGATGAAGACTGGCAATACAGAGGGTAAATTAAAGAAGGACTTCTTCGGACGCTCGGAGGCTCCCTTCAAGCCAATAAGCAACAAGGTGATAATACCCGACGAAGAAGAACAGGAACGAAATCCACGCAGTCGCAGTGCCAAACTGAGAATTGCGGAAAAGATATAGCATATTAAAGAATATGGCAACAAAAGACAATATAGGAAAAGAGCCTCAGGACGTATCACAAAAGGATGTTGTTCTGAAAGAAGAGGCTTCCGAGATGAAGGAACAGGCTAAGAAAGCCATCCAGCTCATCAAGGAGAAGGCCAGCGAGGAAGACCCCAAGCTGACACCGGCCCTGACATTAAGGACCATTCTTGGCGGAGACTTCTTGACGGCCGACATGGTGCGACGCCAGATATGGCTCTTCGTACTGATGGTTGTTTTCTGTATCGCCTATGTGGCTGTTCGGTACCAGTGCCAACAAGACCTGCTCACGATCGACAAGCTGGAGAACGAACTGATGGATGCCAAATACAAAGCACTGACCAGTTCAAGTACACTGACAGAGAAATGCCGCGAAAGCCATGTGCTCGACGCATTAAAGCAAAACAAAGACAGTCTGCTCCACATTGCTGACCAACCACCTTATATTATTAATATACCAGAATAAAAAGACGGAATGAGTAAGTTTAAAAGCGATAAGGTAATGCCTCGCTACTTCGCCATCGCAGTAGTCATGACATTGATTGGTTTTGCCGTAGTTGGCAAGGCCATGTATATCATGACTGCCAAAAAGGCCTATTGGACGCAAGTGGCAGATCGCCTGAAACGTGACAGCGTCAGCGTAAAACCGAGTCGCGGCAATATCCTGAGCTGTGATGGACAGTTGATGGCCAGCAGTATTCCGGAATATAAGATCTATGTCGATTTCCAGGCTGGAAGAAACGATTCCATCGGTATCCGCAAGCGCGACTCCATCTGGGCTGAGAAGATTGACAGCGTCTGTATCGGACTGAATCAGATATTCCCAAGCAAGACGGCAGGCGAATTCAAGGAGCATCTTCTGGAAGGCAAGAACAAAGTCATGAAGAACGGTATTGCCGGTGCACGTCACTGGGCAATATGGCCACGACGTATTGACTACAACACCTTCTGTGAAGTTAGGAAACTCCCCATCTTCAAGGAGTCCAAGAACAAGAGTGGCTTTCATTGGGATGAGTTCAACTCGCGCAACCATCCGTTTGGTACCCTTGCCCAACGTACCATCGGCTCGATGTTCGGTGCAAAAGATAGTGCCAAGAACGGCCTGGAATTGTCATTCGACTCTCTGCTGAGAGGAACAAATGGTCTCATGCACCGCAGAAAGGTACTGAACAAATTTATGGACATTCCTGTACAGAATCCTATCGACGGTTATGACATCGTCACGACGATTGACGTCGGTATGCAGGACTTGGCAGAACGTGCACTCATTGACGAACTGAAAGACCCTCAGGTGAATGGTGAGATGGGTGTCGCCATCTTGATGGAGGTAAAGACGGGTGACATAAAAGCTATTGTAAACATGTCGAAGGGCGCCGATGGCGAATATCATGAGATGGTCAACAATGCCGTCAGTTATCGATGCGAACCGGGATCGGTCTTCAAGGTAGCTTCCTTCTTGGTTGCACTCGACGACGGTGTGGTAGATACCAGCTTCGTGATTCATACCGGCTGTGGTGTCATGGAGATGCATGGCCGTCCGATGAAAGATCACAACTGGCGACGCGGCGGTTATCAGGACATCAACGTGGCTCGGGCACTTGAGGTCAGTTCCAACATTGGCGTGAGCTATGTCATTGATAAGTTCTATGGCAGCAATCCTACGAAATATGTTGAAGGCCTCTATCGAGTCGGTATTCATGAAGACCTGAAGATTCCTATCGTGGGCTATCATCCACCGATGATCCGCATGCCAGACACAAAGACCACCGATCGTTCCAAATACTGGAGTAAGACGACACTCCCATGGATGAGTATTGGCTACGAGACGCAGATAGCACCCATCAATACGGTATCTTTCTATAATGCTATTGCCAACAACGGTAAGATGATGCAGCCGAGATTCGTCAAACAGCTCATGAAGGATGGTCAAGTCGTGAAAGAATTTGAACCTGTCGTCCTGAAAGAGCGGATTGCAAAGCCACAGGCTATCAAGACGATGCAGACTATCTTGGAACATGTCGTCAGCCAGGGCCTGGGCCGAAAGGCTGGATCTAAATCATTTAAAGTGGCAGGCAAGACGGGTACTGCTCAGGTGGCAGACCAATACGGCGGCTACCATTCGGGAACAACGCGCTACTGGCTGTCGTTTGCAGGATTCTTCCCGGCAGATAATCCTCGCTATACTTGCATCGTTTGTATTAAGAAATCAGGACTCCCAGCATCGGGTGGTGGTATGAGCGGTGTCGTCTTCCACCATATCGCTGAAGGTGTAATGGCACAACATCTGAAACGTAGCGTCGATGACGCACGCGACACGGCGTCTGTCTTCATTCCTGATGTGAAAAATGGCGACATCCTGGCTGCCAACAACGTCCTGAAAGACTTGGGCATGAAGGCAAACCACGATTGGGGTGGTTCTTATGTAGAAGGGAATCCTGTCTGGGGTATCGCTCAGAAAGACGGAAAAAGCGTTTCGCTCAAACATGTCAAGAGTGCTAAGAACACTATACCAAACGTTATCGGCATGGGGGCCAGCGATGCGGTCTATCTCCTGGAGAGCACAGGCGTAAAAGCCCGTCTCAGAGGCAGAGGAAAGGTGAAATCACAAAGCATCCATGCTGGAACAATAGCCAAGCAAGGCATGGTATGTGAACTGATATTGGAATACTAAAAGGATACGATATGAAATTAAGTGAACTGCTGAAAAATGTTGAGGTTCTCAATATCCTGGGAAAGGATGACATTGAGATAACGGGTGTCAATATCGACTCAAGGCGTATTGAAGACGGACATCTGTTCATTGCGATTCCGGGTACTCAGACCGACGGACACAAGTTTATCCCGAAAGCCATCGAACAAGGTGCAGCCGCAGTCTTATGCGAATACTTCCCCAACAAACGGGAACCAGGCGTGACATACATTGCGGTGGCATCAACAGAAGACGAGGTTGGTAAAGTTGCCACGGCCTTCTACGGTGATCCTTCCAGGAAAATGAAACTTGTGGGTGTCACGGGCACCAATGGAAAGACCACCATTGCCACCTTATTATATAATATGTTCCGCAAGTTCGGACATAAGTGCGGCTTGTTATCCACCGTTTGCAACTACATTGAGGACAAGGCCATCCCTGCCGACCATACCACACCTGATCCTATCGAACTGAACCATTTGTTGGCACAGATGGTCGAAGCGGGTTGTGAGTATGCCTTCATGGAGTGCAGCAGCCATGCGATTGCTCAGAAGCGTATTGGCGGTTTGACTTTTGCGGGTGGTATCTTTACCAACCTCACACGCGACCATCTGGACTACCACGGGACATTCGAGAATTATCGTAATGCGAAGAAAGCATTCTTTGACGGTCTGCCAAAAGAGGCCTTCGCCATTATCAACGCCGACGACAAGAACGGGGCAGTCATGGTACAGAACTGCAAGGCTCAGATCAAGACCTACTCGACGCGCACCATGGCCGACTTCAAGGCAAAAATCATCGAGTGTCATTTCGAAGGCATGTATCTCGACATCAACGGCAAGGAGGTCGGTGTACAGTTCATCGGTAAATTCAATGTCAGCAATCTGCTCGCAGTATATGGTGCTGCAGTCATGTTAGGCAAGGCTCCCGAAGACATCCTGGTCATCTTAAGCACACTGAAGAGTGTCAGTGGACGACTGGAACCGATTCACGCCCCTGAAGGCTATACGGCCATTGTCGATTACGCACATACGCCTGATGCTCTGGAAAACGTACTCAACGCCATCCACGAGGTTCTGGATGGAAAGGGGAAGGTCATCACCGTCTGCGGTGCTGGTGGCAACCGCGACAAGGGCAAGCGCCCGCTCATGGCTCAGGAAGCTGTCAAGCAGAGCGACAGGGTCATCATCACCAGCGACAACCCCCGTTTCGAGGAGCCACAAGACATCATCAACGATATGCTTGCCGGCCTTGATCAGAAACAAATGAAGAAGGTAATCAGCATCGTGGATCGTCGTGAAGCCATACGCACAGCATGTATGATGGCCGAGAAGGGCGACGTCATCCTCATCGCCGGCAAGGGACATGAGGACTATCAGGAGATTCAGGGCGTCAAGCATCATTTCGACGACAAAGAGGTGGTCAGGGAGATTTTCAATATTAAATAAGAGAGATTATGTTATACTATCTGTTCAGACTTCTTGACGAATATCATATTCCTGGATCGCACATGTGGTCCTATGTCTCGTTCAGGGCCATACTGACGCTCATCCTGGCACTATTGATTTCTGCATGGTTCGGTGAAAGGTTCATCAAATGGATGAAACGGAGAAAGATCTTTGAGACCGAACGCGACCCGAGCATCGACCCCTTTGGCGTGGAGAAGAAGGGTGTTCCCACCATGGGTGGCATCATCATCATTGTCAGCATACTGGTACCCGTGCTCTTGCTCGGACGTATCCGGAATATCTACTTGATTCTGATGATCATCACGACCGTATGGTTGGGATTCCTCGGATTCTTGGATGACTACATCAAGATATTCCGTCGCAACAAGGATGGTCTGAAAGGTAAATGGAAGATTGTCGGACAAGTCAGTATTGGCTTTATCGTGGGTCTGACGCTGTGGTTAAGCCCCGACGCCGTAGTGCGCGAGAACGTCAGCGTCAAACAACAGAATCAGGAGATGGTCGTAAAACATAAAAGTGAGGCTGTCAAGTCTCTACAGACGACGATACCATTTTTCAAGAATCACAATCTGAACTACTCCGATATCATGTCGTTCTGCGGAGAATACAAAGTAGCTGCCGGCTGGATGCTCTTCGTGTTCATCACCATCTTTGTGGTGACGGGCATTTCCAATGGAGCCAACCTGAACGACGGCATGGATGGTATGTGTGCAGGAAACTCGGCTATCATTGGTATCGCACTGGGCATCCTGGCCTACGTGTCTTCACACATAGGCTTTGCCTCTTATTTCGACATCATGTACATCCCGAAGGCCGAAGAGTTGGTAGTCTTCCTCTGTGCCTTCGTCGGTGCCATGATCGGTTTCTTGTGGTACAACGCTTTCCCCGCCCAGATTTTCATGGGCGACACTGGCTCTCTGACCATCGGTGGCATCATCGGTGTCTGTGCCGTCATCATCCATAAGGAACTGTTACTGCCGATCCTATGTGGCATCTTCGTGGTCGAGAACCTCAGCGTTATCATCCAGACCCAGTGGTTCAAGATTCAGAAACGCAAGGGTAAGCGCGTACGTGTGTTCAGGGCGACCCCGATTCACGACACCTTCCGCAAGCTCGATTCCCAACTGGATGCCACCAGTACTTATATCCTCAAGGGATGGCCGCATCGCCCATTCCACGAGTCAAAGATTACCATCCGTTTCTGGATTGTATCCATCATCCTGGCCGCATTGACAATTATAACTTTAAAGATGAGATAGAAAAATGAAAAGAATCGTTATATTAGGAGCCGGAGAGAGCGGTGCCGGAGCCGCTGTCCTCGCTAAGAAGGAAGGTTTCGACGTGTTCGTATCGGATATGTCGAAAATTGCCGACAAATACAAGAAGATGCTCGACGACCGTCAGATTGAGTGGGAAGAAGGACATCATACGGAGGAGAAGATACTCAATGCCGACGAAATTATCAAGAGTCCCGGCATTCCCGAAACAGCACCGATGGTCAGGAAAGCTACCGACAAGGGGATTCATATCATCAGTGAGATAGAATTCGCCGGGCGCTATACCAATTCCAAGATGATATGCATCACGGGATCTAATGGTAAGACCACGACGACCTCGCTGATCTATCATATCTTCAAGGAAGCTGGCTATGACGTAGGTCTGGCAGGAAACATCGGTAACTCGCTGGCACTCCAGGTGGCTGAAGAGCCACATGAGTACTATGTCATCGAACTCAGTTCCTTCCAGCTGGACAACATGTATGACTTCCGGGCCAACATCGCGATCCTGTTAAACATCACCCCCGACCATCTGGATCGTTACAACTTCGAGATGCAGAACTACGTGGATGCCAAGATGCGCATCATCCAGAACCAGACGCAGCAGGATGCTTTCATCTACTGGGCAGACGACCCCATCATCAAACGCGAACTGGAGAAATACGATATCAAGGCTATCCAGTATCCGTTCGCCGAACTCAAGGAGAAAGGGGTGATCGGATATATTGAGGAAGGCCAGTATAAGATTGAGAAGCCCGAGCCTTTCAACATGGAGCAGGAGAGCCTCAGCCTGACGGGAAAACATAACATCTACAACTCGCTGGCCGCAGGTATCGCATCTGATGTAGCTGGTATCAAGAAAGAGGAGATTCGCAAGAGCCTCAGCGATTTCCCAGGGGTAGAGCATCGTCTGGAGAAAGTTTGTACCGTTCGTGGTGTACAATATATCAATGACTCAAAGGCAACGAATGTCGATGCCTGCTGGTATGCCCTGGAAGCAATGAAGACCAAGGTCATCCTGATTATAGGCGGCAAGGACAAGGGCAATGACTACGAGCCTATCAAGCCACTGGTCAGGGAGAAATGCACAGGACTGGTATATCTGGGCGCTGATAACCAGAAACTGCACGACAATTTCGACAGTCTGGGCATCCCTGTACGCGACACACATTCCATGAAGGATTGCATAGCGGCATGCTACGAGATGGCTAAGCCTGGTGAGACTGTTCTGCTGAGCCCATGCTGTGCTTCTTTCGACCTCTTCAAGAACATGGAAGATCGCGGTGAACAATTCAAGGAACTCGTACGTAACCTATAGATATGAATAAGAAAATTGGCAACCTCTTTAAGGGTGACAAGGTCATCTGGATGGTATTCTTCTTCCTCTGTATGATCAGTATCGTCGAAGTATTCTCTGCTTCGAGTAACCTGACATACAAGAGCCAGAACTATGTGGGTCCCATCGCCTTTCACACCATCACCATCATCATAGGGGCGGCGATGGCGGTGGTGACGCTCAATATACCATGCAGGTATTTCAAACTGATGACGCCGTTCCTGCTGGTCATCACTGGCATCACCTTGCTATGGGTACTGGTTGGAGGGGAGTCTATCAATGGTGCCAATCGCGTCATTTCGTTACCAGGAGGAGTCACATTCCAGCCTTCAGAGATAGCCAAGGGGACGATGGTTCTGATCACCGCCCAGATTCTAAGTGCCATGCAACGTGAAGACGGGGCTGACAAGAAAGCCTTTAAATACATTCTCTGGATTGTCATCCCTACAGCATTCTTGATAGGCATAGAAAACCTCTCGACGGCAGCTCTGCTCTGTGCAGTCATCTTCCTGATGATGTTCATCGGCAGAGTTCCAATGGTACAACTGGGTAAGCTCCTGGGATTTTCAGGCCTGCTGTTGGCTGGCTTTCTGACGCTGATCTTCACATTAGGTAGTATCGGAGAATCTGACGAAAACAACAAACAGACCGTTGAAGCTGTTGCCAACAATGGCGAGACAGACACAAAGGTCATTAAAGGCGGAGGCGTCTTCCACCGTTTTGTCACCTGGCGCAACCGTATCGTCAAGCACCTCAACAAAAAGGATATCGCCCCTGATGAATACGACCTTGACAAGGATGCTCAGGTGGCTCATGCCAACATCGCCATCGTGTCGAGTAACATTATCGGCAAAGGCCCTGGACAGTCTGTCGAAAGAGACTTCCTTTCGCAGGCCTTCTCCGACTTCATCTTTGCCATCGTCATTGAGGAGCTGGGCATCTTTGGTGCTGCCTTTGTGGTGTTCCTCTACATCGTATTGCTCTACAGGACGGCACGCATCGCCAGCCAATGCGAAAACAATTTCCCCGCCTTCCTCGTCATGGGCTTGGCTCTTCTGCTAGTGCTGCAGGCTGCATTCAATATGCTGGTTGCCGTGGGCATTGCCCCCGTGACTGGACAGCCGCTCCCCCTCATCAGTAAAGGTGGCACATCGACGATTATCAACTGTGCTTATGTGGGTGTCATATTAAGTGTCAGCCGCTCGGCAAAAAAAAGAATGCCAAAAGTAGCGCTAAAAGAAATTTAATTTGTAATTTTGCACGCAATTAATAAATACGAAGATATGAGTAAAGTCATCGACGAAGTCACATCACCACAAAAAGAGCTGAGAGTCATCATCAGCGGTGGTGGAACAGGTGGTCACATCTTCCCCGCTGTGTCTATAGCCAACGCCATCAAGGCACAACGCCCTGATGCGAAGATCCTGTTCGTAGGCGCAATAGGGCGCATGGAAATGCAACGCGTACCTGCCGCAGGCTATGAGATCAAGGGCCTACCTATCTGTGGCTTCGATCGCAAGAACCTGCTCAAGAACATAAAAGTGCTCTATAAGATCTGGAAAAGCCAGCGCATGGCAAAACAGATTATCAGGGAATTCAAGCCTCAGGTGGCTGTCGGTGTCGGTGGCTATGCCAGTGGCCCGACACTCAACAAGGCGGCCGCTATGGGCATCCCCTGTCTGATTCAGGAACAGAACTCATATGCAGGTGTCACTAACAAGCTGTTGGCCAAGAAGGCAGAGAAAATCTGTGTAGCCTACGAGGGCATGGAGCGTTTCTTCCCGGCAGAGAAGATCATCCTCACGGGAAATCCTGTCCGTCAGGCATTGCTTGATGCCACGATATCGCGCGAAGAGGCCATCAAGGCTCAAGCGCTCGACCCTGCCAAGAAGACCATCTTGCTCGTGGGTGGAAGTCTGGGCGCCAGAACGATCAACGAGAGCGTGCTCCAGCACCTTGACCTCGTGCGTTCGTCGAATGTACAGTTTATCTGGCAAACGGGTAAATACTATAGTGCGGAAATAGCCAAGCGCTTGCAGGGCATGGAGATCCCCAACCTGAAGGTGACCGACTTTATCACCGACATGGGAGTTGCCTACCGTGCTGCCGACCTCGTCATCAGTCGTGCTGGCGCCAGCAGTATCTCGGAATTCTGTCTCATCGGGAAACCGGTCATCCTGGTGCCAAGCCCTAATGTGGCAGAAGACCATCAGACGAAGAATGCGCTCGCGCTATCTACTAAGGATGCCGCTATCTACGTCAAGGACAGTGAGGCGCCTTCGACACTGCTCGAACTGGCAGTCAAGACCGTCAATGATGAAGCTAGACTCAAGTCATTAAGTGAAAACATACTGAAGCTCGCCCTACCCGACTCGGCAAAGATCATCGCCGACGAGGTGATCAGACTGGCAGAAAGAAAATAAGTTAAGAATTATGGATTTTAAAGATATTAAAGCAGTATATTTCGTAGGAGCCGGCGGCATTGGCATGAGCGCCATCGCCCGCTATTTCCTGAAAAAGGGGCTCGTCGTGGCAGGCTACGACAAGACGCCTTCCGACCTCACACATCAGCTTGAGAAGGAAGGAATGATGATCCACTACGAAGAGGACGTGGAAGGAATACCCTTTGCCTGCAAACAGCAGAAGACATGCCTTGTCATTTACACACCTGCCATACCTGCTGATCATCAAGAGCTGGTCTTCTTCCGAGAAAACGGATTTGAGATCATGAAGCGAGCTCAGGTGCTTGGCATACTGACACAAGCCCACAAAGGACTCTGTGTGGCTGGTACGCACGGCAAGACAACTACTTCCACCATGTGCGCCCACATCATGCACCAGAGCCATCTCGACTGCAATGCTTTTCTGGGGGGCATCTCCAAGAACTACGGCACAAACTATATTCTCTCTGATTCCGACTACGTCGTCATCGAGGCTGATGAGTTTGACCGTTCCTTCCACTGGCTCCGTCCCTGGATGACTGTCATCACTTCTACTGATCCTGATCACCTCGACATCTATGGCACCAAGGAAGCCTATTTGGAAAGTTTCCGCCACTACAGTGAGCTGATCCAGCCAGGCGGTGCACTCATTATCCACCGCGACCTGGAGATGAAGGAACATCTGCAGGATGGTGTACGTCGCTATGACTACAGTCTCAATGAAGGCGATTTCCACGCTGAGAACGTCCGTATCGCTAACGGTGAGATCATCTTCGATTTCATATCCCCCATCGAAAGCATCAAGGATGTCCAGCTCGGACAGCCCGTTCCTATCAACATCGAGAACGCGATAGCCGCCATGGCCATGGCACAGCTCAACGGTTGTACGGCTGAAGAACTGAAATACGGCATTCAGACCTATAGAGGTGTCGATCGCCGCTTTGACTTTAAGATCAAGACCGACAAACTGGTCTTCCTGAGCGACTATGCCCACCATCCCAAAGAGATCTACCAGAGTGCACGCAGCATCCGGGAACTCTACAAGGATAAGCATATCACGGCAATCTTCCAGCCCCACCTCTATACCCGAACCCGTGACTTCTACAAGGATTTTGCCGAGGCCCTGAGTCAGCTCGACGAAGTGATCCTCACCGAGATCTATCCGGCCCGGGAATTACCCATAGAAGGTGTCACCTCCAAGCTCATCTATGATCATCTGAAGCCTGGTGTAAAGAAGCAGATCATCCGCAAGGAGGATGTGCTCGACTTGGTCAAGTCACGCGACTTCGAAGTACTGATCGTACTGGGAGCCGGCGACCTCGACAATCAGGTCCCAAAGATCACAGAACTGTTAAAGAGTAAAATATAAAATAAAGTAGAACCATATGGCCATCAACTGGAAAAAGACCGTCTTTGTAGTCTGCGACATTGTCATTGCCGCCTACTTGCTGTTGGCCATAACCGCATTCAACAAACCCGGTGCCATCACCACTCACTGTACGGAGGTAAAGATCGACATTGAGCAGAATAGTGCCATCAGCGGTTTCATGAATGCCAACGAGATCAAGCGTATCTTAACTAGAGAACGCGTCTATCCACTCTCATGGGACATGGAGGATGTCAGTGTGCGCAAGATTGAAGAAGCACTTCAAAAGAGTCCCTTTATCGAGAAAGCTGAATGTCATAAGACGCAGAGCGGTCATGTCTGCATCAGCATCAAACAACGCATACCTGTTGTGAGAGTCATGGCGGATAATCAGGAAAACTACTATGTCGACACTCATGGCAGCATGATGCCTGAAAGTCGCTATGTCGCCAACCTGATTGTCGCCACAGGCGCTATCAGCCGCAAATATGCGCAATCGACACTGACACGCGTAGCGACTCAGATCCTGAAGAATCCGTTCTGGAAGGACCAGATAGTACAAATCAATATTCTGTCTGACGGTTCTGTAGAGCTGGTGCCGCGCGTAGGCGAACATATCATCTACTTGGGTCCTCCTTATGACGTGGAGAACAAACTGGAACGCATGCGAAAGTTCTATCTCTACGGTCTAAACAAGGCTGGTTGGAACAAGTACAACTATATCAGCGTAGAATTCAGCAATCAGATTATCTGTAAGAAAAATAAGAGAAAAAAGTAAATATCAACCAAGATGGCAGCAAAGGAATTTATCGTAGCAATCGAACTCGGTTCATCTAAAGTGACTGGTATCGCGGGCCAAAAGAACCTCGACGGCAGTATCCAGATACTCGCCGTAGTAAAGGAGGAGTCTTCCGCTTTTATCCGTAAGGGTGTGGTCTATAACATCGACAAGACCGCGCAATGCCTCACCAGCATCATCAAGAAGCTGGAAACACAACTCAAGACAGAAATCAGACAGGTATATGTCGGCATTGGCGGACAATCCATCCGCAGCGTCAGGAATGTCATTAGCAAGGATCTCCCCAACGAGAGCATTGTCACACAGGAGATGGTCATCGAACTGATGGACGCCAACCGTAACATGACCTACCCAGATCAGGAGATTCTCGACGCTGCCGTACAGGAATACAAGGTGGGCTCTCAGTTCCAGATCGATCCCGTAGGCATCCAGGCGACACGTCTGGAAGGCAACTTCCTCAATATCCTGGAGCGCAAGGCATTCTATAAGAACCTGAACAAGTGCTTCGAGACGGCCAATATCAATATCGCTGAGATGTATCTGGCCCCGCTGGCTTTGGCCGACAGCGTGTTGACAGAAGCAGAGAAGCGCTCGGGCTGTGCACTGGTCGATCTCGGTGCCGACACGACGACGGTATCCGTCTATTCCAAGAACATCTTGCGCCATCTCGCCGTCATCCCCCTCGGTAGTAATAACATCACCAAGGACATCGCTACCTTACAGATGGAAGAGAGCGATGCTGAAAAGATGAAACTCAAGTATGCTGTCGCCTATACCGACAACAACGACATCGATAACGATTTGAAGTATTCTATCGATCCTGAGCGTCAGATTGAGAGCAGGAAATTCATCGAGATTGTCGAAGGACGTCTGGAAGAGATTATCGAGAATGTATGGTATCAGATACCGTCTGAGTATTATGACAAGCTCTTGGGAGGCATCATCCTGACGGGTGGAGGATCCAACCTGAAGAATATCGAGAAGGCCTTCAACAATCACACACATGTTGATAAGATCCGCGTCGCCAAATTCGTCACACAGTCCATCATCTCCAACAATGAGACCATCAAGGCCCACGACGGCACGATGAACACCGTGCTTGGCTTGCTGGCTAAGGGTGATATCAACTGTGCTGGCAGCGCTGTTGACCTGAATGGTGATCTCTTCAGCACGCCTAAACAACCTACTGCAACAGGCTTCGACCCCCGCTCTCCCCGTACTGCTGGCGAGATTCCTGCTGGCGTCGTACTCACAGCCGCTGAGAAAAAGGCTGCTGAAGCCGAGAAGAAGGCCGCAGAAGAGCTCAAGCGTCGTCAGGAGGAGGAAGAGGAACGTAAGAAAAGCGAGGAAGAAGCCCGTATCAAGGCAGAACAGGAACGCATCCGCAAGGAGAACAGCTTCTGGAACAAGGCCATCAAGGGCATCAAGAAGTTCGGCAAACAGATTGTCGAGGAAGAATAAGTATTTTTATAAGTATTGGTTTTAGATTGATAGGATAATATGGAAGAGAACAGAAATAACATACAGATCCTGGACTTCGGAGCACCGGAGAAGGAACACAGCATCATCAAAGTGATTGGTGTAGGCGGCGGTGGTGGCAATGCTGTCAACCACATGTATCGTGAAGGCATCCACGATGTCACATTCGTGCTTTGCAACACCGATAATCAGGCACTCAACGATTCTCCCGTGCCCGTGCATCTCCAGCTGGGCAAGGAAGGCCTCGGTGCTGGTAACAAACCAGAGAAAGCCCGCGAGGCTGCAGAAGAGAGCCTGGAAGACATACGCTCGATGCTTAGCGACGGCACGAAGATGGCCTTCATCACCGCCGGTATGGGTGGTGGTACCGGCACAGGTGCCGCACCTGTCATCGCCCGTGTCAGCAAGGAACTGGGCATCCTCACCGTGGGTATCGTCACCATCCCCTTCCGCTTTGAGGGTGACCGCAAGATCGATCAGGCCCTCGACGGTGTCGAGGAAATGTCTAAACACGTCGATGCCCTGCTGGTCATCAACAACGAGCGACTCCGTGAGATATACCCCGAGCTCTCTGTGCTCGACGCCTTTGGAAAGGCCGACGACACACTGAGCGTCGCTGCAAAGTCCATCGCAGAGATCATCACCGTCCACGGCCTCATCAACCTCGACTTCAATGATGTGAAGACCGTCCTGAAGGATGGTGGCGTTGCCATCATGTCAACAGGTTATGGCGAAGGCGAAGGCCGCGTCAAGAAGGCAATCGACGATGCCTTGACCTCTCCCCTCCTCAACGATAACGACATCTTCAATTCCAAGAAGATCTTGCTGAGCATCACATTCTCAGCCTCAAAAGACGGTCAGCAGTCACTGATGATGGAAGAGATGAACGACGTCAACGACTTTATGGCCAGATTCGGCAACGACTTCGAGATCAAGTGGGGACTCGCCACCGATCCCGAACTGGGCAAGAAAGTCAAGGTCACCATCCTCGCCACAGGCTTCGGCATCGAGAATGTCGATGGCATGAACGGCCATCTGAAGAAGCACAGCCAGGAAGACATCAACCGTATCGCCGAGGAACAAGAGAAGATTGCCCAGCGCCAGGACCGCCGCAACCGCTACTATGGAGGCGAAGGCACCACCAAGCGCTACAAACGTCGCCCGAACATCTATCTCTTCCGTCCAGAAGACCTCGACAACGACGATGTCATCTCAGCCGTAGAGTCCACACCGACCTACAAGCGCACACGTGACATCCTCGATAGCATCAACAGTCAGGCAAGCGGCGACCTGCTCAGCACCGCCGCCGATAGTGCCCCCACTGATACCACCGAAACGATTCAAGGCATGATCCGCTTCTAAACAAACTACATATATGAAATGCCCGCCTCCGGTCATGGAGGTGGGCATTTTTTGTATACACCCTCTACGATGTCATCGACATAGGTGAAGTCACGACGGCACCCGTTCCGGCTGACAGTCGAGACCTACGTCCAGAGAACCTATCTATCGATAGACAACTCTGACCTTCGTCCTTGCCAGCAGCTCGTCACGCTGCAATAATACGGATTTTCTCTTAACTAACCAAATAATTTTGGTTTTTTGTGGCATTTTACTTTTGCTTTTTGTGGTAATTCACTTTGGTTTTTTGCGCTACGCCCACCATTTTGGCGCAATTCCGTTCGGGAGTTTGGCGCAATTCCGTTCGGGAGTTTGGCGCAGTTCCGTTCGGGAGTTTGGCTGCAAAATTAACGATTCTCTCTGTATTTTGTTGCATTCCTTATGTATTATTATTCTTTTTTAAGACATCCATTCCCCGCTTCCGGCACAAATGTCTGTCGCCGAATCTCAAGCCTCAAATGATGCAATTATGAGCCATTAGTGAGCCATTTAACAGTTGCGTATCCTCTGGATTCGTCATGACTTCTTAACAACGACCCAACGTCCCTCTTTACGTCCGCCTTCACGAATCAACACGCCTTTTTCACGAAGACGTTTCGTATGGTAGTACACTCCATCAGGGGTCATATCACACACACGAGCCAACTCCTCTGTCGTTATGTTAGGATTCTCCAATATCAAGCTCAGAATCTTTTCCGTAGTCTTTTCCGTAGTCTTTTCCGTAGTCTTTTCCGTAGTCTTTTCCGTAGTCACTGCATCCCCATGCTGCCTAATGGTAGCATACACCATAAACTCATTCTGCTTGTACTCCGGTGCAGGCAATCCTGCCTCCGCCATTTCACTTCACATAATATCCACCCGTCTTGTCCGAGCCCCAGTATTTGATAATGCCCTTCTTCGTCAACTCATTTAGTTGCTTCCATACTGTAGATTCCGACTTTCCTCTTAACTTCGCCACTTGAGCAATCTTAATTCCAGGATTATTAAGCACAATCAAATAAATATCTTTAAGAACACCTTTAAGGGATGTTACATCACCATTTACATCACCATTTACATCACCATTTACATCACCATTTACATCACCATTTACATCACCATTTACATCACCATTTAATCCCTCCTCATACTCCATCGAATAAATCACAGTCATAAACTGACTCACCGACGACTTAAACACCGGGTCTCTTCCCTCCTTATACGTCTCCAGCTCCTTCGTGGCATTGCAGATCTTCTTCAGGCCGCTGCCCCGTTTTTCCATATAGTCCAGCTGCGCCATCACATCCGCCAACACCGGATTCCGTCTCAGTGATGAGATATCCTCCACCGGCACATCCTGCACCATCTGTCCGCTATACATCCCTCCGGGCGATGTCAGCGCCAACCGGTCATCATAGATGTCCAAATGCACCTCGCCGCCCATCACCGTATAGTCTCTGTGAATCAGATGGTTTACGCACCCCTCAAGTACAGCCCTTTCCGCATACTCCGGCTTGTTCCTCCTGCCGTCAGGCAGTTTCTCCCAGCCCTTTCGCGTATTTGCCTTCGCAAACGCCATTGCCTCACGTAGCAGCAACAGGATATTACCCTTAAACTCCGCATCATTGATGGCATCCGTCTTCTCCAGCCCGTCCCATCGCGTGCAATACAGCCGCGACTGACTCAGCCAGCAGTCGTCCGCAAACAGCGCACCCGCATTCGTCAGGTAGCCGTCATCCGTCACCAGCCCGAACGACAGCAGGTACTTCCTGTCCCAGTCCTGCCCAGTCCGCTCCTTGAACGTGTTCGCCAGAATCGCAAACGAATGGTCCTCCACCCGCTTATCCGTGCGCAGCGAGTCATACGTCCGGTTAGAGCCCTTCAGCACCAGCCTCACCATCTGCTCCCCCGTTGCCGGAACACTCTCGTCGCCATTCCTTACAAACGCCACACGCTGACCGTCGCCCACATAGTAGTAAGGCGTATAGCTGCCCGCCTTCACCTTCAGTTGCAGCACATGCTTCCCTTCCATCTCCAATGGAATCGCCTCCACCTCCGGCAGCGGATCCATATAGTCGCGAATCTTCATGCTGATAGCCTCCGTTACGTGCTGCACATCCATCAGCCCCTTCACCACGCCATCGTTGTCGATGCCAAAGAACAGCGAGCCGCCCAAGGTATTGGCGAAGGCACTCACGCTCTTCAGCCAGCTCTTAGGCCTCTTCTCCTCCAGCATCTCTTTGAAGTCGTATGCCGTACACTCCGCTATTAGTGTATCTATATTCTTTATCTCGTTCATATCCTGTATATTTCACCTGTCAGGCATTCCTTGATAACTAATACCTCCCTAATCCGCTCACCACCTCAGCATCCAAATGGGGTTTCATAAAAACATGACTACCGCCCCGATAATTGTAAATGAATTCGATCAAACTAAAGTCATTTTTATAACTGAACACATGCTGTTGGGCATAGAAATACCGCATCATATTATGCCTGCGAACCTCTTTGTCATCAGCCTCAACAAAACAGCAGTCCATATCTTTTTTATCCTTGAAATAACTCTTGTCATAAATTGAAAGAGCCAAGCCAGGTGACAGACTCATCATCAACTCTCCGCCATACAGCAGAAGGCCACAATACATGTAGCCCGCATTAGGGTCTTGTGACGAAACAGCTATGGGGAAATCCGATGTATAAAAGTCGTTTCCTTTACTCACCCAAAACACATAAATGTTGTTTGCCATAGCCCCTGCGCACTTCATCAACTCATCATAATTCATATAGGTCAGCCTGGCATGCAATGCTGGCTTCTCACAAGTCACCTTGACATTTAGCTTCTCAAGCTCCTCTTTGCCGGTTTGTTTTGCCATAAAATATTTCATCATATCCACACCTGCTTGCTCAAACCGGAGGTTGTTGTTCACCTCTGCCTCGCCAATCAAGGGATGCCGCAAATACTGAGTGGCTATATGAAGAGCCAGTTCCTTCTTTTCGTAATAATTCAGACGGTATTGACCTTTGCCCGTTAACCATTCATCTTTAATATCATCAATATCCGACAACAGTCTGGAATACAACGGCTCTATATCCTTTGCAAAATGCTCCTTTTCTATGGTCAGGCTGTTTATTTCTTGGTCATTCTCTTCCCTGCATCTCTGAACATACTCGTCCGACAACGTGTACATGTCCTTCTCACAGCAGACAGAGAACATATTTGCATTGTAACTCTTACAATGCACTTTATCGTATGTATAGATGCTTTTGTCGTTATCCGAAAAACGCCTTAGGTAACATCTTGGGATATAGTGTTGCTTCATGAATCCTCCAAAAGTCTCTTCTTAATCTCTATCACATTCACATCCGGCAAATCATATTCAAATATTGAGGCGATGATTATCTGGTGGTCAGAAAAGTCCCGCTTCAGGATATTTATCATCATCTGAATATTCTGGTTGTCAATCTCTTTTCCTGAAGGGGAGTCCAAGATGATTGGCAATGTAACACCCAGAATCCTTTTAACTTCTAAAATGTATGCCAGTCTGAAGGCGAAGACCGTCTTGTGCAACAAAGCGCCCGACAACACCCTCAAATTTGATGTAAACAGATAGTTGATATTTACACCTTCATTTACTCCCAATTCTTCTGCATATCTAATGACGTTAGCATACAACGAATTCAACACCTCATTGTTATACTTTGTCCTTTCAGATATTTGTTTCCTTACCTCCTTAAGCTGCTCCTTTAAGCTCTCCCTTATTCGCTCAACCTTCAAATACCCGAAGGGAAACTTCTGTACCATCTGGTCAAAAGCATCTGCTATGGATTCTACCGTGAAGAACACCTCTGTGCTTTGCTTCTTTTGCTCTTTTAACTTGGAGATCATATTAAGCAGTTTATTGCACTCTACCGCCTGAATCTTTCTCTTGGCAACCAGATAGTCAATGCTGTCATTCAATCCCACCACATTGTCAGCTGTCACTCTTAATAACTCGCCACCCGGTGTTTCTACCGTAAGCTTCATCTGACCGATAAAGCGTTTTACCTGCTGATTGTTCTTCAGTGATTTGTCGATGCGTGCCAGTTCTTTCTGTGCAAGGTTTAGCTCCACTTGCTTTTGTTCAATCAGACTATCTAATTCATCATCCGGATTCTCTCTCAGAAGAGAACCTCCCGACTGTGCAAGCGACTCCTTGTACTTTGTAACATTAGAGATTTGTTCGTACTTCCCTAATTCTATTTCAAGTTTATTCTTTTTTCTCTTTAGCTCGCTACAATCCCTTCCTGACAGGCCTTGTATGAAGTCTTCCACATTGAAATGAATACTGCCTATCACTACACCTCGGTTAAGCAGCGTCCATCCCTTTTCTTGGTCTAAGTAGAATACACCCAGAAGATTATCCAGTATATCAACATCTCCCGTCCTAAAAAAAAGAGATTGAAGTTCGCTCTGTTGCTCCGGCAAACAATAAGTTTGCTGCTCTTCTCCATCATAGGAAACCATATAGCTGGGAGAGTTTCTCACCAACCTAATCGAATGTCCAGCATCCGTTAATATTTGGGCCTCTATCTCGCATTTATCCAGAGGGAACATTTTAGTGCTTGGCACGCTATACCCTATTGAATAGAGGATAACCCGCATTAGCGTTGTTTTACCAACGCTGTTGATATGGCTATGAATCAGGTTGTTTCTGTTTGAGAAAGGAAAATTTTTCTCAAACAACCCCTGCCGTATGGTTACTTTCTCTATAATCATAAGTTGACCGAGCGCTTTATCTTATCTATTTCGTATCTCTTATGCACAATAGTGTACATAACTATTCTGGTCAAATTGCACCTTAGGTTTTCTTCCAACGTATCAAGCCCCAGTTCATCCACATATTCCTCCCAATGGTCATTAACGAATTGTTCAATTGCCTGATGCCCTTTATAGTTGCCTTCCCTGTAATCAGTAAGAATCTTCACAACAAAATCATACCGCTCACAGTAATCCTCTATTAGCTTTCCATATTTATACTCTATCTCATCAAACTCTCCATCATCAAGATCCGTGCAATATTGTACGTTTCTGTCCAAGCGTCCACGTCCAGTAACAAATACTATCATTGGCCATACAACGTCCTTCTTGCTAAGCCTCTTTTCCGCATCCAAAGAAGAACCATTTCTGTCAAGCATAGAAAGCCAAACTTCGTGGAGCCTTTTTCTTAAACCATCAGCAGACTTTAAATCCATTTCACCGATGAAGTCAGAAAGCGACTGAAGCACAACCCTGTAACGCTGTTCATCATCATCTGTCTCAAATGGCAAAACATGAATTTGAAGATTACCAACATCTAAAGGTTTTTCTAACTGACCTAGCCACCCGTTTATTAACTCCTTTGTCGAAACAGGAAGATCGTCATATTTGACTATGGATTTTCCATAGAACATCGGTTTTGAGGCCTCGTCATTGAATGGATTGGGGGAATTGGTATAGTAGATGAGTTTACGAACCTTGACCTTTTCAGAAGCATCTGACAACGACTGCATCGCAGCCTTTGCTTTTGCCTTTACGTTCGTGAAGTCCGTACTCGCCTTAACGACACTTTTTGCTTGAGCCAATATACTTGACCCATCATTTAGTTTTATTTCTATGTCCTCTTCTCCCTCAATCTTTACAGAATCCATTTCTGCCATATTCTCTACCATAAGAACGATGGCAGCATTCTCTTGAAAATCGAACCCGAAGATAACAGAATTAGCACGTCTTGACATAACGCGGTACAATTTACGCTTTACAATATTTATCCACCAACGCCCGCAAAGCCTTCCCTTCCTCGCTTTCCTCCTCGAAGTATCGCTTCACCTCTGTTTTCAAAATCGAGGAAAGCAGCCTCTCATGCAGGGTTTCCAGAACCGGCAGTTCATCCAATGCCTCAATCACCTTCACCCGGTTTTCCGCTTTTGTATGATACAACACTGGCATCACATACTCCAGATGCCTCTTGGAGATGCGCAGATTCCCTTTCTCATCTGTACATCCTTCTATGGCAACTCCTTTTGCATAATTCAGATTCTCCGACCAGATATTACGTCTCTTCACAAAATCCTGAGCCTTGAAAGTACCGTTTATGCAGCACATCTCAACGTATTTACCTATCTTCTGCAATTGTGAGGCTGTAAATTCTTCTATGTCGCTTTCATCCATCGACGAAAGCATATCAATAAAATCACCTTGGTCACTAAACTGATAGTCCTTAATCTTGTCTTCATACAACAGTTTCAGAAACCTTTTCTTGTCAAGATAGTAACCCTGCATATCCGTCACATCAAACTGCGCTAAAGCCTCATAATAGTAGTCTATATATCTGTCATCCAAATCGTCTTCGTGCTCCAACAGTCCTTTAGCCAACCACAGCACCTTCTTGGCTCCCTTCTTGTCATCTTTCAAAAAGCGGAAAAGTTGCGCCTGGTATTCCTCGTTCAATTTTCTCCATGCCCGCTTGTTGAAGAACACGTTCCAACACACGTCACAGTAGTTCTTAATCTGACTTGCCAGCGTGTAACCGGCATCATTAATATCTACGCCGTCCAGCTTAACAAAACTGGTTGCCAACACACGCAACATCATCAAGTGTTTCTTCTTGCCGTTTTCCAGGCTCAGGCTTAATTCGTAGAAGAGCGTCTTCCAGAAGAATGGCCTCAACCGCTCCGGTATCAGAGCCAACACCCTGTCCGCCTCATCTTTCTTCTCCCCACTCTCGTCGGGTATCAAGAATGCATTGTTTTTGATGTCCTCGAAGTACTCCTCAATCATACTTTTCGACCACATCAGCGTCCTGCTTAACGACATTGAGATAAGATTCTCTACCATATAGCGAAAATCACTTTCGCTCACTTCCGGCATATACGGATGCGACATAATGCAGCGCTTGCGCCACAGCATCTCCAGCACGCTGTCCTCCTCTTTTGTAATCAAATCGCACTTCAGAGCACCTTTCCATATTACCTCATCGTTAGAGTGCATGGCATCTTCTGTAGTGGTAATCGTCTTCAGTTCACTGACTGCAACCTTCACCCCTTTGTTTGCCAAGTCCACAATCTTCCTCTTTAGTGACTCTATCAGCATCAGCCATGCCAAAAGAAACCCAGCTCGTAACAAACCGTTTTGATAGCACTTGATAAGGTCATCGAAGTTCTCAGCGTCCTTTTTATCGATAATCTGGGCTTTAAGCTTGGTCATCCATTCATCCATAATTCTACATCCTTCAACTCAAACCACTACAGTTGCTCCCTCTCCGTCTTTGATACCCCAAGAACTCAAGTCCAGATATCCCGTACCGGCACCGATATACTCCTTCACTTCCATTTTTCTTTCTTTAAGCATCTCGTTTGCTTCTTTTTCCGTGGCATATTGGTAAGTCACCCTCATCTTGTCACCCACGAGCTCCAGATTCGTACCATTGCATATAAAGTCGTATTTTACAGCCACATGTTCTTTATCCGTCTTATCTATAACATTATAGAACCCTGCCTTTGGTCGCTCGAACTCTTCCAATATATCCGCCAACGATGTCAAACAAGATAGAGGGTCTTTCTTACTCTCTAACCGTAACAACTTGTTTTCAGGTTGTCCTGTATCTTTCCCTTTGCCCCAATATATCCTGGGCATATCGTGCATCATTATCCCGACAGCAGCCCAGTCTATTATCAGTCGGAAAGAGGCTTCCCTAAACAAGTCTTTTTTTGCTTCATACCTGATTTTGCTATTCAGCCACATAAAACCTATTGCACCTGGCATTCCATGCGTTTTCCTCAGGCCTTGTTCTATAAGTTTCAAAGCATAACTCTCCTGATCCGGTAACGGGTTCTGCACCGCCCCTTCTTGAAAACCAAAGAAGGGATAGATCAACAAACCATCATGCATCTTTTCTGCAGCTGCAACAGCATTCAGCAAGACTCCATTCACTTCCTCATAGTTAGAAGTCTTAATGCTTTCTGAAAGGCCATTGACATATTGCCAAGGATAACCCATATCATGAAACAGAGCCGCAATAAACGCCGCCTCATAAAAGACCTCTGCCGCCCAACTTTCTGTATATCCGCCCTTATATGGTACAAAGTTTGGGTCAGTTCTTCTTATGTAATTCCTCAGGTATTCCATTTCTGGCTCCGTCAACAGTTGTTCTGCGCATTGGGCTAAAAGCGTTTTCCCATTGGGCAACACCAAACCTTTTGTAAGGTCACCTTGACCAAGCATCTCACTAACGATATAAGCCGTCAAAGTTTGATGCAACGAGTGGTCTCTTGTCTTCCTGTCCTTATGAAAATCCACTGTCGATAACCAGTCATCAATAATGGTGTCCCGTTGTATAAATTTATAGGTCGGGAATACTTTCCTTGCGTATGTTTGGGCTGCAACCTGAACTTTTTCAACTTTGGTATGGTATTCTTTTGTCGTTCTTTGCTTCAACTCTTCGAGCGTTGCTGCTACTCGCCTGTCTTGTTCCTGAGACTCTTCACTCTGCTCGTCATACTTACCCCTGTCAAGAGTTAGGTAGCAGTCGAAACGATGGCTGTAGTTTATATCGATATCTTGAAAATTGCTATACGAAAACTGCATATTTCTATCAACTTAACACATGCTTAGTTATCAACCTTTGTATTGACTTCATTTCAAAAGGCTCTGTCGATAACTGGCGATAACGTATTTTGTCCTGCTCCTCTGACTTCCTATACACCACTCTTTTCATATAGGTCACCAAACTCTCACTCATCATCTTGGCTTTTTGTTCCATTGTATCTCTGCAAGCCCGTACAATCAGCAAGTAATCATCTTCAAAATCTATCATACGTAACAACGCATAGCAAATATTCTCGAAGAAATCCTTGAAATGCGCATTTATCAGATTTCGACTATAAGCAGTAAATTCAACATTCTGAAGACCTGGATAGCCCAAAGTAACATCATTTGCTCTAAATTTAATCTTCCTAATATTTTTCGAAATAGTTTTCAAAAAGGTGCGATAGTCACTGTTCCTATCATACGATACAACATGGATAGCATAAAAGCCTCTAAGCATCATAGCCAGATTCACAAGCTGAAAGATGTTAGCGTCCTTTCTGTCTATACCTGCTTTTTTTAGCAGTCCGGCCAAAAGTGACATAAAAAGAGAATAGTATTGTTCCAGATGGTTTCTGCTCAAAAAACTCTCCATTTCTCTCATCTCCATACCCTTAATATCGTTCTTAGAAAAATGAATCACATTGGGGTTGGGGTGTGCCATACTCCCCAATAATCCCACCTGTTCGTTCATTCTTTTTAGGAAGGTCTCCGGCAGAAATTCTTCTGACCCTAAAGTCTTACTCATTCTAGCGTAACCCGCATTATTCAGTTCTCTAAGAAATGTATGGTATGCCGTTGTAAGATAAGTAACGTCTGTATACGGTTTGCGGCTCTCTCTCAGTAATAATATTCTCTTCTCCAGTCTTTCCATGGCAGTATCAAGAATTTTACCATTCTTGCTAACTATTATTTTCGGAAGCAGACTGGCTTCTATAAACTGTCCGGAAATGGCAGTATCATATCTTACAATGTTCTTGGGGTACTTCTTCTGATCCAGAGGGAAAAGTGTCATTGCCAATTCGCGGTTTTTATCGTTACCCCCTGGAATAATATTATATCCGCCACCCTCTGTAAGTAATTCATCTGGTACCTTATTTATTACCACCCTCACGTTTTCTTCAATTTTCCTACCCTCTGGCAAACATTTTTGAATATCAATAGCAGTACTAAGTGTTGATGCTATATCTTGCTCATCCAGTGATGAAACCAAAACAAAACGTGCTTTTTCCTGCTCTACAGTCGTCAGCCATTCCCTTATGCTTTTTCCTATGCCCACATACCCAGGAGAATTATCAAGCACTATAGCCTGTTTGGGCAGTGTAGAATCTTTGCAATAGTTTTCCGTAATCTCTTTTATCATATCCAAAAACCAATAAGAATGCAAATCATCCATTAGGTCTCTGGGATCTATGATTATATTACCATCATCATCGTAAATATCAGAGCCTATCAAGTGTATTTTGCCCTTAATGGTTTCGTGCCTCAACACTGTTTTTTGTTCGCTCTCCTTCCCTTTCAAGAATACGTTCTTATAGTAACTAATAAGATTAAACGGCTTACCATCCAGATCAGGATGCCCCTTAAAGGCAGCCATGACATGCCTTTTCCAGAAAGGCGAGTGCCATGCCGCCTTTGTTATAGGTGTTCCTGTAATGTCGCAATCTATTAACAACACATCGTATTTCTTCTTTGCCAGAGCCTTGGCAAGATTCAATGCAATTGTTGTCTTTCCGACTCCACCTTTTCTCGATTCTACACTATATATTTCCACCATAACTATGTTAACATTAAAAAATCTTTAACCACGAACCCTGAATCGTGGACACCTCGACATCATGCATCAAATCATACATCACGTCATATCATCCAAATTCATGGCAGTTTTTATTTCACCTCTTTTTCATCCTTTTTTCCTGAAATGGACACTGGCATTGGATTAATCAGCGGTTGTGGGTTGCAAATTATCTGCCCCATCTGGACTTGCGCTTTGACGCTTTGATAATTCTCATAGTTCCACATCAGATAAGAATCCCACAACCCTAAATCTATATCTTTCAACAACGTGTCAATTTTATCTTTAACAGGTTCACCATTCTTGTCAAAATACATCTGATCCCTTACTTGTTCTCTCAGAACTTGAATTGCTTTAAACTCGCCAAGCGTAAAAATCGACCCAAGTTCAATCGGTTCAGTCATTATCTTTGTGTCTGGATTTACCTTACTCTTCGCCAAGATCTCTGTCACATACTTCTTTCCAGCATTTCTCATGGCAAACAATGTGAAATTTGAAGAGAAATAAGAATCCGGATCAAGATAGAACAAATTATCACAATAACCCTTAGTAATTTGAATCACAATACCATCAATATCATCCTCATTGACTATCGTGTCAACAAAATGAATCTTTCTTATATTGAATGATTCATTTGATGGAACGCCAAACGGAATGCCCAATTTGTGCAAAGCAACTATAACTGTCCTTTTCTCCGCAATCGACATCGCTTTATTAAATTCTCCTTCAGCCTCTCTATACGACTTCTTGGCATAAGATTTCAATATATTCAGCGCTTTGACAGCGATATCACGTACAATTTCTTTCTCCTTAGACTCTTTGTCCTTTCGATATTTATCTCCAAAAAACGCTCCAACCCATCCACCTATTCCTGCCGTTAAGATGGGTATTAAAATATAAGCTACAAGATTTAACCAAGTCAATTCCATCTCATTTTTCTCTTTTCATCTCGGCCAACGTGATATTCACCCATCATACCTCGCAGCGATCACCTTCCAGTCCACAATCTGCCAAAGTGCAGCAAGATGAGCAGCCCGCCGGTTCTGATAATCCAGGTAGTACGCATGCTCCCAGACATCAAAGGTCAGTAACGGCTTCAGTCCCTTCACCACAGGATTGGATGCCCCTTGCTCCTGCGTGATAACCAAGTTGCCATCAGCATCTGCCGATAGCCATACCCAGCCAGAGCCAAACAGACCTACGCCTTTTGCTTCAAACTCAGCCTTGAAAGCCTCCACACTACCCCACTGTTTCTCAATCTGTGCTGCAAGCGCACCCTCAGGGCCTTGAACAGCCTCACCTGCAGGTTTAAACTGCATGAAATACAACTCGTGGTTCAATGTCTGTCCTGCATTGTTAAATACCGCCCCAGCCGGAGCCTTTCGCACAATTTCCTCCAGAGCCATATTCTCATACTCACTGTCTAGAAGCAGTTTGTTGAGATTATCCACATACGCCTGAAGATGTTTCCCATGATGGAAACCAATTGTCTCTTTACTAATCACCGGTTCCAATGCCTCCGGTGCATACGGCAATGCAATTAATGTAAACATAATATCTCGATTTATTATTTCCTTCTTCCACCATTCACCCTGAACCATGAATCATATTTGCCCCGAACCGCTATTTTTGCCTTCCAAGAGTAAGTGTCCGAATCTTGGTCCCAAAATCTCAACATCCTCAGTATATGGATCATCTCAAAGAGATTACATATTCTTACTTTCCCCCACTCCTCGGGGTCACCCCATCACCAAACAGGGAGGAAACTGGTCGCGATATGATTGCCACACACCTCATGGATGATTGACGTCCAAATGCACCGATGATTAGTAGTAACAGATTACAAAGATAAGGATTTCTTATGAATATTCCAAACTTTTCTCCAAAAAAACTCATACAAAGCCGAAATCGCCCCGAACTGTGACACTCTATTCAGATATACCGGGCTGAAGCTCATGATACAATAACAGTTGTAGTTGTGTGCACTATTGCGACTGCAAAGGTACCGGCTCGGCTTTGCCGCTTCGCTAGTCGAAGAACGAAACTACAACTGTTACAACGTGTATTTCAACGAATGCTTACCTTCTAAACAAACTACATATATAAAATGCCCGCCTCCGGTCATGGAGGCGGGCATTTTTGCAAAAAACGGTCGACATCCACCCACCCAAAACGGGGATATCCGTTCACTTTTCTGGCGTGTTCATCCTAATGGCGCCGCGAAATTAGTTTAGCAGACTCGTGAGTGACTGATTTTGTCCGATGCTACTGACTGAATTTCGCCCGACGGAGGCACCCGAAGCTTGTCATAATAAGGTTGTTTCCTGTCAACAGTGCGGAACCGGTATTTACATACCTCTATCGTCTTCTCCCTGTTGCCAATCATTTCCAACACCTCGAAGGTCTTTTCGCTATAATCACCCAGGAACACCTCATCCACGTCCGAAATATCCATCAACTCTAAGGCTTCGTCATACATCTTCCACTCTATCAGCATATCGATATAGAGTGTACGCAGATCCTCAGTATCCTTGCATGCCTCCATCATATCGATGGCCTCATGCGGTGCCCTGTTAAAATGATGGCTTACGATACATCTTACCAGTTCAAGAGAATGGTGCTTATTATTATCTTCTTTGATGGAAGTTCTGACAACAAAACTCTTTCCCGAACCGTATGGTCCGGTTAATCCTATGTTAAACACGCCATCGGTATTAAGTTTCCCTTAAGACTCTTCACCGTCTTATAAACGGCATCTGTCTCTTTCAAGATTACTGGTGTAAAGACCGGTTACCTATGTATGTATATTAAGCTTTTAGTAGTTCTTTGAGTTTTGCCTGATAGGCCTTCAATTCCTCATTATTTGGCGTAAAGCTAAGAGCGTATGTCACTTCACCAAGAAGGTGCCTTACATAATTTCTGCGTTCACATCCTATTTTTTTTAAATGATTCTCTAGACCAAATGTGTTAATATAGTGCATCTGGCATCTAATTTGACGACGTTTATCTTTTGGCAACTGGATTTTTTCATTTACGACTATCCCAGTCACTATTTGACGCTGATTCCGTCTCATCAATTTTGTTTTTGCATCATTTAGGGTTAATCCTTTAGGACTGATAAGATTCTTTACCAAACCTACAACCTCTCCAACATTAAAGTCGCCAGAGAATGCCATGTCATCGGCATAGCGTGTGTAAAAAATCTGGTGTTCCTTACAATACCTGCTTATTTTATCATCAACATCCCTCATAAAGATATTGGAAATATATGGGCTTGTTGGAGCGCCCTGAGGAAGCTTTCCCTCCAGACAACATAATAACGACATTAAATCAGATAATGGTTTAGTATAACCCATCTCCTGAAATAATACAGAGACTGCTTCTTTCTTTATCGAGCCAAAGAAATCTGTCAGATCCAAAGTCAATACCATCGGACGATTCTTATGAAATCTCACATTTTCTTTCAGTCTTTTTCCAGGAACATATGCCTTAGCATAACCACTTACTTTAATCTTATATAAGATATGTTCCAAAATCCAAATCTGTATATCCTTCAAATTCGGAAGCGGTTCTCTAATCGGCCTAAAAGCCCCATTAGGTTTCTTGATTTTATACTCCCAATAGTATGCTTTATCAAATTGTGCCACAGAGCGAAGATATTCCGCCTTATATCCTACAAGTTTAGACAAGTGACTCGTATTATAGATAATAGGTAAGCCCTTCTCAGCCAATGGCCTGGCATAATCAAGGCATCGTTTAATATAGGCTTCATCATGCCCATTGTAAATAGCGGCAAGTGCAAACTTACCTGCATACTCTTCAAAATTCATCATCTGATCATTGAGGAGGGGAATAGCACACTATTCCCCGATTTGTTTGATATTTGAGGATATTTGTTTGTAAGACGGTTATGACCGGCTTATGAACAAATATCCTCAATTGCTTGAAAGAATATACACATACAGATAGCGCGACATCGTACCTCCGTCAGTCTTACGACTGAAATGTATCTCTTTTATTTGTTCTTTATTCAAAATGGTTTGGCAAATATACATCATTTTCGTCAATTCTAGGAATTTGATACTCAATTTTTGGCATAATCCATAAGAATTTAACGTTTTTTTTGTAAATATCCTCCTGTAGTCTGTTCATGGTAGCTGTTCCACGATCAGTAAGTATCATTTTGCCTTGTACCGTCTCTACGAGTCCATTGCGAATCAGTTGGGAATAACGTAGTCCTATTTCTGAATAATTGACACCCATCTCTACGAGAGGAGTCACATCTGAGTTATAGTACACAGTACTAAGCAACAGGTATAATATTTCATTTTCTTTGTTCTTCATCTAGGGAATGTTGCGTTAGGGGTTTTCCAATATACTGGGAAAGTGTTGTTCGCACATCGTCCTGCAATAGAAACCAATGCCTCACAATGTCCGAATCCGAATCGATACTTTCCTGTAATCTTATCACATACTATCTTTTCCATATTATACATTCTCAACAAATGAGCCATATTCTGCGGTCGGGGGTAGAAATCTGAAATTTCGGCCCAAGGGGGATTGTCCGTGGCGGGCAGATGCCGCTGCCTAACCAAAGACAGTAACACATCTATAGAAAAAGAAGGGTATATCCCTTATTCCCTTCAGGCATGACCTGAAGGCTTTCAT
>Ga0256404_1001211_pt1 | contig 64258 bp, 55 predicted proteins | sample RumenRJG_01DNA_FD_185990 | JGI IMG/M metagenome (GOLD analysis project Ga0256404, IMG submission 185990) | Bovine rumen microbial communities from Lethbridge, Alberta, Canada - RJG_01 | ecosystem: Host-associated > Mammals > Digestive system > Stomach > Rumen | place: Canada: Alberta | collected...
TCGTGGTTGCGTGCAATGACGTTGAACACCATGCGGCGATACAACTGCTCGAAGTCTTTGTAGTTCAGTCCCAGTCGTCGTAATACGCCAAATAGTTCCTCGTATGAATGGCGCACGTCTCTGTCCAAATGGGCGATGCCGGCTGCTGTTTGCATGTGAATTTTCTCTCCTGACGGTGTTCTGTCAAAACGACGGGTCATGAAGTGGTTGCAGTCACCTTCCGGCAACAGTCGGCACTCAGACATGGTGATGCCGCAGGCAGTAGCCATCCTGTAGTAGGCATACTCTATGTTTCCGATGCCTTGCGGATTATCGGTTATCTCATTATGCTCGCTATAAGTGCCTCCGTCGAATTTCAACAGCCAATATGAAAATCCTTCTGGCGCAGGAACCTGGCCAGAACGTACTTCTCCTGTTTCTTCTTTGTAGGCAATTATCGCCTTTGGCTTCGCACCACCTGCAGACGTTCCCACTTTAAGGATGTCGAGAATCGACTTGTCGTTCTGCCGAATCAGTTCCTGAAATCTGCTCCGTTCCTTGAAGATGGACTCAGACAAAGCCATCAGTTCCCGAATGTAGAGTTCAGTCGATTCGTTTACACCCTCCACATTGGCAGCGGGCACAAACTCCAAAGCTCCCATTGCCCGTTTGCCGACGTAGCACAGACGGTCGAGCGGAGTAATCATACTCTCTGTCTTGCCTTGCTGGGCGAACCATTCCGTAATGAGTTGGCTACCAAACTTATCGGGAAGGGCATCGGCAATCAAACCAGGCAGACCGCTGAAACACTTCGTTCTAGCATTGGTGGGAAACGAGACGACGCCTCTAGTTCTTGCCAATGGCATCATTAGTGGGGCGATATCTAAGCCAGACCTGCGGAAGCGGTCGTCAAACTGGAAATCCGCATAGCCTCTTTCATCATCCCACGACATGGCTCCCACAAGGTTGCCCCACAAGTATATTTGTATTACTGGTATCTCTTCCATTGTTTAATCTTTCTTTGTTCTTACGCGTTTTACCTGCTTGCCCTGCATCTTCAGCAGTTCCATTGGCGATGGCTTCTGTTCGGGTACAAGCAAGTCTAAGTTTTCAAGTAATCCAAGCGTTCTCATGACACTGATTAATAATGAGAACGAAACGGACTGCCCGCTTTCTATCTTGGCTATGGTGCTAATACCAACGCCAGACTCCATGGCCAGCTCCTGCTGTTTTAGACCACTTGATATACGATAATCTTTTAGCCTCGTTCCAAGCTTGTTCAGTATGGCTGTATCACTAAGTTCTGTCCACATGGTTATCAATGTTTTATGTATTTCGGTTGCAAAGATATAAATAAAAATTGTAAATGCAAAGATAAAAGCTAAAAATATTGCTAAACCATTGCAAATACAACGATTAAACTTTGTTCTTGGTTACAATTCCATCCAATTAAACCGAGCTTTCTATCTCTTTCTTTTGGACGGTAAAAACTTATCTCAGAAACGTCAGCGAAGGCTCAGGCTGGGACATAAACTGGTTCTTGGAGGTCAAGGGTGGAACATCTGCTTTCCTTGGTTCCCCTGTAGGTGGCGGTGACTTGTTCGACCGTCTCATTCCAGCTTTGCAGGTTGGTATCGGGAAATGTTACCACCGAATTGTGTTTTAAGGGACATGTTACATCTCCCCTCTAAAACAACGTTCAAACGCACCTCAAACGTAAAGCCAATATTACATTTCGTTTCTGCGTTTTGTCCCACTCACATCAAGCCTCAACACCTCTCAACTCCTTTGTTTACAAGGCTTTTGGCTCTCTCTAACCTCATCCAACCTTTTTCACATTTCGTTTTGCCCCCCTTAAACGGCTTTGACTTTCACTAGAATGGTTATTTCTGGGAGTTGATGATGTGAAATCACAATTTAAAGAAGGGGAACTAAGCATAAGCAGTTCTCCTTCTATTTTGTTGCTTCAGGATATGGGATTGTAACAGATTGTTTGTATTCCCAACGAACAGCTATTTGATTAACAACTATTTCTCACACCTAAACTGCTTTTAATCCATTATTCCCCCATTGCTTTGGTTCATCATCAAATGCATCTCTAAGAGAATCTTCTATGAGTATCCATCATCATGATATCCATCATAGCCATAAAAAACATTTTCTGCTTGGAATGGAAAAAACTTCAGGCTATTTATTTCATCCTTTCCAATCAAACGTTTTGCCTGATTGCTAATAACGTCATCATTAATGGATAGTCCTGGATACAATTCTTCCATGCAGACCAAACGGTTTGTGACTCCCCAATTTTTGCCTGTCTCAATAGAACTGAATTTCCTACAGCCATCTTCCAAGTCAAACAAATCCAGTCTAACAGATTTGCCATCCCAATAAACAGCGTATAATACACCATTTGCCGGCAGTGACATGAAATCATAATCACAAGGAATAACCCATTGCAATTTGTCTATCGCATCACTGCAAATTTTAATTACGCCAACTCTTCCATTGTCATAAACCATATAGTGGAACTCGTCAATGAAAATAGCCTGATTGTAATGAGGTGTAAAGTCGTTTATGCTTTTCAAGAAGTATCTTAAATACCTATAGAATGAGACGTTGTTTTCATCATGTTTCTTTTCACCATACATTACCACCGCATCAAATTGTTTGAGATACTGTAAACCAACATAAGGCAATATATCACAACTGAATTGCAAATCGCCATCGGCGAGATAAATATCACATTTAGCTGTTTTTATCTCATCATCCTGTCCTATGAGGTTGATTCCTATAAGCAATAATGAATCTGTTCCGATATCTTCATTGGAAGAATTAAACTCTATACTATCATCACAAAAATCCCATTCATCGCATTCGCCTGTTGTTTCGTTATATTCACTTCCTTGTTTCCATACCGAGATTTCGTCAGAGCCAACCTGAATGTATTCGTATTTGCACGGAATAAGCTCTTTCCCGTCAGCTCCAATCAAACCCTTATTGCCATCTTTCGCAACAATCATGTATGGTTCATATCGTTCTACGGGGTTATCGTATATTGCTTGAACAAGCACTTTCTGCTTATCATCAGCAAGACCACATCCATCTGCTGTATAAATGTTGAACATACCATCTTTTCGGCAATCAATCTCTTTATAATCTGTGAAAGAAGCATGTAGCTTTCCTGAAAAAAGAGTAGTCTTTAATTCTAGCCAAGCAATTATACTCTTTGTTTTCTTATATTTGTTAAAGAGTTCATTGCAATCTTGTTTTGATTTTATGTTCTCAGTAGATATACCTGTATTATCAATGTACTCTACGAAGAACTTTTTCCCTTCCATTGCGCATATGAAAAGAAATGGATTAGTTGTTTGCTGCAAAGAGACAGCAAGAGCAAAGGGAGTTAGGAAATAGAAATCAGAATGTCGAAAGGATGAGTGGTCCTCACCCTCTTTTGATACAAATTTGCATAATGCCCATTTATTGCTAGTCGGAAGTTCGCAACTGTTCCAAGAAGCGTATTCGTGGTGCTCTGTAAGCTTGGGAAGACGAAACTCTACAAAGTTTTCTTTATGGAAGACTATCTCTGGAACGAACTTTATATGGACATATTCGTTTCGACCGACTTGTTCAATTGTTATGGTACTCAGTTTAATACGCCCATTTTCAAATGTACCATATCCATAATAACCATTTATGTCAATACAGAAAAAGACATCATCTTGATAATGGAATATTTGATAAATACTTTTTGAGAACTCTCTAAACTCAGAGTATGAGTTATCATCTATCTTAAGAAAATAGTATTTGTTATTGACAACGGCTATATATTGTGCTGTAGGCTCAAATTCTGGTTTCTCACAAACCTGATAAATTGTATCTTTAGGGATGTTTTCTTCGTCCTCAAAAACGACACGACTAATAATCTCTTCCATTTCTCCGATATGCTCTTGAACAAGAAAATGGGTTGGACAATCCTTACCGTTCAAGGAATCGGGAGGTGTATTAGTGGCGAGGGATGAAGATACATAAGATTCTCTATCTATTTGTTTGACAGGATACAATTTATCAAAAATGGGAGTTAATATCTCATGAAGATTCTTATCTAGGATACCCCAGTGCTCGTTTGCCTCTACAAGTATATAGTCACCAACGGTAATGATATGGTCAAAAAAGGGCAGGACAGAAAAACCTGTCTCTGTGTTTTTAATCCCTATTTTACTTGTTTCAACAGAATGAAAGAACTTTAAGCATCCCTCTGTTTTCTCTGTATGATAATATGAACTCCAAATTTCCATAACAGTTATATATGTTGTTCCATTATAAATGAACTAACTTGTTGCAAAAGTACACAAAAAATCGCTATATTTACTTTCAATACTGCTAAAAACGTATAAATTGACGACGATTTGTTTACTTTTTCTGTATAGACCGCTCAAGATGAGAGATTTTGCTACTTTTTCATTTCGGATTCACCCGTTTGGATTGAGAGCCACATTTTTTGTTTCATCAGCAAAAATTGGGTCTATATAGGAATAGCCGATTTGAGAGTCTTAATGCTTCTTCCATATTTCTAAGTCTTAATCCTTGAACATAAAATGAGGTTTTAGTTCTTGCCCTTTCTTTTTGAATAATTCTTTGGCTTTCTGAACTCTTAATTCTTGAGGAATGTCCTCATTTGGAGGAAGTATTTTATCTACAACGCTCTTGAAGAATACGGGGTCTCTATCAGGATTGAATATTTCATCAAAAGATTGTTCTGCAGACATAATAAAAAATTCAACTTTCTTTTTGCCTGGTTCAATCTCTTCAGAAAAATCCATTGCATTATTAAGGGCTTTTAAACCTTCAGCGAAATCCAAGATATTATAATATTTTGAGTAATATGCATGAAATCCATTGATAGCATCTTTCATAAAAACTTCCCTTGTGTTGGCAATAATCGCTCTATATGGAGCATGTTGTTCTGGCTGCAAACATGATAGTATTCCTCCTCCAACACACGAAGAAAGAACAAGCAATAAATTGTTGGCCATTATTTCATTTAGTTGTCTTGTATAAGTAAACAACTCTGCCCATTTTATTTCATTTGTTTGTATTTCAAGTCCAAGACCATCTTCATAGCCATGCGCTACAATATGCAAGGTGAAAAGTGTTCCTTGTTGCGTTGTGTCAATTAGTTCCTGCAAAACAGTCTTGAATTCATCGACAGTTCTTGCCTTGTAATAATTCACAAAATAATTATCCCTCTCACTTTCTTTTACTTTGAGAGTGATGTACAAATCTTCACCTAATTGAGGATCTGTATCTCTGAGCCACTGAATAATGACAATGCCTTCTTTCGTAATTTTGAAGTTTTCCATTTTGTTTATACTATATTTTGTTTTATACCTATTTCTCCACACAAAATCTACTTTCCCACGCAGAATGTGAATAAAACTTTTGAAACCACCATAAATAAAGGAGTTTTTTGTGTTTGATTATTGTGTGAGTAACAAACTGGTAACATAATTCAAAAAATAAAGAGTAAATAGGGCGTTCTTTTGATGGCCTGAGTAACAAAGAAAAGTGGGGGCTTATCCTATGGGAATTACCCCCACCTCTGGTTGAATTGCTATAGACCGCACTCGAAATAACGCAGTGCAAAGGTACAACTATTATTTGAAATACCAAAAAAAGATGTGGGAAACTTCACAGCCTCCCACATCTGGCAAAGAATTTAATAAAATCGATGCCAATCGAAATCGGTGTTGCATTGAAATCGGTGTTGCATTTGCCTTATGTTTCTATTACGTTCTGAATCACATCGTCAGATAGCAGGAAACCGTGTACCTCTCCCAGGAATCTAACCACTCCATTAAGATCTGACATGATACCATCAGGATCATCACCATATTGTTCTGCCAGGATGTCATTGCTCAGAATCTGTGCAGCCTCTTTCTTACACTCATTGACCTTTATCATTAGAGTTTGGATCTGCCCTCTGAGTTCGCTATAGTTCTTAGGTTCATTCTCATAAGGAATGGGGGTAATATTGTTCTTATCCATAATCAGATTACTTTGAAATTCTCCATACTTATATAATTTCGGAGATTATCTTCAATCTCTCCAATCACAAATTCTTTTGCATTGTCAAAATGACCATCGAAATTCACAACATAATCACGGATTTCATCATAATTATCTTTCTTACGTTTAATCATAATGCTTTCCATAACCAACTCCCATGCCAGATCCATCTTTTTTATTGCATCAAGCAACAATGCTGTTTCTTTACTCACTGAGTAATTGTTTACTTTTTCTTGTGCCATAACTATACTGTTTTAAAATCATGGCGCAAAGGTAAGTATTTACTTCGAGAAAAACAAGAAAAATTTGATTTAATTTGCTGAAAATCAACAAAATGTGTTTGACAAACACACCTCCATGCGTTCACCAAACACACCTATTGTTTTTACTTGGTAAATTTGCCTATTCTAAGGGTACTAATATGTCATCATCCCAAAGATCATTAACAGTAATCGTGAATCCTTGGCCTGTTAAAGCCGAAAACAAATTACCACTGATAACAGTACGTTTATTCTTCTGGATCGTTATTTCAACAGTTCTCTCGCTTATCAAATTATCATCCTCATCATAGATCAGAAATGAAAGGTTCCTATTCTCGCTTTCAACAGTTGTCGGCAGAGCCATTAGGTAGTAGTCGAATTGCTCCAATTTGTTATTCTTGATACTTGCCTCCTTTGTGATATTTTGATATGATGGAATGTTGTATGATGTTCTACTAAATCTCCATTCCTCATAATCTTTGAACTTGTATTCAACCTTGGCAACATTCTCAGGAATCTCATCTGTAATGTTAATCCTGATCGCTCCACATACACGATTAACTGTTACGTCAAACTCTTTGGCTTTGTTCTCTACAATGAAATCGCCTGTATAATAGAATAGTTCTTTGTTTTGATAGATCAAGTTCATAGCCTGAGAATTTTGCTCCATGCTTTGCAAAAGGAATGTGCCATCACCCATACCGCCAGCAAAGAAATATGCGGTGTTGGTTCCTGGCTTTAGATTGACTTTGAATGTGCCAAAATCCTCTGGGGCATTTTCATTCTCTGGATCAAACTCTATCACTCCTGACTTACTAAGATTATACCCATTGTAGATGTAATAATGAATGGTGTTGACAACTTCGCCTATCGGCTTTTCGCTGGTAGTTGATGCAGCCCTGGTCATTGTACCGTTATCCATTGGCTGATTTTCAACTGAAAGTGTAGATACCATGAATGTAACAGGCACTTCGTCGGCCTGGGGTTCAGAACTGGATTCATCATTGGAGCAACCTCCAAACATAAAACAAGCCAGGATCATCACTGGCAGAGATTTGAATTTGAACATAAATAAAAGTGTTTAGTTGTTGATGCAATATTACATCTATATATAATAACGCTAAACCGCCCTTATATTATTGTGCATATAACAAAGTTGTAGGGTGCCACTGGATAACACCCTACAACATTCACCAGGTTAATCAATCGTTAGTTTCCTTTTTCAACAATACGGATTCCTTGGCCAATACACTCTATTTCAGCATTGCCATGCTTGAAAATGAGTGCTTGGGCTTTGTTGCCAAACGTGGCTACTGTCAGTTTGGTATCTCCGTAAGCATCAATAGTAACAATTGCCATTTCGTCCACGTTAATTGAGGCTTTGGTGGTATGCTTTGCTACTACCCTTGCAACCGTATAGCCGTCATATTCAAGAAAAGCCCTACAATGGCCATTAAGCACCACGTCTGGCATATTCCTCAACTGTTGAATGTCAGCATCTACAAACACGCCTTTGGCCACATTGTGACGCTTGTTTTTGGGGCTTATATTGCCAACTCTCAGCAAAAAAAGCCGTACTATTTCTTTGATCTTTTCCATAATTACGATATTCCTTGTGCTAATAATGGGTTCCCACTGTTGCTTATCTTTTTCACATCGGATGCAATCTCATCCAGCCGCTTGCAATACCTTGTGTTGTCGGCAATCTCGGCTTGATAGAGCAATGATTGCCTCATCAACTCGTTCAGTTCAGGTGTGCTAATGGTAAGGCGGTTTCCATTCAGCCTACCAGCCACCACACCGCCTGTTTCCTCGCTACCTGGATTGCCCACGGATGGCTCACCGTTCATCTGCCTAATGGCGGCAATGACCTCATCCTGGCTCAAATTCAAATGGTTCTCACGCACCCACCTAAAGAACTCACTGAGCAAGGTTATTTGCTGCCCCTGGTTGATAACAACGGCATTCAGCCTACCAGCCACCACACCGCCTGTTTCCTCGCTCATGCCCTGTATGGCACCTGTGAGGGCATCAACATCTGTTTCATCTGTTTCGTCTAAAAATCCTTTGATGGCATCAAGTTGGGCATAGAAACGATCACCGCCTTGCTTCACCATAGCCTCAAAGGTGGCTACCTCATTATCATCAATCATGTTGTCAGCCCATACGCTTTCACTTCCCAGGTACTTAACAGCCTGATCGATATACTGAGCCAAAAAGTTTCTCTTTAATGCCTCCACAACGGCATTTTTCAGCACCTCTTTGGTTTTCTTTCCCAAAGCCTCCGCAGAATCCTCACCTTTGGAATAGGCATCAACCATTGCCGTTGCAAACTCGTCAATGGCATTTTTCACAGTAGTACCAGCCAGCGTTTCCATCATTTGCTTTTCCAGATCCTCGATCTGCATAGTGATATTATCGATTTGTTCCTCCCACTGCTTGATGCGGTCATTGTCGGTATCTTTCTTTTCCTTTTCGTTCTCGATCTGCTGCCTAAGATCCTCTTGCTGCTGTCTGAGGTTGGCTTTCTGAGCCTCATAGATGGTGTTCATATCGCCACTTTCCTCAGCACTCCGCAAAGCCTGTTGCAATTCCTTGATTTCCTTGGTGATCTTGGAATATTCACCGAAACGCCACGATCTCCTTGCGGCCTCGGCCTCTTGCTCCAAAGCGGCTATCTGCTGCTTGATCAAGTTGATATTGTTCTCATACTGTTGCTTCTGGTTCTCATCAAACACCCAATAGGTGTTGTTAAAGGCACGTTCCAGGCGTGTGTATGAGGTTTCAAGTTTATCAATTTCATCTTGGAGGTTCTGGATCCGCTTCTCATACTTCTCATCGTGCAACTTAGAGAATATGCCCACAACGGATGAAATGCTCTGCACCATGCCAGTGACACCACCCAGGATGTCACCGCTCATAATCTTACCGTATGATTCAGCGGCACCGCCCAAAGCACCCATCATTTCAACGGCTGTACCCAGCCCCTCGGCCAGATCCTTGTTACCCAGGCTGTCAAAGATGGATGCAACGGCATTGCCACACTCCATAGCCGTGTCAGTGAGTTTCTTCACTGTGTCAGTCATGCCCTTGGCGGCTTTGTTCACCTCTCCCTGGGCATCCTTAACATCCTTATCTGATCCTGTGCCATCTGCCACCGCTTTCCTGGCTTTAGCAAGCCTCTCCTTAGCCTTGATGTAATCATCGTAGAATTGATCCAGAGCCTTGAATGGGTTTTTGTTGATCAACTCCTGCTTTGCCCTATCCAGGCTATCAACCAGAGCCTTGTAGTCCACAGGGCTTAGTTTGAGGTCGGCATTGTTAAGCTGTGACTGCATTCCTGAAAGCAACTCGGCCAACTCAGTAGCGGTAAGGCTTTCCAGGTTGGTAAAGAGGCGTTTCCATGCGTCACTTTGTTTCAGCATATTGGCATTGAGGTTTGATATTTCCTCTTGCTCTGCCTCATTGATCATGCGGATGCGGTTCTCATCATGCAAGTTTTGAGCCTCAGCACGAAGTAAAGCGTATTCCTCTTGAATTGCCCTTTTCTTTTCCTCATAGGTTCTGTACTCAGACAAAACCCTCTCATGCACTTCTCTTTGTGTGTTGCTATCTTCTGTTTCCAACTGTAGGGAGGCTGCGGCTGTCTCATCCTGGTTAAGATGGAACTCACCATTTGCCAGACGTTCTTTCAGGTCGGCAATGGCCTGTAGTTTCTCAGCAAGGGTCTGAGCCTGATTGACGGCTCTTGAAACGCTTTCCTTGAAAAGATCCATTGCACTCTTGGCTCCTGTGATCTCGTTCTGTTGCATTCTGAGGGCATTCAGGGCGTTTGCATCCCCCTGGGTGAACGATCCTGGGTTTGCACTCCGTTTGGCCTCCAAATCGGCTATCTGCTTGTTTATCCAGGCCGTGAAACTACTGCCCTCGGCAATGAGCGTTCTGAAATGAGTGTCGGCTACATCCTGTCCTACATTCCTCACCCACTGGAAATATGCCTCATATTGCTTTCTCTTATATTCGATCTCGCCGTCAAAGAGTTTGGTGCTTTCGGTGGTGTATTCCTGGTTAGCCAGCTTGCGCCTCTCTTGGAACAATGCCCTTTCTGCCTCAGTAAGCCCATAGGTCTGATAGGTGGCCGTGCTTGCAGCCCTGGCCAGCCTGTCAAGGTAAACGGCCTGATCCTCCATAGCGTTGCCCATTTCCCCAGCCTCGGCACTTGCATCCCTGGCGGCTCTCACATAGGCATCAAGGTACTCTTTCAACTTTGGCTTGAAAGCGTCTATCTCGGCACCACTGGCATTAGTGGCGTTCCTTATTGCGCCTACCATGCTTTCCATCACCTGATTGTAGGTTTCGGTGTAAGCCTGTCCTGTGAGGCCAGAGAGACGTTGCAATCCATCCTTTGCCTTGGCCTCCACATCCATCCACAGATCGGCACCAGCACCACGGATGTTAGTGGATTCATGGGTCTGCATACCCTTGGATCCCTTACCAGCCTTTTGCCTGGCTTTCTCCAACTCCCTTTCCTCTTTGTCGATCTGCTCCAATGCCAGTTGGTGCTGTAGGTCAAGAGTGGCCTTTCTCTTGGCATAACCCTCTTCCATCACCTCAATTCGTGCCTCATCCAACTTGCGCTGTGCCTCCAACTGCTTCTGGGCATAAGCCTCAGCGTCTCTTAGCTGTTGCTCCTTAGTGTTGCCACGGCCTCCACCCTTACCCTTGGTGCCATTGTTGGCATCCATCTTTGACTGTAAGGCCAAAAGTTCCTGGGTGTGCTTTCTCCTTTGCTCCGATCCGTATTCCTCAGTGGCTATCAGTTCTCGCAGTTCCTTGATCCTGGCAGAAATTCCAGCATCGGTATTGAGATTGGCCGTCTTGGTCTCAATGGCATTGTTCAACTCGTTTTTCAGATTTATCAATTCCATCAACCTTGTTTTCAAACCATCAAGTTGTGTCGGGTCGGTCTGAGGATTGATGATTTGGACATTTAGATTGTCGATCTCTGCCTGGACTTCATTGATCTTTGCCTCCAGATCTTCAAAACTCATTTCCACATAGTTGGTACTTTCTACAATAGGGGTAGGATCAGGCTTTTTGTTATACATCCTTTCTACCTGTTTGTTGAGTGTCTCTATCCCACTTTGGGCTTTTTGTGTCTCAGAAACAATAATATCGAAATAGTTCTCAATATGTGAACTGAAATTACTGATCTCGGTATCATTTGCTTTCGTGGATTCTCTTACCCAGTTGATGATCCTACCCAGGCTCTCCTTAAATGCCTGATCATAGGCATCACCAGTGAGCGTTTTAAGCTCATCTGCTTCATTCAAAGCCATTTCGTGAACTGCTGCCCACATAGCTTTGGTTCCGCTCTGTATGGCCTCATTTTCCTTGTAAACAAGATCACCCCTGGCTGTGGTAGAAGCCACCTTTGCCCTGCCAGCGGCCTCCACCAGGTCATTGTAGGCTTTCGTCTGGGCATCGGTCATATCTTTCAGGGCTTGCTCAGTGTATTTGGCCTTGATCTTCTCAGCCGTTGTTGCCTGGATTGCGGTTTTTAATTCCTCATACTTGGCTTTTTGCTCATCAAGAGTGGCATTCTCATCAAGCAGTGTCTTGTTATATTCCTTGCAAATGGCATTGATTTTGTCAACGGCATCTTTATGTGTTTTCGTTCCATTTGTTGCACCATGTAACACACTCATGTATAGATTGAGTTTGTTGATTTCATCAGAAGTGCTTTTTTGGAACTCTCCCATTGCATCAGTGGCATCATCCTCTTTCTTGGAAAATAGGGTAAAGGCAGAGGCGGCTATTCCAATTATTGAGATTAGCCATCCCCAGGGATTAGACATTATTGCAGCTTTGAGTGCATGGAATGCTGCTGATAGTTTTGTTGTTGCGGCTGACAAAATACCAGTGGCAACCGTTTGGGCACTCTTAGCGGCTGTATCCTGAGCGGATGCAACGATAGACTGTCTTGTTGCGGCAACCTCCAACGTCTTTTTCTTGCTGTAGAACTCAGTAGAGGCAGCGAGAGCGGCCTTTCGTGCAATGGCCTGGTTCTCCTGAGCACCCTCCAATTTCTTCTGAGCGGTGGCAATGGCTGTGGCATCACCATTTTGGCGTGTCCAATACAATTCATACCTTGCGGCCTCCACCTTTTGCATGGCTACAACGGCTGCTTGCTTGGCACTCTCCATCCTCTTAGCGGATGCACTCACCTCTACCCTCATGGCCTCCAATTCGGCCTGGGCTTGCTCCCTTGCGGCCTGGGCGTTACCACGCTTTGCGGCCACCTCTTGCTCCAATGCGGCACGATAGACGGCACTCTTAGAGGTTAGATCCAGCTTTTGAACGGCTTGCCGTTGCTCCACGTTCATCACTTGCAAGGCAGCGGCCTCATAGCCCTCAGAACTTGTAGTAAGCCCCAGGTTGGAAAGGTACTCGGCCTGTTGTGCTGTAAGGAGGCTCTGAATGGTGGCAATCCTGAGTTGCTTTTTCATGTTGGCCAATTCCTCAGTAGTCAGTTCTTTTTCCAGAGCGGCCACATGAGCCTCCTGTGCTGCTGTCATGGCCTTTGTCTGGGCTGCAACCTGGCCAGTGGCAACGGCCTCGGCTTTCATCAATGCCAACTTAGCCTGTCTGTAAGTGTTGTCAATGAGTGCCACGCCTGTATATCCCTTGGTAGCAATGGTATTCAGTACGATTGCGGCCTTGTAGGATCCGTAAGCAAGGGTAACGGCTTTCAGGATGTCGAGAATATCCTGGTAATGCTCCACCAGGTAGGTTGCACTGCTTATGGCATCGGCAAACACGCCCTGATTTGCGGTGCCAATGTCATTTAGCATACTATCCCAGGCATCTTCAAGGTTGGAGATCATGCCAGTAAGAGAGGCAGATTGTTTCTCCATGAGGTTAAAGAACTGCCCACCCTCATCTGTCATGCCGTTAAGCACCTTTTCAACGTCTGCGAAACCGATCTTACCAGCCGAAACCATGTTATTGATTTCCTCAGCCGTCACACCGTACATCTTGGCCAACTCCTTAACAAGGGGTATGCCTCGGCCTGTGAACTGCCTCACATCCTGAGCATACAAGCGGCCTTGCACCATAGTAGTGCCATAGAGGTACACAATATCGTTAAGGGGAATGGAAAGGCCACTGGCAATGTTTCCCAGCCTGATAAGGGTATCATTCACCTTATCGGCAGCGGTTCCGTATGCAAGCAACTGTTTGGCACCAGAGGCCACGCCCATCAAGTCAAAGGGTGTCTTGGCGGCTGTCTCAATCATCTGATCCATGAGTGCCTTTGCCTGGCTCTCACTGCCCAGCATCGTGCCAAAGGCAATTTCAAGCTGTTGGAACTGCCCACGAACTTGCACAATGCTCTGTAACAAGCCTGTCATTCCCTGCCCAACCAGGTAGGCTTGGATATACATTGCACCCTTTTGGGCAAAGTCCATAAGGCTCTGCTCCATATCAGCGGCCTCAGCTTGTATGCCTGTTGAGGCTTTTCTAATGTGCTGCTCCATCGCCTCGGCAGACACGTTGAAATCATTGATGTCTAAAGAGGCTACATAGGCGAGTGCTCCGTTAATATTTTCCATATTCCAATTTTTTTAGAGTTTCTAACTGAATGAGTCTCTTGATCGATTGTGCAACATTGGCATAGAATCCGATAAGAGGATCATTTTTACCATCCTCATTGTCTTTTAACAACTCATTAGCCAGAAAGGATAGGGTTGTTATTTGATTCTGGGGATTGTTGATGTTGTATGTGTCTTTTCTTGCTGCCTGGATAATCACACCCTTTAGGTGTTCTATCTCCTGGCAGTCTTTTACGAATTGTTTTACAAATTCTTCCATAATCGCTATATTTGTTGCCTTATTGTTACTTCGTAAGTTGTTGACATTGCAGCCTTTCCAGTGTTACTTACTACTGTCGTTTGCTTCGTCACATTCTGGGGCAGAAAGTGCCTGACCTTTTGGGGCTGTTTTTATCGGATTGAACGGCCTGATTGATGGCGTTTTTCCATCCATTTTGTCGATTAACACCCTAAACTGCTCCAATTCCTCATTTGAAAGAGCCGAAAAGTTGAAAATAACACCGCTGTTATTAACCTGGTTAATCTGGGCATTGACGGTAATGGATCCTGGTTTCCCGAAAGCATGATCAAACACCCATTGGAAATTGTTTATTCTGCCTTTTTTGATGTCTGCTTTGATTGCTGTTATTAGGCTTGCCACCCAAATAGGGATTTTACTGTTAGGCTTGTAGCAATCAGCCTTAATCTTATCTAACTGGCTGATAGAACACTCCATAAGTGTAAGCATGAGGTTTGTATATTCCTCTTTGCTCAGATCCTCATTAGAGAATTTGACCTGCTTATATAAAGATGGCTTGCGTCCTTTCTTCTTAGGTTGCCTGTCCTTTGAAAACCTGGAATTAACGCCATATTTGTTTCCTGGTTGAAACCCTTTCTTTCCTTTGCTCATTTTAATGCCGTTTTAATGCCGATTTCCCAAAGTGGGGTAGCCCCTGGCATAACCAGGAGCCTCCCACGTTCAAGCGGCTTTCTGTTGATCTTGATACTTATTCCAAAACCAGAGGATGAGGTCTGTGTAATCATCATCCCAGGCATCCAGTTCCTCCATGAGTGCATCGGCCTTATCTATGACACCCATAATCAACTGCTGTTGCTCAGGTGTAGCCGTAAAAGCATGGATCTTACCATTGAGGTGTTCTTGGATCACCTCTTTTTCCTTTTCTGATAATTCGATTTTGCTCATTGTCTCTACTGTTATAGTTTATACTTTCTTGCAATACGCTTGATAACCCTTGTGTATTTGTCTGGGGTTCCATGAATGGTTTTCGTCACTGCCTCAGCCCAGAACTCAGAAACACTACTTTCACCATAGCGGCCATAGCCCTTTTTCTTCTTATCCTTTCTCCAAACATGATAGAGTTTGGTGATCTCAATGCCAGCCGCTTTTGCCTTGGTGCTTTTCATTGAGGCGTTCCATGTGGCGTGTGCCAGTTCATGCGTTACCGTGTGTTGGAGTGGGGCATTGGTACGGTTCTTAAAGCCGCTGTCATACTGATTCTTTTTGATGTCATTGATGATAGTTTGTTTCTTACGATCGAAAAACCTTTGGTTTAGCAATATTCCAGTGCTTTTCCCATCATGGCCAGATATGAAAGTAACGCCCAAAGCACCCATGCTATCGAGATCTGCCAGCCTCACACTTCTTTCCCTTATACCTAATACTGAGTGGAAGCGAGAAATGCCCCTGAAAATCTCATTATAGGTGGATTTGTCTTTGATAGTGGAAAGAGGCCGTGAGCCATTCAAGGCCACTTGTACCTTTGCACTATTGCCACTGTTTTGATTGATGTTCACAACACCGCCAGAATTTCTACCCATAGTCCTTTTGTTTACTTGGTGAATACTACTTTATGTAAGTGAAATTCTGGGCTTTCAGGGTAGGCGTTCCATCATCATCCAGCATTGCCAATGAAAAATGATTGTGAGTTGATATGCCCATGAGGAAATTTGCATCATAGACGCTACTTATCTCAGGATTCACTTTGGCTATAGATTCATAGATGCTGTTTTCTTTTGGAGCATTCTTAACGGCCTCATTGAACTCTTTGATGGCCTTCTCCATAGCCAGCCATTTGTCATAAACGGCTTGCCTGGGTTCGCTGTCTATATAGATGCTGTTAGCACGTTCAATGGATTGCACATAACTGGGATCAATAATGATCTTACCGTCATTTACCTGGTAAAACTCCCAATCTATTCGCCTGCCCTCTGTTTTGATCAGGCTTGCAGCCTTTTCTTTGATGGATGTTACGGCCTTTTCTGCATCTTCAATTACCAACGATTTCACACGTCTTGGAAGACCACCTATGTTTTGGGCGTTGCAACTCTCATCTATAAGTGCTTTCAGATCGTCACTCTCATACAGTGATTGCAATTTCTCAATGGTGGGAATGATCTCAATATTTGCCAGTGCATCGGCTACCTTTTGGAGCCGTTCAGTCACAGTTTTACACCATGAAACTTGACGGGCAATCTCTGCCTCATTTCTGTAAATACATACCTTTTCCATGTTGCTCTTGTTTTATTTGACATTACCCCAATTTGCGGATCCCTCTGGTGCTGCCCATTCTTTTAGCAGTTCCTCAGAATACTCATCTATTGCTTTGAGCCTCATCTTCTCAAATTCTTCTTTGAGTGAGTGAAGTTCCTGGATCATAGCCCCTGTTGCCTCACCTTTGGCTTTAGCATCCTCAATGAGTTCAATCCTGGCCTGTGTTGTCTTGATTTTAACTTTTTCGTCGAATGTCATAATTTCTTTAATTTTAATTTTGATGGTTTAACAATGTTCTTATACGTTAGAATCTTCCGCTATAATCTTTATTTTGGAAATCAGATTCTTCGCTTTGGGGCGTTGTAGCCTTTGGCATTGCTGCCGCTGGTTGCGTTGAATAGTTCGGTTCCCTTGCGTTCCATTGCCTCAATGCTGCTTTCCAATCTTTCATGTGATTTCTACCAACCATCCAGCCATTTGATTCATAGTAATCATAGAACTGATCAGGATTAACATTCAGATTCTTTTCTTTAATATAGTCCTTTATTTCCTGGGGGGAGGGTTTGGCAAAGCGTTTCGTTTTGCCTTTATCCTCAGTAGGAATACTATTACGTATTTCTTTACTTATACTCTTACTTATAGGTAAGGGGGCACTTGCATTGCAATTTATGCAATCGGAATTATTTGCATTGCCATTGCATCCATTTGCATTACAATCATTGGTTTTGGATTTCCTTTCTTTTTCCCACCTTTTATTTGAATTTTCTCTGTTGACCTGGCTTCGATGATCGGATTTGCCTTGCCTTTCAAGATATTTTGCATAGTCTCTTTCTATCTGATCTTTGACAAAGAGAAAAGCCATAACAACGGCACCGCTTCTATCCTCTGTAGAAATTGTAGTTCCATTTTCTGCGTAGTCTATGATAGCCTTGAAAAGTTGCCCCGCCTCCGCATCCGAAAGAAAATCCAGCTTATCCTTGATGTCGGTATGAATAACAATACTATCAATATCCATATTATTCTCTTTTGTTTGATCTCAGATTCTGGGTGTCCGTTCTCTCAGTTCCTGGATCTCTGAGGTCAGTTGCCCAGATACCATCATATTGTAGAGTGCTCTTTTATTGAATTTCTGACCACGGATGATAAATAGTTCCATGATCTTGTAATCCTGACTAAAGAATACTAATAGGGCATCCATTGATCCTTTGATGTCACCAAAGCCCATGAGCGGCTTTGTAGGATCAGGAACAAACACGCTGCTTATGTTACAACCTGATTTCGTGATTGCCCTCTCTGCGTTCTGTCTGGCACGATCCGAAAAAGTGTCTGGAACACCATTATAGTAGCAAAAGAATCGGTTTACCTTGCTCTTTGCTGCCATTTCCTCAAATAGCTTGTATGAGCCTGTTGAGGCCACGGTGTCAAATCGGACGGTCTTTTTACCATCGTTCTCAGGTAAGATCTGTAGTTTATAATAGTCTGTAATCATGGCCGCTTCCCTCCTTTTTTATGGCCGTTTGCGCCAGTGTTATTCAAAATGTAGGTACTTGCAGCCAATTCGGCCTCCTGAGCGGTGCCGATTCGATTTTGCCTCATCCATGCCTCTAATTCAGATCGATTGAAATAGATAATCTTTCCGTTAGGCTTGTAATGAGGGATTTCATGCTCACTAATACGTTTGTAGAGCCATGATTTACTTAGGCCAGTGACCATTGCCGCCTCATCCAGTGTTAGCATAGTCTTGGCCGCTATAATGCTATAGCGTTCAATACGGTTTAATTGTTCAATAATCTTTTCTTCCATCTTTACAAGTTTTATGATGTTGAGGCTGGATCCTGGCACTCTCCATCGGTTTACGCTTGCAAAGGTAGAAACAATAACAATGGGTGTCTATTGATTTGTATTGATTGGTTTATATGGTATTTTATAGATAAAGAGAAACGAGAGTGTACCTAATTACCGTACACTCTCGTTTTCCCACTTTTTCTCTGCCTCAGAATAGATTTCATCTACTATGTCTGTGCCAGGCGGTGCTTTGGGAGCCGACTTTTCTGGTTTTTCAAACAATTGACTCCTTGACTGAGATAGGCGTTTCTTCCCGAATAATCTTTCAAGGCTTTTCTCAGGAAAACGTGATAACAGATTATGCCTACCTACAATGCAATTTATTTCACCATCAAAAGAATTTATTACAGTACGGTCACCACAAAAGATTTTGCCACAAAAATATGCAAGTAAAGCATTGGATCCATTGAATATCAATTTTTTCTGATTGATTGATATTAACTTGTGATTGTATGCAATTTCAAGGTAGATTTCAAATTTCCTAAGTTTTATGTCTTGTGGAATTTCAATTATTGACAAGACACTTCTACAACATCCGTCTTGGTATTCTCCTAAAGGTTTTAATTGATACTCTTCACAAATTATATTTATTGCATCATATATCAATAAAATTTTATCATCTTCACACACCAGAGGCTTTCCCGTAGATATTTCACACGCTTTATCTGACCAATAAAGATCATCAACTAACGCTTGCTTATCAGGGCAATTCAACACGTAGTTGAGGATGTCGTTTTTCTTCAGATTTCCATTTGCAATATTTATTATAAACTCTTTTGTTGTCATAATAAGTTATATTTTATATTCAACCTTTGGAAAGAGTTTTTTTACTTTATCTTTCATATCTGCTTTACTTTGTTTGGGAACAGATTGGTGTCTTAAATATTTGATCTTCCATAAATCTTCAAATACGGTATATATGGGATCCATTTTTAATGATATTCCAATTCCATAGGCAATTAACAACAACTGAAATCTTTTGGTTTCTGGTGTCGGCTGGTAATGATCATCCAGTAGATTTTCTTTCACGCAAAGATCAAGCAGTCTTATAGCCTCATTTGATTGCAGTTCTTCAGGAACATTAAACAGTTTTCCTTGCTTCTTTCTTTGGTAGTCCTCTATGTTTGCTTTAAGCATGGTCATTATTTCCACAAATTTACTCAGTGAATCTTTCACTTCTCTGGTAACAATTACCATAGTGATTATTCTTTGTGCAACTGAAATCATGTTTGGCATTTGCGAGATCTTATAGTATTTGTCTGTTACATAGATCTTGTTAAGTTCTATTGGCGTATAATCATCTTTAGATACTTCCCAATGGGCTTGTATTTCCTCAGCCCATTCTCCTAAGTGGATAAGATCTGGGAATGATTCTTCAATATCTATTGTACCTGTATCAATGAGACACCTGGCACATTTCAGAATCTTATTGATCTTAACAAACCTGAGTATAACTTGCTCTTTTTCCATAAAGCCCCTTTTTCGTTATCAACTTAACTCATAGAACATTACCATGAAATCCACGTCTGGCCGATCCATCTTTCTGAGTTTATCCCTGATAGCCAGCTTGTAGATTTCCTCTGCCTTTTCCTCTTTTGGAAGATCGGAATTGCCTCCACAGTCTAACCACATATCCCTCCACCAAGTGAATTTCTGGATAACGGAATATTCGGCCTCCCAGATATGGAATTTCAAGTATTCCCATGCCCATTCATTGCCAGTTGCTTTCGTGGGATCGTAAGGGTTCCTTTCGCCTCCCTTGTAGAGCCGACAATGCTTTTTTACTTTCTGTTGGAGTTCACACATACGCTGCTTAGTTAATCCCAGAGGGCAATTTCTTCACCCTCCTGGGCTGAGTTGATACTTTTGCATTCAGGACAAACAACCGTGTCGGCTTCATATCTGAATGTGCCACCACATTCACATAAGTCTACTTCACCTGGTAGATCATCAGATTCAATTTCCTTTGATTGCAGTTTGCCACATTTGTCACAATAATAGTTTGCCGTAAAGAAGCCACGTCCCTCGGCTCTCTCCCAGGTGTTTCCACACTCTGAGCATTTGTAAGTCTTAATTGTTCCCATACTGTATGTTGTTTATTCTTTGATTGAAATGTCAGGGATAAGGCTAACGGCCTTTTGCTTGTTTTTATCCAGGATCTTTGCATATACCTGAGTTGTTGCAATTTCACGATGCCCCAACAACTTTGAAACAGTGAAAATGTCGGCACCCAGATCAAGCATCATCACGGCAAAGGTATGACGGCCAGCGTGAAAGGTGAGATCTTTTGTGATTCCAGCCGCTAACACCCACCGCCTTAGTTCAAGCAAAGTCCATGAGTTGTACTTGAAGCCTGGAAATACTTTCTCATTATCACCGCCTCTTTCGCCCATGTATTGCTCTGCTTGTTTTGATATGTCAAGATACTCTTGGCCTTTGGTTTTCTTTTGCTTAAATATGATTCTGGTATATTCTCCAAACTTCTGTACCTCGCCCCATGTCAATTTTTCGATGTCGCTTTTGCGCAATCCTGTTAGACAAGAAAAAAGGAATGAGTTTTTAAGATAGGGGTATTTACATGGCGTTGCAGCCAGTTTCTTAACCTCATCCAAAGTAAGGTATGCTCTTTCCGTTTCGTCTTGTTTGAAACCCTCAATTCCTCTCATGGGGTTTGTGGGAATGATACGATCCTCAAAAGCCTGGTTGATGCAAGCCCTGAGTTTATTGAAATAGGAAACCTTAGAATTTTGGGAAAGAGGAATAAAAAGTTCACTGTCCTTTTTTTTGTTGGTTCGCTTGTGAGTGTCTTTCTCTACATTCTCTAAGTAGTCTTTGAATCCCTCTATCCAATCTGCATCTATATCCCGAAAGGTTGTGCTTTCGCTACAATACCTTTCAAGGTGTTTTAAGCAACTATGCCAGTTGCCCCAATTCCCCTGACTGTCTGGGTTGCCGTGTCTATCTTCACACATCTTTCTGTAATAAGCCAAAAATGGGGTGTCGATCTTGAATTGCTTGGTAAATCCATATTCACCATTTTGGATTTCGATTTGCCGCTTGGCTTTGATGGCCTGAGCTGTTGCAAGCGTTTGTCTGTTTTGCTCTTTTTCAAGTGGAGTAGTTGCATTGATCAGATAGAGTTTCAAAAACTCATATTCACGTTTGCCGTTGCGGTAGATGTCAAGGTAAAGACTTCTACTGCCATTCTTCAAAAGTTTCCCCCTGAGCCTTACAGGTTCTTTCTGGGGCTTTCCTACTTTTACTTGTTTCATAACTGCTTTGAGTAACAAATTTTGTTGCTTACCGATTTCAAGTCACAAAGTAACAACAAAAAAGTAACAAAAAAGAATATAACAAAGGAAAAGTGTGAAAAGAAAAGAAACTTTAACACTTTGCGCTGAAAAACCAATAAAATAAGGCGTTTTCTTTCTCTTTTTACGCTCTTTTTATACTCTTTTTTTCATTCCGTTTTTGGTACTTCACTTTCCCACGCAGAAATGTACAAAGATGTTTCCTAATACTTCGTTAGTCACGATTCTGCCTTGTCCGGTGATGTCTGCCAAATCGTCGAGGACGAGTCTTAGGTCCTCAGAGACGAGGTCGCCGGAAAGGCCAGACTCTAATCCTGAGAGTACACGTGAGAGGTTGTCGTGGGCGCTGACGAGCGATTGATATTGGCGGGCTGACGAAACGATAATGTCCTGCTCTGAGAGTTCCGGGATGTTGGCTGATTGGAGGATGATTTGTTCCAGCCGTTCGATGTTGATTCCCTGCTTGGCAGAGATCTCGACAAGGGGAATGTCGTCTGGTATAGGAACAGTTGACTGGTGCTGGTCTTTCTGGGGTACTATGTCAATCTTGTTTCTAATAATAATCAGTGCTTTGTCTTTTGTGAGTTCAACGATTTCTTTAACCTCTTCTTCCGTAGGATTGGTGTCGAAAATCCATAGTATGATGTGGGCTTTCCCAATGGCTGAGTATGTGCGGCTGATACCAATCTGTTCAATCTCGTCGGTGGTTTGGCGTATGCCTGCGGTATCGATGAAACGGAAGGTGACGCCATTGATGTCCATCGTGTCCTCTATGGTATCACGGGTAGTTCCGTGTACGGATGAAACTATTGCCCGGTCATCGCGAAGCAGCTTGTTAAGCAGCGTCGATTTTCCAACGTTTGTATGCCCGACTATTGCTACTGGTATGCCGTTTTTCAGAGCCTGTCCAGTTTCGAAAGAGTGGGCGAGGCTGGTGACACGATTGTTAATATTTTTTGCTATAGAAACGAGCTCGCTGCGGTCAGCAAATTCCAGGTCTTCGTGGTCGGAGAAGTCGAGTTCCAATTCCAATAAAGAAGTGAGTTTGAGCAGCTGCTGGCGAAGCTTGGAGAGTTCGGATGAAAAGTGTCCGCGCAGTTGACTCATCGCCATTTGATGGGTGACCTTGTTGGATGAAGCAATGAGGTCGGCAACGGCTTCAGCTTGCGAGAGGTCCATCTTGCCGTTGAGAAAGGCTCTCTGTGTGTACTCTCCCGGCTGAGCCATACGGCAGCCGTTCTGTATCAGGAGCTCTATTACCTTGTTTAATATATAGCGCGAGCCGTGGCAGGAAATTTCCACGCTGTCTTCGCCGGTATAGCTGTGAGGAGCGCGGAAGACGGAAACCAGCACCTCGTCGATAACCTCGCCTTCAGCGTTGATGATGCGGGTAAAGTGGATGGTGTTAGCACTGAGAGCGTCACAATGTAGGGCACAGATAGCTGAAACGGCGTCAAATGCCCGAGGACCACTGACACGAATGATGCCAAGGGCTCCACCAGGTGCCGTAGCAAGCGCACAAATCGTTTCGTTGCCCATCATTTCTTCTTGGCCCATGTATTGGCGAGAATGATAAAAACAAAGGTAACAGCCACAAAGATAAAAGTTGCTTTCAAGACAATCTCCTTTTCGTTGCCGATGAACGGCATCAGACAGCAGAAGACAGCCGTCAGCACGCTGATGATGGCCATCAGTATGCGTAGTCGGTGAATGTTGACTTCCTTCCGTCCTTCCTCTGAGGCAGTATTATAGCCCGCAATGAGCATATCGCCCTTGCCCATCAGGAAGATGACGGCAAGGACGATAAAAACTATTGCAAAGATGACAGCTTTAATCATATTCTATCGAGTACCTTCTGGATGATGGTATCGATGCTGCTCTTGTAGTCGGTATTCATCTGCTTAGCATAACGGTTGGCAATCACCATGCAGCAGGTCATGGCACGATGACCCAGCAGAGAAGCAAGACCGGCAAGAGCCGAGGACTCCATCTCGAAGTTACAGATCTTCATGCCCTCGTACTCAAACGACTCAATCTTCTTGTTCTGGTCAGGGTCGGCAATGTCTGCGCGGAGCTGACGGCCCTGAGGACCGTAGAAACCACCGCAAGCTACGGTATAACCTTTGACCATGTCGTCGGCTGCAATCTGGTTGATGAGGTCGGCATCGGCAACTGCTACGTAGGGGGCACCCTTGATGGGATCCCACTGCATGTGCTCCTTGAAAGCCTTCTCCATCTGAATGTCGCAGACGACGTTGCGTCCTGCATAGTAGTTCAGCAGGCCGTCGAAGCCAATGCTCTTGACTGATGCGATGAACGAACCCGTGGGTGTGAAGGGCTGCAGGCCGCCACAGGTTCCAATGCGTACCATCGTCAGCGTGCGGTGTTCGGGTTTTTCCTCACGTGTGCTGTAGTCAATGTTGGCCAGCGTGTCGAGTTCGTTGACCACGATATCGATGTTGTCGCAGCCGATGCCGTGGCTCTGACAGGTAATACGCTTACCTTTATAAGTGCCGGTGATGGTGTGAAACTCGCGGCTACTGACCTCGCACTCTTTCGTATCGAAATGTTCGGCGACGGTGTTGACACGGGCAGGATCGCCCACAAGGATAATACGGTCGGCCATCTGTTCGGGCTTAAGGTGCAGATGGAAGCAAGAGCCGTCTTCATTAATGATCAACTCGGATGGGGCAAAAGTTTTCGTTTGACTCATAGTAATAGGCATTTAGTTAGACAATTCGTTGTTTCTTATTTCTTTCTCGAGGAACTGTATCTGCTGTGCCAGCTGATGCTGCTGTTCTTCTAGTTGAAGAATCTCGTTGTATAGGCGGTTACGGTCAAGTATTGATGCACTTGTGTAATCATTGCGGTCTTTCAGCAACTTTGCAGAAACACTACCGTAGAGTTTCTGCATGGAAAGTAATTCACGCATACGTGAGGCATTGTCAGGATCACGGAAGTCGCTGAAAGAACGGCATACGGTCTTGTCATCGACAATGAAGGTGAAGTTGCCCTTCGACTCACTACTCTTCTGGCGTGTCATGTCAGAAGCACTACGCAGGCGCTCAAGACGCTGTAGGGCAGCAGTACGCTGGCGGTTGTTGCCCCACGTGTCGCTTATTTGGGCGATATTGGCGAAACTGCGGATGGCTGTGCCTCCAATGGCATCGATATCGTAAGCACTTCTTGTGGCAGAAGGAACAAACGTATAGACACACACCTTGCCTTCAGGTTGTCTGCGACTGGTAGCAAAGAAACCGATAGAGTCCTGTTCGCTAATGACATAAAGGAAATCGTCAGCCTCTGAATTGAAAGGCAGTCCGATATTTTCCGGTTTCATAAAGCGACCGTTCTCGGCATCAAAACGCGTATAGTAGATGTCATAGCCTCCAAGACCGCTGCCACCGCGTGCTGCGAAATAGAACGTCTGCCCGTCGGGCATCATATAGGGAAACCCCATATCAGTAAGTCCTTCTTCTTCAAGTCCTTTCAATGGCTCTGGTGAGCTCCACTCGTTTGCCAGCAAGTCGCAGGAATAGAGACGCATGCCACCATTACCATTGTTCATGGAGAATATGCACTTGTTGCCCAACTCGTTGACGTAGACGATGTCGCTTGCCTGGCCAGGAGCATGGAAGAAATCTTTATACGTGCTGAGTCTTCCTTCCTCAGCGTTGGTAAAGTAGGCATCAAGCAATTGATCACGGTTTATCACAACGCTATCGATAAAGGTTACTTTCTGCGTAGCTGAAAGCATCTCGGTGAATCGGGGGTTCTCTGCTGGGGCTTCGACCTTTGGAGACTTCTTTTTTATTACTTTTTTCTTTTGTGCAGATGCTGGCAGCACAGCAGCAAACATCAACAGAAGAAGGATTATTTTGCCTATTTTCATCATCTTTATATTGTATTGAAAAAGCAAAATTACAAAAAAAGTGCCGACAAACAATGAATAGCGCGCCGAATTAATTCTTTTTAAGACTCCTCGACAAGCAATCCACTGTCGCTTATTGCCCTCCAGATAGAAAAACGAGCTTCAGGATTCAGGCGCTGCATCTCTTCAAACAAACGGACAACAGAGGTGCGATGGGTGTCATGCTCGTAGGGACAGAGCGTCTTTTGCTTCTCATAGCCACGCAGTTCGGCATAGCGTGCAATGTCTGATTCAGGCACCATACATAGTGGACGGATAATAGCAATGGGCATCTTCCTTAGCTGTAAACGTGCCGGCATCGTTCCGAAGCGACCCTGGAATGTGAGGTTCATTAAGGCGGTGTGGATAAGATCGTCCTGATGATGGCCAAGGGCTATTTTGTTACATCCCAGTTGTTGAGCCAGGTTGAACATTTGCTTACGGCGGTTCCAGGAGCATAGGAAGCAGGGAGGTTTTGATTTAAACTGAGGATTGGCAATTGACAACTGAGAATTGAAACTGGTAGTGACGACATGCAAGGGAACACCAAGGCTGTCGCAGAAATGTTGGAGATAAACGGTGGAACTCTCGTATTGGATGTTTTCCATGCGAACATGGATGGCCTCAACCTTGAAACATGGATGGTTGATGCGCGAGCGACGGGCAAGCATTTCCAACAGGCATAGCGAATCCTTGCCACCCGAAAGGCCTACGAGGATATGGTCGTCGTCCTCGAGAAGCCGATAGGTGGCAAAGGCTTTAACAAAACGTTCGTTGATACGATGTTCCAGCTGTTCCAGTTCGGTTCTCATCTATTCAGAAAGGGCTTTGAACAGTCGGTCGAGGGCACGGTCGGCATTGCCTTCCTCGCTGAGCAGGGTGACGAACTTTGAGCCGATGATGGCACCGGCAGCGTTGGCTTGGGCACTTTCAAGGGTCTGTTTGTTCGAGATACCAAAGCCTATCATGCGGGGATTGCGCAGTTGCATGGCATTAATGCGGCGGAAGTACTCCTGCTTCTGTTCGTCGAACGACTTCTGTGCACCCGTGATGGCTGCACTGGATACCATGTAGATGAAACCGTCGGTATGGTCGTCTATGAAGCGGATGCGCTCCTCCGAAGTTTCAGGCGTAATGAGCATAATGACGCGCAAGTCGTAACGGTCGGCCACGGGTTTTACCTCGTCCATATAGTCCTTGAAAGGCAAGTCGGGGATAATTATGCCGCTGACACCGCTTTCCACACATTGTTGGCAGAAGCACTCTATGCCCATCTGCATGATGGGGTTCAGATAGCCCATCAGCACCAACGGAATGCCCACTTCGTCTTTGATGGTTTTCAGCTGATCGAAGAGCGTCTGCAGGGTCATGCCGTTTTTGAGCGCGGTGGTGGCAGCGTCCTGAATGACAGGACCGTCAGCCATCGGGTCGCTGAAGGGAATGCCCACCTCAATCATATCAATGCCACGACGCTCAAGGGTGCGGATGACGTCGGCAGTTCCATTGAGTGTGGGTGCTCCGGCACAGAAGTAAAGCGACAGGAGTTTGCGGTCGCTATGTTGGGAGAAAAGTTGGTTGATCTTGTTCATTGTCTTGTTATTTTGATGGTTGCTTGAGGTTGTTGATGAACTGACTGAGCATGGCAACATCCTTTACACCGGGAGCAGTCTCGAAACGCGAGTTCAGATCGATGCCGATACATTGCTCATGACAGAAGGCTTCCACACGTTTGGCGTCGTCGGGACCTATACCGCCACTAAGCAGGAAGGGCACGTCACCATCGTAGGCTTGGAGCACGTTCCAGTCAAACTGCTCGCCGCTGCCGCCCATTGCCTTACACTTGGTGTCGAAGAGGAAGTAATCCACACTGTCAGCATAGGATTTGTATGTCGTCACATCGTCGGTTCCCGCCACGCTGATGGCTTTCATCATCTTCACTCCATCGCCTAATGTACGTCGCAGGTTGCGAATGAACGTAGGTGATTCATGGCCGTGCAGCTGAACGATATCAAGCCCACAGCTCACCACACGTGTGATGACATCCTGAGCCGTAGGGTCGACAAAGACACCGACCTTCTTTGGAGCGAGAGGCGAGGCGAGCTGTGTGTGTGGTGACTCGTCAGGTAGGATGCCAGCACTGATAGGTAGCATGCTCACATAACGGGGCGACTTTGGCCAGAAAATCATTCCTATCCAATCGACACCGAGTGCTGCCACTTCGCGAATGTTGTCGGCCTCGCGCAAGCCGCAAACCTTAATGATCATATTCTGCTGATAAATTGTTGCAATGCCTGACCCGGATCTGCTTCACGCATAAACGTTTCACCGATAAGGAAGCCGCGAAAACCTGCCTGACGCAATTCGCGTATGGTTTCCGGACGGGAAATGCCACTCTCGCTTACCTTCACGGTGTCCTTAGGAAGCAGTTCTGCAAGACGGTAGGAGTTTTCAACATCGGTGACAAAAGAGCCGAGGTTACGGTTATTGATACCGCACATATCAGGATCTAAATCAGCGTATTCCAACTCTTCCTTTGAGTGCATCTCAAGCAGTACCTCAAGACCGAGTACGTGGGCTTTTTCCAACAGTCGAGCACACTCCTGCTTCGAAAGACAGGCAGCGATGAGTAGCACCGCAGAAGCGCCACAGAGCAAGGCTTCGTACAGTTGCAGTTCGCTGATGACAAAATTCTTGTACAGCACAGGAATGGTCACGCCCGAGCGGCGAGCCGTACGGATAAAGTCGTCATGACCACCGAAGTGATGCTTGTCGGTGAGAATACTCAAAGCTGCTGCACCGTTCTGCTGGTAGGAAAGGGGAATGACATCTGCCCTACCCTCTTCCTTGATCCAGCCTTTGGACGGCGAACGACGCTTGAACTCGGCAATGATGCCAGTGTCGCTATTAAGCAGTGCCTGACACATCGAAGGCTTGGGGGTACACATCTGCTCCAGTTCCTCACGCTTATGGGCAACGATCTCCTGTAGGATGTCCATGGTTTAGCTGTTTAGTTCCACAAACTTTTCAAACGTCTTCCACGCACGACCGCTTTCAATCGACTCGCGGGCAATGGCGATACATTCCTCGATGGTTTTCTGGCCTTTCTCTAACACCTGAATACCAAAGGCAGCATTAGCCAGCACCACTTGTTTCTGACCAGGAAGGGCGCGGTTCTGTAACACGGCATCGAAAATCTGAGCAGCCTCGTCTTCCGTAGCACCAGCAACGAGTTCCTCAGGTTTGATAATGTCGAAGTCAAGGTCCTTGGGATGGAAGATACGCTCGTACTGGTTGGTTGTGACCTTAAAGTCGCCTGTGAGGGAAATCTCATCGTAGCCATCGATGGAGTTCACGATGCCGTAGTCTATACCCAGCTTCTGATAGACATTATTGTAGAGGCGCATTTGGTCAAGGTTGGCCACACCGAGCAACTGACATTTTGGCTGGCTGGGATTGACAATAGGACCAAGCAGGTTGAAGATGGTGGGGAACTGCAGGGCCTTGCGGATGGGGCCTACAAACTTCATGGCACTGGCAAATAGCTGAGCATGCAGGTAGACAATGCCACACTCATTGATAGAGCGATTGAGCTTGTCGATGTCATTGGTGAATTGAATACCGTGATGAGCAATGACGTTCGACGCTCCACTCGTCGATGTAGCGGCATAGTTGCCGTGCTTGGCCACCTTGTAACCGGCACCTGCAATGACGAAGCATGAAGTGGTGGAAATGTTAAAAGTGTTCTTACGGTCACCACCCGTACCAACGACATCGATATAGCGATCGCAATCGAGAGGAGCATGCACACCCGTCTCCAATACACCGTCGCGGAAGCCTAACAGTTCGTCAACGGTCACTCCGCGCATCTGCAGACAGGTAAGTAGGGCTGTGATCTGTTCGTTAGGATACTCACTATGCGTGATACCAATCAGAATCTGTTTCATTTCCTCACGAGAGAGCTCCTCGTGATTCAATAGCTTGGTTAAGATTTCTTTCATAACTCTATAAAGTTTTTAATGATGATTCTTCCTTGTGGGGTGAGCACACTCTCAGGGTGGAACTGAATACCGTGAATGTCGAGCGTCTTGTGACGCAAGGCCATAATCTGTTTCATTCCCGAGCTTTGCTCGCCTACCCGTAGCCTTTCTTGGCTCTCAGCAGTTATCTCCAGACAGTCGGGGAAATCCTCACGCGAGACAACCCAAGAGTGATAGCGGCCCATCGTAATACGACTGGGCAGTCCTGCGAAGATGGGGTCATTGCCCAGTTGTGTTCCCTCTGTGGCTACACCGTGAAACACCTCGCTTAGGTTTTCAAGCTTTCCACCAAAGGCTTCACCGATGGCCTGATGGCCAAGACATACACCCAGTATAGGTTTCTTGCCGGCGTATGTCTTGATGACATCAAGCAGCAAACCGGCCTCCTTCGGAATGCCAGGACCGGGCGAAAGGATAATCTTGTCGTAGACTTCCAAATCAGGAAGTTCGAACTGGTCGTTGCGAAGTACGGTGACTTCGGCACCCAGTTCCTTCACAAGGTGACTCAGGTTATAGGTAAACGAGTCGTAGTTGTCAATGATAACGATTTTCATAATTCTCCGTGTTTATCGGTGTCAATCCGATGCTACATTTTTTCTGCCATTAATATCGCGCGCCTCAGTGCACCGAGCTTGTTGTTGACCTCTTGCAGCTCGTACTCCTCGTTGCTCTTAGCCACGATTCCACCGCCTGCCTGGAACCAGAGCTCGCCATTACGCGAGACAAAGGTACGGATGGTGATGGCCTGGTTGAGGCTACCGTCGAGACCGATAACCCCAATACAACCTCCGTAGGCACCACGATTGTGCGGCTCATACTCGCTGATGAGCTGCATGGCACGCACTTTCGGTGCACCACTGAGCGTACCAGCAGGGAAGGTGTCAATAAAAGCTTTGATGGGATCAGCCCCCTCGTCAAGTTGTCCCGATACACGGCTGACAAGGTGAATCACGTGGCTGTAGTACTGCAGATCCTTGTAGAAGTCAACCTTCACATCGTGGCAGTTGCGACTCAGGTCGTTACGGGCCAGGTCGACGAGCATCACATGCTCGGCATTCTCTTTCGGGTCGTTGCGCAGATACTCGGCCCCCTGTCGGTCGGTCTCTGCATTACCCGTGCGCTTTGTCGTTCCGGCGATGGGGTCGATGTAGGCGCGACGGTCGGCAGTAATACGGCAATGGGTCTCGGGCGAAGAACCGAAGATGCGGAAGCCTCCGAAGTCGAAATAGAACAGATATGGACTGGGGTTGATGCTTCTCAGCGCACGATAGAGACGGAAATCATCACCCTCATATTTCTGGATGAAGCGGCGCGAGAGTACAATCTGGAACACATCGCCGCGCAGACAATGCCTGATTCCTCGACGTATGTTTGCCTTGTGCTCCTCGTCGGTAAGCGTAGAGCTTACGTCGCCCACAGGATGGAAGTCATATGCCTGCACATTGGCCTTGTTCATAGCCTTCAGTGTCTGGTCGATATCGCTTTCCTCTCCAATGGTGACAATCTTCAACAAGTTGTTGAAATGGTCGAAGACTATTACCACCTTATATAATATATAGAGCACATCGGGGGCATCGTTTTTCTCCATCGTCTCGTCCTTCACGTCGATATTCTCGAAGTAGCGCACGGCATTGAACGAGGTGTAGCCGTAGAGACCACACAACGAGGCATCGTCACCCGTAACGCGGATGCGGTCGATGAGCATATGAATAGCTTCGGCACAGCCGAAGCCTACGGCTAACGGCTGACTGAGGTTAGTGCCATCTGGGAAACTGACGGTTGCGGTTCCATGAGATACGGCGACAGAGGCAATGGGGTTAATACCAATGAACGAACGCGAGTTGTCCTTGTCGTGATAATCCGAGCTTTCCATCAAGGCGCTCTGCGGATAGATGTCGCGCAACCGCATATACACACCTACAGGCGTATACAGGTCGGCGAGGATAGTCTTCGATGCTGTAGTGAAATTAAAAGTCTCCATATTCTCCTGCCATTTCTTTGTTCTTCAAATAGGTTTCTACGTCCTTGTCGCCACGTCCGCTGACAGTGAGCACTACAACGTCATCTGGCTGGAAGCTCAGTTTCGAAAGAGCGGCTACGGCATGGGCACTCTCTAAAGCGGGGATAATTCCCTCTAAGCGTGTCATCTCGTAGGCGGCATGCACAGCCTCGTCGTCGTTGATGGAGTAGACGGTAGCCCGATGCTGTGAAGCGAGGTTGGCGTGCATGGGGCCGATGCCAGGATAGTCGAGTCCTGCCGAGATGCTCTCTGCCTCTATAATCTGACCGTCAGGGGTCTGCATGACCAGCGTCTTCGAGCCATGCAGTATGCCCATGCGTCCTGCATGGATGGTAGCAGCCGTATGCCCCGTGTCGGCTCCTTGTCCACCAGCCTCTGCCAATACGATCTTTACACGCTCATCGTCAATGTAGTGATAGATGGTTCCTGCAGCATTGCTTCCGCCACCCACGCAAGCCATCAGGTAGTCGGGATAGTCGCGTCCTATCTTCTCCTGCAGCTGCTCCTTGATCTCTTTCGAGATAATACTCTGTAGGCGTGCCACCATGTCAGGATAGGGATGCGGACCTACTGTGCTTCCAATAATATAGAAGGTGTCGGCAGGATGGCAGCACCAGTCGCGGATGGCTTCGTTGGTGGCATCCTTCAGCGTCCAGTTTCCTGTTTTCACGGGACGCACCTCAGCACCCAGCATTTTCATGCGCTCCACGTTCACGTGCTGACGTTCCACATCGAGCGCACCCTGATAGACCACGCAGGGCATGTCCATTAGTGCGCATACTGTAGCCGTAGCCACACCGTGCTGTCCGGCTCCCGTCTCAGCGATAATGCGCTTCTTGCCCATCTTCTTTGCAAGCAGAATCTGGCCGATGGTGTTGTTGATCTTGTGTGCTCCTGTGTGATTAAGGTCTTCTCGCTTCAGGTAGAGCTGACAACCGTATTTCTCACTCATCCGCCGTGCCAGATAGAGTGGCGACGGGCGACCCACATAATCGCGCAACAGCGACATGTATTCATCCTGAAACTCTCGGCTCTCCAGAATCGGCAGGTACTGTTCCTGTAGGTTCTTCACCGTGGCGTAGAGAATCTCTGGCACGTAGGCACCACCAAACTCTCCATAAAAACCTTTGTCATCTACTAAATAACCCATATCTGTTACTATTATACTATTCTCAACTATTATTAAATGATTCTCAACTTAAAAAGACTCGCCGTAAGAACGACGAGCCTTTTAGTTTAGATTTGTGTTGATATATACACAAGGCCTGCTTCTCACGACATTTTAGTATCTTGAGTAGCGCCACCAATATGTTTCTGAATGTTGTTTCATTACTAATTAATTATTGCGTTGCAAAAGTAAGAATAATTATTCAATGTTGCAAGCTTTTTAACGGATATTTTTTCAATTTCATTCAAATATTGACATTTTCAACCAATTCCAACATAAAAAGCACATTTATATGCGATTCATAACTACCTATAATGAAAGTTGAGTAACGTATTTTACTGTCTTCATTCCTGATGCCGAGGCAGAAAGGGTTACAGGGCCAGCTATCTTTCCTGCACGCAGTATAACGGTACAAGAACCATTGAAGAGCGAACGCTTGTTGCCTACCGTCAGTTCGTTGGAGTTAATGTCACCGTTGATGACGCCCACGATGCGTGCGTCGCCGCTCACCTCGAAATGAATCTCGTCAGTTGCGGTCTGCACCACCCTACCCTTCTTGTCGACGGCTTGCACTTGAACATGTAAAAGGTCCATTCCGTCGGCTTTCCACAATTCGTCACTATTCTGTTTGCGAGTAGGAACAGGACGGTCGCCCGTTAATACCAGCCGTACAGCCTCACCTGTAGTCTCAATGCGATGGCGAGCCACAATCTTTCCACCGCTACGTGCTACGGCCTCCAACGAGCCTGGCTCATAGATAATGTTGTTCCAACGAATCTGATTGCGGCGTTTGGGATCGGTAGGATTCTTCTCCGTTCCTAAACTTTTTCCATTAAGAAAGAGTTCCACCTCTTCTGCATTCGTGTAGGTATAGAGCGAAAGTTTCTGTCCGGTCACTCGGTTCCAGTGGTCGCTCATGCCGTCGTTACCTGTCTGTACGCCATTCCACATCTGGTCGCCCTTCCTGTCGATTACACCGATGTGTACTACAGGCTCGTCAGGGCAGAAGAAGCTCTTCATCAAAAAAGCCTTGGGCTTTGGATTCAGCTCAATATCGAATACGCCCTGGTTCCATCCTTTGGCTGGCCACCCCTGACTCTCTCCAAGATAGTCAATGGCTCCCCAGTAAGCGAGTCCCATCACCTTATCGAGTTCCATCTCAAACCAGTTCTGTCCCATCGCGGCCACAGATGCCTCGCTCTGATAGAATGTCATCCACGGGAAGCGTCTACCATCGCCAGGAAAATACATGTAACGGTAGTTATATGCCTGTATGTCGGTGATACGTGCAAGGTCACAAGGTAAGGAGTCTGTCTGCCAGTTACGATAACGCGGATGCATGGCCACAGTAACTTTTCTCGTAGAGTCGTAACGGGTCACAAGTTGACGCATCAACTTATATATCGTAACGCCGTAATCATTATACGGCTGGTTGGGATCCTGCTGAAGCTCGTTGCCCAAACTCCATAATACTACAGAAGGAGAGTTGCGGTCACGCTTCACCCACTCGGTTATGTCATCCTGCCATAGATGCTGAAACTTCACACGTCCACCAGTATGCTGTCGTGTCCATTTGTCGTACAACTCGTCGACAACCAATATACCGTACTTGTCACAGAGCTCTATGAACTCGCGACTATAGGGATTGTGCGAAGTACGGATATGGTTAATGCCATATCGTTTCATCAGCTGGATGCGTTTTTCTATAGCACGGGGATAGGCAGCAGCACCAAGAGCACCTAAGGAGTGGTGATTGGCATAACCTTTCAGTAACACTTTCTTACCATTCAGTTTCAAACCGAAGTCCGGTCCCGTCTCTACCGTTCGTATACCGAATTGTGAACGTACCTCATCGGCAACAGTACCGTTCTCTCGATAGAGCGTCACCACCATTGTATAGAGATGGGGATGATCGGTATCCCATAGCTGCGGATCAGGTATTTCTATCTCAGGGAGCTGTTGCTCAATGGTGCGTGATGGCGTGTTGCGCAACACGACGTCCTTAACTTCATATACCTGTTGCCCGTCAGGAGCAAAAACACGCACGCCAACTGGCATCTTTTTGTCTTTTCCACGGGTGGTCACTTCTACAGAAACTGACACATATTTATTATTGCGCGTTGTAATGTAGAGTGGATGACGCTCGAAGAACACATCCCTGCTTGTTGCCACCAAACGCACATCGCGGAACAAACCGCCACCGGTGTACCAACGGGAAGTATTGGGTTCGCGGGTGTCTGCCAGCACTGCCAGCACATTGTCCTGACCGAACTTCAGTTTGTCTGTAACATCAAGTTCAAAGCCTACATATCCATAGTCTGTCCCACCGATACGTTCTCCGTTCAGATAGACATCGCCAACATACATGATTCCGTCGAACTGCAGCAACAGCCTACGGCCTTTCAACGTGTCGGACGGAGTCAGGTGGAGCCGATACCATCCTCGTCCCATCTCCTTGAATCCTCGGCTCGACAGCCTACTCTTGATATTGGCGGCAGGGTCATTGTTATCGGCCTGCTCACCGCTTGAAGGAGCAACCCAGGGCTGCTCAATCTGGAAGTCATGGGGCACGTCGACCACACGCCATGCACTGTCGTCAGTCCCTGGCGACGCAGCCTGGGCAACATCTCCAGCATGAAATCTCCATCCATAGTTCAGATTCTGAACACCGCGCATTTGAGCATGCGCCACACCAAACGCCAACATAGGCAGCAGCAATAGCAAATAAAGCTTTCTCATCGTTTCCAAGTATTTGTTTCAGTAGTTAGTTTACATTTCACTGTTCTATGCGTTGCAAAAATACTGCTTTTTTTCCAATTATGCAACTATTCTATACTTTTTATTATAAATAGCTACTTGTATGAATAGTAAAAGATGCTCGATCGTTGGGCATAGGAGTAGAAAGCAAACAGTAAAACAAGTTGTTTTACTTTGTGATGAATACTTCATTGAACGCGAAGGAATACTCTATTGAAAACCAAAACAACTTGTTTTGGTGTCAGAGAAAGTAGCTATAATAGTACGACAAACATCACCTTGCACGACAAACTGATATTTAATAATACTTGTCGATATAAAGATACTTCTTGTCATCCCTAACAAAAAAAGCAGGAGGGCACAAGTCCGCCCTCCTGCTAATTTGCCTTTCGGTTATTCTCCTTGGAATCACAAGGAGAAGATGCATTTACTCGATGACTACGAGAGCATCGTCTTCCATGACGGTCTCGCCTACCTTTACGCAGATGGCAGTAACCTTACCAGCCTTTTCGGCCTGGAGGGCATTGGCCATCTTCATAGCTTCGAGCACGATGACGGTATCGCCAGCCTGCACTTCGTCGCCCACGTTGACCTTAATCTCGGTGATAACACCAGGCAGCGGAGCTTTAACGGCAGCATTCTTGTTCACGGCAGCTTTGTCAGCGACGGCAGAACCGTCGTTCGCACTTTCAGTGGACTCGGCAGGCTTACCCAGCACTGGCTTTTTCTTCTCAGGCTCGGGCTCCTTCTCCATTTCAACCTTATACTCCTCACCATTCACGGTGACAGTAACGATGTTTTCCTCGATGTCGCCAACGGCAACTTCGTACTTCGTTCCGTTGATAGTATATTTGTATTCTTTCATAGCTTGTTTGTGATTTAGGGGTGAGCAGTCATGGTCTGAGCATAGCCGTTCCACTGGGTCTGGTGCTCAGCAATAGTGATGATGCCCGGCTCAATATCGTGGACATTGTTGCCTAAATGCTCGTGCAGGGCAAGAGCAATGGCTGCATAAATCTCGTTCTTATTCATAAGCATCTTGAATTACATGGGAATATTTCCGTGCTTCTTGGCGGGCAGGGCATCACGCTTGGTGGCAAGCTGGGCAAGGCCACGGCAAATGCGGAAGCGCGTGTTGCGCGGCTCAATCACATCGTCAATGTAACCATACTTCGCAGCCTGATAGGGGTTGGCGAAGAGCTCGTTGTACTCATCCTCCTTCTCAGCAATAAAGGCCTTCACGTCCTCTCCGGCCTCCTTCTTGGCCTTAGCCTCCTTGGCATAGAGCACAGCGGCTGCACCTGCAGCACCCATCACGGCAATCTCAGACGACGGCCATGCATAGTTAAGGTCAGTGTGCAGCTGCTTACAACCCATCACAATATGAGATCCGCCATACGATTTGCGCAGGGTAACAGTGATCTTGGGCACGGTAGCCTCACCGTAAGCGTAGAGCAACTGGGCACCGTGCAGAATGACTGCATTGTACTCCTGGCCTGTACCGGGCAGGAAGCCTGGTACGTCGACGAGCGATACGATGGGGATATTGAAGGCGTCGCAGAAGCGTACGAAGCGGGCACCCTTACGCGAAGCGTTCACATCGAGCACACCGGCATAACATGAGGGCTGGTTGGCCACGATGCCAACGCTCTGGCCATTGAAGCGGGCAAAGCCCACGATGATGTTCTTGGCAAACTTAGGCTGCACCTCGAAGAACTCGCCGTTGTCGACCACGGCACCGATAACCTTGTACATGTCGTAGGCTTCGTTGGGGTTCTCGGGGATAATCTCGTTCAAGCTGTCCTCCATGCGGTTGATGGGGTCATCGCACTTCTTGCGGGGAGCTACCTCCATGTTGTTGGAAGGAATATAGGAAAGAAGGGTCTTCAGCATTTGAATGCCTTCTTCCTCAGTCTTGGCAGTGAAGTGGGTAACACCTGACTTCGTGGCATGCACGCTGGCACCACCGAGGTGCTCCTGGTCGATGTCCTCGCCAGTAACGGTCTTCACCACCTTCGGACCAGTAAGGAACATATAGCTTGTACCTTCCATCATCAGGGTGAAGTCGGTCAGTGCGGGACTATATACAGCACCACCGGCGCAGGGACCAAAGATTCCGCTAATCTGAGGGATAACGCCCGAGGCAAGAATATTTCGCTCGAAAATCTCTGCATAGCCAGCTAAGGCATTGATGCCTTCCTGGATACGTGCACCGCCCGAGTCGTTGATGCCGATAACGGGGGCACCCATCTTCATAGCCATATCCATGACCTTGCAGATTTTCTGGCTCATGGTCTCACTGAGAGAGCCTGCATGAACAGTGAAGTCCTGTGCGAAGACAAATACCAGACGGCCGTCGATGGTACCACTACCAGCTACCACGCCGTCGCCGGGGAACTGCTTCTTCTCCATGCCGAAGTTGTGGCAACGGTGCTCCTTGAACATGTCGTACTCTTCGAATGAGCCCTCGTCGAGGAGCATGTCTATGCGCTCGCGTGCAGTATACTTGCCACGCTCGTGCTGTTTCTGAATGGCTTTCTCACCACCACCGAGACGAGCCTGTTCGCGCTTCTCGATGAGTTGTTTAATCTTTTCTAATTGCTTGCTCATTGTTGTTGTTTACAATTATACGATTTACAATTTACAATTTATTTTCCTATTTCTTTCATTTAACAATTTACTGATGCCGTGCTAAAGACTAGATTGACAAACTGAACAATCAATTGTCAAATTGTAAATTGTCAAATTGTCAATTATTCTGGGTGTTCACAGAGTTCGGTCAAAACACCGCAGGTGTTCTTCGGATGGAGGAAGGCGATGTTCAGACCTTCTGCACCCTTGCGGGGAGCCTGGTCGATAAGACGTACGCCCTTCTCGCTCACCTCAGCCAGTGCGTTGGACACACCGTCCTCAATGCAGAATGCCACATGATGAACGCCCTTGTTGCCTTTGTCGAGCCACTTCTGGATAGTGCTTTCTGGTGATGTGGGCTCTAACAGTTCGAGCTTTACCTCACCACACTTCAGGAAGGCGGTCTTCACTTTCTGGTCCTCGACTACTTCGGTTGCATAACACTCTAAGCCCAAAACGTCCTTGAAGAACGGAAGGCTCTCCTCAATGCTCTGGACGGCAATGCCCAGATGCTCAATGTGCGAAATTTTCATTTACTTAAAAGTTTAAGATTAAAAACTGCTACAAAGGTACAAAAGATATATGAAACGAGTGTTTTTTTTGGCTTTATTTAATAAAAAAAACGCCATATTTGTCATTAGGCTGATGACAACAGTCACCCACGATTAGCTGAAATTACAATTCTATGATGATTCTTCCGTTAATTTGCCGACCTGTGAGATAATTAGGAACAGCCCATTGGCGGTTCGAAACATCAGTGACCCAATAGTAGCTATTGACATTCGAAATGCCAAATAGATTCAGGCAGTCAAGTCCTAACCAGATACTTTTAATAGGCAAACGACGGGTCGTAAATTGTGGGTCGTAGGCCAAATAGCTCATACCTATATCAGCACGACGGTAGGCTGGTGCACGGAAATTCTGTCCCTCCAATCCTCGATGAGGAGCACCGAAGGGTAGGCCGTCGGCATAAGCCAGCCGTAGCGTCATCTTCCAGCGTTCGGTTCCTGGGAAATAATCGGTAAAGTGGAAATTTACAGCATAGCGTTGGTCAGTAGGCATAGGAACCCATACACCGTTCATCTTCTGTTGCGTACGCATCAGAGAGAACGATATCCATGAGTCAGTACCAGGAACAAATTCTCCATATAGCTTCAGGTCGAGGCCTGCAGCATAGCCCGAACAAAGGTTCTCGCCATAGTAGGTCACCTTCACATTCTGCACATTATAGGGAATCAGGTTGGAGAGTGCCTTGTAATATGCCTCAGCTGTGAACTTGAAGGGACGGTTATTCATCCGGAAGCGATAATCCATAGCAGCCAGGAACTGAAGTGAGCGCTGACTCTTGATGTGATTGTTTAGTTTTGCAACTGTCACACTACCTACCGTAACCGTATCACGCAGTTCCTTATAGAAAGGTGCCTGATAGTATAAGCCTGTGGCCAAGCGCAACGTCATGTCCTGATTCCACGAAGGAACCACAGCCAGCGACAAGCGAGGAGAGACAATAGCCTCGTTGTTAAACGACCAGTGGGCGAACCTAAGACCGTAGTTCAACGTATAGAAGGTCTCGCCTCCGGATCCAGTCCAACGGAAGATGTCCTGAATATAGGCTTCGGTGCGACGTGAGGTAAGGTCGTTCTGTGAGGAGAGCGTGTAGATCAAGTCAAGTCGTTGTCCGTTATGGGGTACCGAATAGCCGCTCGAGTCACGCATCTCCCACTCTCGGCTCTGCTCTTTTACATGTTCCCATTTGACGGTTAGTCCCGTTTCCAGCTCATGGCGTAAGAATTTCTTGTCAACAATGAGTTTCAGGCTCTGTACGTTGGCGGTCAGGTAGTTTCGAGCATGCTCCATATAGGTGCCCACGCCAAGGTTCTCTGATGACTGTGTATCATCAAGCCAGTACTGTCCTTGAATGTCATAAGCCTCCTGTTCCTTGGTGTGGAAAGCCGACCACAGCAGTTTTACATGGGTTGAATCGCCTAAATGACGCGTAATGGATGCCGTACCGAAAAGCGTACGGAAAATGTCCTTTTCCTGTCCGTCGAAATAGACACGAAACGACTTCACATCCTCCATCGTTCCAAAAGAGGTCTCACGATCCTTGGGATTGAAATTGTAGTGGTTCTCCGAAATATACCCCAAGATGTCCAACGTCCATCTACTATTCGGTGCATACGTGATATAAGTCTGATAATCAAGAAAGTTAGGCTTATATTCTCCAGTAGTTTCAAGGGAACCGAGAAGGTATCTGTTGGTCTTATAGCGCAGCCCATGACTCATGGAGAAATGCTTGCCACTCATGCCCACATAGCCACTGGCACCAAGCAGCGAAGCCATCGCCGAGGCTTCAAACTGTTTCGGTCGCTTATAGGTAATATCGAGTGCCGATGACATCTTGTCGCCATACTTTGCCGAGAAACCACCGGACGAGAACCCTACCCTATCGACCATGTCGGAATTAATGACAGATAGTCCCTCCTGTTGTCCGCTACGGATAAGAAGCGGACGGTAGACCTCAACCTGATTAATATAAACAGAGTTTTCGTCGAAGGATCCGCCACGCACATTGTATTGGCTGGATAGTTCGTTATGGGTTGATACGCCAGCCTGTTGCTGAATCAGTTCCTCAATGGCATTGCCGGAAGTCGAAGGCACAGACTTCAAGTCTTTCAGATCCAACTGCTCCATCTGATCGGTCTGACGACGTTTCTCGGTTACAATCACCTCGCCAAGTTCCTGATTGGGAAACATCTGAATCTGCAGTGTTTGCGTGCCTCTTGGATGGCGAAGAACACGAGTACGCGTCTTGTAGCCTACCATTGAGAATTTTATAACAACAGAATCTTTCGACTGCAACGTCAGCTGAAACTCACCTTTCAAGTTTGTCATCGCCACAGCAGCCTGCTCGACACACGACACCGTAGCCAACTCAAGAGCGTTACCGTCTTCGTCGGCAACCTTGCCCTTCAATGTGAACGACTGAGCCATCAACCCGGTACTCGTCATCAGCATGACAAGCAACAGCGTTAACCGTGTAATGTTCGATTTCATCAAGGTAATAACGTCAATTAGGCCGTTTTATTGTCTGCTTAGTCACGATAAAACCAAGACAACAAACGATTGACCCATCCGATAGAACTGCGGAACCAACGGTAGGTGCTAGTAGGTTTACCACCGAATCTCAGAATGAAATCCCTAAAACGGTTCCTACGGAAAGGCAAGCCAACATCAAGGAAACAGATGTGGTCATAGCCACGTCGATGAGCATCTTTAATAGCGTGCCATATTGTCAGTTCATCAGGATGCAGCCATGCAAATGACTTTCTTCTAAATGCTGAATACCAGAGGTAGGCATTATTCTGCATGTTTTCGTGTCGACCACTATATACTACTGCCGAACAACCAATCACATGATCGTGGAAATGAGTAATATACAAACGGCCATTGCCATTCTCCATCAATCCCCTGAAAAAGCTCTTGTCAGGAATGTAACGCTTGGGTTTCAGCAAGTTATGCTGACGAAGCAAACGCATGAAATGTTGAAAATCATTGTCGTCGGCTACCTCACGAGTAACCACGCCACGTGTATATGCCGTATCGATACGTTTCTGCATACGTGGAGTAATACGTTCCTCAGGAGTATGTGAATGTAGAGAGTTATGGATGCTCATCCATCGAACAGGAAAGAAACCTGCATCTCGAAACTCTTTATAGCCAAACATTTTTTGAGTCAGATGGCTCACTTCGAAGTAGAGCACTCGACGCCCTAACTTCGAAGTGAGCTTCTGCAGCATCATAGCAAACAGAGCCGAATGGCTAACTGCTGACTTTGATTGAATGTAAACGCCTTCGCCCAATACACGACAATGGGTGTAGAGATAAGGTGGGAACCAGGACGACTTGTAACGTACAAGTGCAAGCATCTGGGCTACAACCGTTCCGTCATTTTCCTCTACGACAACCATGTATGGTTTCTGACGAGGTGTCAGCTTACTGAGCACGAACAGCTGTCGACTGTGGAAAAAATTATCCTCCGACAGTCCTTCGGGCAGGTCTTCTGGCTTGCTGTAGATGACAGTTCTCAGTGGCGACATTGCTCTGACAAATAACTCACAAATTTATCGAAGACGACAATACACTATCTGATAAAGAGCAGTTCACGATACTTGGGCAGCGTCCACAGCCCGTCTTCCACAATCATCTCCAAATGGTCGGCCTCATAGCGAATGTCTTCCATCTTGGGACAGACAGTATCATGATAGGCAATGGCACGCTGATGGATATCCACGATTCGGTTGGCTACACGACGTGCCTCCGTCAGTTCTTCAACCAGCTGCTCAATGCGCTCGGTACGCTCGGCAATCTCTTCTATCAGTTTCATGTTACGGGCAGACAGTCGGTTGGCCTTCTCTTCACTGAAGACACTCTTCATGCCCTGCACGTTCTTGATGAGCTGGCTCTGGTAATGAGTTCCCACAGGAATGATATGGTTCATGGCCATATCGCCAAGTACGCGAGCTTCAATCTGAACGGTTTTCACGTACATCTCCCACTTCACCTCGTTGCGAGCTTCCAGTTCCTTGCGATTCATCACTTTCGTACTCTCGAACATACGGATTGTAGATTCATCGAGGTAGTGCTCGAAGATAACCGGACACGACTTCTCCACATCCAAACCACGACGAGCCGCCTCCTTCACCCATTCGTCGGAGTAGCCATTACCATCGAAACGAACAGGCTTGCAGACAACGATATCCTCACGTAATACGTCAATGATAGCATGGAACTTAGCCGTATGGCCGGAATTAGGTGAATACTCCGGCTTCTTGGAGTATTCGGCTATCTTTTTGTCAACACGTTCCTTGAACGATTGCAATGCTTCGGCCATAGCAGCATTCAATGCTATCATGGCTGAGGCGCAGTTGACACTCGACCCAGGTGCACGGAACTCAAAACGATTGCCAGTGAATGCAAAGGGCGACGTGCGATTACGGTCGGTATTGTCGACAATGAGGTCTGGTATCTGGGGAATGTCTATCTCACGCGAGAGATCCGAATCTTGGGTCTTGAGGTTGGAAGTATGCTCTATGGTGTCGAGCATGTCAGAGACATACTTTCCAAGAAAACTCGATATAATAGATGGAGGTGCCTCATTGCCGCCCAAACGATGGGCATTGGTAGCACTCATAATGCTGGCCTTGAGCAGTCCATTGTGCTTGTAGACTGCCATGAGCGTCTCAACGATAAATGTGATGAAGCGAAGGTTCTCTTCTGGGGTCGTGCCAGGGGCATGCAGAAGGATACCCGTATCGGTAGAAAGACTCCAGTTGTTGTGCTTACCCGATCCGTTGACACCATCGAAGGGCTTTTCATGAAGCAGGACACGAAAGCCGTGCTTGCGTGCCACTCTCTTCATCAGCGACATAAGAAGCATGTTGTGGTCGACAGCAAGATTACACTCCTCGAAGATGGGAGCCAACTCGAACTGATTGGGTGCCACTTCATTATGACGCGTCTTACAAGGAATCGCAAGTTCTAAAGACTGTATCTCAAGGTCTTTCATGAAAGCTTGCACGCGATCAGGGATGGTGCCAAAATAGTGGTCATCCATCTGCTGGTTCTTAGCACTCTCATGTCCCATGAGCGTTCGACCAGTCATCAACAGATCAGGACGAGCCGAATACAGTCCCTCATCAACGAGGAAATACTCCTGTTCCCAACCCAGGTTCACCTGCACCTTTGTTACGTCATCATAAAAGTACTTGCAGACATCGGTCGCAGCCTTGTCAACAGCATGGAGGGCACGAAGCAAAGGAGCCTTGTAGTCAAGGGCTTCACCTGTGTATGCAATAAAGATAGTTGGGATACACAACGTGTCATCGATAATAAATACTGGACTCGTAGGATCCCATGCCGAATAGCCACGGGCCTCGAAGGTATTGCGAATGCCGCCATTAGGGAATGAAGAAGCATCGGGCTCCTGCTGAACAAGCAGTTTACCACTAAACTTCTCCATCATGCCACCTTTCCCATCGTGCTCAACGAAAGCATCATGCTTCTCAGCGGTACCCTCAGTGAGAGGTTGAAACCAATGGGTATAATGGGTACATCCCATCTCGGTTGCCCACTGTTTCATTCCTGAAGCTACTGCATCGGCTATTGAACGATCGAGACGGGCACCGTTGTCGATGACATCAATTAACTTGTCATAGACGGGCTTCGGCAAATACTTGTACATCTTCTCACGATTAAAGACATACTTTCCGAAATACTCTGACGGACGTTCCTCAGGTGCTACAATGTCAAGGGCGCGTTTCAAGAAAGCTTCTTCTACGACCTGGAATCTCAAATTACTCATAAATATTGTATTGCTTTATTAATCAATATATCTTTTGACAATCTCTGCATAGCTATCAATCCTGCGGTCTCTGAGGAATGGCCACCAACGCCTTACCTGCTCAGAGTGGTGCATATCGACAGCTACAATGACACTTTCTTCCTCCTCTGTCGAGGCTTCGTAGTACAATTCGCCCTGTGGTCCGCAGACGAAAGACGTTCCCCAGAACTGTATGCCGTTGGTTTGCCCGCTTGGATCAGGCTCATGCCCCACCCTGTTGACGGCTACTACAGGAAGTCCGTTGGCCACGGCATGACCGCGCATCACAGTCTGCCATGCATTGCGCTGCCGTTGCTGCTCGTCTGTTGTATCACTGCTTTCATAGCCTATAGCCGTAGGATAGATTAGAAGTTCTGCTCCCTGCAAGGCCATCAGACGCGCAGCCTCCGGATACCACTGATCCCAACAGACAAGCACTCCGAGTTTTCCAACAGATGTCTGTATCGGCCGGAAGCCCAAATCGCCAGGAGTAAAGTAGAATTTCTCATAGTAGGCAGGATCGTCGGGAATATGCATCTTACGATACTTACCAGCAATGCTGCCATCCTTGTCGAAGACTACCGCCGTATTGTGATACAGACCGGAAGCCCTACGTTCGAAGAGCGAAGCTACGATTACCACGCCCAGTTCCTTGGCAAGCGATCCATAGATTTGAGTAGACGGACCAGGAATGGACTCTGCCAAGTTAAAGTTATCGACGCTCTCTACCTGACAGAAATAGAGCGAATTATGGAGCTCCTGCAAGACAATAAGCTCAGCACCACGACTGGCAAGGTCACGGATGCCATCACATAGTCTTTCTATGTTTTTCACAATGTCGGCAGTATTGTGCTGCTGGAGGAAACCTACTTTCAGTTCTTTCATTTTATAGGAGGTTATTGGGATGATGGGATAAGGTTATGACGCCTTCAGGAAACTGCATGGTGCAGCAGTGAAGCGATCCATGCTGACAGATGATGCTACGACAGTCTATTGCAACAATCTCACGGTCAGGAAATGCCTGACCAATGATGCGAAGAGCCTCTTCGTCAAGGTCTGGTTGAGAATAGACAGGACAGAGCACGGCACCATTGATTATTAGGAAATTGGCATATGTAGCAGGCAGGCGAAGGCCGTCTTCATCATAAATGGCACGTGGCATGGGAAGCCTAAACAGCCTGTATGGATGCCCGTCAAGTGTGCGAAACGTGAACAGCTGCTCCTCCATTAGCCTCAGACCTTCGTATTGTTCATCTTTGGGGTCATCACAACCCACATATAACAAAGTGTCATCAGGTGCCACACGAACCAGTGTGTCGATATGTCCGTCGGTATCATCACCGGTCAACTGTCCATAATCAATCCATAGCACGCGCTCAACACAAAGCCACTCCTTCAGCCGTTCTTCTATCTGCTCCTTGCTGAGAGGCTGGTTGCGATGGGGGGCCAGCAAACAACAAGTAGTGGTAAAGAGTGTGCCCTTCCCGTCACTTTCGATAGCGCCTCCCTCAAGTACGAAATCAAGATGGCTGACATATTCGCCATTCACGCGCTTCTCGTCGTACATGCGGCGATTGATAGCATTGTCGAGCTCAGCTGGGAATTTCTCACCCCATCCGTTAAACTTGAAATCGAGTAATTGACAATGATGGGAATCATCAATAAGTGAGATGAACCCATGATCACGAGCCCAGGTGTCGTTGGACGGTGGCCCAATCACCAATACATGCTCATGCTTGCTGATCTCATTGGCCATAATCTTGTAGGTAGCCGTAATCTCATCGAGCATGTAAGCCCAGTCGGTATCAACGTGAGGCCAAGTCAACTGTACCCCACTCTGCGGTTCCCATTCAGCTGGCAGTCGGTATCTCATACAAGTTATTTCTTTTCTCACTTATCATATTTCATTTTAGAAAGGTGCCGGTCCCATATCAGGTGGAGGCAGAGGAGCACCAGAAAAGGGGTTGTAATCATCAGCCGATATACCGTTGTTGTCAGCCCCATTGAGCTTGGAACCCAAAATTTCACCGTCGTTACCTTTTGCCTGTGAAGTAGTTCGTTGGTCAAGTCTACCATCTTCAGGATTCTCAAAACGGGTATATTCGCCTCGGAATGTCAGTAAGACATCGTCAGTACGGCCTTTACGGTGCTTGGCAATGATAATCTGAGCCATTCCGTGCAAGTCACGTCCGTTATCGTCTTGATAAATATGGTAGTACTCTGGGCGATGCACGAACAGCACCATATCAGCATCCTGTTCAATGGCACCCGATTCACGCAAGTCACTCAGCTGGGGACGCTTGCCTTCAAGGCCCTCACGGCTCTCTACTCCACGATTCAACTGCGACAGGGCAAGAATGGGTATTTCAAGTTCTTTTGCCAAACCCTTAAGCGAACGGGAAATGGTCGATACTTCTTCTTGTCGTGAGGAGAAACGCATGCCATTGGCATTCATCAGTTGCAGGTAATCAATCATGATAGCCTTGACACCGTGCTCACGTACCAGACGACGTGCCTTTGTACGCAACTCGAAAACCGACAGACCAGGTGTATCGTCAATATAAATAGGTGCACCTTGTAGTGCGGTGATGCGTTTATCAAGGCGATCCCACTCATCAGGCTGTAGCTGACCGTTTAGAATCTTCGAACCAGGAATCTCGCAAACATTAGATATCAGACGGTCTACCAGTTGCTGGTTTGACATTTCGAGCGAGAAAAAAGCCAACGGTACCTTGTAGTCGGCGGCAATGTTCTTGGCCATTGACAATGCAAACGAGGTCTTACCCATTGCCGGACGACCTGCAATGATGATGAGGTCGCTTGATTGCCAGCCGCTCGTAATCTCGTCAAGCTTGTGATATCCCGAGGCCACACCTGTCAGACCGCCTGTATTGGCAGCGGCCTTATTTATAGCCTGTAACGCCTGAACAATGACAGGATCTATCTGAGTGTAGTCCTTCTTCATGTTCTTTTGCGATAGTTCGAAGAGCGAGCCTTCGGCCTCTTGCATCAAGTCGTCAACGTCTATAGTCTCATCAAAGGCTTTGGTCTCAATGCTTCCAGCAAACTGGATGAGCTGGCGGGCAAGGAACTTCTGAGCAATGATGCGTGCATGATAGTCTACATTGGCACTTGTGGCCACACGACTTGAGATCTCGGCAATGTAGGCAGGGCCACCAGCCTCTTCAAGCGTTCCATTTTTACCCAGCTGCTCAGTCACAGTGAGCACGTCGACGGGACGTTCGGCCATCGACAAGTCACGGATGGCTGAATAGATCATTTGGTTTCGCGGTTCGTAGAAGCTCTCAGGATAGAGCATCTCGCAAACGACTGCATAGGCATCCTTGTCTATGAGTAAGGCACCAAGTACTGCCCTCTCCACTTCAAGTGCCTGCGGCTGCAGATGGGCATAAGTGTTGTCTATAGGTTGTTGCTTGACAGGTTTGCGCCTGCCGCTATTCTGCTGTTCTGGCATGACGAGAATAATGTTTTACTTCAAAAACTGATGCAAAAATACTATATTTCTCCCAATCTGCCAAATTTACTTTGAAAGGGTTGGCTTAAAATAGTTTAAAATACCACATCACTACCATTCTGTTTTCAATAATTATGCCTATCTTTGCCAATGAAAAGCCCCGCTCATCATTATGCATTACAAAATTATCATTATAAAATAGACATAGCATCATGAAGAACCTATTCATACTTCTAAGGCCGCACCAATGGCTGAAGAACCTATTCGTGTTTCTCCCTGCCTTCTTCGACAGGCACATCACTGACCCAGACTACCTGCTACCATCACTCGCGGTTTTTGTGGCTTTCTGTTTCGCTGCCAGCGGTATCTACTGTCTCAACGACATTATCGATGCCGATGCTGACCGCATGCACCCCGTAAAAAAACTCAGACCGATAGCCAGCAGAGCCATATCGAAGACATCGGGATACATGCTGATGATTCTCTGCCTGTTACTGTCAATAGCAATCATTGCTGTTATGGACAACCATGATGCTGCTGACACAAAGGCTCTCATAGTTGTTGTCGGCATTTACATTGTTATGAACATAGCCTACTGCTTGTGGCTTAAACATGTGGCTATTGTCGACGTGTTTATCATAGCTACGGGCTTCGTGCTGCGCATATTCGCAGGAGGTCATGCCACAGCCATAAACTTGTCATCATGGCTGGTACTCATGACGTTTCTCATTGCGCTGTTTCTGGCCTTTGCCAAGCGACGCGACGACGTAGTCATATACGAGTCAACCGGATTGCTGGCTCGCAAGAATGTGGGGCATTACAACATTACCTTCATGAATCAGATCATCGCTATCATCGCAAGCATCACCATCGTTTGCTACATCATGTACACTGTATCGCCCGAGGTGATACAAAGGTTTCACAGTTCCTACATCTACACCACCTCCGTCTTCGTATTGGCAGGCATCATTCGCTACCTACAACTCACCATTGTCGACGATAAGAGTGGCAGTCCCACGCGCGTATTGCTCACCGATCGTTTCATACACACATGCATAGCCGGATGGATACTTGCCTTCTTTGTCATCATCTATCTGAGTTGAACGATGCTACGTCCTAATCGTGTGAGACGTTGCAATGCTCCAAATACTTACGACTTTTCTACAAGTATTCGTGCATCGACAGCAATCACCTCGTTCTCGTCAGCCAACAACGGATTGATGTCCATCTCCTTAATCTCCGTTGCAAACCGCAACAAAGTCGACAGGCGTACGATGATCTCGGCATACCTGCGCTCGTTGACGCCCTTCTGTCCTCGCGTACCTTTTATTATTTTATATCCGCGCAGGGAGTGGATCATGCTGTAGGCCTCCTCATAGCTCAGGGGAGCAAGACCACTACTCACATCTTTCAACACCTCGACGAAAATGCCGCCCATACCGCAAAGTACAACGTGGCCAAAGCGTGTCTCGTATTTCGCACCAATAAAGAGTTCCGTACCCTTGATCATCTTCTGCACCATTACAGCTGTGGCATCGGTAATCTGCATCATACGTTCGAACTCCATGACAAGGTGGTCTTTAGTACGGATGTTCAGTGAAACGCCGCCCACATCACTCTTATGGACAGGGCCAACGACCTTGGCTACCACTGGGTAACCACATTTCTCGGCAAAGGCAATGAGTTCGTCCTTCTTGTCGCTCACAAACTCAGGCACGGTGGGAATGCCTGCACTTGACAGTAATTCGTGTACCAGATGGGGTGAGATGTAGCCACTTTCTTGAATACCGTCGATGATACGGCGTATGCGGGGAACGTCAACACCCAGTATCTCTAACGTCTGATCAGCAGGAGCGGGTGTTTTCATAATCTGTGTCAATGCCGTTGCCAGTGTCACCTCATCACTGAAGTTTACGTGGCCTCGACTCAAGAATTCCTGTACCTCTGGACCAGCAGTGTTCACACTGGGAAGTACGGGGAAGATAGGTTTCTTGCAGCTAAGAATCTTCTTGTGCAGCACGTCATAGGTCTCATAGACCTGCACCAGTCCAGGCGTACCAAAAATAACCATAATGGCATCGATATCGTCGAACCTATTCTCGCAATAGTCAATGGCCAGCGACAGTTGCTCTGCACCGCCCGTTGCCAAGATGTCAATGGGATTGGTCACTGACGAGCCAGGGAATAGCTTCGACTTCAGCTCCTCAGCAGCAGGCCCTGTGAGAGGAGGTACGTTCATACCACCTTTCGACAAGGCGTCGGTCAGCATCACGCCAGGACCGCCAGCATGGGTGACGATAGCGAAGTTCTTGCCAGAGAAACGGGGCAACGTGAAGATACATCCCACAGTGGTCAGCTCCTCACGAGAGAAACACCTGACAATACCCGCCTTACGGAATAGCGCTTCAACAGCCGAGTCGCTTGAGGCGATGGCTCCCGTGTGACTACTGGCTGCACGGCTGCCACTTTCCGAAGAACCAGCCTTAATGGCAGCTATGCGACAGCCCTTCTTAATAAGAGAGGTAGCATGATAGAGTAGCTTGTCAGGATCAGCGATATTTTCGATATAGAGTAACTTTACATGTGAGTCATGCTCGGCATCAAAATTCTCGTCCATGTATTCGAGCACAGTCTCAATACCTATCTGTTTGCCGTTGCCGATACTCCATACTGAATTGAAAGCAAGTCCCTTAGTAACAGCACTTTCAAGAATAAACACTGCGGTAGCGCCTGAACCGGAGATGAAATCAACGCCTTGGGATTTCAGTTGAGGGATGGGCTTCGTAAACACTGAGTGATGCCAACGAGTGAGCAGGCCAATGCAGTTGGGGCCGATAAGGGCTGCACCATATTTCTCACAGGTATCCAGAATCTGCTTTTCGAGTAAGGCACCTTCATGGGTCTCCTCGCCAAAGCCAGCCGAGAGGATGATGAACGCGCGTACCTGCTTTTCGGCTGCCAGAAACTCTACATATTGGGGGCAGAACTTCGCTGCTACCACTATGATGGCAAGATCAGTAGGTGGCACCTCCTTCACGTCATGAAACACTTTAATACCCTGTACCTCGTCTTCTTTCGGGTTGACAATACGCAGAACACCCTTGAAACCACCTGCCAAGAGGTTGCGTACAACCGCACCTCCTGGCTTGTGAACGTTGTTCGAGCCACCAATCACTACAATGCTTTCGGGCTCTAATAGTTGTCTGTTTATCATAGTAATAATGAGCTGTTATGAAAAATGGAATTGCTGACTCCCAATTCTTTATTGAATAACAACACGTGAAGAACCGTCGCTGTAGCGGTAGATATTGATGCCACGCGATGGCTGGTTGAGTCGCACACCTCCAGCAGAATAGATACCCACCAATACGGGTTGCTTTGCAGCATCATTGCCAACAGGAGCAATTCCGTCAGGATATGCTATATCGTTGAAGACCTCAATATCGTCCTCCGACACGAATATGTATCGCTGGTTCTTGGCCGAGTTGCCGAAATTGAAGTTCGTATTGCTCATCGAACCAAACTGGAGTGTATTATTGTAGGTTCCCATCTGCATCGACTTATTGGTGCCGCTCGCGCTCCATGTCATCCAATAACTTTGGGCTGTATACTTCTTGTTCAACTCAGTGTTGCTGACCACAACATCCTGACGACCTGGTAGCAACTGGAAGTTGCAAGCTTCACTTCCTGTTGCCGATAGCGAGGGCGTTGCCGATGAGTGGGTGATATACTTGCCGGTAGCCGCATTGCGGAAACGATAATAGCCTGATAGTGGCAGATACTCAACATACCATGCAGCTGAGTCGTTCAGTTCGCTGAGTTCCGAGAGCGTGAACTTATTCCAACGAAGACCATTGTTCTTACGTTCGAAGATGAAACCATCGTTGAGACCGCACTCTTCGCTCTCACTCTTGATGTAGTACTTCTTACCCTCCTCAAAGTTGAAGGTATAGCCGGGCACACCGTTGCTGTAGTTATAAGTGGGGCAAAGACCATCGATGTAGAGTGCGTAGAGCAGGGCGCACCCACCAATATATTGGATGGCGGTGTGCTTGTCCTTGTCTGCACCGTTGACGAACCAGTCGTAGCTGGCATTGGTTCCCCATCCATGAGTACCATCGCCGGTCATATAGACATCCATACTACTGGTGTTCTCAAGGAAGTGAAGCGTCTTGTTGGCCCATGAGCCGAGCCACTTACCATGGGTAGTGTTCTCGCGCAAGTCAGCACAGTTTTTCCAACGGTCGGTAGTACCTACGCCTACACCATGACCAGTCTCGTGTAGTACGGTACCAATAGCTTGATAAGCAGAATTCGGACCTATTCGCATCCATCCACCATAAGAGCAGTCGGCCGTAGGCGTGTCAGCACCATAGTGTCCCTGAAGGGTAAAGCCCTTGATGGCCGTCCACTCGTTCAGGTAGTCCATTGTTTCCTGAATGGCCGTACGGCAGCGGTTGTTAGCATCCTCGGTAGGTGCACCTTCATTCCATGTACCCACGCAGCTGCCCTGAGGCAATGTCACGATCTTCATCGACTTGCCATAGCCTACAGCATAGGTATTGGTGATACCATAGGCACGCACATAATAGACCGATGCAGGCTGCATGTCCTTGATGTGGAAGACCATGCCTTTTTGGCTATAGTAGGAGGTAGAGCGGTGGTCGGCAATGGTAGGCTCTGGCTCAGTGCTCCAGCAGAAGCCGCGCTCCTTATAGCCAGTACCCGAGAACGTAGCACGCAGCAGGGCTCCGTGGGCAGCCGGTATATAGAAAGTAGTATTAGTAGAAACCGTAGGTGCATTGCCAGAGCCATTGGCCACAAGGAACAGTAGCTCGGCAGTTTCCAGCGCTTCGATCTCGGCTGCGAGATCCTCACTGGTAGCATCACCATTCTGTACCAGTGCCTTAGCCTTGTCAATCTCTAACTGGAAGTCGGCAGCTCCTTCCTTACTACCGTCGTAAGCCTGTTCGGCTGCATCGATGGCAGCCTGCAAGGCAGCATACTCAGCAATAGATATGCGGGCAGCCTCGATAGCAGCAGTCAGCGCCTTAGAAGCAGCCTGAATCTCTGACATATCCGACGCAGCAGTCATTGACTTCGCTGTGTTCAATGCCGTACTTAGGTCAGTAGCCGTCTTCGTTGACATCATGCTTTGCTGCAGGGCTTCACCTTCAGCAATGATGCGCTGTAGCTCAGCGATCACCTCGTCGGCACCCACGACACCTATCTGGTATAGGCGGAAGTTGTCCACACATAGCCAGTTGCCTGTAGCACCCTCGCCCTTGAAACCTATCTCCACCTCACCGCTGATACAGGTAAACACCACCGAGTAGTCAGCTGGGGTGTAAACCGTAGTCTTCTGGTCACCAGCATATATCCATGCGCCTTCACATTTCTGCGAAGTACTGTTCTGGTTCAGGTTCTGGGCAGCCACAGTCAGCTTATACTGTCCATTGGGCAGGCTGACGAACTGCTTGATGCTGGCATTGCCAACCTTCTGACCCTTGTCAACCCACTTCTCCACATAGGTCGTACCAGCCTTCTTTGTGAACGAAGAGTTGGTCTGACTCTGCATGCTCTCCTGCGTCCAGCCGTTCGTACCACTGTCCTCGAACGAAGGATTATTGATATACGATGTACAGTCGAGCGGGTTCTCTTCAGAGATATTCTTGTTTCTGTAGGCTTGGATAGCTGCTTTCAGGGTTTCTACACTCTGAAGGACGGTCAGCACATCAGCCTCTGTATTGTTGTAGATAGCTTGTGCAGCATCGATGGCCTGCTTCAGCTCGTCAGCACCAACGCCATTGCCAGAGCCATAGAAGCCGTTGGCCTCTTCGATAACCTCCTGTAACATAGGCTTGGCATTGATGTCGGTACCCTCGATCTTCACGTAGTCTATGACAAGGTTGGCCGAATTGGCCGAACCGTTAGCAGCAGCTTGGTAGCCAATGCGCAGGTCACCCTTCGTGGCTTTCGTCAGCTCGAAAGTAATCTTGTCGAGTGTCCACTCTTTTGATGGATAGCTCTTCACGGTCGACCTTGCAGACTGGCCTGAAGTGGGAATCCACGCCAACATCGAAGTGCCACCTGTGACTCCCTTGCCATTATAAGTAGGCACGCTAACAGTATATTTGCCAGCAGGCAGGGTTAAGGTCTGATAGTAATAGAATTGTTCGCTCCAACCCGTAGAAAGAGCCAGGCCGCCGCCAACCTCACCGTCGTAGCCCTTGTCAGGGACCACACCACCGTTGAAGGTGCCCTTGAAACCGAACTCGTAGATGCCGGTAATGGTATAGTTAATGGTGAAGCCCTGGGTCCAACCGTCAATGGGTTTGATTTCCTGTTTCACCTCTGCACTACTGGATGCAGGATAGTCGAAATGGGAATCGAAACCGTAGTTCGACAGAAAGAAACTTGTCACGTCTGTCTGTGCACTGGCGGGCATCATCGACGTCAGGAGCATCAGAATAAACAATGTCGTTTTGTTCATAGTTAGTAATGAAGATTTAGGATGTTAATGATTTGTGTGCAAAGATACGATTATTTTTCGAATAAACCCCATGTGTGTTGTTCTTTTTTTCAATTAAAGCAGCCCAATGCGAAAACAGAGTCCGGCGGAGATGTACTTGCCATCCTGTAGCGATGCCTGTAGAAGCAAATAGCGCAGCAGTTCGCAGTCAATTCCGACGTTGATGCTGTTTCCGTCGTATTCGCCAATGAGACGCAACGGCTGATAGAAACTCGGTTGGAAGGTGAGGCCTCCAACAACTCCGTTCCATTTCTCGTTAAAGTCACGCTTCCATCGTCGATAGGCAATATGGGCACCAACACGATTTCCACCCAGATCTAAGTGTTTTGTTGCTGCCACATAAAAGTTTCGGTAAAAATTACTGCCCGACTTTCCGTTGTCTCCACTCCCCCACACGTCGTTCCCGCCTACGACTACTGCGGGCCAGTAGCGTCCTTCTTCCAGCGGACAGAGCCTTAGGGTGAAATAGCGGTCTTTTACATAAAACCCCGACTTCTGGTTCGGGTCAAGGTTGCGATGTGATTTCCATAGTGTGTATCCATAGCCTAATTCTATCCATTTGTAGGGAGTAATGCTCAGGTAGTTGGTAAACGAGTTGAACTTCTCGCCATCGTATTTCATCCCATCGGGAACCATGTGCTTGTCAACGTAATGGGCACCGACACGAACCACGCCAACCGTGTCCATTTCAGCCGTCGGGACGTGGATGAGTCCCGGCGTACCAATATATTGCTGCGCATTGAGCGTACACAACACCATGTTTAGGAAAAACAACAGAATAATATGTCTCATTATTTCATTTCTCATGATCATTCTTCATTATGCCCGTTCCCCAAGGAATACTGACAGGATAGATGCGCTCGTTCTCCTCGGGATCAGTTGTATACATCTTCATGGACATGTCGTCGGCTTGTGCATTGTAGGTTAGGCGGAAATTGGAAGCCGGTCGCAAGGTGAGCTTGCCCTTATGCCATCCCCATTGCGGGAGCATCATAATGATTTTAAAACCGCCCGCCTCACGATAACGGCTATTCTTGCGCTGATGCAACTGACCATAAAGACCTACTGTGCAATGACTGAAATGACGCATCACATCAAGCTGAACACCAATATCTTCGTTGACATAACGTCCACCACTTATGAAAAACTCCGTATTCCAACGGTCCAACCACAAACGTGCTCCGCCAATAGCAGTAATACAGTCGATGGCACCGAAATCTACGGCCTTGGTCTCTTCAACAGCATTTCCATAGCGATACACGGCATCACCCGCAGCTAATCGCCAGTAGCCGGTGTAGCCTGCCTGAGCTTGAAGCAAGAGCCACGAAGTCAGGGGGAGCATGGCCCGCATGTCGACGCCATAACGGTCAAGTCCGAACAGGCCTCCTGAGAGCTTGCAATGGAGATTGCCAAGATGCAACTGTTTGGCCAACACAGCATTAGTCAGTCTGACCACATTATGCTTTGTCTCATATCCTTCGTTAATGAGGGGGAGGAATGCCTGAGCACTCAGCAGCCAGTCGTTGCCCATCTTCCATTTTATGCCAGGTGTTAGGTTAAGCAGCACATTATAGAGACGCACATAGTTCACATCGGCATAGCGTAAATCGGCACCAGCGAAGACTTCAACCTCTCCGGCTTCAGTATCCTGAGCCATTCCTGCCACAGAACAGCATGACATAAAGATGATGATGAATAGTCGTTTCATGGGTGCAAAGTTACGAAAAAAGCTTGTAAAAGTGAAGCGATTTTGGAAGATTAACGCAATTCGGCCTGAAATAAAGGCAAAGAGGGGAAGAACGAGGAAGTTCAATTTGGGGGCTAAAAGCAAATTGGGGAGGATTGGTGAAGGAGTTAGGTTTCTAAATCGTAACCCAAAAACTGGACTCTGAGACTGCATTCTGTATTTCCTTTTTGGGAATACCAGAATAGACCACAATAGGCAACCCGGATTCTACAGCAAAGTCATATATGTACTATTTAAGTTCGGTGGCTGGTTGTCCCGAACAAACAAACCGTAATCCAGGTTTGTTCAACTTCTCATATTTCTCTATTTTTCCCATATTCAAAAGAATTATGGTGCAAAGAAAACAAAGACCTCCGCCAACTGGTGGCAGAGGTCAAGGGAAAAAACATTATCAATAGAATTTTTGCGAAATATCTACATGCTGAACTACAAATAATAATGGAATTAGTCTGAATTATACTTCTCGATAACTTGTTTGAACTCTTCTTGATAATTGGCTTTCAAATAAGCCATTTGATAGGCCAGCCAAGTGTAACAAACAGCGTGAGACTTATTAAAAGCATACAATCCTTTCCACTCCATTTCATTCCATACTTTTTCAAGAGCATTCTTCTTATGGCCATTCTTCATTCCACCCTCTATGAATTTTGGTCTCAGGATGGATAGCACATCCGTTTTCCTCTTACCGAGGGCTTTTCTCAGCAAGTCGCTCTCACTTCTATCGAAGTTGGCTATCAAGCGCGAAAGCATCATCAATTGTTCTTGATAAACAATGATACCATATGTATTCTGAAGGTACTTTTCCATACAAGGAATGATGTACTTTATTCCTTTCTTTGATTTTTTGTGCTTGATGAGCTTTGATATATCTTCCATTGGCCCTGGTCGATACATACAATTCAAGATTACCAAATCCTCGAAGCATGTGGGATGAAGTTCTCTTAAATACTTCTGCATCCTTTGGTGATTGAATTGGAAAACATCTTCGGTTTGACCAGTCTGAAACAGCTTCATGGTTTTCTCATCATCAATTGGAATCACATCAATATTGAAATTCTCGTCTTTCCGGGTCTTAATGAGCCGACAAATATCTCTCATTTGGGATAATGTCTTTAGCCCAAGGAAATCAAACTTTATGAGACCTGAAGATTCCACTCGCATTCCTTCATATTGGACACATCTCAATATCTCATCATTGCCATTGGAATCTTCTATACTTACTGTAGAAATGGGTGCCCAGTTTGTTATTGGATCATTAGCGACAATAAATCCACAAGCATGAATACCCAGACCACGAATTTTTCGCTCCAATACGGCAGTATTATCAATTGCATTATTCAAAGGTTGTCCTGCTTTGCGAACTAACTTTTTCAGCTTTGGCTCATATTTTATAACGTCTTTTATGGAACGCCAAGAATAACCATAATGAGACGAAAGCACTTCATTTATAGCCATTGTCTCTGGAGTATGCAATTGGTTAACTCGTGCTATTGTGCTGAAAGCATTTGCTGTGGAGAATGTGCTAAACGACACAATATGAGCACAACATTCCTTGCCATATTTATCCTGAAGCCATTCAATAACACGATCTCGACCTTCATCATCGAAGTCAATGTCTATGTCTGGGAACATCGTTCCATCTATACTAAGGAAGCGTTCGAAAAGTAGGTCATGTTTCAACGGGTCAATCTTAGTAATACCCAAGCAATAACAAACAAGGCTTCCGGCAGCAGAACCTCGTCCTGGACTAATCCAAACACCAAGCTCAGATTGGGCGGTGTTAATTACATCTTGCAGAAAGAGGAAATAGCCAGAAGCCTCTCTTTGTTTGATAATTTGCAGTTCAAAAATAAGCCTGTCAGTCACATCTTCTGGAAGTATATCCCCATATATCTGTTTTGCTTTAGCAAAAGAAAGGTGTTCCAAATAGTTATCTTCATTGTCCTTTCTTTCATTACCGAATCTGTTAGGAATATCAATAGTGGGGACAATGGGAGCATGGTGTATATCATAGAACTCTATCTTGTCACATATCTCCATTGTACTGGCTATAGCTTCAGGAACATCCGAGAACAATTCACACATATATTTTCTGCTTGTCAACCAGCGGAATTGAAGTATATCTGTTTTGGCGAACTCATCCATAGTCTTACCTGTAGCATAGCATTGTTGGATATTGTATACTGACAAATCTTCAGGAGCCAAATAATGAACATCATTTGTGGCTACAACTTTTACGCCATATTCTTTTGCTTTCTGTATTAGAACGGCATTAACCTTTTGCTGTTCCAGCATCAAATCACTTGGTGTGTTGCTCTCCAAGTCATAATCTGCACAGCGGTTTAGTTCCAGATAATAATCCTCACCAAAAGTCTGCTGATACCATTTAATGGTTTCCTCCAGACCTTCTATGTCACCTTTGGAAATCTTAGTAAAGACCTCACTGCCAAATCCACCTGATAGGACAATCAATCCCTCGTGATACTTCTCCAAATCCTTACGGTCTGTACGGGGAGCGACATAGAATCCATCTGTCCAAGCATTGCTTACTATTTTGATGAGATTCTTATAGCCAGTGTGGTTCTTGGCAAGAACAGTCAGTAGGTAGCCCCTAAAGTCTTTGACCTCTTCTCTTTGTTCTTTATTTCCGTTCTTAGCCACATATAGCTCACACCCAATGATAGGTTTGAAAGGTTGTTCGCCTTTCTCTTGTCTTTCGGTGTTAATGCGACTAACATAGTCGAAAAATTCCATGGTACCAAACATATTGCCATTATCAGTAATAGCAATGCCTGGCATTCTGTCTTTGATGGCGGCATCCACCAATTCCTTAATACTGGCGCACCCATCATTTATTGAGTAATGGGAGTGAACATTCAAATGTGCGAATCGATATCTTTTCATGTTATGTCAATATTACAATTTTTGAGCAAAGTAAGTTTTAACTTACGCCAAATTGCGGCAGAGGTCAAAGAAAAATGTTGTTATTTACCCAAATAATGCGATTGGGTCTATACAAAAGTCTCTACGCTTGCAGTTTTTGCAGTGTTTGCCCATCCAGACCTCATCGAACTGATTCATCGCTTGTCCTACAATTTCTGGGTCATCAGTCAGGATGCCAGCTTCGAAGTTACGAGTGCCATCACCTTTCATACCGATGCCGGCACCAGTGAGATTGGCACTGCCTATATACGCCTCTTTGCCATCGAAGACCATCATCTTGAAATGTACCCTTGGACAAAGCACACGCTCCAAGCGGTCATAGAGTACAGGGTACTTGTCAAAGTCCTCGCGAAAGTTAGGCCCAGGTTCTTTTGCATGAATGAGCCTTACCTCCACACCACGCCGAATGAGTTGGGCAATGAGTGCCAGAAATGGCTTCTTTTCTTTGCCCACCTCCACATAAAGGTCTTTGATGTCAGCTGTAACAATCCAAAGCGTGCGCTTCACGGATTGAACCCGTGAAAGCACTTCTTTGTAGTGGGAGGAGTTGGAGATGTAGGTGAGCATAATGTAACCTTCAGTTCTGCGAAATTGTTAATATGATTTCTCGATGTTTAATTATGAGTTCCACACATTTCAAATGAGTTATAATCTGTTGCTTTCCCCATCCTTCATTACGAGTAATGTTATAGATTATTTGACGCGTTGGTGGCAAATCATTTTTATCAAAATATAGAGCCGCTTTATCCAAAGGATTTTTGTCTGACAATCTGGAGTTCGCAGATTTGCTGATTAATATTAAGTTCCCCAGACAGTTCAAATCAAAATCATTTACACCTTCGCTATCTAATTCCTCACGTCTTTTTTGCGGGTAATGGTGCTCTATAGAATTTCTATTTAAGAAACGGAAATCGTTTTTTCGAATCAACTCCAATTCTTTTTGTACAATGTTTTTCAAGTTAGGATCCGGGACTTCCCAACTAATAGGCACGTTATTGTATTTAATCCACCAATACAAATAATCTGTAAAATTGAATAGATAATGAGGAACGGAAGTGCCTTGACGTTTTTCGTCGTATTCTGTCAAACCAATGTAATCAGTAGACGTTCTGTTAAACTCCTTAAGCATTAGATGGTGAAGCTTCTCCAGATATGCGCTTTCAACAGATGCAGCATCTTCATGTACAAACCAACTTAGTATTGTTTGTAGAAAATTCTTATAAGGTTTGGCGCGAAATGACACCTGGAGGCATGATAGAGAACGAATGACCGCATTTTGTTGATCATCAAAAGTAGGCTTGAAACGCAATGTTCTCGTATTGCGTTTGGTATCTTCATAAATATATGGCTTTAGTAATACCCATTCGCGTTTTTCATCGTCATCAGTCACATTTGATTTCACCACATACTTATCAAATACAACCCTACAGTATAGCAAGCGCAAGAAAAAGTCTAAAGGCTTTACTTCATGCTTAATCGTATTATAAACCTTTAATAGATATTTCTCGCTAAGTGGAATATCCTTAGCCTCCTCTGTTTTATGGAAACTAAGTCTATATGATTGATTATAATATAGCCTAAATATGTGCATCAAAAAGTTTGGGAAGTCAATAATTGATTCTTCTGTAGAATTATCATCATTGTCCTCTGTGACCTCTGACAAATCATCAGTATTTAGACGGCTATTCACAATCTCTTCCAAGGTCAATGCACCAACATCTTTTGATTGGACTTTTAATAAATCTAGAACAGGAATGTTTTGATTACCAAAGCTAATATCTTCCGATCTTCCTTTCAAGTCTATTGTTGTATAATCCTCTCCAAATAGAATTTTCCTGATGCTTGGGGCAAATGATTTCTGGATTCGGGTTTCCATCTGCGAGCAGGCATCCCAGATTTTTGAACAAACCTGAGAATAACAGTCATGCCCTTCTTCGTGAAGTTTTCCGAGTAACAGACCCTTTATTATTTCGTGTTCTTGAAGTTGCTCGCCTCTATTATTCATTATTTCAAAATAAGCTGCTACGTCTGTATCTGAAGGCATGATTTCTCGCACAACACATACATGATGCTTGATATAGTCAGCCATCTTAACCCTTACGGATTCTGTTTTTAGGGTAATAGGCTCTGTCTTTTCAACATCTAATTGCGTTGACCATGCCAAATCAATGGCTTCAAAGAAGTGTGATATTGAAGTTTCTTTTCTGTTTTGAGGCATAGATCCACTATGCAGAACCCTAAAGAAATCTTCTACCTCTGGGCGAGAATCATAACGGAGGCTTAGGCGCATTCCCATGTTCAATATGCCTGAAAGTATTGAAAGCATTGTAAGTCTCTGCTGCCCATCAATAACTTCCAATTCTCCATTACATCTTTGGAGAACAATAAGACTTCCAACATAAAAATGCTCGTCACCAGAACACATACTTTCATAAATGTCCTGAAGGAGTCTTGATATTTGTTCCTCTCCCCAAGCAAAATTCCTTTGGTAAAGAGGGATGATATATTTGTCCTTGAAAAGATTTTCAACACTGAGGACATCAGCATCTTTAATAATATTCATATCCGTTTTATTTTATGGATTTTAGAACGTCATCGTATGGTGGAAAGTCTCTACCGTTATTTATCGTACAGTATTCCGGCTGTGCTATGATAGACTCAAGTTTTCGTAATGCAGATATGTCTTTTGCATTTTCTATTAATGAAAAGAACTGAGAAGGATATTTTGCCACAGTTGAATAATACACATAGGACTGCTTTCGACGTAAATAGTATGCTATTACATATAAATGACGATGATAGTCATTAACACCATTTTCGCCAAACTTATCAAATAGGAGCATTATTAGTGACTTATACATTTCTCTTATATAGTTATCTCCTGTTCGCCAATGACCATAATAAGATAAGCAGTTCTTTTTATAAAATACCTTAAAGTCGTACATCTGATATGAGTCCAACTCCAAAAATAACTTCTTGTAGATTTCAGCGTAAGATTGTATGTATTCAAAGAAATTCTTTCCGTTTACAATAGGCTGAGTCATGGTTACAAATGGGTTTATCTCCTGACCATCACCATCATTGAACCTGGAACAAGTTGGCATTGTCTCTTTTAGAAAAGTCTGATAGAATTTCTCTGTCATAAACAAAAGAAGCTGTTTGTTCTGAAATGGGAAATCAACATTATGCAATTTGTCTATCTGCATACCTTTAAACTCCTTTATACGTTTCTTTGTAAAAGACCACGCTTCGGTATTCCTGCACCAAATACGTGTTCGATATAATTGCTCGTCAAACAGGTGCTTCAAAATGTCATAAGATGAAATGCTGTCATTACGGCTTCTTCCATAGCGTGTATTTTGCTCCCATTCACGGTCACATGAGATTTTTATATTTTCATCAGAAGCGGACATGGCTCTTAAATGGTATGCTTTGAGAAGGTTATATGCTTCCAACGGTTTGCCACGGCCATTTTGTGAATCAAAAAGTTTGAAGGCCAAAGACAAACTATCTTGGCCAGTAATACGGACAACAACAAATTCACAACACTTCTCCAGATAGGAAGCGAACTCCATACGTCTACTTTCAGGAAGAGCATTGAACCATTTATTAATATAGTCATAATTCTCCTGAATGTGTTTAAATGACTGTTCGTGTGCGTATTTTAGCACGCACATGGTCTCTTTTTCTTTGTCAACATTGACCATCTTTGCCCAAACTAGTTTAATGAGGCAGATAGTCGTAATTCTTTGTTGCCCATCAACTATATCGTTATTGTGAAGGATGATACTCCCTATACGATACTTACGTTTACCTTGCTCCATGCTGTTTTTTATATCAGACAACATTTGTTCAACATTGGCGATATTCCACACATACGGACGCTGATAATCTGGTATAGCAAGTGGCATTTTCAACACTTCTGAGGTTGAAAAAATATTTGCTGTGATAGATAATGGCTCTTCATCAGTTTGAGTTTCGATTTCTTGAACTACCGATTTCTTTAAGTCACTCAGCAAATCTGGCAATCTCCATGCGTATGTGCCTCTCTCTATATCATCAACATTGGGGTAACTGCTTTTAAGAAACGATTGAATATAGTGGCTCTTTTGTATTGGGTCGCCTCCATATCCTTCAGGCAAATCAACACCAGCATTTTTCATACTGTTATAGATTTCATCAAGATAGTACCAAGTAACTGTGGTACTCAACTGTGACGGTTGAAATGCTGATAGAAACCTCAGCGAAGCAGCTGGTCTATTGGCTTCTGTATGCTTTTTGATTAATCGGATTATCTCATAGCACTGTTCAATGCAAAACGCATCAGGGTTGTCTACAATGATACCTAATGGTGCTATAAGTTCGTCCCAATGTTCTTGAATAATCTCTCTCTCGTTAAGATAGAAATTGCCTTGTCTCAAAGAGGAAATACAATTAACAGAACGAAACAACTGGTCTCGAACATCAGATTTCCATTCATTGACATGGGTTCTTTCTTTTGCATAAGCAATGAACTTGGGGACATAACGCCTATAATCCTTTCCCCAATTATCATTTACGCTTATCTTAGGTAGAATATCTTGTAGTTTCATTTGTTAAATATTTAGTCCAACTTCTCAAATTCAAAATCATTCACTGAGCAACATGCTTTCTTGTAGTCAAACTGGTACATGCGCATGTACTGCTCTTTAATCTCTACAGCTCCATTGTAGAATGGAGTGGCGGTGTGCGAACGTGTGGTCACGGTGATTGACATGCCTGGTGTCAACACCTGCCCATTAGAGCGTTTCACTCGTTTGGGCGTAATTCTAAAGACTTTACTCATGGTTGTTTTTTTCAATTATTGATAATTACAATATTTCTCTTGCAATCCACACAAGCTGCTGAATCTGCAATTACTTTTTCATAATACCCTTATTTAGAGAATTGATTTTAAATAATCATCCCAAGAATCAAATCCAACAGGTTTGTAGGTTGCGTTAATTGAAACTGCACCGTATTTGTCAAAATCTCGAGTGACAACATCCAACTTCAGATTGGTAATCCTTTGGTTAATTTCTTCCAAAAGCTTAGATGACATCCTTTCCCTTT
>Ga0256404_1001213_pt1 | contig 64223 bp, 49 predicted proteins | sample RumenRJG_01DNA_FD_185990 | JGI IMG/M metagenome (GOLD analysis project Ga0256404, IMG submission 185990) | Bovine rumen microbial communities from Lethbridge, Alberta, Canada - RJG_01 | ecosystem: Host-associated > Mammals > Digestive system > Stomach > Rumen | place: Canada: Alberta | collected...
TCTCCACCATGAGCTCCGAAGTCTTCTTCCGCTCAAAGGTGAAGAGGGGCTCCCGCATGTAATCCGCGATCCGGAAGGTCTTTTCCGGGTCCCGCAGCAAGAGGTCCTTCACGTTGATGATGCCCACCACCGTGTCGGAGGAGCCGCGGCACACCGGAATCCGCGTGTACTTGTCCTTCCGGAACACGGCGAGAAGCTCCTCGTAGTCCGCATCCTCCATGACCACGGTCATGTCGATGCGGGGGATCATGATGTCCCGGGCCATGGTGTCGCCGAAATCGAAGACGTTGTCGATGATCTTCTTCTCTTCCTTCTCCAGGACACCGTCCTCGTGGCTCACCTGCACGATGGCCCGGAGCTCCTCCTCTGTCATGGTGTCCCGGCCGGCGCCCGGGTCATCCCCCAGGATCCGGAGGACCAGCCCCGAAAGGCCGTTCACCGCCACCACCAGGGGCCGCATCACCACCATGAGGAGGCTGACGGGCCCGGCAAAGAACAGGGCCATGTCGTCCGCCCGGTGGGTCGCCATGGTCTTCGGCGTGATCTCCCCGAACACCAGCACCGCCAGGGTGAGAATTCCTGTGGCGATGCCCACCAGCCTGCTGCCGAACACCCGGATGGTGAGGGACGTGGCCAGGGCGGAGGCGTAGAGGTTCACAATGTTATTTCCCACCAGGATGGTGGAGAGCATCTTCTCCGGCTCCTCCAGGATCTTTAAGAGTGTTCTGGCGCGGCCGTTTCCCTGGTCCGCCAGGGTCCGGATGCGGATGCGGTTCGCAGTGGTGAGGGATGTCTCCGCCGAGGAAAAGAAGGCGGAAAACAGCAGAAGAAGAACCAGAAGCAGGATGTCTAGGACAGTCTCGCTGTTCACGTCACTTCTCCCCGGCTGCGGCGCCCTTTATCCTGGCCCCGGCTGCATTCTTCCCGGGCAGGAACGCTCCGACAGCGGAAAGCATGGCCCCGGAGGCGATGCTCACGTCGCCCAGGTTGAACACTAAGCGGTTCAGGGGCTTCACGTCCACAAAGAGGTAGTCCACCACGTACCGCCGGAAGAAGCGGTCAAAGAGGTTGCTGGCGGAGCCGCCCACGCAGAGGGACAGCCCCAGCTTCTGCAGCTTCTTTCCTCTCCAGGGAAGCATGGAGGACAGCTTCAGGAGCAGCGCGCTGGTCACGGCCAGGGGAAGACAGCGCACCAGCTCCGGCTTCTCCTTCAGGGCCCCCATGGGAAACCCGGGATTGTGCAGCTTCCGGAACTGCACCTTCCCGCCGGTTCCCCGGACCTCTCTCGGGTAGCTCTCGTCCGGCGCCGCCTCGATTCCGCTCTTCAGGGCCAGGTCCAGCGCCGGGATCAGTGCCATCAGGCAGTAGTAAAACATCTTCTCTCCTCTTTCGGTTTCGTCTGTGAAGGGCCGGCAATTCCGCAGCGGTTTTCTGCCGCATTTCCTGCGGTGCAGGTTTGGCAGGCCCAATTTTCTGTGCTATGATTTTCGGTAGAATCCCGGTCGGAGCGATCCATCGCTCTGAAAGAGATTTATACAGCATATAATAAAGGAAATAGCCGGCTTCCGTCAATCGTGCCGGGCTGTCCTGCCCGAACGCAGAAAAAAGGAGACACCCATGAACGAACAGACCCAGGAGTACCTGAAAAAACAGACTGCTTACATGAAGGTGACCGCCGTCTGCGCGGTGATCATTCTGGTAGTGACGCTTTGCGCCACAGGTTTTCTCTGCATCCGCATGCAGTCCCTGTACCAGCGGAGCAGCCGCGCGCTGGACAATATTGAGAGCATAACGAAAGACCTGGAAAAGGTGGACTTCAAGGGCCTGTCTGAGAGTATCACTTCCCTCAGCGCCGGTTCCACCGACGCCCTGGACGCCATCGGGAAGCTGAAGGACATTGACGTGGACGAGCTGAACCGGGGCATCAAGGCCTTTTCAGACACTGTGAGCCCCCTGGCCGGGCTCGTGGGCGGATTCCGAAGGTAAGTTCTTCTATCAAATTCCCCTGCGCAGCCAGCTGTCAAGAAACGCCATCTGCTCCTCGGTGTGGAACCAGTGCTCCCCGTTTTCCATGACCGTAAGCTTCGCCCCGATACGGGCGGCAAAGCGGGTGATCGTTTCCCGGTCCGTCACCTTGTCCCCGGCGCCGTACAGAATCTCTGTCGGCGTCGCCCAGTTGATTGGGTGGAGCCTTGCGTAACACAGGTATTTCCAGGACAGGACCTCCCCGAAGGAAGTTACAATTTCCTGCTTCTCCCGCAGCTCCGCTGCCGTGATGCCCGATCGCTCCATCATCCGGAGGATCAGTCCCTCCATATCGACGACCGGTGAGATCAGAAAAGCCTTGTTGATTCTCCCGCCTGACAGGGACTGCATTGCGAGGTAAGCGCCAATGCTGTTTGCGATCAGGATGACGGGGCCCGGCGTTTGCGTATTGTCATCCAGGAATTCCTGGAATTCGGTCTCTGCCTCCCACGGATAAACCGAACAGTAATCGAATCCGATCACGTTGGCATCCTTGAAGACCTGCTTATAATGGTCCGCCTCCCGTGCGCTTCCGCCCAGTCCGTGAATGTAAATCACCGTTAACATAGGTCACCTCCTCTGTGTTCTGATCGGTTCCTTCTCGACAGATTCTGCCAGGGCGCCGGGTACTTCGGCTTCCGGAACGATCGGCCCGGGCACACTCCTATCATAACACAGGAACACCAGGCAGCTGAAAGGGATGTTGTTTCCGGAACTACATCGTCCTGTGACAGGACAGACAGCGTGTCAAAGGCAAAAACAAAAGAACCATAGGCTTTTCATTCCGAAAGCTTATGGTTCTTTTATTCTGTCGGTTCCGCTATGGTCGGCTCCGCCATGGCTCCTCTATGGCTCTGCTGCAGAGCCGTTTCCGGCCCTGATATGGTAAAGCGGCCATCATTCCGGGATTACAATATTGATCATCTCTGTATCGAAATTGTTTTCCCAGTTCTTGTCGTCAAAGATATGGAACCGGAACTCCGCCGTTTCGATCTTGTCAATCTCATTCTTCTCAAGCTCGGATTTCATGAATCCGATGGTTTTCTTTCCTTTTTTGCCGGCGGCGATTTCCGCGCTGATCATTGGATCCACCATAAACCCGTTCACAGAGCAGTCGCGAACCTGGACCGTCCAATCCCGGTCACTGTCATTTTCGATCAGAAGCAGGACGGATGGGCCGAACATAGAACTGTCTTCCGAATACCCCTGGAAAAAGATGCGGATCCCGTTCTCATCCAGAATCAGCTCTCCGCTCTCATCAACAGCCTGCTCAAAGGAGCCGGCAATACTTGTTTCCAGATGAATCGTTTCGGAATCAAAGCTGTCACTCCAGCTGGCCGAATCAAAGGCGTGCAGCACAAACTCAATCTCACCGAGCTCAGCAATGCCAGAGTTCTTCAGATCGGAGGCCGACAAAGTCAGCTCGGCATTGACCTTTTTCCCCGCAGCCACATCCGCGCTCATCATCGTGTCAACCATGAATCCGTTGACGCTTGCTTTTCTGGCCTGGACCGTCAGATTCCTGTCTCCGGCGTTTTCGATGAGAAGCTTGATTTCCGGTCCGAAGAGACTCTCTTCGATACCTTTCGCCGTAACGGTAAGACCGTTCTCTTCCCAGATGATCTGCTCCTCCAGAGATGCGGTCTTTTTTTCCTCCTTCGGTTCAGCCTTTTTTGTTTCTTCCTTTTGCTCCGCCTCTTTTTTTGTATCTTCCTCAGATTTCTCCGTCTGCTGTACCGTCTCAGTCTTTTGCTCCGGTTCCGCTGCCTTTCCGGAAGAACTGCCGCCTCCGCAGGCCGCCAGACAGACCGATATGCCACCAAGTACTACCCAGTACTGCATCTTTCTCATAATCCCCTCCTGATGATCCTTGTCCGTCAGTTTTCCGACTGATTCCCTGATTCGAGTCCCGCTGTTCAGTTCTGTTTCCTGTTCAGTTCTGTTTCCTGCCCCGCACAATCCCAATCACCGCTATCACTGCACAGATCAGGCACCAGAATGCCCAGATCTTCAAATCAGAGTAACTGCCGGCCATCGTACTTCCCACCAGCGCACCGATCCCATTCAAAACAGCAATCGCAATGTTTCCGCCCTTGCCTTCGCTCTTTCTGGTGGCAATGGAAATAATTCCGGCTGCCAGCAGCATAAAGGCCACAATTACCCCGGCACTTCCCGACGCTTCCCCATTGTCCGCCAAAGCGTTTCCAAGACCGGCAGCGCAGGACTGAAAACTGACAAAGACAAACAGCACAATTGAGAGAATTCCCGATACCAGCTTCCAAGTTTTCATAGCTTGTTACCTCCCTGATGTCAATGTTTGACTCGAAATCCATCAGGTTCCATGATAGCCATTCCTCCAGCGCTTTTGGTGTGCCGGCAGCACACAGCTGACACGTTTTATGGGGTCCTTTCATTCCTCTGTATGCTCACAGCATCCCAATTGCAATGAGGGATTCTCTATAATCGCCTCATAAAATCCCAAAACAGGATCTGGAGATTCTTATGGATAAGAACTGCACCGAAAAGCTGATGAACATACTGAAAGATCTGCATTCTGTCAGTGCTCTGACAGAATATGTCTCTTCTCTCGAAGAAATGAGGGATCCCGACGCGTATCTGGATTACTTTCTGTCCCTCCCCGAGGTGAAAACGCTTGGAAAGGCGGAAGTGATCCGCCGCTCCGGCCTGGACCGGACCTATTGCTACCAGATTCTGAACGGCAGAAAAAAAGCCGGCCGCGACAAGCTGATCTGCCTGTGTCTCGCGGCCGGCCTGAGTATCAGAGATACCCAGAGAATCCTTGAGCTGTCCAAAAACGGAATTCTATACGCCCGGGACAGACGGGACGCAATCCTGATCTTTGCTTTCCAGAATCAACTCTCAGTGAGTAAAACCAACGAGCTTCTGGCCCAGTTCCAGGAGAGCATTCTGGATTAAAAGGCTTTACTTCCACCCAAACCACAGGTTCAACAGGAACGTAAGAATAATAATCAGACCAAATCCAAAGATCGCCCCCAAAAACCAGTACCCTGCTTTTACCAGCGCTCTGGTCATCCTGTTCCCGCCCTGCATGCCGGGAAGCCGTCCGATTGCCTGCGGCCAGCCAAACCCCACCAGCACCATTGACAGAAACAAAAAGGCAGCAAAGAGCCGGTCAAAGAATTTGATCTGCTCCGTCTGAACCGCGGTAAATTCCATGGTCATTCCGAACCAGACCATAGTCAGTGACAGGATCCAGAACACGCCCGATCTCACACGTCTCCCTTCAGCAAAATCCGGCCGGAACGCTGTCCCGTTTCCTTTCAGAAAGGCTTTTCGCATTTCCGCAGGACTCTGATACCTCTGTTCAGGATCCAGCTTCACCGCCTTCTGGATCACAGATTCATACTTTGGGTCATCAGGAAACAGCGTTTTCAGAAGGATTCCCGCGGCGTAAATATCCGTTCGCTCATCTGACTGACCGAATCCATACTGCTCGGGCGCCGCAGAACCACGCGTTCCTAGCAGCACTGTGTCCTGTTCCCGTCCTTTCCGGTAGATCTTGGCGGCGTCATAATCCACAAGCTTCAGCACCCCATCTGCCGAAATCATAACATTGGACGGTTTCACATCCCGGTGGATGATCGGGGGCACTGCAGAATGGAGGTACTCCAGCGCGTCGAGCAGCTGGAGGAACAGCTGTCTCCGCTCCTTCTCATCCGGCTTTTCTTCCTCCAGATAAGCATCCAGTGTTCTCCCCTGAATATATTTCTCCAGTACCACCAGGTTTCCGGATCCATCCTCATAGAACCTGGCCACCCGGGCGATATGCGGATCAGGGTGGTCTGAAATCCATCGGTAGACTTCCCTGCTGTATATTTTGAGACGCTTTTGCAGATAAAGGCGCCCGTTCGTCTCATCGATCACCAGGCTTTTCTGCCCGCCGTCATACTGATATAATTCCTTCAGAAATGAGTTTTCACACTGCAGTTTCAAATCGGGGGACATTTGCTCCTCTCCTTTTCACAGACTTTCTAATCTGCCTTTCACAAAGAGATACTATGAGCATACACGAAAACCCAAAGGGGAACAAGAACACGGAAGAGCTCCTGAATACACTGAATGCAGCTGATTCTGTCCGCGCCCTGGAGCAGTATGTCGAAAAACTGGACCAGGAGGCCTATCCCTGCTCCTTTCGGGACTATTTCCTTTCCTGCCCCCAGGTGGAGGCGCTAGGAAAGGCGGAAGTGATCCGCCGCTCCGGTCTGGACCGGACATACGGCTATCAGATTCTCAGCGGTCTGAAAGAACCGAGCCGCGACAAGCTTCTCTGCCTCTGTCTCGCCGCCGGTCTTGACGATATGCAGACCAGGCGCGTATTAGAGCTGGCAAAGACCGGAATCCTTTATGCCAGGAACCGGCGTGATTCCGTGATTCTCTTCGCCATTCGGAAAGGGCTGTCCGTGATCGATACCAATCTGCTGCTGGCTGAATTCGGTGAGGACACACTGTCAACCTAATCTGGGCAAGACCCAGGCTGCAGGGGATTCTCTTCTGTCCCGTCATCCCGATGTCTGGCGCGCCAAAGTCAAAGGAGCCGCCGCAGTTGAGCGGCAGCTCCTTATCAAATCTGTTACTCTCTTTTCATGCCGGACCTTTTTCAGGACCTGTGCAATCCTGTTTCCCAATCAAACTCCTCAGTGGACCCACACGCCGTTCGCGTCCACATAGAAGCCGTCAGGCGTGTACGTGTTCACCAGCATGGCGCCGTCGGAACCGCAATAGTAGTAGGCGCCGTTCCAGTTGATCCAGCCGGTGCACATGTAGCCTTCCCCGTTGAAGAAATACCACTTGCCTCCGATCATATCCCATTTGTTCTTCGGATAGTTGCCGTCCGGATAGCGGTACCACCAGCCCTTGCCGTCCTTCAGCCAGCCGGCGCTCACCGGCGCGGCCGGGGAAAGGGAAGAAGAACTGGAGGAAGAGGAAGAAGAGGACTTGGAGGAAGACGAGGAGGACTTTCCCTCAAAGTACTTGGTGTCCGAGTCCTCGCCCCAGCCGCCGTGCTTGCTGTCCTTCACAAGCCGCACACGGAAATAGTAATTACCGGAGTTCTTGATATAGCTGCTGAAGTTATAGGACGTGCCTGTGGTCTTGACCATGGCGACTTCCGTTCCGCCGCGCTTCAGCTGGACCTGGTACTTTTCCCCGGACTCTCTCTGGCTGTCCCAGTGGGCAGTTGTTCCGCTCCACCAGACGTCGCCGTCGTAGTCGTCCGGCGTATAGGAGCTCTTGGAGGACGTCCTGCTGGAGGACTTTGTGCTGTTATAGGCGGCCTCGTTTTTGTAATAATTGCTTCCGGCCCAGCCGCCGTACTCCTCCTCCTCTTCCAGTGCCCACCGGCTGGCTCTCGCGATATCCGCGGTATCTCCGTACTGATCGTCATAGGCGTCTGCCAGCGCCGAGCCCACATTTACGCTGACGGTCAGCAGGACAGCCGTGATTCCGATCGCTCCGAGCATGAACAGTGATTGTTTCTTCATAGTTCTTTTGTCTCCTCCCAGAAAGAAAGCCTTGGTTCCAAGTTGTTTCCCGTTAGCGCAATCTTCACGCAGATTTATCATACCACATTCCGGGGCGGGATAACTGAAAAAGTATTGCAGTAATACTTTCGATTTTATGACCCTCCACAGGTCCGATGACAAAAAATGACAGGCCCGCCAGGATCACCCCCGATCCCGACAGGCCTGCCGCTCTGATCCTGTAATTTCTCTTTCGCCGCTTCCGTCTGGCTTACCACCGGAACTGGAAGCCGCCGTTCCGGAAGAACTCGTCCAGTCCGTCGATTCCGAAGAGGCTTCCCAGATCATCTTCCTGGCTCTGCTCCTGGTCCGCGCCGCCGTCCTGGCTGCCGTTCTGGCCGCTCTCGCCGGAATCAGCCCCTTCCGTCTCGCCGGAAGCTTCCTGCTGCAGGTTCTGGGGCTGGGCGCCCAGGGTGATGTCGACCTTCTTCTCCACGTACTCGCCGTTCTCGGGCCGCTGGATGGTCAGGGTCACCTTCTCGCCCTTCTCGTAGCGGGCCAGCTTGTCCTTCAGCTCCTCCATGGTGGAGACCGTCATGCCGTCCAGCTGGGTGATGATATCCTGCTCTCTCAGCTCAGAGGAAGCGGCCGCGCTGTCCTCGAGAATCTTGTAGACGAAGATGCCCACCGGCATGTGGAAGCGGGCGGCGGCGTCCTGGTCCACGTTCTGGCCCTGGAAGCCGATGAAGCCCCGGTTTTCCTCTGCCACTTCCTCTCTTGTCTTCTGGCTGGAGAGGGTTCCGATCAGCTCCTTGACCGTGGAAATCGGGATGGCGTAGCCCATGCCCTCCACAGTGGTGTCCACACTCTTGGACTCGTTGATGCCGATGACTCTGCCCTGCATGTCCAGCAGCGCGCCGCCGGAGTTGCCGGGGTTGATGGCCGCATCGGTCTGCAGCAGGTTCTCAACCTTTGCCGCCGAGCCCGAGGAGTCCTGCGCCGTGATGGTTCTGTTCAGGGCACTCACATAGCCGACCGTCACGGACTGTCCGTAGCCCAGGGCGTTGCCGATGGCAATGACGCCCTGCCCCACCTTCAGGCTGTCGGAGTCGCCCATCTCGGCCACCTTGATCGCCTGCTTTGTCTTATCCTGGACCTTGTCCTTGCTCACCGCGATCACAGCCACGTCCCTGCCGGAGTCCGTGCCCTTCACCTGGGCCTCCACGCTCTCGCCGTCAATGAACTGCACGGTGACCGTCTTGGTGTTCGCCACCACGTGGTTGTTGGTGACGATCAGATACTCCTTCTCGTCCTCACCGATCAGGATTCCGGAGCCGGCCCCCGCGGTCTCATAGCTTCTGGTGTATCCGAAGATATCCCGGACCCTCGCCTCGCCGGTCACGTCGATGGAGACCACCGAGGGCATGGCCTTTTCCACGATGGCGGACACGTCCAGGTTGGAGTATCCGGCCTGGGTTTCGCTGCCAGCGGCGCTGCTTCCCTTGGACTCGCCCAGGATGCTCCGGACCCCGTCCAGGGCCCCGCCGTTGACGGCCTCGGTCTCTCCGGAGGCCGCGGCGCTCTCTGCCGCGCCCTCAGTCTGCTCCAGTGCCTCGAGGCTCTCCGCGGACTGCTCGATGGCCGCCTGGGTCTCCGCGCCGTTCTTTGTCATGACCCGGTTCACACCGGTCATGGTGACACCGGCCACAGCTCCAAAGACCAGGGCGCAGGCCGCCGACACCGCCAGCTTCTTTCCGAAGCCGCTCTCCTTCTTTTTACGGTCGTTTCCGGGTTCCTGGCCGCTTGCCGCAGAGCCTCCCGCGTACTGGGGGTCCTGGGCCCCGCCGTAGGTGTTTCCGCTGTAGGTTCCGTTTCCGGTGCTGTCATAGGGCATGCTATTGTAGTGCTGGTACTGATTTCCCTGCTCGCTCATGGTGAACCTCCTTGTCAAAAGAAAAAGCGCTGTGGTCTGAAGCATTTCGCGCTCTCATGTTCCATGCTTCAGACTATAGCGCTCAATTGTGACAGATTTGTGTTTTTCTTTTGACAAGAATGTGTTAACTCTACAGCACCTGTGTCCCAGACCGCCGCGCGTTCTCACGCCCCGGGCATGGGCGCCACGGTCTCGGAGGAGGCTCCGCCCGGGCCGCCGGAGGCAGCCGTGGTCTCGCTCACGGGAGACACGGGAGACGGCGACGCCGCCGTGGTCTCCGCGTGGGTGGTGCTCACCGGGGAGGGCGACACCGGCGACGGGGAGGCCGCCGTGGTCTCCGAAGACTTCGTGGTCTCCGGGGTTCTGCTGCTCTCGGAAGACTTCGTGGTCTCCCGCTCCGAGCTCTGGGTCCTGGAAGAGGTGGGGCTGTCCGGTCTCAGGGCCTCCGTGGATCCGGAGGTGGAGCTGCCGCTGTGGCCCGGTCCGTCCGCCACGTAGCCGTCGGTGGTCTCACCGGGGGCAGAGGGCCTCAGGGTGCCGCTGCCGCTGCGGGAGCCGCTCTCCGTGTTCCGCACGCCGGGAGCCGCCCATCCGCCGGGCGTTGTGGGCCGGTCCTCATCCTCCTCTTCCTCTCCCTCTTCCGAGGCAGGCAGGGTCTCAGAGGGGTGCAGACCGGTGCGTCCGCCGGGCCGGTCCTCGTCGCCGGGCCGGGTTCCGCCGGGATAAATGTTCAGGTTCTCATTGTCTTCGTCCGACTCGTCGTAGTCCAGCTCCGGGTCGCCCGGGGCTCCGTCGGGCCGCACGCTTCTGGTCCGTCTGACCGGATCGCCGTTTTCATCGGTCTCCAGGATGGGATTCCCGTCCTCATCGGTTTCGAGGACGAGATTTCCGTCCTCATCGGTCTCGAGGATGGGATTTCCGTCCTCGTCCGTCTCACGGACGTGCCGGACGGGCTTTCCGTCCTCATCGGTTTCCCGGATGGGATTCCCGTCCTCGTCCGTCTCCAGCGGCTTCCCGTTTTCGTCGGTCTCGGACTCCTGTTCCTTCTTCTTCCGCTTCTCTTCCTCTTCCTTCTGCTTCTCCAGCTGGCGGGCCTTGGACTCTGCCGCGGCGTTCTTGTAGTTCGCCTCGTCCGCGCTGATCTTGTAGTCGATCTCCTTCACCTGGCGGGACACCTCATAGCCGTTGTCCCCGAAGAGGAAGGTGTGGAGGGTCTGCACGTTGGTGATCAGGGTGTTGGGCAGCACGCAGGCGCCCTTCTTGCCCATGACCACCTCCCTGCGGTCCATGGGGAAGCCCAGGGTCTCAGCGATGCGGTACTTCCTGACGTTCTTCGCCAGGTTCATGCCGTCCTCCCAGGTGAGGCTGGTGGCCACCATGGAGAGCATGTTGCCCGCCAGATCCGAGAGGGTCTGCATGTCGGCCTGCTTCGCCTTCTCGTAGCAGAGCTGGATGACCCGCCGCTGCCGCTCCGTCCGGGTGTAGTCGTTGTCCATGTAACGGAGGCGTGCGTAGGCCACCGCCTGGACGCCGTCCAGGTGGTTCAGGCCCGGGTTCTTCAGGTGCACGGAGCCGATGCCCGTGCCCTTGACCGTCTCAGTGATGTAAGAGTTGATGTACTTGAACTCCGCGTTGGAGATCTCGATATCCACGCCTCCCAGGATGTCCACCGCCGTGGCCACCGCCTTCCAGTTGAAGGTCACGTAGTCGGTGATGTTCAGGTCCAGGTTCTGGTTCAGGGCGCGGACCGCCTGCTCCGGCCCGCCGATGGCGTAGGCCTGGTTGATCTTGTTGCAGCTGCCGTTGGAGAGGGACAGGTAGGAGTCCCGGAACACGCTGGCAAGCCGGATCTCCCCGTTCTCGCGGTTGATGCTGACAATGATGATGACGTCGGAGTTATTGCCCCGTCCCACGGAGGAGTCCCGGGAGTCCACGCCGAAGGCGGCGATGTTCCAGTAGCCCTTCATCCTCTGGATGTCCTCGGAGGAGAGCTCCTGGTTCTCCACGTTTTTCACCTCGAAGTCCGGCCGCTGGATGCGGCTGTACTGCTTCAGCAAAGACCGGTAGGCGAACAGCCCGGCCAGCACAAACACCTCCAGGACGCAGAGAATCAGAATCCTGCGGAGGCGGATCATGCCCGCCGAGGCCGTCTTTTTTGCCGGCACCGCCCTTCGGCGGCTCCGCCCTCTCTGAACCCCGTCCCCGGAAGCAGCCCCGCCCCGGGAGGCGTCCGCTCCGTGAGCGGCGCCTGCGCCTGCGGCGCGGGAGTAATCATTGTCCTGCATACAGCTAGTCTCCTGTCAGAAATAGAATATGAGGCCGGAAAGCCCTCGGCCCGGATTGCCCGGGCATGCCTCAGTAGGCGTTTTTGTTGATAAAGCCCTTCAGAATGGTGAGGAGCATGATCTTCAGGTCAAAGCCCAGGGTCCAGTTCTCGATGTAGTAGAGGTCGTACTCGATGCGGCGCTCGATGGAGGTGTCCCCCCGGAAGCCGTTGATCTGGGCCCATCCGGTCAGACCCGGCCGCACCTGGTGCTTGATCATGTAGTGGGGGATCTCCTCCCGGAATTTCTCCACGAAGAAGGGCCGCTCCGGCCTGGGTCCCACCAGGCTCATGTCCCCCTTCAGGATGTTCCAGAACTGGGGCATCTCGTCGATGGAGGTCTTGCGGATAATGCGGCCCACGGCGGTGACCCTGGGGTCGTGCCGGGTGGTCCACTCCTTCTTCTCATCCTCCTCGGTCTGCAGCCGCATGGAGCGGAACTTGTACATGCGGAAGGGCTTCTGGTGAAGGCCCACCCGCTCCTGGCAGAACAGCACCGGCCCCGGGCTGGTGAGACGCACCAGCAGCGCGGTGAGAAGCATGATGGGCGAGAAAATTATCAGCCCGAAGAGGGCCCCCACGATGTCCACCGCCCGCTTGATGAGGGGGTTCGGGAACTCCGTCAGGGGCACCCGGCGGATGTTGATGGCCGGCAGTCCCCCCAGGTCCTCCATGTAGGGGATCGTGGGGATCACGCTGAAATAGTCCGGCACAAACTTGGTGTGTACGCCGGACTTTTCGCAGGTCTGCACAATTTTTCTCAGCTTCCCGTACTCCTCCAGGGGCAGGGTGATGGCGATCTCATCCAGGGCGTTCAGCTCCAGGAGCTCCTGCAGGTTCCCCACAGTGCCGATCACCTTCACGCCGTGGTAGTCCGTGCCCCGCTCCTCCTTGTCGTCCAGCACCCCGCGGATGCGGTAGCCCCACTCGGGGTTCGTGAGGACGCGGTCGATGTAGGCCTTCGCGGCGTCACTGTAGCCGATGAGGAGCACCTGCCTAAGGTTTATGCCCTGGCGGCGCATCTTCCGAAGGATCTGCCGGATCAGGTTCCGCTCGGCGGTGGTCAGGATGATGCTGAAGGCATAGAAAAACAGCACCAGCCGGCGCGAGAAGTGGTAGAGATACTGGTTCTTGGCGCCCAGGAACAGCACCAGGGAGAAACAGAGAAGCCCCAGGGTGGCGGCCTTCAGGATATTTCCCAGCTCCGCTCTCCTGCCCCCCGTCCGCTTTGCGGCGTAGAGCCCGAAGGCAGAGTAGAGAATCAGCCACACCGGCACCACGCAGAGCATGGCGCGGAAATAGATCTCGAAGGGCAGGATTCCCATGTCGGGCCGCCGCCCGAAGAGAAACAGCCAGGCCAGAAGGTAAGCCCCCGCCACCGTCAGCGCATCCAGAACCACGTACAGACGATTCAGTTGTTTCTGGAAGTCTCTAATCATGACTGCTATTCTAAACGATTTTCAGTGCTTTTGCCACGAAATTCCGTGTTTTAAGAGAGTTTTAAGGAAAGCGCCGGATGGCCTTCCGGAGCAGTCTCACGGCGTAGAGGACCGTCCCGGTGATCATCTCCCACTCCATGGCGAGGCTCCGGACCGCCCGCTCTCTCCCGCCCTCGGGCGCCTCCATTTCCGGAAGTCCCCGGAGGCCCTCCCGGGTCCCCTGGAGGAACTCGGCGCCAAAGCCCAGCCGCCGGAAGAAGAGGAACTTCACCAGGAGCCCCGCGAGTAGGAAGGGGGCGTTCCAGAGAAGCTGCCAGAGGGGCTGGTTCTTGTACATGAGCCAGATGTGGTTCCGGGAGGCGAGCCGCACCTTGAAGGCGTTGTAGCGGGAGCCGCTGGTGGCGCTGCCGTAGTGAAGCACCTCCGCCGCCGGGCAGTACCGGTTCCAGTAGCCCGCCCGCTTTGCCCTCCAGGAGAGGTCCAGGTCCTCCAGGTAGGCGAAGTGGCGCTCGTCGAAGAGCCCCAGGGACAGAAGGGCCTCCCGCCGGTAGATGGCGGCCCCGGCGCAGGCGGAGAACACGTCGCAGCTCTCCCCGTAGCGCTCCTTCTTCTCTCCCTGCCCCCGCTGGAAGGCCCAGCCCGGCAGGGACATGAGGTCCCCGGCGTCGTCGATCTCCGAGGGGTCCTGGATGCGCAGCATCCGGGCGGATACGGAGAAGATCCGGGGGCTCCTGCGGATTTCCCTCAGCAGCGCCTCCGCGAATTCCGGAAAGGCCTCCGTGTCGTTGTTCAAGAGGATCACATAGGGGGTGTCGGCCGCGCGGATCCCCGCGTTCACGCCCCCCGCAAAGCCCAGGTTCTCCTCCTGGTACAGCACCGACACCTCCGGCCTTCCCTGAAGGAACTCCCGGCTCCCGTCGGTGGAGCCGTTCTCCACCACCAGGACCTTCATCCCCCTAAGGGTCTGCCGGGCAAGGCTGTCCAGGCACCGGGGCAGGTATTTCATGCCGTTGTAATTTGGGATGATAACGGTGACCTGCTCTCCCGCGCACTGCATCTCGTGCGAGGTGCAACCTCGTGCGCGAGAAATGCGCGCGGCACCTCGTGCACGAGAAACGCGCGCGGCACCTTGCGTGCTTGCGCCCGCGCGTACCTCTTTTCTGTCAGGCATGCGCCTGCCCTCCTTTTCCCGCTGCCGCTTCTGTTTGGGTCCCCTCTGCCGCAGCTCCCGGGGCCTCTGCCGCTTTCCTGGCAGCCGCTTCCGCTTCTCTCCGGGCCGCCTCCACGTAGGGCTCGATCCCCGGCATGTGGTAGGGCTCCCCGATCTTCTCCCGGGTCAGGTCCCGCAGGGAGAAGTCGGACTTTCGGAGCGTCAGGTTCGGGTTGTAGTAGGGATCTCCCTTTTCCAGGATCTCCGGCCAGCGGAGCATGAAGCGGGCCACCTCCCGGTTGAAGCGGTCCACCTTCTCCGGCGTGTCCTCCAGCCCCCGGGACTTGGATTCGTAGTGATAGAACAGGGCGTAGGGATTGTACACCACCTTTGCGCCGGTCTCCCGCACCTTCAGGCAGTAGTCGATGTCATTGAAGGCCACCGCCAGCTCCTCCGTGAACCCGCCCACAGAGAGGAACAGCTCCTTCTTTGTCAGCATGCAGGCGGCGGTCACCGCTGAGTAGTCCTGGGCCGTCACCGCCCGGTGGAAGTAGCTGTTCTGCAGCCGGTGCACGCCGATAAAGGTGTGGCCCGCAATGCCGCCGAAGCCGATGACCACGCCGGCGTGCTGGGTGGTGTCGTCCTCGTAGAGGAGGCGGCAGCCCACGACGCCCACGTCGGGACGCTGGCCGTAGTAGAGCATCTCCCGCACCGCCTCGGGCTCGATCAGCTCCACGTCGTTGTTCATGAAGAGCAGGTAGTCTCCGGAGGCGTACTGCACACCGAAATTGTTGATGGCGGAGAAGTTGAAGGGCCCCTCCCAGGTCACCACCTTCAGGTTCGGGAACTCCTTCTTCAGGGCCTCGTAGCCGGACCAGGTCCGCTCCTCCGTGGAGTTGTTCTCCACCACGATGAACTCCAGGTTCCGGTAGGTGCCCTTCTCCGAGAGGGAACGCACGGCCTTTTCCAGGTCCGGGATGTGGTCCTTGTTGGGGATCACCACCGACACCAGGGGCTCCTCCTTCAGGTCAAAGGTGGTGTGGTAGATGCCGTAGTCCACGCCCTTCACGATGTCCTTCACGGTGAGCTCCGGCCAAACCCTCTGGTAGTGTGCCCGGATGGCCCTGGCCCCCGCCTCGAAGGCGTAGAGCTTGCTCTCGGGGTTTGAGGCGGTGGAGTTCATGTGGCAGCGCCAGTGGTACAGCACCTTCGGGATGTGCACGATCTCCCTGGCCTGCTCCGTGACGCGGAAGATGAAGTCGTAGTCCTGGGCCCCGTCGTAGGCGGAATCGAAGGTCCCCGCCTTCTCCACGAGGTCCCGGCGCACCACGAAGAGGTGGCAGATGTAGTTCACGCTGGTTAAGAGGTCCTGGTTAAAGTCCGGCTTGAAGTTCGGGTCAAAGAGGGAGCCCCCGTCCATGTCCAGCTTGTCCTCGTCGGAGTAGAGGCAGTCGCAGCCCGGGTGCTCCCGGACCGCCTTCGCGCACTCAAAGAGGGCCTGCTCCGGCAGGATGTCGTCGTGGTCGCAGAGCACGATGAAATTCCCCGTGGCCAGGGAGAGGGCCGCGTTGGTGTTCCCGGAGATGCCGAGATTCTCCCCCAGCACCCGGTACTTCACCCGGCCGTCCTTCGCCGCGTACTCCTTTAGGATGGCCTCCCGGGACTTGCCCTTGCGGCTTCCGTCCGCCACGCAGAGCTCCAGCTTCGCGTAGGTCTGCTTCAGAACTGAGTCCAGCATCTCCCGCAGGAACTTCTCCGGGGTCTCGAACACCGGGATCACCACGGAAAAGAGCGGGGAATCGTCCCCCCACTGCTCCCTCCGCTGCCGGGCGAGCTCCTCCTCCGTGGGCTTTGTCTTCTCGTACCACTCGCCGTAGGCGAAGTCCGCGTCGATGCCCTCCAGCTTGTTCTTCGACTTCCGGATCAGCGCCCGGAGGCCGTTCTTTTTCAGGTACTCCGCCGCCACCCGGACCGTCTCCATGTTGCAGAGGTCCCGGATCTTCTCCATGCGGCGGTAGCGGACGCTCTCCCGCTTCGCGATGAGGGCCTCGTTGTAGCGAATCCTGGCCCGGCGCCCCTCGCAGGTGATCACCAGCCAGTAGGTCTTTCCCCGCTCGTAGGGGAAGCGGATGTCAAAGCCGAAATCCTTGTCGATCACCTCGTGGAAGTAGATCTGGCTCACGTCGTCCCGGCGGGTGGCCACGATCTGGAACTCCACGGGCTCCTTCTTCTCGTCCAGCACCGAATAGGTGACACCGGAGCGGGGATTCTTTCCCACCACCCAGCCGTTCAGGGTGATGTAGTTCTCCCGCACCCGCACCACGTCAATCTTGTACTTCACTGGCGGCTGCTCCCTTCCCCGGGCCCGGCCGCGGAACCGGCCGGGGCAGACTCCTCGCGGAGACCGGCATCGGCCCCCTTGTCAGACTCCCCGCGGGAACCGGCATCGGCCCCCTTGACCTTCCCGGGGATGTCAAAATTCAGCCGCTCCTCTTCCACCACCAGAGGCCGGTGCATCACCCGCTGGTTGATGGTCAGCACGTACTCTCCCATCATTCCGATGAAAAAGATGATGACGGAGCCGAGGAACAGCATGCCGATCAGCAGCGGGGCCAGGCCTGCCTGGAAGCGGTCCCACCAGATGAGCTTCATCACCAGGTAGACCGCGGCGATTAAGAAGCTGAAGATCAAGGTGATGGCCCCCACAAAGGTGGCGAGCCGCAGGCCGAACTTGGTGTAGGAGGTCACCGACAGCATGGCGGCGTCGTACAGGCGGTAGAAGTTGTTGCTGGTCTTTCCCGCCCGGCGCTTCGGCTGGTCGTAGGGGATCTCCTTCCGCCGGTAGCCCAGCTCCGCCACGATGCCCCTCAGGAAGGGGGTTGGGTCGTCCAGGTCCCGGAGCACCTGGATAAAGCTCCGGTCGTAGAGTCCGAAGCCGGTGAAGTGCTCGATCTGCTCCACGTCGGAGAGCCGCTTGATCCACTTGTAGTAGAGGCTCCTCAGGTGGTACATGAGGGGGTTCTCCTCGCTGTGCTTCTTGATGCCGATGGCGATGCGGTACCCCTCCTCCCAGGCCTTCACGTACTTGACGATCATCTCCGGCGGATCCTGGAAGTCCGCCGCCATGAGGATGGTGGCGTCCCCCGTGGACTGCAGCATGGCGTAGTAGGGCGAGTTGAACTGCCCGAAGTTTTTCGCGTTGAAGATCGCCTTGATCCTCGGATCGGCCGCGCAGAGGGCCCGGATCCGCTCCCGGGTGCGGTCCTGGGAGTCGTTGTCGATCATGATGATCTCATAGTCGTACCCGGGAAGGGACTCCCGGAACACCTGCTCCACCGCCGCCGAGATGGGGCCCACATTTTCCTCTTCGTTGTAGCATGGAATGACCACACTGATTTTCTTCATACATTCACCAGCTTTTGATTTGTTCCTGTCTGTTCGGATTTCCGGAGCGTCCCCCGGACTGTATTTCAGGGCCTGCGCTTCCGGGCCTGTGTTTCCGGGCCTGTCTGTGTTTCCGGGCCCCGGCCTTCTGTCAGGCCCCGGCGCCGGGCTCCAGCGTCACCATGACCTTCACGGTGTCCGCGCTCTTCTGCCGCATGAGCTCCAGCCCCTCCGGCAGCGCCTCAAAGCCCGAGAGGCGGCGGGTCACAAGCTTCCCCGGGGAAATGCGGCCAAACTGCACCATCTTAAGGAGCCGCTCGATCCTGGCCCTGCCGCCCCGGCAGAGCTCCAGCTTCACGGTCTTTCCCGCCATGCCCCGGCCCCCGGAGAACTTCGGGATCCCGATGACTCCGTCTCCCGGGTAGTGCTTCAGGTTCACCACGCGGCCGATGCCGTAGCGCACCATGTCGATGGCCTGCTCCATGGCGTGATCATCCCCGCCGCAGATGATGACCGCGTCGGCGCCCACGCCCCCGGTCCTTGAGAGCACCTGCTGCACGATGTCCCCGTCCCGGTAGGACAGGACCTCGGTGGCGCCGAACTCCTTCGCCAGCCTCACGGAGACCGGGCGTGTCCCCACTGCCAGAATCCGGGCCGCCCCCTTAAGGGCCGCTCCCTGGACCGCCATGAGGCCCACGGCGCCGATGCCCATCACCACCACCGTGTCGCCGAAGGCGATCTCAGCCGACTCGGCCCCGGTGAAGCCCGTGGTCACCATGTCCACGCACATGAGGGCGTCCGGGAGGGAGACCCCCTCCGGGATCTTTGCCAGGGTGGTGTCGGCGTCCGCGATGGCGAAGCGCTCCGCCATGACGCCGGGAATGCTCCGCCCGAGGGCGTTGCCCGAGAAGGGGCGCCCCGCGTGCCGGTCATTGCCCTCCTGGATCGCCGTCTCACGCCAGTCCGGGGTGATGGCGGGCACCGCCACCAGGTCCCCGGGGCGGAAATCCCGCACGCCGGAGGCCGTCTCCACCACCCGCGCCACGCACTCGTGGCCCAGGATCAGCCGGTCCGGCTTTTTGGAGCCCGTGCCGTAGACCGTGTTCACGTCCGAGGTGCAGGGCGCCACCGCCACCGGCGAGAGGATGGCCCCGTAGGGCTCCGGAAGCGCCGGAAGGGGCGCGTCGTCCACCAGCGCGGCCTTTCCGCGCTCCAGAAGAAGAAATGCCTTCATGTCAGTTGACCTCCTGAATCCGGTCTGTCATCAGTGTCATGATCTCGGTTCCCGCCGGGAAGCGGGCCCGGATCAGGCCGGCGATCTCCTCCGTGTAGCCCGGGGCCACAATGAGGACGCAGTCCGGCTTTTTCCCTGCCCCCTCTTCCGGGGACACAATGGGCACGTGGGAGCCCGGCGCGATCTTCCCCTGCTTGAAGGGGGCCGAGTCGATAATAAAGGAAACCGCGTCCCGGAGCCCCGCCACCGAGAGGAGCGTGAAGCCCTGGTGGGAGGCGCCCCACACGGCCAGGGTTTTCCCCGCCGCCTTGCAGCGCTCTGCGAGGGCCCGGGCATCCGCCGCGATGGTCTCCCGCTTCTCGATTAAACCCGACACGTCCGGCATCCGCCGCTTTTTCACCATCACCGAGATGGTGTCCCGGTTCACCCGCTCCGTCTTCAGTACGCGGAATCCGCAGCGGTCCATGAGGGAGGCCAGGGTCTCCTCGGTAAAGTACAGGAGGTGGTCCGGGATCAGCTCGTAGAAGCTGTTCTGCTCCAGGATGTACTCAAAGCTCGGCACCGTCACCAGGCCGCAGCCCTCCTCCGTCAGGTTCCGGGCGATGGCCCTCAGGTATTTCAAAGGATCCGGCTGGTGCTCCAGGAAGTTGAAGGAGGTGAAGCCGTCGAAGGGCCCGTTCTCGAAGGCCTGGTCCTCCGTCTCCGGGTAGGCCTCCTCCACGGTGAGCCCCGCCGCCCGGGCCTTCAGCACCAGCTCATGGCTGTGCTCCATGCCGTAGGGTTTCACAGGGAAATCCCGGAGAATCCCCAGGAACTCCCCCTGGCCGCAGCCCGCCTCCAGGACCTTCTTTCCCTCCAGGCCGCAGAGGCAGATCCACTCCGTGTACTGCTCCCGCCTCAGCCGGTCCATGGTGGTGGAATAGCCCCCGGACCGGATCACGTCCCGGTAGTAGGGCACCGGCTCGTTGTCCAGCTGCACCAGGCCGCAGCCCGTGCAGGCGCAGAGCCGCACCGTGATGCCGTGTTCCGTCGCTTCGTCCCCCGGGCCCGGCAGGTGCTGGGCCGCGGCGGGCATGTTTTCAATGGTGAGAAGGGGCGTCTCCCTCAAGGGCGCGCCGCAGCTTCTGCATCGGGTGATCTTCATATGTGTAATCTCCTGCGGATTCCCTCCGCAAAGCGCACCGCCGGCGCGAAGCCCGTCAGGCTCGTAAGGCGGCTCGTGTCCGGTGAGAGGAAGGGGGTCCCCTCCGGTCCCACGGGCCGCTCCTCAAAGGTGAGGAGCCCCCTGTCCCTGCCGGCCGTCTCCATGATTTCCTCCGCGAAGGCCCTGAGGGGACGGGTATCCTGACTCCCCACGTTGACCGCCTGAGAGCCGGCCGCCGGCATTTCGCAGAGCTTCACCGAGGCCGCAGCGAAGTCGTCGATGTGAAGAAAGTTCCAGTCCTGGCGGCAGGGCCCGAGAACCTGGGGCTTCCCCTCCGCCGCTGCTTTGACCACGGTCTCCACCAGGGAGGTGCTGTGGTCGCCGGGGCCGTAGACGCTGAAAATACGGAGATGAATATACTCGATTCCGAGGCGCTCCGCAAGGGCTCCCGCCTCCCGGAAGACCTTGAGCTTTCCCTTCCCGTACTCCGACACCGGGGCGCAGGGCACGGACTCGTCGAAGGGACCGCATAGTCCCTCCTTCTGTACCCGCTCCAGGGTCATGCCGTACTCCGCCTGGGAGCCGGAAAAGAGGAAGCGCTTCGCCCCCAGCTCCCCGCAGAGCTCCATGAGCCGCAGAGTGCTGTTCACGTTGGCCGCCTGGATCGCAGGGTCCATGCGCCCCTTAACGCCGACGCCGCCCCAGCCGAAGTGCAGGCAGAGATCGGCCCCCTCCGGCATGGCCAAAAGGCATCGCTCCCGGAAGGCCTCCGGCTCCGACAGGTCCCCGTCCGCGTACCTCAGATGCTCTCTGGTCATCAGGGCGCTCCTGCGGCCCTCCAGCCCCCGCACCGGGGCCGTGACCTCGTGTCCCGCCGCAAGAAGGGCCTCCGCCGCCGCCCGGCCCAGGAAGCTGGTGATACCCGTCAGCAGTATGCGCATGGTGTCTCCTCTTTTAGTGTATTTACAAAATGATATCCGGAGCGTTTCGCACTGCGTGCTATATCGCGTGCGGTGCGCGAGGCGCTTGCGCCCGCGGTGCGCGCGTGACACATCACGCTCCTCTCACATGCGGGGCACAATCATGTTCCGGTCCATCTCCTCCTCCGGCAGGAAGGGGGTCAGGTCCTCCAGGGGCGGGCTCACCATGGTGCCGTCCGGCAGCCGCTTGCCCGAGGACTTGGGCTCGAAGTTCTGGTCCGTGTCGCAGAAGATCTCGCAGATCACCGGCCCCTCCGTGTGGAATGCCTGCTTCACCGCCCCGGCGAGCTCCGCGTTGCACGCCGCGCTTACGTAGGGGAAGCCAAGGGCCGCCGAGAGCTTCCCGAAGTCCGGGAAGGACAGGTCCCCGCTGTCGGAGCCGATGCCCACGAAGGGCTGGTCCCCGAAGAAGTTCCGCTCCGTCTGCCGGATGCTCTGGTAGCCGTCGTTGTTGATGAGGAAGATCTTGATGGGCATTTTCGCCCCCACGATGGTCTGCAGCTCCTGCAGGTTCATCATGATGGAGCCGTCGCCGGTGATGCAGATGATGTCCTTCAGGTGCTCCGGACGGTCCGTGTTCGCCATGCAGGCGCCGATGGCGGCCGGCAGGTCGTAGCCCATGGAGGCGACGGCGGAGTTGGAGATGAAGCGCTGCCCCTTCTTCAGCCGGTAGGCGTGGCCGCCCACCACGCAGGCAGAGCCGTTGCCCACCACCGTGATCTGGTTCTCCGCTGCCTGGTCTCCCAGCTCCTTGATGAAGGCGTAGACGTTTGCCTTCTTTTCCGCGGGCTGCAGAAGATGCTTCTCCTGCACCACCGGGTAGGTCTCCCGCCAGTGGTGGCAGGTCTCGCTCCAGCTCATGCCCGGGAGACCCTTTCCGCCCTTCCACACCGGCAGCTCCGTGCCCGGCCGGGACAGCACCCGGTCCATGACAGCGAGCAGGTCCCGGCAGTCCGCGTGGACCGGCAGGGAGATGTGCACCGTGGGCTTCTTCAGCTCCTCGGCGTCAATGTCGTTCACAATGGTGTAGGCCGCTCTCGCCCAGCCCTTCGAGTTGAAGCCCACCTGCCGCACGCTGAGCCTGGACCCCACGGAAAACACCAGGTCCGAGTTCTGCACGGCGAAGTTTCCGGGCCGGTCCCCGAAGTTTCCGGGCCTTCCCGCGTAGAGGGGGTCGTCGTCCGGGAGGCAGTCCTCGCTGTCCCAGCCCACCACCACGGGGATGCCGAGCTTCCGGGCCACCTGGAGGAACAGCCCGTGGGCCTTCCCCAGGCGGATGCCGTTGCCCGCGTTAAACACCGGCCGCTCCGCTTTTTTCACGCGGTCGATGATCTCCTCTGCCAGCTCCTCCGTGACGGGGGGAGGCAGCAGCTCCCGCTTCTCTCCCTTCCCGGCCCCGTCCTCGGGGATCTTGTGGGACGATGCCGGATCCGCCCAGCCGTCGCCGCCATTCCGGTAGTTTTCCGGGTCAAAGCCCTTCAGGTCCTCCTCCTCGATGAAGGCGCCCTGCACGTCCAGGGGGATGTCCAGCCACACCGGGCCCGGCCGCCCGGCCTCTGCCAGGTACAGGGCCTTCTCCAGGCAGTAGCGGATGCGCATGGGGTCGATGACCATCTCGCAGTACTTGGTCATGGACTGCACCGCCCTGCAGATGTCAAACTCCTGGTCCCCCATGGCCCGGATCCCGGTCCCGGAGGAGCGGGCCGTCCAGTCGTAGCGAATCTGCCCGGAGAGCACCAGCATGGGAATGGAGTCAAGCCAGCCGCCCACCACGCCGGTCAGGGCGTTGGTGCCCCCGGGGCCCGTGGTCACGCAGACCGCCGCGATGTTGTTGTTGATGCGGGCGTAGCACTCCGCTGCGATGGCGCAGGCCTGCTCGTGGTGGTTGTAGGTGACGGTGAGCCCCGGCTCGTGCCCCAGGGCGTTGTTCAGGTGCATGGCGCCGCCGCCCACCACGCTGAACGCGCGGACAATGCCGCACTCCACCAGCTTCTTCGAGATGTAGTTGCTGAGCTTGATCTTCATAAATTCAGCGCTCCTCCTGTGCATAGCGCCAAAGGCGCACACGTTTCCACTGTATCTTCTGAGTATACCCCACCCGGGCCAATTAAACAAGATTATGTAACCCGCCAGTCTGCGCCGCAGGCGGCTCCGCGGGGCCCCCGCAGGATGCCCGAGGGATGCCCGCGGGCGGAAAACCTTACGAACCCTTACGATGTTCTTACACTGCGCCTCCGCCCCTTTTCTTTCTGATTCCGGCTGATATAATGATGTTGAAGTCAAAAGTGATATCCGGAGCGTTTCGCACTACGTGCTCCCACGCTCCTCCCACATTCCGCACTCCCGTGGTGCTTTCAGCACCACTTCGCGCTCCATGTGGGGCGGGTCATAAAGCCTGGTCCCCACTGGCAGGTAAACCTGCCGTGGGAACAGGCTTTTGACCCTGATATCATATAATAAAACTGTCTCAAGGGGCAGAGGCTTATTCCGTCTGCGGAGACACTTTCAGAATGCAAAGCATCCCGGGACCAGGATGCTGAACAGATACCAGAATGAAAATTAACGGGAAAGGAGGAACCGCCGGTGAGACTGAAAGCATGTCGATTTTACAGTGCGCTGATTCTGTCCGCGGCGCTCACTCTTCTCTCTGCTGTACCGGCCTTCGCGAAGCACAAGGTTCTGGATCCCGACACCTACGTCCTGGAGAAAACCGAGGACGGCTATGAGCTGACAGATCTGGAGGGCGAACCGCTGACCGGCTGGATCGAGGATGAGGACAAACAGCTCTTCTACTTTGACGACGGCGAGATGAACAGGGGCTGGGACAAGATCAAGGGCAAGTGGTACTACTTTGATCCGGAAACCGGTGCCCTGTTGCGGAACACCAAGGTGCTGAACTACGACGTGGACGAGAACGGCGCCATGGTGAAGATCCACGAGTGGTGAAACACCGCCGGTCATCCGCCGCATTCACAGGTTCACGGACATTTATGGATTCACGAATTTACCGATCATCACGAAACAGAAAAAGACCTGCTGCAGTGTGAACGCTCACATCGCAGCAGGTCTTTTTTTACACGTATGTACTGATTTCCACCAGGTTTCCGTCCGGATCCCGGAGGTAAATGCTGTCAATGGGCCCCATGGCCCCGGTCCGCCTCACGATCCCCAGTTCCACCGGATAGCCCTTTGCCTCGATCTCAGCCCTGATGTCCTCAATTCTTCCGTCAGCGATGAGACAAAGATCCTGGCTCCCGTAGGTCACGTTTTTCGCGGCCGGCAGGAATTCCGCCTTTTTCCGGTGGATGTTGATCTTCTGGTTTCCGAACTTCACAGCGAGCCGTCCGTTCCGCGTGTCGGGCTCCATGTCCAGGATTTCCGTGTAGAAGCGCCAGCTCGCTTCCGGATCGGCCGCTGTTATGACCAGGTGGTCCAGATGGTGGATGTTCATCAGATCTTTCCTGCGGCCAGGTTCGGGATGAAGGTGGAAATCGCAGGAATGTAGGTGGTCAGGATCACCACCAGGAGGCTTGCGAACACGAAGGGAAGCACGTCACGCACAATCTCCACGTAGCGGGCGCCCGAGATCTTCTGGGCCATGAACACGGAGGAGCAGAAGGGCGGGGTGATGAAGCCCACGCTCAGGTTCACCAGGATGATGGCGCCGAAGTGAATGGTGTCGATTCCCATGGCGGTGGCGGTGGGCAGCAGCAGCGGCACGATCAGGAGGATGGCCGCGTTGATGTCGATCAGCATGCCGCAGATCAGGAAGACCACGTTGGCGAACACCAGGAACAGGAAGGTGCTGGAGATGTTCGCGGTCACAAAGTTCTTGATGGCCTCCGCGATGCCGATCATGGAGATGATGCGGCCGGAGCAGTTGGACATACCGATCAGGATGGCGATGGTCGCGGTGGAAATGGCGGAGTGGACCGTCATCTCCGCAAAGCTGGCATCCAGGTCAGAGCGCTTGACAAAGTACTTCGCCAGGTAGAACAGCAGACCGTAGCCCACTGCCGCGGCTCCGGCTTCCGTCGCCGTGAAGATACCGCCGTAGATGCCGCCGAAGATGATGACCGGCATGATCAGCGCGGGGATGGATCTCACAAAGGATTTTCCCACGTTGGAGACATAGGCGTTCAGGGTGATGGTGCTGGTGTCCTTCTCCTCATGTCTTCCCTGCTTCACATAGTTGATGGTCATGAACAGGATGACGCAGAGAATGGCGGGGCCCACAGTGGAAAGCCACACGGCGGAGATGGAAGCGCCGGCGCAGAGACCGTACATGATGCCGGGCACAGACGGGGGAATCAGGATGCCAAGGAAGCTGGAGGCCGCGGCAAGCGCTGCGCAGTAGCTGTCCGTGTATCCCTTCTTCTTCATCTCGGGGATCATGATGCCGCCGATGCAGCTGATGGTCGCCATGCAGGAGCCGGTGAGCACGCCGAAGGCAGCGGATGCGAGGATCGTGCAGGCGCCCAGGGAACCGCGGATGCGGCCCACGATGGAATCAATGAAGTTGATCAGGGCGTTTGCGATGCCGGAGTGCTGCATGATGGCGCCGGCATAGATGAACAGCGGCACAGACAGGAGCGGGAAGGAATCCAGCCCCGAGAAGGCCACCGTACCCATAGCCTGCACCTTGATGCCGGCGAACACAATCACCATCAGAGTTGCGGTTCCGATGGAATACGCCACGGGCATCTTGCAGAACATGGCCAGACCCAGGAAAAACAGAAGGAAAATGCCAAGAAGCGGGAGCGGTCCCATAATCAATCTTCCTCCTTTCCTGTTTCAGTCACGTCATAGGGGTAGAACAGCCGGCATCCGCAGTGAATGGTCATGAGAATCAGACCGATCAGCACGAAGCTCATGGGGATCAGCATGTTGATGTGCATGCTGGCCGACTCCTGCGGCCGTCTCGAAATGGTCTGCAGATAGCTGATGTAGATAAAGGTGAAGGCGACGATAAACGCCTCGGTCAGAAGGGCGGAGAAGCGGTTGAAGCCCGCCTTCGCCTTTTCGGGATCCTTACTGTGCTTTTCAAGCAGCGTGTCCATCAGGTCGATGTTGATATGTGCGCCGTTGATGAAGGCACGGCCTGAACCGATGTAGCTCAGCGCGATAAAGAGATATCTCGCCAGCTCCTCGCACCAGGGGGTGGGAACCTTCAGAACGTAGCGGCCGACGATCTGGATCAGCACGCTGCCCGTCAGGGCGCAGAGCGCGATCAGCAGGAAGGCATCCTCCACCTTCACGAGACCGTGCTCCAGCGTCCTGACCGGATTCTGGTTGTTTTTCATAAAGACCTCTTACCTTTCAGGGAATTCCGTTTCTCAGGGCAGTCGTGATTCCGGGCCTTCTCAGACCGAGAAATCTGCCATGATGCGGTCCATGATCTCCGCCGGATACTCGGTCTTGTAGTTCTCCCACAGAGCGGCGGCCTTCTCGTTCAGCTGCTTGTAGAAATCGCTCTCGGGATCGATGGTCTCAACCTCGAAGTCGTACTTCGCAAGGATCTCATCCTGGGCGGCACGCATCTCGGTTCTCATGTACTCGCCGGCCTCGGTGGCAGCCTTGGTGAAGGCCTCCTGCTGTGCCGGGCTCATGCTGTTCCAGAAGTCCTCGGAGCAGACGATGGAAGCACCGGAGTACATATAGTTGAGCAGGGTGATGTACTTCAGACGCTCCATGACACCCATGGACTCCATGTTGGAGATGGAATTGTCAACGCCGTCCACGGTGCCCTGCTCCAGAGCAGCCAGGGTCTCAGAGGTGGCGATAGCGGCCGGGATGGCGCCGATGGCGGTGTAGAAGTCCTGGCAGGCCTTGGTCTCAGGCACGCGGATCTTCAGGCCGGCGAAGTCCTCCATGGACTTGATGGGCTTCTTCACGTTGCCGCACTCACGGTAGGCGTTCTCGGTGGCAGCGACGCGGACGATGCCCTGGGCAGCCATCTGCTTGGTCAGCTCCTCGCCGATCCAGCCGTTGATGTAGTACTTGTCGACCATGTCATAGGTGGGAAGCATGAAGGGAAGCCATGCCCAGCCGAGGCCGCCGATGGCGGAATCGATACCCATGTCGGAGATCAGTCCGCACTCCAGGGTGCCGAGCTGGATCATCTCGGTCTCTTCTCTCTCGCCGCCAAGGGAGCCGGCAGCGATCTTGGTACCCTTGATGGTGCCGTTGGAATACTCGGCAGCCTTCTCGATCAGCATGTCCATGGTCTTGTCCTGGATGGGAGCGCCGGAGTGGGTGTTGGTCACCTGGAAGGTAACCTCCTTGTCCTCGGAAGCCGCCGCCGCGGGGGCGTCGGCCTTGGCAGCCTCACTCGCCGCCGGAGCCGCTGCCGCAGTCGTGGCGGGAGCCGCGGATCCGCCGCCGCAGGCCGCGAGAGACGCTGCTGTCATCACTGCCATAGCCATTGCTGCAATACGCTGAAAACTTTTTCTCATAATTGTACTCTCCTCTCAATTAATTGCTTTTTTGTCAATTAATAGGTTTTCTTGTAAATTAATAGGTTTCCTTGTCAATGAATCGCTTTCCTGATTTGCTGTTCAATCAGTAGATGCAGGGGGTGATCTTCTTCTCCACGTGCAGGTTCGCGCCGGAGTAGTTGCCCTCGATCTCCGCGTACTCCTTCTTGGCAGCCGCCAGAATCTTGTCGAAGTCCACGCCGGTCTCGTAGCCCATCTCGTTCAGCATGAGCACCACGTCCTCCGTCGCCGTGTTGCCGGAGGCGCCGGGGGCGAAGGGGCAGCCGCCGAGGCCGCCCAGGGTGGACTGGACTCCCGCCACGCCCGCCTCGATGCCGGCCAGCGTGTTCACAAGGCCCATGCCCCGGGTGTCGTGGATGTGGATCTCAAACCGCACGTCCGGGAAGCGCTCCATGGAGGCCTGCACGAACTCCCGCACCTGCTTCGGGTCCGCCATGCCCACCGTGTCGCAGAGGTTCATGGTCCGGATTCCCAGGTCATAGGCCCTCTGCTCAAAGGCCAGCAGCGGCTTCACGTCGTAGTACTTTCCCTCGAAGGGGCAGCCGAAGGCCGTTGCCACGTCCAGGCACACATCCAGGCCCGGAAGCTCGGTCTTGATCTTCTCGAGCTCCGTGAAGCTCTCGTCGTGGGTGCGGTTGATGTTGGCCTTGTTGTGGCTGACACTTAAGGAGATCACGTTGGTGACCTTCTTCATGCCAAGGTCGAAGGCGTTCTTCGCGCCCCGGTAGTTGGGGATCAGGGCGAAGAGATCCAGGTCCGGGTACTTCTTTAAGAAGTGCTCAGTCACCTGGGCCGCGTCCCGCATCTGGGGGATGGCCTTCGGGCTCACGAAGCTGGTGATCTGCATGTGCTTCACGCCGGAATCAATCAGCTCCTCGATGATCTCGATCTTCTTCTCCGCCGGCAGGTACTCCTTCAGGTTCTGGAAGCCGTCCCGGGGGCCGACCTCCACGATGTCAATCTTCTTTCCCATCTGTGCTGCCTCCTCAGATAACCTTCTTTTCCTGGAGCTCCTGAAGCTTCTCCTCGGAGAGACCGAGGAAGCCGCAGTAGACCTCCTTGTTGTCCTGGCCCAGCACCGGGGCGGGGGTTCTGGGATCCGCCGGGTGGTTGGTGAACTTCAGCTGGTTGTTGGTGAGTCTCAGCTTTCCCGCCACCGGGTGATCCATCTCCGGGAACATGTTTCTGGCACCCGCGATCTGCGGATCCGCCACCACCCGGTCCAGGGTGTTGATGGGAGTGGACGGCACGCCGATCTTGTTCAGCCGGTCCGCCACCTCGTCCACGGTCTGCTCCTTCGTCCAGGCCTCGATGATCTTGCCCAGGGACTCATGGTTCGCGACGCGGTCACGCACCCTGAGGTACTTCGGATCCTCGATCAGGTCCTCTCTTCCCATCTCCTTGCAGAGCAGGGCGTAGAGCTTGTCGTTTCCGGCGCCGATGATCACGTCGCCGTCCTTCGTCTTGAAGGAGTCGTAGGGGTAGGTGGACTCGTAGCGGTTTCCGATTCTCTGCGGGATCCGGCCCTCCGCCAGGTAGATCATGTTGATGTTGGTCATGGAGGACACCACGGAGTCCACCAGGCCCACGTCGACCTTTTCGCCCTCGCCGGTCCGGTTCTTGTTGTTCAGGGCCGCCAGCACGCCGATGGTGAGGCTCAAGCCGCCCAGCACGTCGCCCATGGGGGTTCCGGTCCTGGTGGGTGCCCCGCCCGGCCATCCGGTGGTGCTCATGAGGCCGCCGGCCGCCTGGCCGACGATGTCATAACCCGCTCTCTTGGAGTAGGGGCCGGTGTGTCCGAAGCCGGAGACCGCGCCGTAGATGATGCCGGGGTTGATCTTCTTCAGCTCCTCGTAGCCCAGTCCCAGCTTCTCCATGGTGCCGGGGCGGTAGTTCTCGATGACGATGTCCGCCTTCTTCACCATCTCCCGAAAGAGCTCCTTGCCCTCCTCGGCCTTCAGGTTCAGGGTGCAGCCGATCTTGTCGCGGTTGAAGTTCATGTAGTACACGGACTCGCCGTTCTTGAACGGTCCGAAAGCGCGGCTGTCGTCGCCCTTCCCCGGGACCTCGATCTTGTAGACCGTGGCGCCCATGTCAGCCAGCAGCATTCCGCAGTAGGGTCCGGCCAGCACCCGGGTCAGGTCCAGGACGACTACGCCGTCCAGTAATCCCTTGCTCATAGTGTTCTCTCCTTTTTTTCGTTCTGAAAAACCGAAGCAAAATGATGTACAGTTAAGAACAAGCAATTCCCGTGCCAGTTTTTTTGATCCGGTAGGACCCCGACGCCCAATCGTCCCCGCAGCGCACCGGGAAACCGGCACCCGCAGGGCCCGCATTGCCGCCCCCGCGGCGCTCGTATTGCCGTCCCCGGAGCGCAAAAAAAAGCACCTGCGGCCGCAGATGCTTTCTCTGGTTTCTCCAGGAACTTCAGTCCGTTTCACATTCCGGAGCAGTATGATGTTTGCATAGTGTATGTATGGTGCGCGCGTGTTGCGCGCGTGTTGCAATTATGGTGCATAAATGATGCGCCATTCGATGCGCAAGCGGCGCATAAACGGTGCACATTTGATGCGCAGTTTGATGTGCCTTCGCCGCGTTATTTGATGCGTCTCCGGTTCTCCAGTCCCAGGCGCTTCATTTTCCGATACAGGGTGCTCCGGTTGATCCCCAGGAGCTCCGCAGTTCCCGCCATGCTGTAACCCGTCTGCCTCAGCACCGCGAGAATCCGGTCCCGCTCCGCCTTCTCCGGTTCGTACAGACCTTCCTCCGGTTCGTAAAGGCCTTCCTCCTGGGCGTACCCGGAATCCGCCGGTTCCGGTTCCTCCGGCCCCACGGCGTGCGCCTGCCCTGTCCTCACATGTTCTGATGTCTCCTGCTCTGCCTTCTCCCGCTCTGTCTTCTCTTCCCCTGTCTTCTCCTGCTCTGTTTTCTCTTCTTCTGTCTTCTCCTCCTCCGGCCCGGGCTCCATGGAAAAGCTCCTGAGAACGGTCTTGATGAATTCCGGGTCTTCCCCCTGGGTCCTCAGCACATAGAGCCGCTCCGCCAGATTGAAGAGCTGCCGCACATTGCCGGGCCAGCCGTAGTCCCTCCGCTCCTGCAGCACCTGGGAGAGCAACCGCTTCTCCTCCGGGCCGCAGGGCATGAGCTGGGACAAAAGGTTTTCGCAGATCGGGGCGATATCCTCCCTCCGCTCCCGGAGCGGCGGGACTTCAATATTCAGGACGTTGATGCGGAAGAACAGGTCCTGCCGGAAGGTTCCCCGCTTGATTTCATCCAGCAGGTTCCGGTTGGTGGCCGCGATCACGCGGATATTCACCGGTGTCACGCGGTCGCTGCCGAGCCGCCGGATCTCCCGCTCCTGCAGCACACGGAGAAGCTGGACCTGGGTCTCCATCGGCATCTCCCCGATTTCGTCGAGGAAGATGGTCCCGTTGTGGGCCATCTCAAAGAGGCCCATTTTTCCGCCCTTCCTGGCGCCGGTGAAGGCGCCCTCCGCGTAGCCGAACAGCTCGGCCTCCAGGATATCCTTCGGCAGGGCGCCGCAGTTCACCGCCACAAAGGGGCCGCCGGCCCTCGGCGACGCGTTGTGGATGCTCTGGGCGAACAGCTCCTTACCGGTTCCCGTCTCCCCGTGAATCAGGACCGTGACGTCCGCGGAGGCAAACCGCTTCGCCATGCGGACTGCTCTTTTCAGCTTCGGGGATTCCCCGATGATATCCTCAAAGTGATGCTTTGCCACAAGTCCTTTTTCCGCCAGCTTCATACGGACGTTCTGCTCGTCATTCTGCAGGGCCCGGACGTCCTGGTAGGTGGCGTGAACGCCCCTGATCCTGCCGTCCACAACGATCGGGACCAGATTGGAGTTGTAGGCGTTTCCGCGGAGACGGACAATCCGGTTCAGCTCGCTTTTGCCGCTCTTCAGGACGCTGTCGATCCCGTGGTCCCGGACCGCCTCCAGGAACGGCCGTCCCACAGCGGGCTGCCCCTCCCGTCCGGCCAGGGGCTCGGCGGCCTGATTCATGACCTCGATCTGGCCCTCTTCCCCCACCACAAAGATCGCGTCGTGAGTATACTTCAGCGCCAGATCATATCTCTCCACGAGGACCTTCAGTTCCTCCTGCTTCGCCGCCTCCTCCTTCTGCAGCTTCAGGAGCTGCTCCGCGGACTCAATGGCCTGAAGCACAGAGAGCTGGGAATTTTCCGTCACGTAGTGGGGAAAGCCCAGCCTCGCCGCCGGTTTGGCCGTATTGGCGCCCCCGATTCCCAGGACTGCCCCGGCCCTGACGGCCTCCTGCACGATTCCCTCGCACTGGTTCTGCTGGTAAAAGGAGTAGAACAGCGCGTCGATCCCCATCAGATTGCAGATGACGCGGACGTCCTCCTGGATCACCCCGTAGCTGAAAAAGGCGACCTTTCCTTTCACCGCAGAGGCTTTCTGAAGGGCCGGAATATAATCGGCGAGATCCGGGCCGATGTCCAGCACCGGCCAGTCGCCCTGCTCCACAATGCTTTTCCGGGTTCCCTTCCGGCTGATGAAGATGCGCGCGCCTCTGGCGGACAGCTTCCGGACCACGGGAACCGCTTCCTCCAGGTTCGCGATGCAGACATCCACCTGCTTCCCGTACAGGCGGCAGACCTCCCGGTTCCGTGCCGCCAGCTCCTCCGTCGGCGCGATCAGGCAGATCTCTGAGACCTTCCCGGTGCCGTCCGGATCCAGAATGCGGGAATTTCCGGCCGGCAGGACGGTTTCCTCTTCCTCGTTATCAAAAAACTGGCTGATGGGGAATTCCCCCGACGGTGTCCGGACCCTGATATTCTTTTTCGCGCTCTGGACGGACAGGGGGTGCAGCCCAAGCACCTCCGCCACGCTCCGCACATTCATGCCCCCGTGCAGCTTTCCGCTGAGCACGAATTCCTTTTCCCGCTCCAGAAGGTACAGGACCACCGCCTTGAAAATGTCCTCCCGCTCCTGAATCACCGCCAGCAGATAGCGGGCCCTGATCAGCTGGTCCCCAAAGTCCCTGGTGTCACCTGGAACCCTGAGTCCTGCGTGTTCCAGGCTTTCCACCTGGCGGAGGAGGCGGCTCACGGGGTTCCTGGCTTCCACGTGCCAGCAATCCCGGATCAGCCTGGCGTCGTAAATCTCATATTCAGAGCCGTGCCCCCCGTTATCCCGGGGCACCGGGCCAAGAACCGGATTTGTCCGGATCTCCTCCCTGACAGCGTTCTGCAGCGCTTTCCTGCTCATGGAGAGAATCTGAAAGCGCTCAATCCCCGCGGCGATACGAACATCCATTCCTGACCGGTCCTCCTGTGATGTGTGGGTGCTGAACAGACAGTTACCCGTATTTTATCTTATGCGGCAGATCATTGCAAACAGTTGCAGAAAAGGCCCTGCCGCAGCGTGCACTCACGCACTGCGGCAGGGCCTTCTGCCATGGCTTTTTATCGGAGCTTTTCCCGCTCCAGGTATTTCGTGATGTTTTTCAGGGCCGAGCCCACGAGCGTCGCCCTGTTTCCGTAATGTCCGATCAGGATTTCAAAATCCGCCTGCGGAATCGCTGTGAGCGACAGGACTTCCTTTTTGAGAGCCTCTGTATCCTCCTCCTTCAGATACTCCGCAAGAAGTCCTCCGAGGATCACGTCTCCCGGGAGAACCATCCGCGCGTTATCAATCAGGATGGCAAGCTCATGCAGGTAGCTCTGCCACACTCTTCCGGCCCTCTCGTCCCCGTCTCTCAGAAGCCGCATGAATTCCGGCAGGTCACACCCTGCCTCCCGTTCCAGCGCGTTGATGGAGCAGCAGCTGTCCGCGCAGCCCCTCTTTCCGCAGTAGCAGAGCCTTCCCTCGGGATGTGTCACCATGTGCTCCAGAATCCCGGAACTGAGATTCGGCGTGTGCAGGATCGCGCCGTTCACGATAATCCCGCTCCCCATATAGGGATTCACCGACAGGTAGATCGCGTTTCTTAGCTCCCGGTAATGCCAGAGCTCCGCGCCGGCGGCCATCTCCGAGTCATGTGCCAGAAACACCGGGCTGGTGAAATACCTGGAAAAATCGCTTCTGGTGAACAGGTGGCTGCCCAGAAGCTTGCTGAAAATAATATGCTCGTTGTCCTCCGCGAGAATTCCCTGGAAGGAAATCGTGATGCCCAGAATATTCGCGCTGTCCTCCTCCAGCGTACCGATAAAGGTCTTGATCCAGTCCGCCGCCTGCTGGAAGTAGGACTCGCTGTTGACAAACGCCAGCTTCACAGAGCGGCTCTGCTTGATGTGTCCGTACAGATCCACCGAGGCAATGTTGATCTTCTCCGCCATCACCTCGACACCGATGGAAACCTTCGCGTTTTCGTTGAAGCAGTAGGTGACCGCCGGGCGCCCCCCCGTGTCCCTGGACTGAACGCCCCTGCAGATTTTCTTCTGCTCCAGAAGCTCCTCCAGGCAATTTGTCACCGTCGGCCGGCTCAGCTCCAGCAGATTGCAGATTTTCTGCTTGGTGAGCTGCTTTCTGTCATAGAGCAGCCGGTAGACGCTTTCGCAGTTCAGTTTTTTCAGTTCCGTGGTAGTGATTTTCGGCATCCCGCGAGCTCCCGTCTGTCGGAATAATGAAAAACATATCGACGTTATTTTTGTAAAAGACTCTTATGTAACATTTTCAAAATCGGGTTTTTAACCAATTTTCCCTGCAAAAATTGTACACTACTACTATGTAACATCTAAATATTGATTATGGGGTATAGATGCATGAGTTTGACTCTTGCATCCTCCGTGGTAAACTGCCACCTGACACCCCTCTGTTTACTGTTACGATCGACATACCATGGCCTCAGAAGACCGCGAAGGGTCTCCAGATTCGGTATGCGTTTTGACCCGATACACTGCCTGGCAAGAGCTGACAGCTCTATCTCTGCGATATCCAGCCAGCTTCCATGCTTTGGTGTGTAATGAATCTCCAGCCTGCTTGCAAGCCGGAATGCTTCCTCTGGCGGGAAAGTCTGATATAAAGAAGCAATCGAATGCGTGTTGAGGTTATCCATGACCAGAACCACTTTCCTAGCATCAGGATACTGCTCATCAAGCATCCATCTGATCTGCTTCGCCCAGTCTTCCCTGGTACGGTGCTCCTGTGCATCGGCATATCGCCAGCCGCTCAACGGCTCCGTGAACATGAAGATACATGCGGTGCCATTACGGATGTATTCATTGTCTTCATATTCAATGCGTCCATCCTTAGAGCGTATGCTTTTACGTGCGTTGGCGAACAACTGGACCGGTTTCTCGTCCATGCATACCACGGGATAATCTTCATCATAGGGTCTGCTGTAAACAGCGAGGACATCCTCCATGGCTGCTACGAAGGCCGCATTACGTTCCGGCGGTATACACCAGCACTTTTTCAGGTGAGGCTTAAATTCGTTTTTTTTAGAACACGGGATACGGTCACGTGGGACAGTGATTCCGCATAATTGAGCTCGACACATTTGTCAGCCAGTAGACGGAGTGTCCACTTGCTGTAGCCTTCCGGAGGATCTCCGCAGGCAAGCGCGATAATATGAGCTTCCACATCCCCGGTCACCTTAGGCGGGACCGGAGGTGTAGACCGTTTCTTGCGCTTAATCGTTGCCTCAAGGCCGTTAGTGGCGTAGGAAGTGCGGACGTTCTGAACGGTTGTCGGCGTCGTATGATAGGCCGCCGCTATTTCTGCGACAGTCATATGATTTTTATTATTCCGATCCGATGCAAGCAGTATGTTTGCGCGGAGAATCGACTTTGCAGGCGCGGTACCTTTCCCAATGATATCCTTCAGAGCCTTGCGGTCAGCATCGGTGAGCTCAATGATGTACTTTACAGATGGCATGTGATATACCTCTCATTCCCTATGATGAGTATATCATGCCACCAAAATTAATTTTATGCAACTTTTAGATGTAACAAACTACTAGAAAGGCACACTGAAAGAACACCTGAAAGCGGTGAAGGAATTCGTTGAAAGGAGAGCTCTGGGTCTTTCTCGATGGGCGGCGGGCCCTCCGTCACGACGACCAATGAATACGGGGAAACGGTTTATGAGGAGTATGTGCCCCATTTCTACCAGGATAATGAGAAGTACGGCCTTGAATGTGCTGTCTGCGGGGAACACTGCCGCTGCGGAGCGGTCGTCCGCCTGGTAAGGCTGGGGCAAACCGGCAAGGCCGGACAAAAAAAAACAGCCTAAAATTATAGTGAACGTCAAAAATAACTTGACGTTCAGCCGCAGTGGGGGATGCCCCCGCCTCTATAGGCGGTGGGTTAATCAAATCAGCCGCAGTGGCGGGTAGCAATCCCCCACTGCGGTGAGCCTCCGGCGGATCGCAGGTCAGGACAGAGGAAAGCGCGCAAGCGCGCTGTCCTGACCGCGCGGGATCGGCAAGCCGATCCCGATTGAATATAACAGTGGGGAGGCACAGGACGCGAATGCGTCCTGTGAATAGTAAACGCCATTCTGGCGTTTACTATAACTGGCGCCGGTGACTTGGTCAAAAGCCACCGACGCCAGTTTTTTGCTGTTTTTATTTTGTGAGCTTCTGCAGGACCATGATGGCGACCATGATCACTGCCGCCGCAGCGAAGATGCCGCCCATTCCCTTGGCCATGATCTCAAGGGCGATGACGGTTGTATTCATATGCGCTCCTTTCTTCGGTTTATCTCAGTGGGAGAAGACCCCACTCTGTGTGTGGCGGGTTGAGCCAACGGCTGGCTGGGTCAGCCGGAAAGAAAAATCAGAGATACTGCGACACAATGCTGATCACCAGGCCGCCGGCGATGACGCTCGCGACCTGTCCGGCGACGTTGGTGCCGGCTGCCTGCATGAGGATAATGTTTCCCTTTTCGGTTTCAGACGCAAGCTTCTGCACAACGCGGGATGACATGGGGAAGGCGGAGATCCCGCAGCCGCCGATCATGGGATTAACCGGCGGCTTTCCAAGCATGGCGAGGATCACGTTTACCAGCTTTGCAAAGAGCACGCCGCCTATGGTGTCAAACACAAAAGCCACAAGGCCGAGGCACATGATCATGATGGTCTGCAGATTCACGAACTGGTCCGCCTTCATGCTGAAGGAAATGGTGATGCCGAGCAGCAGCGTGATGAGGTTCACCAGGTCGTCCTGGGCGGTTTTGCTTAAGCTGTTCAGGACCCCGCATTCACGCAGCAGGTTTCCGAACATCAGAAAGCCCACCAGCGCCACCGACTGGGGGGAGATGAGGCCGACGATCATACTGACCACGATGGGAAAGGCGATGCGCGTCGCCCTTGAGACGCCGGCGGGGTTGTAGGTCATGTGGATGCTGCGCTCTTTTTTGGTGGTGACGAGCTTGATGGCAAAGGGCTGAATGATCGGCACCAGGGCCATGTAGGAATAAGCCGCCACGGCGATCGGGCCCATGTAGGCGGAGTTCAGCACCTGGGACACCAGGATGGCGGTGGGACCGTCGGCGGCTCCTATAATGCCGATGGACGCGGCGTCCTTAAGGTCAAATCCCATGAGGCAGGCGATCAGGATCGCGACGAAGATGCCGAACTGGGCAGCCGCGCCGAACAGAAAGAAGAAGGGCTGGCTCAAGAGCGGCCCGAAATCGATCATGGCGCCGATGCCGATAAAGAGAAGAATGGGCATCATTTCCGATGACTCGATGCCGGTCCGGTAGAGCCATTCGATAATGCCCGCGGCAGGAATCTTTCCCTGCACGACCTGGTCAATGACGCCGGAATAGGGCAGATTCACCAGGATGGCGCCGAAGCCCATGGGAAGAAGGAGCGAGGGCTCATATTCCTTCTTCACCGCGAGCCAGATCAGCCCGATGCCGACAAGGTACATCACAAGCTGCTGCCATGTTACCGCGCGGATACCCTCCAGAAGAAAATCCATACTTTAACCTCCTTTATTTGATTTAAAGCAAAAAGAAAAAGACCTTTACCACCCTGGGTGGTAAAAGTCTTGCTGTCGGATGTATACCTGTACCTGGGCCGGATTCGGGCGAAAACATACGCCGACTTGACGGATCCGGCTGCACTCCTCAAGGCGGAGCGCCAGCTACTCCCTCTTACGGGGGTAAGCATAATGCAGGAGGAGGCAGAATGTCAAGTTCTGTTTTCCGGGCGTATCCCGGCGAATTGACGGTAAAACGTCCATAGTATAAAATAGCAGACAAACTGCATCTGATCGAAAAAGAAGAATCCAATACGAAAGAAGCATAAGGAATAAATCATCATATGAAATCAATCATCACGCGCACAAAGGCGGGTTTATACGTTCTGCTTGCGCTCCTGACCATACTCTTTGCCTTCATTTCCTTCCGGCTTTACAGCTATGACATCGAACAGCGGCTGAATCCGCAGGTGGAGCGCGCCATCATTCAGGCGTCCCGGCTGCTCCCGCAGCTGGAGGAAAACGAAGATGCCCTTCGGGAGATTTCCGCCAGCCTGGAAAAAAGCCGCAAGGAGATTCTCCGCGCGAACAGGGAACTGGCTGGTGAACAGCCCGTGGAGGAGGAAGAAAACGTCGAGACCGTCATCAGTGAGACCATCTCCTGGATGAACCGGATCACCAAGCTGCGCGTGGGCCGCAGAGGTCACGTGACCGTGGTCTCCCAGGATGATTTTACGATTCTCGCGCACCCGGACGAGCGGTTTGTCGGAGAGAGGCTTCACCCGCTGTGGGGCAAACTGGACAGGGAGGCGATCCCCGATCTGAATGAAATCGGCGGAAGGATCACGGGAAAGACACTGCCGGAGGAGTATTACCTGTTCTTTCCGGATACCTTTTTCATGCAGAATCCGGAAACCGAACGGTATTACGCCGCGGTAGACGCGGGCGTGTACGGATCGGTCTTCTCCTACGGAGATACCTATGTCATCTGCGGCGTAACCCTCTATGAAACACTGGCCTTCATCATCTTCCGGTGTTTCTTTTCAACGCTGTTCTTCTTTGTGTTCCTGTGGGTCTTTGTCCGCTATGTCGGGTTTTCCCTGGACCGGCACAAGGAGAAGCCGGAGACGTTCCGCAACAAGCTGGTGTCCTATGGGGCCATCTCGGTCATCCTCCTGTTCTTTGTGTTCTGGTATTACCAGACCATGATGGATGTGACCGGGGACATCGCGACCATGAACGAGCACGCCGAGGCCGCGGTGGAGACCTTAAACACCTACCATCAGTACAGCGAGAGACTGGCGGACTGGCTCGACGAGCAGTATCTGGAGAAATGCCAGCTCGCGGCGGACCTGGTGCAGGAGCGGGGAAAGGAAACCCTCACCAGAAAAGACCTGGCGAAGTTTGCGGGCGCCCTGGACGTGGATTATGTCTATGTCTATGACAAGAAGGGAAAGGTACTTGTCACAAACTCGCCCTATGACCATTTCTCTCTGAGCACCGAGGAAGGGGTTCCGTCCTATGCGTTCCGGCCGCTCCTGGACGGAAAGAAGTACGTCATACAGGACGTCTGCAAGGACGATTTCGGCGAGAGAAAGCAGTATATCGGCGTAAGCATCCGGGATGAGAACGACCTCTGTGACGGGTTTGTCCAGATCGCCGTGAATCCGGAGCTCCGGGACCGGCTTCTGGATCCCATCAATGTGCAGGGGGTTCTGGACAATCTTGTGATCGGAATCCCCAGGTACGCGCTGGCGATCGACAAGAATACGATGAAGATCGTCGCCACCACCGGCCTTGGTTATGAAAATGCAAGCGCTGAGGAGCTGGGCCTTGACGCCCGGAAAATTGAGGACAATTACAACGGGGTCCTCACGATCGACGGGGAGAGCTACTATACGGGGGTCAGCAAGTCGGAAAACCTGTACCTGATGCCCCTGCTGCGGAGCACGGACAACTCCAACGCCCTGTCGATCTCGTGCATCCTGGGGCTGTTCAGCGCTGCGGCATATTTTCTTCTCGTGCTTGCTTCAAAGCGCGGGTACAGGAAAACGGTCCAGGCAGGGGAGGCGGAACAGACGGAAGGCGCCGGGACGCGGGCCAACCCCGTCGTGAACCTGAAAAAGGCCTGGAGGTGGGGCTTATGGGGCGGCCTGCCAAAGGCCGAAGAGAAGAGCGGCTTTGAGGACCGATGGAGGAAACAGAGCACGGTCCCCCTTGAGGAGCAGACCCCTGAAATGCGCACCGGAAGGATCGTTTACCGCATTCTTCTGACGTTCTCGGTGACGTTCCTCCTGTTTGAAACCGCCCTGACCTATGCCGGGATGACACAGGGAACGGGCCTGGACGGCTTTTCCTATGTGCTTCTCGGAAACTGGGAGAAGGGCCTGCATCTGTTTTCCTTCTCGTACTGCCTCTTCCTGCTGTGCGTGCTGTACGTCTTCCGGGAGCTGCTGAACCAGGTGCTGTACCACATCGCCAGGGTCTCCGACATGAGGAGCGAGACCATCCTTCTCCTCCTGCGGAGTGCCCTGAAATATGCCTGCGCCCTGATCTTCCTGTATATCGGACTGGCGAAATTCGGCATCGACACGAGGGCGCTCTGGGCATCTGCCGGCGTGCTCTCCCTGATGATCGGCTTCGGGGCAAAGGACCTGATCAGCGATATCGTCGCCGGACTGTTCATCATTTTTGAAGGCACGTTCAAGATCGGCGACTGGATCGAGGTGGGAAGCTGGTACGGAACGGTGGAGGAGATCGGGCTCCGCTACACGAAGATCGAATACAACGGAGATACCAAGTTCCTCAACAATTCCTCTGTCCGGGATCTCATCAGGGCAGAAGGGGATGTGGTAAAAGAGCTGCTGACGGTGCCCGTTCCCTATGAGACGGATCTTCTGGAGCTCGAAAAGCTGTTGAAGCGGGAGCTTCCGGTCATCGCACAGAGGCTTCCCGGGATCGCGGGCCCCCTCAAATATGAGAACGTAAGTGCTTTTGCAGACAGCGCCGTCATGATCCGGCTGTCCCTCCTGTGCACCTGTGATCTGCGCAAAAGGGCGCGCAGGGCTTTGCTGAGGGAAATCAAGCTCCTCTTTGACAGGAAGCACATCAGTATCCCGTACCACCATGTGGTGGTCAGCGATTACAGCCAGGAGATCAACACCTATATCGATACGCCGGACGAGGTGCCGGAGGAGGATGCAGAAGGCGCCGGGGAACCGGCAGGACAGGAAAGGAATTATTGCGTATAATTTAGGACAAAAAGAAGAACTCCCTCATCATCAGGCGATGAAGGAGTTCTTCTATTTTCCCGCCGGATCAGCCTCAGCTGGCCTGGCTCTCTTCGGCGGCCTGGGTCTCTGCGGCCGCGCCCTCCTTGCGCAGCGAAAAGCTGGCCATGCGGTTCTCCGCCGTGAGTGAGAGCTCCTCCTTGTTCGCCTCGTATCCCGCGGGCACCTTGAGGACGTGGGCCGTATAGTTTCCGGGCTCGGCCTCAAAGGCTGCAGAGCCGTTCTCGTCCGTGCGGTTCACCATGCACTCGGTATCCGAGCAGAACTGGACCGTGACGCCGGAGAGCGGGGAGGCGTCGTCCGCGTCCTGGACCAGGATGAGGTACGTGTTGTCGGCGGACGGGACCGCCGGGGCCCCGGCTGTGTCCTTCTGGGTCTCTGCGGCGGCGCTGGCCTGCTCCGTTTTCTGCGTCTCCTGGGCGGCGGTTCCGGACGGACTGGAGCCGGTTTTTCCTCCGCCTCCGCCTCCGCATCCGGTGAGGAGCGCGGCGGACATTCCGATCGAGAGCAGCAGTGCAAGTGCTTTTTTCATATTGTTTTCCTTTCTGTCATGTTTAAGTCCCGTTCTGCAGGACGAAAGCGTGGCGCGCCTGCTGCGGGATGGTGATCGTCACCACGGTGCCCCCGTTTTCCCCTGATGAGATCAGGAGGCTTCCGCCGCACATGAGCTCCAGCCGCTGCCGGATGTTTTTCAGCGCGATGTGCGGCCCGCTGTCATCCTCCGGACTAAAGCCGCGGCCGTTGTCAGAGACGGTGACCTCGCTGCCGGAGTCCGTTTTCCGCGTCCGTATGGAAATGCGGAAGGGGCCGGCGTAGGGATCCCTGCCGTGCTTGACCGCATTCTCCACGATGGGCTGCAGGGTCAGCGGCGGCACGCGGAACCGGGTGTGGGGCGTGTCGTAGTCGACGAACAGACTGTCCTCGTACTGCGCCTGCTCCACGGCCAGGTAGGCGCGCACATGCTCGAGCTCGGCCGAGAAGGGGATGGGCTCTGAGCTCGCGATGGCGGTGAAGTTTTTCCGCAGGTAGGTCGTGAAATCCAGGACGACCTGCCGGGCCTTCTCCGGGTCCTGGTTGCAGAGGCAGTAGATGCTCGTCATGGTGTTGTAGATGAAGTGGGGCCGCATCTGAAGCACCATGATGCTGGCGCGCTGGTTGGCGATTTCCCGCTGATGCCGGGCGATTTCCCGCTGGCGGCTGAGATCCTGCTCGATCTGGTCGGACAGAACCAGGCCGTACATGGACAGGGCCGAGAGAACAATGCAGATATCGATCAGCACAAAGACATCGACGAACAGCTGCACGAACAGCGTGAATGTCAGCGGCAGCATGGCAGCGAGAAAGCTCAGGAAGGTCTTGTGGGTAAGCCGGTTCCGGCGCCGCAGCGTGCCCTCCAGGTTCAGCAGCATGATCGCGATCAGCGGGAGCAGCAGAATCGGGTACAGCGGCCCGCGGAAATACTGCCTGTCCGGCGTGATATAGCTGAAGCCGTCGACGAAGGCGGAGGCTGTCGGCAGGAGCGCGTAGACGGCCCACAGGAGAAGCACGGCGCGAAAGAGCCTGCTGCCGCGAATGCTTTCTCCGGAGCAGTGCAGCAGGTAAGCGGTCAGCATGGGCAGCGGCAGCGAGAGAAACAGGGATTCCAGGGCCAGCACAATGCGGATGACCGGAATCGGAACCGGGTTTCGCATCAGGATGACTTCCAGAAGACCGGAAAAGCAGCTCAGCATCAGAACGGTAAAATAGCTCCGGAAGAAGCGCCTGCTCCAGCGGTCTGTGCCGGGCATGATGGCAGTGAACCACAGGCCCAGCATGCTTAGGAGCAGCGCCGCACCGCATATGATGTAGCTTAAGTGATTGATCCAGTCGTTCATGTGTCCGGGCCCCCCGTGGAAAAGGGATAGCGCAGCTTTTTCAGCTGCTGCCGCACGCTGTCCGGGGTCAGGGGCTTCAGCAGGAAGCCGCAGGCCTCGGTGCCCCAGGCGTCGAGAGAGTAGTCGGCGTAGGCGGTCAGGAACACCACGTTTGTGCGGGGATTGATCTCCAGCAGCGTGCGGCAGAGGTCAAGGCCGCTGGCATTTCCCAGCTCGATGTCCAGAATCGCCAGCGCGACCCGGTTCGCCTTCGCGTATTCCACCGCTTCCTGCGGCCAGATAAAGCCTGTCACCGCGGCGTTCGGAACCACCTCTTCCAGGACGGCCAGGCCCTCGGTGAGGATGACCCGGCTGTCGTCCACGATGATGATATTGGGTGTTTCGTCGCTCTGTGCCGCGAGGTTGAACAGGGTGTTGGAATCGACGCCGAGGCAGGAAGCGAGGCGGGGGATCATCGACGCGTCCGGCAGGCGGCTGCCGCTTTCCCAGCGGGCGACCGTCGAGTGGTTCACGAACAGCTGCTTTCCCAGCTGGCTCTGCGAAATTCCCTTTTCCGTTCTCAGCTTCCGAAGTGTTTCTGCAAACAGGACATTCATGTCGGCAAATCTCCATGGGATGCTGTCATAGGATGATATGTGGGGCGGGGCATAAAGCCTGGCTCCCACTGGCAGGCTTTTGAACCTCATATCATGATACCCCCCGCCGGCGCCAAACGCAACGGGCGGCAGGCCGCGGCTTGACAATCTGGAACAATTCCTTGTGTAAAGCATCCCTTTTCCACTACAATATAGAGTGGGTTTTTGGACAGGTTGCTGAAAGCCCCGCGGAGCGGGACCTGGACTTTTAACACAAGTGAAAGCACAGAACCGGGAAATATCTGATATACATGCATTTGACAAAACAGAAAGGAGACCAGCATGAAAGCAGATCAGATCATCAGGAACGCGAAAATCTTCACCGCGGATCAGAAGCACCCGCAGGCGGCCGCCCTCGCAGTGAAGGACGGAAAGTTTGTCTATGTGGGCGATGAGGCCGGGCTTTCGGCGTATGAGGGTCCCACCACCGATCTCGGGGGCAAATACATCATGCCCGGCATTATCGACAGCCATGTGCATGTAACCATGCCCGTCGGTTTCGAGTACGCGGACATGGGATTACGCATCGAACAGCACGGCAAGAAGGCCATCCTGGACGTCATCTCGGACTATGTCAAGGAACATCCCGGAGAGAAGCGCTACAGATTCATTCTGGAGAAGCCGTTCTTAGAGGGCGATGAGATCGTGAAGGAAGACCTCGATGCAATCTGCCCGGACACGGAGATCATGATCCAGGAGGCAGAGGGTCACAGCATTTGGGTAAATTCCAAGATTCTGGAGCGTCACGGCATTACGGACGAAACTCCTGATCCGGTTCCCGGACTGGCCTTCTATGTGAGAAAAAATGGACATGTGACTGGAAACATGTATGAGGGGTCCACGGAGGTACCCATCATTCTGGACAGTTCCATGGAACTCACTGACGAGCAGATCGAGGCGGCACTGCAGCGCTGGATCGACTATTCGGTTCATGTCGGCGTGACCTGTGTGTTTGACGCCGGCATTCCCGGGTATCCCGCATTCCATGAAAAGGTTTATCAGCGCCTGGCTGCGATGGATAGACAGGGGAAGCTGCCGGTATATATTGACGGCTGCTATGTGGTCGTGTCAGCCCGGGAGGCGAAAGAGGGCCTAAAGGAACTGAAGCGTTTCCGGGATACATATAACACGGAGCATCTGAAGATCCATACCATGAAGATCTTCATGGACGGCACGCAGAAGATCCAGACCGCAGCCATGGTCACTCCCTATGTGAACACCAACACGACTGGCTCTACCGCATTCAATGCTGAGGAGCTGTGCGAGCTCCTGAAGCATCTGAACGAGGAGAATCTGGACCTGCACCTGCACACCGTCGGTGAGCGGGCGTCCCGCGTGGTGCTGGACGGCGTGGAGCTTGCCCGGAAGGAATTTGGAGACAGCTTCCATGTGAGAGTGACCTGCGCGCATCTTGAGATCCAGGACGACGCGGATCTCGATCGATTTGCGAAGCTTGGCGTGATCGCGAACTTCACACCCTGGTGGCATGCTGCTGATCCTAAAATCGGAGCTGCCTGGCTCGGCGAGGAGCGCTCCAATAAGGGGTTCCGCTGCAAGACGATCTGGGACACCGGCGCCCTGGTAACCTGGTCCAGCGATAACATCGCATATATGGATCTTGTCACCTGGAATCCTTATCTCGGCATGGAGGTCGGTATGACCCGCCGGATCACGGAGAAGACGAAGGCTCCCGAGTACAACAGGACGGACGATGTACTCCCGCCTGCAGATGAGCGGATGAGCATCGAGGAGATGCTTCTGGGCTACACCATCAACGGCGCGAAGCAGCTGGGCATCGAGGACCGGAAGGGTTCCATCGAAGCCGGCAAGGATGCGGACTTCCTGGTGTTCGGCAAGGACCTGCTCACGGCGGAAAAGGAGGGCTTCAGCTACAACCTGCCGGAGGACGTGTATATCTGCGGGAAAAAAGTGAATTAAGGCTGAACGAACAGGACAACAGGGAATCGAAAGACTGACGGGAGGAGCTGACAATGAGCGAACTGGATCAGGCAAGGGAGCTGCTGAGGGCGCAGTACGGCGTGAACCGGCAGATCACCGGCGGCGACTACGACAGGTCGCTGGCCGTAAAGTGCGTCAACGGCACCTTTGTGGGCAGAAAGACGGACAACATCATCGCCTATAAGGGCATCCCCTTTGTCAGGAGGCAGCCGGCGGGGGAGTACCGCTGGAAGGCGCCGGTGGACGTCGTGCCGGACGACGGTGTCTATGAGGCGTATCACAACGCGAAAAGCTGCTACGGAAATGAAGGTCTGGAAACCGGTTCCCTGTTCTATTCGGGCGAGGACTGCCTCTACCTGAACGTGTGGAAAGCGGAGGATGCCGGCAGCGGGAAGAAGCCGGTGATGGTCTGGATTCACGGCGGCGCCTTTGAGGCGGGCGGGACGGTGGATCCGATGTTTGACTGCACCAACCTGCTGAAGGAGAATCCGGACATCATCGTCGTGACCGCGGCGTACAGGCTCGGCGCCTTCGGGTTCCTGCACCTTTCCCACCTGGAAGACGGAAAGGAGTATCCCGATGCCCAGAACCTGGGACTTCTGGACCAGCTCATGGCCCTGAAGTGGGTCCACGAGAACATCCCGGCCTTTGGAGGCGATCCGGAGAACGTGACGATCTTCGGAGAATCGGCGGGCGCCGGGAGCGTGACCATGCTTCCGCTGCTCAGGGGATCCCATCAGTATTTCCGGAAGGTCATCGCCCAGAGCGGCACCCCCGCGCTCACGAGATCCACAGAGGACGCCGTCGCGTGCACGAATGAGCTGATGGAGATCCTGAACTGCAGGACCGTTGCCGATCTGCTGAAGATCGACGCCCAGAAGATCATGGACGCGTCGGCGGCCCTCACCCTGCGCCAGTTCCCCGAGAGGGACGGGATCCATCTTCCCGCCGATCCGTGGGACGCCTATGAGAAGGGCGCGGCGAAGGACATTACGTTCCTGCAGGGCTGCAACAAGGACGAGATGAACTATTTCGTCGTGGGCTTCGGCGTGGACGCGTTCCGGGCGTGGGCCGCGGACCGGAAGGAAAAGAGCCTGGCGCGGCTGCACCTCACGAAGGAGGACAGGGAGCGGGTCGACAGCTTCTTACGAGACGTGAAGGGAGATGCCTATGAGCCTGACTGCCGCCTGTTCAGCCAGCTCTGGTTCAACGCCCCGATGATCCGGCTGTCCGAGTCCCAGACCGCGTGCGGCGGCAGGTCGTACACCTATTTCTTCACGCCGGAGTCGCCGGACCCGATCATGAAGTGCGGCCACGCGATCGAGCTGGCGACGGTGTTTAACCAGCCGGACATGACCGATGACATGGGAAGGCCGTTTGACGCGACCTTCCAGAAAACCCTGCGCCAGATGTGGATCCGGTTCGCGAAGACCGGGAATCCGTCGCTTTCCGCGGACATCTCCCCGGACGGCAGGGCGCACGAATGGCCGCTTTACGACACCAGGGACAGACAGGTGATGGTCTTCGACGAGTTCAACATTCACCCGGCGAAGGAATCCGAGGTGAAGATCGTGGACTGGGACAGAACGTACTTCCTGACGAGACACTACTGCATCTGAGAAAGGGAGGGCTTTATGAAGGCAGATCAGATCATCAGAAACGCGAAGATTTTCACCGCCGACAGCAAATATCCGCAGGCGACCGCCCTCGCGGTGAAGAACGGAAAATTCGTCTACGTGGGCGACGAGGCGGGCCTTAAGGATTACGAGGGCGAGGTTACGGATCTCGGCGGAAAATTCGTCATGCCCGCCATCATCGACAGCCACGTCCACGTGACCATGGGAGTCGGATTCGATTACGCGGATCCGGGCACCTCGATCCCCTGCAGCGGGAAAGCGGCGATCCTGGACTTTATAGCGGATCACGTCAAAAACCATCCCGGCGAGAAATGCTATCACTTCGGGCTGGAGAAGAAGCTTCTGGAGGGGGCGGCGATCGTGAAGGAGGACCTGGACGCGGCCTGTCCGGACAGCGAGCTGCTGATCGTGGAAGCGGAGGGGCACAGCGTCTGGGTGAACTCCAGAATGCTTGCGAGCCACGGGATTACGGACGACACGCCGGACCCGGTTCCGGGCCTGAGCTACTACGTGCGGCAGGACGGGCACCTCACCGGAAATATCTTTGAGGGTGCGGCGGAAATTCCCATCCTGCTGGACCACGCCATGGGTCTGACCGATGAGATGGTGGACGCGTCCCTTCAGCGGTGGATCGATTACAGTGTCAGTGACGGTGTCAGCTGCGTTTTCGACGCGGGAATTCCGGGGCACAACGTCTTCAACGAGCGGGTCTACAGCCGTCTCCGCGAGATGGACAGACAGGGAAAGCTGCCCGTCTATGTGGACGGCTGCCATGTGATCTCGTCGTCGCGGGAGGTGGAGGAAGGCATCAGGGAGCTGAAGCGGCTCAGGGATGAATTCGACACGGAGCACATGAAGGTTCACACGCTGAAGATCTTTATCGACGGCACCCTGAAGCTCCATACGGCTGCTCTGGTCGAACCCTACGCGGACGTTCCCAGGACGGGGATTACCGCCCTCAATAAGGAGGAGTTCGCGGACATGCTGTTAAAGCTCAATGAGGAGGGGCTGGACCTGCACCTGCACACCGTCGGCGACGCCGCCTCCCGGGTGGTGCTGGACGGCGTGGAGCTGGCCCGGAAGAAGCTTGGGGACAGCTTCCGCGTAAAGGTCACCAGCGCCCATCTGTGGGTCCAGAACGACGCGGACATGGACCGGTTCACTCCGCTCGGGGTGATCGCGAATTACACCCCCGCGTGGCACAGCGGAAACATCGGCGGAAAGCCCTATGAGCTCTGGGAGATTCTGATGGGCGAGGAGCGCGCCTCGAAGATGTACCGCTGCAGGACCATGTGGGATACGGGCGCCCTTGTGACCTGGTCCAGCGACGATATCTCCTTCGGCGATTTCAAGACCTGGAGCCCCTACCTCGGTATGGAGGTGGGCATGACGCGCCTCACCTCAGAGAAGACCGTCGCGCCGGAATGGAACCGGACCGTCGAGCCGTTTGTTCCGCTCAATGAGATCATGACCATAGAGGAAATGATCCTGGGCTACACCATCAACTGCGCGAAGCAGCTGGGCATCGAGGACCGGAAGGGCTCCATCGAGGCCGGCAAGGACGCGGACTTCCTGGTGTTCGACCAGGATCTCCTGACGGCAGAGAAGGAGGGCTTCAGCCAAAACCGGCCGAAGGACGTGTATTTCGGCGGAAGGAAGGTAAACGGATAATAATCCTTCGCAAACAATGAAATCACAAATTCACTTATCTGAGAGCTTTACCTACGGGACACTGCTTCAGTTCACCCTGCCCTCCATCGTGATGAATGTGTTCCTGTCCCTGTACATTGTCGTGGACGGGTTCTTTGTGGCCAGGTTTGTGGGCACGACGGAGTTCGCAGCCGTCAGCATGATTATGTCCGCGCTGAATATTCTCGGGACCACCGGATATATGTTCGGCGTGGGCGGCAGCGCGCTGATCGCTAAGACTCTGGGGGAACAGAAGCGGGAAGGGGCGAACAGCCTGTTCTCCCTGCTTGTGCTGGTGTCCTCCGGCCTGGGTGTGCTTCTGATGGTGCCGGGTTTCCTCTTTATGCCCTCGTTTACGGCTATGCTGGGGGCAGAAGGGCGGCTCCTGGAATGCTGCGTCCTGTACGGGCGGATCTTTATTCTGGTCCTGCCCTTCTGGATCCTGGCGTACGCGTTTCAGCTCTTCTTCGTGACCGCGGAAAAGCCCGGACTGGGCCTCGCGTTCACCGTGTGCGCGGGTCTCTGCAACGCGGTCCTGGACGCGGTTTTTATCATCGTGTTTCACTGGGGACTCGCGGGCGCGGCGGCGGCCTCGGCCATCAGCCAGGTGGTGGGGGGATTCTTTCCGCTTGTTTATTTCATCCGGAAGAACGACAGCCTCCTGAAGCTGGTAAAGCCGGTGTGGGATGGCAGGGCCCTCCTGAAATCCTGCATCAACGGGACCTCGGAATTCATGTCAGAGGTCTCCATGTCCTTTGTGGGCATGATCTACAACGTCCAGCTCCTGAAATACGCGGGGGAGGACGGAGTTGCCATCTACGGCGTGCTGATGTATGTGAGCCTGGTCTTTTCCGCCATTTTTGTGGGCTATTCCAACGGGATCGGACCGGTCATCAGCTATCACTACGGGGCGCAGAACCACGAGGAGCTCAAAAACCTCCGGAGCAGGAGCATGGTGATTATCGGGCTTACCTCTGTCACGATGGTCCTTCTCTCGGAGGCCCTTGCCCGCCCGCTCTCGGAGGCGTTTTTCCGGGGGACGGGAGAGCTGGTGCCGGCTTCCGTGCACGCCTTTCGGATTATTTCTGTCGCATACCTGTTCACGGGCGCGGCTGTTTTCAGTTCCAGCTTCTTCACCGCTCTGAACAACGGGCAGATCTCGGCCCTGATCTCCTTTTTGCGGACCTGTGTGTTTGAGCTGGGGGCGGTGCTTCTGCTGCCGCTTTTGCTGGGCGTGAACGGCATCTGGTATTCGACTGTGTTCGCGGAACTGATGGCGGCGCTTGTGGGAGGAATCTGTATCGCGGCGTTTCAGAAGAGGTATCACTACTGAGCCGGCGATTCACTTAAAATGAAAGGTACCGGGCGTAAGGCTCAGACCGGTCCCGAAAGCGGAGAAAACAGAAAAACAGCAGAATCCCGAAACATCGGACAACAGAGAAGGAGCAGAAGATGGGATACAGTGAGAACAGAAAAATCACGGACGGAAATTACGACAGGTCGCTGGCGGTGAAGTGCGTCAACGGGACCTTTGTGGGAAGAAAGACCGACAATGTCATCGCCTACAGGGGCATTCCCTTTGTGGGGAAGCAGCCCATCGGGGAGTACCGCTGGAAGGCCCCGGTAGACGTGGTCCCGGACGACGGCGTGTACGAGGCCTATTACAATGGGAAGAGCCCCTGCCAGCACAAGGACTTCAGCCTGGACGACACGCTGGCCAACCAGGGGGAGGACTGCCTCTACCTGAACGTCTGGAAGACGGACGACGCGGGCGATGTGAAGAAGCCGGTCATGGTGTGGGTTCACGGCGGCGCCTTCGAATTCGGCGCGGCGGCCTTCTCGCTGTTTGACTGCGACAACTTCCTGAAGGAGAATCCGGACGTCATCGTCGTGACCGTGGCGTACCGGCTCGGCGTCTTCGGGTACTTCCACCTGTCCCACCTGCCGGACGGGAAGGAGTTCCCGGACGCGCAGAACTTAGGACCCCTGGACCAGCTCATGGGGCTCAAGTGGGTCCACGAGAACATCGCGGCCTTCGGCGGCGATCCGGAGAACGTGACGATCTTCGGCGAGTCCGCCGGCGCAGGCAGCGTGTCCCTGCTCCCGCTGCTCAAGGGCTCCCACAAGTATTTCGGGCGGGTCATCGCCCAGAGCGGCTCCCCCACCCTCACCAGGTCCGCGGAGGAGGCCATCGCCTGCACGAACGACATGATGGAGGTCCTGGGCTGCAGGACGGTCGCGGATCTCATGAAGGTCGATGCCAGGAGGCTCGCGGACGAGTCCGAGGCGGTGAGACTGCGCATCTGCCCGGAGAGGGACGGCATCCACCTGCCCCTGGACCCCTACGCGGCGTACGCGGGGGGAGCGGGGAAGGATATCGACTTCATGCTGGGCTGTAACTACCGGGAATTCGACTGGTTCGCGGCCGCCATGGAGGAGGAAGGGATCAGGATCCTGTACGCCGACCGCAGGGAGCGGAAGTACAGCAAACTGCCCGCGGATGTGAAGGCGAAGATCGACAGCTTCCTCGAGGACGTGAAGGGAGAGGGCTGCGAGGCGGAGTGCCGTCTCTTCGACCAGATCTGGTTCAATGCGCCGGTTTTGCGGCTCTCGGAGGACCTGACAAAGGCGGGCGGCAGGGTCTTTGCCTATTACTTCACGGCGGAGCCCGGACACGGGGTGGAGCTGGAGATCGTGTTCCATCACCAGAACACGGACGAAAGCCTTGGGAAGGTCTTTGACAGCACCTTCGGAAGCATCATGCGGAGGCTGTGGGTGCAGTTCGCGAAGACTGGAGATCCCTCCCTCAGCGCGGACATTTCCCCGGACGGCAAGGCGAAGAACTGGCCGGTCTACGATCCGGAGAACCGGCAGGTGATGGTCCTCGACGAGTTCGACGTGCATCCGGAGAAGGAATCCGCGAAAAAGATCGTGGACTGGGACAGAACCTACGGCCTGACGGACTACTACCTGTTCTGACGGGAGATGGCGGAAACCACGCCGCGGCAGGCCGGGCCTGATTCATTTGATCGCGTCCGGCCTGCTGTGCCCTGATCAATGGGAAAATCTGATATAGTAAGGGGGATGTATGGCAAGGAATATTCTTCTGACCTCGCTCGGCGAAGCCGGAAACGAGCTTCCCATGAGCTATTATTCCGTTCCGAAGGAGTACGGCTTCGACTACTGCGACGCGCTCCTGGAGGCGGAGGCCGGAATCAAGGCGATGCTGGCCAGGTTTCCCATTGATGAGATTATCGTCATCGGCGGCGCCGGCACATACGACGGGCATGACGAGCTGAATGCCGTCCCGCTCGGGTACGGGAGCAGACTGTACGGGGAGGACCGGACGTCCTTTTCCGCCTACCGGCTGCTTCAGTACCGGCTCGCCCAGTTCGCGGACGAGATAGCGCTGGACCAGAAGGCGGAAGAGGAGCTCCTGCCCGGGGAGGCCAGAGAGAAGCTGGCCCGCTTTGTCCAGGAGTTCCAGGAGGGCAGCGGGGAGCTGCAGAAACGAAAATTCAACCGGCTGTTCGACGCGTTTTCGCAGAGCAGCAGCGCCTGGAACGCCCTGAGAAAGGCGCTCCCTGAGGCCTTTCCGGAGGCGAAGGAGCACCCGGGGCGCTGGATCCGGGGGGTCAGAAGCTGTCTCTACGAGGCGCTGAAGCCCTCGGCAAAGCTGGAGCTTCTGCCCGTCAACGAGGAGACCTGCATGCGCTTCGTCCCGGAGGACAGCATGACGGACGGCGGGCAGTGGGTCGAGCAGATGATGGCCATGGAAAAGACCATCGTGGAGGACCAGGGGGATGTGAACCTCTACGTCTCCCTGAACAGCGCCGACGCGGGAGACAACTTCATCGTCATGAACCTGCTGGACATCCTGGTCTCCATGCCGGAGAGCCGGGTGCGCCTGGAGAAGATCTTCACGCTCCAGAGCCGGAAAAAGCAGCTGACCGGCACCATACGGGACGACACCGATGGCTTCGGCGTCTCGGAGCTGTTCCACGGCCTTCACGCCTTCCTGAATTACGGCAAGGCGGACCTGATCGTGAAGCAGTGGGAGCAGAGCGGAGAGAACAACCCCAGCGTCGCCGGGATGGTCTATGCCATGCGCCGCGTGGACGTGGGACTCTCCATGTGCAACATCCCGGAGGTGGAGGGCGGCATTCTCCGCCTCAGGAAGCTGTTCCGGGATGAGCGGTTCTGGCGGGAATCCGGGTGTTACGGCATGATGTTCAGCATGATCGCGGAGAGCATCCGGGAGGACTACGGCGCCCTCCTTCTGGGCGATGGGGAGATCCCGTTTATCGAGCTGGTGAAATGGGCCTACCGGCACCAGTTTTACCAGCAGACCCTGACCCTGATCGAGTCCAGGGCACCGGAGAACCTGGTGCGGTCGGGCGTGTTCTACTACTGCGGCGACGAGGCGAAAAAGGACCAGGTCACACAGCTGTTCGCGCGGCAGCGGCTGGAGCTGAAGCCCTACGAGTACTATAAGATGGACCAGATCGACCACTACTTCATCAAGAGCTATGACCGCTCGAGAACCAAGGGCATGGGCGAAAGGGGAGAGGACCCGCAGCGCGTGTACGCGGCACTCAGGACGAAGTCTCTTGAGAACACCGACGACGCGCTGATTACAGGCCTGACCGCCTGCGGCAGCACGGAAACGCTGCAGAACCTCCTGTTCGCCTATTATCACATCAGCGTCGTGCGCAACAAGATCAGCCACGCCGACGCGTCCGCCATGGCCGAGACCCGGCTCATGGTATCGGAAAGCGACGACAATTCGGCGCTGGCCTGGATGAGGGACAGCATTGATTACTTCATCGCCTGCTATGAGAAGGCGATGGCGGAAGTTGAGGGCAGGCATCCGGAGGTGGTCCTCATTACCGGAAACGAGGTCCGGATTGCCTCGGAGCGTCTCAGGAGAGAGCGCAATTGAAATGAAAAAGCTGTTCACAATTGATGATTTTGCGATCGCCTTCGTGTCCGCGATGGGTTACGGATACGGGGAAACACTTGCCAGGCTCTTCGGCTGGCCGGAGCTTCTCTGCGTGGCGGCAAGCTTTGCCCTCGGTATTGCCAGCGAGGAGATCGTCTACGCGATCGCCTTCAGCAAGGCAGTCCAGAAAAAGCCGGCGAGGCGGTTTGGGTTATACGCGGCGATTGTCCTTCTGTTTCTTGCCGCGCACTGGTTTTCGGTCTGGTGGATGGGAGTCTCCCTGATGGACTACCTCCTGGAGGAGTTCGGCTGGGTCGTCGGCCTTCCCGTCCTCGGCTTTGTGGTGAACCTGCTGATCCGAAAATACCGGGTGCAGAAGATCCGGGAGCTTTACGGGGACGGAAGCCAGGGCTATGTCTTCGATCTGAAGAAAGAGGACATCGAGGAGACCAACCGACAGAACCGGGCGATCTCGGGCGCGTACGATTCCGACCTCGCGGTCAGGACAAGAACCGGGATCTATGTCGGGGAGAGGCATGATAATACGGTTTTCTACATGGGGATTCCCTACGCGGTTCCGCCGGTGGGAAGCCTCAGGTGGAAGGCGCCGGAGCCCCTTCCCTCCTCGGAGGCGGTGTACGAGGCCATCAATTTCGGCGCCTCTGCGGTCCAGGTGGAGCACAAGGGCCTGATTTTAAAGCATCACAGGCAGAGCGAGGACTGTCTCACCCTGAACATCTGTGTCGGAGACCAGGAGAAGAAAGGCGGAAAGCCGGTCCTCGTGCTGTTTCACCACGGGGATTACACGTACGGCGGCTCGGCCGATCCGTTGCTGTACGGGAACCGCTTTGTGAGCGCCCACCCGGACACGGTGTTCGTGAGCTTTAATTACCGCCTCGGGATTTTCGGCTTTATTGATTTCTCTGAGGTGCCCGGCGGCGAGGCGTATCCGGACGCCCTGAACCTGGGGCTTCTCGACCAGATCGCGGCGCTCCGGTGGATCAGGGAAAACATCGCCGCCTTCGGGGGCGATCCGGACAACATCACGGCGATGGGCTTCGAGTCCGGAGCAGGCTCCATCCTGATGCTGGCGGCCAGCGAAAAGGCGAAGGGGCTCTTCCAGAGGGCGCTTGTGTTCTTCGGCAGCCCGGAGGACGCCTACGACACGCCGCAGAATGCCAGGGCCCTGACCCGGGACCTGCTGAAGGAGACAGGGGCGTCTTCGATGGAGGAACTGCAGAAGCTGGACACCGAAACACTGAAGGCGGCGGCCCAGAAGCTCTGGCGGAATATCCTGGCGCCCACCCGCGACGGTGTATGGTTCCCCAATGACCTGTACAGCGCCTTCCGGGAGGGGGCCGCTTCAGGCATTTCCTTCATCATAGGCATTTCGGGAAATGAGCGGCAGGTATTCCACTCCGTCCTTGGTGACCAGAACTACGCGGACATGGTCAAGGCGGCCGCGGAGGATATGCGGAACGCGCTGTACAGCGGCGATTCGGGCGCTTCGGAGGAGGATTCCAGGACAGAGGCATTCACCCGGGAAGGAATTTCCGACCAGGCGGAGCGTGTTGAGCAGTGGCTCGCCAGCTGCATGTATCAGGGCGCCGAGTGCCTGATCGAGGGCGGGAGCAAGGTGCATCTCATGTACTGGGAGGACAAGCCCCTGATCGGGAAGCTGGGAGCGGGTACGGTGGACGCGGCGGCGTCTCTCCTCGGGAACAGGGAAGCGCTGCAGATGTACGGAAACGTGATGAATGAGGAGCTCTCCGAGGTGCTGCAGGCGCTTCTGAAGAAATTTGCCGCCGGGGAGGCCCTGCGGCTGTACCCGAACGAAATCAAGGGGGTCGATGCCCTCAACTGGAAGGCGTTTCCGGGGGCGCTCACGGTTTCGGAGGGAAGAATCCAGGTGAGCGGGAAGTCCCGGGGCTGAATACCAGGCTCCGGCGGCCGGAATAAAATATAAGAACAGGGAGAACGGACATGAATCTATTACAAGGGCTTGGCAGCATGATGAAAGGAAAGAGCGGGAAGAAGCTTGCGCTTCTGACTGTGCTGACGAGCCTGCTGGCTGCGTGCATCGTAATTCCCGCAGTGCTCTATCTGAACAATTACAGCAAGCTGAAGCTTCTGGACCAGTATATCTGCGAGGGCCCCTCCATCCTGGAGGACCGGGAGAATGAGCTGGACAGGCGGAGCGCGGTCTTCGAGGAAGACGCGCTGGCCCGGGGAGAGCTGGGGGCAGGAATCTGGTCGGAGGAGCTGGTGGCTTCTGCGGATGAGCGGCTGCAGCACATCCGGGACATGATTTCTGCGGAGAGCGTCTCCCTTGTGGATGAGGGCGGAGCGGTCCTGAACACCACCGGGATTGCGATCCCGGCGGAGGTGTTCGAGGAGCAGCTCCGGGCAATGGAGCCCCGCACGCCTGTTTTTGCGCTTTATCAGACCCCCGCGGAGGATGACGGGAAAGCGGAACAGGATGACGGCAGTCTGCTGGTGATGATCCCGCTGGAAGAGGAGGCCGGTCACAGACTGGTGTTTGAATTCTCCTGTAAGCCCCTCCTGGAGCTGCACAATACGCTGGTAGGCGGGACCAACGTCCTGGAGCGCATGCTCTCCGGGCTGGATGCCTACGCCTATATCCGGAGAGGCGACGGCGATCCGGTGGGATTTCCGCTGGACGACTTTACGGAAGCAGAGAAGGAGCGCCTGGACAGACAGGCCCTGTACCTGTTCCAGAGACAGGGCGGATTCCTCCGCATCGTGGGGGAGAGTTCCATCAGAGTGTCGACAATCCTGGGCAAGCCCGCCCTCGCGGTGCGGAAGGTTTACCCGGAGCGGGATACGGCCCTTCTGTTCCTCGTTCCCCTGTGGAGCCTGATCGCCACGGGCGTGTACAGCGCGGCGGCCATTGTGGCGTTCATTATCGCGAGCCTGATCCTGTTTTCCCTCTATGTGTTTCTGCTCAGCCGGGAGAAGCAGGGATGGGAGGCAGATGCAGATGCGAATCCCACACAGAGACTGAGCCGCCGGGCGCGGGCTGGGCGGGTGATCATGTTCGCTGCTGTCGGAATCTTCTCGGCGATGCTGATCCTCCTGGAGAGCCGCGCCACGACTGCCTTCATCGGCAGCACCAGGGGGATCGCACTCCAGAGCGAGATCGATTGGTACCAGAACCAGGGGAAGAAGATCCGCAGCACCTATACCGATCTCTACCGGACCCGCGCCGAGTCCCTGGCAAAGCTTCTGACAGAGCACAGGGAGTATCGGACAAGAAAGGATCTGCAGGCGCTCTGCGGGACCATTCAGGCGGAGTACCTGATGCTCTTTGACGAAACCGGGCAGGAGCTTCTTTCCACCAACAGCTATACCGGCTTTTCCGCAGCAGGATCAAACGCCAATCTGAGCGAAGAATACCGGGCGGTGCTGCTGGGCTATCCCTCCGTGGTGGTGGGTCCCGAAGCGGATCCCTATACCGGAAAGCAGAAGATCGGCGCGGCAGCGCTCCTGACACAGACCGACGGTCTGGCGGACGGGTTCCTGCTGGCCGTGTTCGGCGCGGATGAAATGGAGGCGGAGCTCGAAGCGGGAAGCCTCGAGAACACGGTGAACACCTTCGCCCTGTCGGACGGGCAGAAGGCCGCCATGATCGACAATGAGAGCCACCTGTTTCTCGCCCATACCGACCGGGACGCGATCGGGCTTGACGCCAGGTATTATCTCGAGGAGGAGACCTACGGCGCGGATTACTCCGGCTTCACGGAGTACGACGAGCGCGACGTATACGTGTGCGGCACCTCGGACGGAGCGAAAAGTCTCCTTCTGATCTTTCCCGCCCGTTTCGATGCGTACATGGGCGGAATTGCCGCCCTGCTCATCGCCATCGTGCTGATGCTTCTCGGATTGTTCTACTGTCCGAGGGTTTGCAGGCTTATCGCGGAGAAAAAGGTGGCCGGAGAAACGGAGGAGGTTGGCATGCTTTCCGGAAGGGATCCGATCGTTCTCTACTCCAGGGGCTACGCCCTGTTCTTCTCACTGTTTGCCGCGATTGCCTTCCTGGGGGCGTACACCATACAGTGGCCCGCCTTTACCTTTATTTACGGGGGCTTCTGGTCCAGGGGAGTTCATCTGTTTGCCATCTGGGCGGCGATCCTGTTCCTGGCCGGTTCATCGCTGGCCGTGTTCTGCGTCAGGGTCTGGCTGCGTGGAGCGCAGAAACGCTCGAGTCTCCGGACCAGGACGGTGCTGAAGCTGGCCGACAGCATGATCGCCTATGCCGCGGGCATCCTGATTGTGGCGGTGATCCTGTATATGTTCGGCGTCAACACGGTGGCGCTCCTGGCATCCGCCGGTATTGTCTCCATTGCAGTCGGTATGGGCGCCAAGGATATCGTCTCGGACACGGTGGCCGGGCTGTTCCTGATCATTGAGGACTCGATCCACATCGGGGACCAGGTGAGCGTGGGCTCCTGGAAGGGAACGGTCACGGACATGGGAATCCGTACCACGAAGATCACCGACGAGAGCGGAAACGTAAAGATCCTGAACAACAACAAGATCAGCGACATCGTCAATATGAGCCGGAAGAAGGACGGCTCCGGCACAGAGGAAACGAAAACGTAATTTGTTTTCGGCGCCATATCATAGGCTCAATTTATCCAGACAAAACAACAGGCAGCCCTGCGGATCAGCCGGATCCCGGGGCTGCATACAGAGAGGATTAGAAACATATGAAAAAAAGGATTGGACTTCTTCTTTTGCTGATTCTGGTGATGGCGGCGCTCTGCAGTCCCGCGTACGCAGATACGGGGATCGGCATCGAACCCGGCGACACCATGCCGGACTTCACGGTGTCCCTGACGGACGGGTCGACGGCGACGCTCTCGGAGGTCCTGAAGGAGAAGGACCTGGTTGTGCTGAATATCTTCGCCAGCTGGTGCCCGCCCTGCGAGCGGGAGTTTCCGGAGATGGAGGCGGTCTACCAGGAAAAGAAGGCCCAGATGGAGATCATCGCGGTCTCCGGAGACCCGGAGGACACCATGGAGATCATGACCGACTATAAGGCCGGCCACTCCCTCTCGTTTCCCATGGGCCTCGCCGGCGACGCCCTGGATTTCCTCAGCATTTCCGCTTTCCCAACCACGATTCTCATCGACAAAAACGGCAAGGTGGGAATGGTCAAGATCGGCGCCTTTATGGACAGAGCGGAGTTTGAGGAAAAGATCGGCCACTTTCTCGCCAAGGATTACGAGGGAGATCCCCTGGAGTTTGAAAAGGCCTTCAACATCGTCCCCTATCTGCTCGGCTGGGTTGCGCTCAGCGCCCTGATGCTGGTCGTCGGCAGATGGGGCATTCTGAAGAAGGCCGGGAAAAAGGGCTGGCACAGCCTGATCCCCTTCTTCAACGTCTACGAGGAATATGACACGGTCTGGAACGGCTGGCTCGGCCTGGTGGCCGGGCTCTGTGTCCCGCTCAGCTTCATAGCCGCGATATCCGAGCTTCCCGGCATCGTCGCCACCGCGCTGAGAATTCTCAGGTGGGGAATCGGCATTCCGGAGAGCCTGAAGCTCGCCAAGGCCTTCGGAAAGGGAAAGGTGTTCGGCTTTCTGATGGCCCTGCCCTTCTTCCGGGAAGTGGGCCGGCTGATCCTCGGTGTGGGGAAGGCCAGATACCAGCAGTTATGAATAACAACGACTGAACGGCGCCATCGACGTGGGCTATATTCTGACGAAGCAGTAATATGCCTAAGCAGTCATCTGATTTGTCGATCAAAGCACAGCAGCACCACAGCATAAGAAAGAAGGCGGTCCGGTCCGGGCCGCCTTTTCATAAATTCAGCGCATGGATACTGTAACTTTGGTGATGTAATGATTAGGAGGAGACAGCTGAAAAGGCTGTCTCTTTTTATGCCTGAAGCGAGAACGGAGCTGCGGTAAAAGATCAATCTCCCACATCTAAGCGCACTGCGGGGAAACTACCTGCCGGTTTGCCTGCACCACGGTTTTCACGTGGGGCACCCACAGAGCGCCTGCGGAACAGGAAGGAATACCAGAAATTAAGAAATACCCCTAAAAATGCGAATTATCTGAAAATATTCCTACTTTCTGTGAGTTCCGACTAAAAGGGGCCCTAACTATAATAAAAGTATCACAGGAAGGGGGAGGCGAGGCCAATGCAGATTCAATATGAATACGACCACGAAGCATTCGGCAGACGCCTTCAGATCGCCCGGGAACGAGCCGGCTATGCGACGCAGGAGGTGCTCGCAAAAGACATGGACGTCTCGCCCAAGTACATCAGCAAGCTGGAGACAGGTGTCTCCACGCCGTCCCTCCCCTATATCATGAAATTCGCGGAGCTGACCCACACGGACCTGAATACCCTGCTTCTTTCGAACTACGAGGGGGAAAAAGAACAGGCTTCTCAGCATCTGTATATCGCAGAGGCATCGCCGGTCCTTTCACCGGACGCGGGACTCTCCAGAAAGGGCAGGAAGATCTACTACCAGGTCAGCAAGTACCTGGAGGAGATCCTGCGGGAAAGCCAGATCTGAAACAGGATCGTGGCGGAGCGGGTCTTGCCGGAATCAATTCAATCGTGCTCGGCTTGCCGAGCGCGCGCGGTCAGGACAGTGCGCTTGCGCGCTTTCCTCTGTCTTGACCTGCGATCCGCCGGAGGCTCAACTCAGTGGGGGATTGTCACCCGCCACTGAGTCAAGCTTATTTCTTGTACCCACCGCCTATAGAGGCGGGGGACTCCCCCACTGAGTTGAACGGAAAAAGCGCTGAACCAGTCGACAAGTGTGGCTGACTCAGCGCTTTTTATTTCCTACAGTTCCAGCAGCCTCTCCCCGTTTCCGCCCAGGATCAGCTCCAGGGCCTCTGCCGGGATGGGCAGGCTCCTTAGGAAGTTCAGGCTCTCCTCGGGGGAGCTCCAGGGGCTGTCGGTGCCGAAGAGGATCCGCTCCGGGCCGAAGGCCTCGTAGAGCTTCATGAAGGCCTCCTGGTCCATCATGGGCAGCTCCTCCGGCCGGTAGTGACCGTCATTCAAGGGGCAGATGGCCCCGGTGGAGAAGGCGGTGTCCAGGAGCACGCCGGTGTCGCAGAGCTGGTCCGGCACCTCTTCCCAGTTCCGCCAGCCGCCCATGTGGGCGGCGATCAGACGGAGCTCCGGCATCTCCCGCATCACGTGCCGCAGCATGGCGGGAGAGCAGCGCACTTCCCCAGGGTAACCGATGTCAAGCCCCGCATGGGTGACCACCAGGAGCCCAAGCTCCGCAGCCCGGTCAAGGATCCGGAGAAATTTGAGGCTGTCAACATCCGCCCCCTGGTAGACCGGGTGGATCTTGAAGCCCTTCAGGCCCAGGGCCTGGATTCGGGAGAGCTCGGACCGGCAGTCCTCGTAGTCCGGGTGAATGCAGCCGAGAGAGAAGAGGCCCGCTTCCCGGAACCGCTCATTCAGGGCGGCGGAGGCGTCGTTGATGTGGACCACCTGCTTCGGGGAGGTGGCGACGGGGAGTATGACGGAGTGGTCTATGCCGGCCCGCGCCATGTTGGCGAGGAGGCCTGCTGTGGTGCCGTCGGAGAAGGGCCTGGAGTGAGACACGTGACTCAGGGACTCCACGGTCTTGGCGGCGATTTTGTCTGGAAACGTGTGGGTGTGAAAATCGATAACCATAAAAAACCTCAAAAACAAAAAAAGTGAAACCTGCCACGGGCCAGTATACCTGTTTTTCCTTGGCTTTTGCAAGTTTTTTGCGGGTTCGCCACTGGACAATCGGGGCAGAATACGGCAAACTAGAGGGGTCATACAGAAAAGCATGAAAGAGAGAAAAACGATGGAACAGTTCTTTAAGCTGAAAGAAAACGGCACCAACGTGAAAACAGAGATTCTGGCCGGCGTCACCACCTTTATGACCATGGCGTACATCCTGGCGGTGAATCCCGGAATCCTGAAGGCGGCGGGCATGGACCCGGGGGCGGTGTTTACCGCCACGGCCCTGGCCTCCTTCATCGCGACCGTCTGCATGGCGCTCTTTGCCAACAAGCCCTTTGTGCTGTCCGCCGGCATGGGCGTCAACGCCTACTTTGCCTACACGGTGGTCCTCGGCATGGGCTACACCTGGCAGGAGGCCCTGGCGGCCGTCTTTGTGGAGGGCCTGATCTTCATCGTGCTCTCCCTGACCAACGTCCGGGAGGCGATCTTCAACGCCATTCCGCCGACCTTAAAGGTGGCGGTCTCCGTGGGTATCGGCTTCTATATCTGCTTCATCGGCCTGCAGAACGCGAAAATCGTGGTGGACAGCGCCACCCTGGTGGGCATGTACTCCTTCCGGAGCTCCCTGGCGGACGGGACCTTCTGCTATGAGGGCATTTCAGTGCTCCTGGCGCTGATCGGCATCATCATCACGGCGGCCCTGCTGGCCAAAAACGTGAAGGGCAGCATGCTGCTGGGTATCCTCGCCACCTGGGGCATCGGCATGATCTTCCAGGTCGCCGGGCTCTACGTGCCGAATCCCGACGCCGGGTACTACAGCATGTTCCCCAGCGCCATCGTGGCGATGCCGGCATCGCTCGCGCCCACCTTCTTAAAGATGGATTTTTCCATCCTGGGGACGGTGAACTTTATCACCGTAATCTTTGCTTTCCTCTTTGTGGACACCTTCGACACCCTGGGCACCGTGATCGGCTGCGCCTCCCGGGCGGACATGCTGGATGAGGAGGGCAAGCTCCCGGAGATCAGGGGCGTGCTCCTGGCAGACGCCATCGGCACCACTGTGGGCGCCGCCATGGGAACCTCCACCGTCACCACCTTCGTGGAGTCCTCCTCCGGAATCGTGGAGGGCGGAAGAACGGGCCTTACGGCCATCACCTCGGCGCTGCTGTTCCTGTCCGCCGTCTTCTTCTCGCCCCTGTTCCTGGCGATCCCGTCGGCGGCTACGGCCCCGGCCTTCGTGATGGTGGGCTTCCTCATGATGCAGCAGATCACCAAGATCGACTGGAACGGAGAGCTCAGCGAGGCGGTTCCGGCCTTCATCACCATCTTCGCCATGCCCTTCCTGTACTCCATTTCCGAGGGCATCTCCTTCGGCATCATCTCCTATGTGCTGCTGAACCTGGTGGTGGGAAAGACGAAGAAGATCACGCCCCTCATGTATGTGCTGGCGGTGATCTTTATTCTGAAATATGTGATTCTGTGATAGTCCGGCACGCTGATTATGTGCTACAATTTCACAGGAACTAAGGATACCCATTGGCGGGACCCGGCGTCCGCGCCAGTGGGTTTTTCTGTTTCCCAGCGCAGCGCGGCCCCTAAGGGCCGGAAAGGAATAAAAGTATGGATGAGAACAGCGTACAGAAAGACGATACCCTGGAGGGAGCGGCCGATACCCGGAACGGCGTCAAGCGGATGATTTTTGTGGTCATCTCGATCCTGTTGGAGGTGGCGATCGTCTACCTCTTCAACGTTCGTTTCGTCAGGTATGCCATCTGGGCGTCTGCGCTGGCGCACCTGGTGGCGGCGGGCGCCGTGCTCTTCATTTTCGGCCAGCACAAGACCCCCTCGGTCAAGATGCCCTGGATCATGCTGATCATGGCATTTCCGGTGTTTGGACTGACGCTGTACCTTCTGATCGGCCTGAACGGCTCCACCAGGAAGATGCGGCTCCGCTACGAAGAGGTGGACAAGAAGCTGCTGCCGCTGTTAAAGCGGGGCACGGAGGCAGAGGAGAAGCTGGAGCAGGCCGATTCCACCTGCGCCCGGCTGGCCTCGTACCTCAAAAACTACGCCGGATACCCGGTCTACAACGACACGGCGGTGGTCTACTACCCGGAGGCGACGCTCGGCCTGGAGGCCCAGCTGAAGGACCTCTCCGAGGCGAAGCGCTTCATCTTCATGGAGTACCACGCCATCGAGGACAAGGAGAGCTTTCACCGCATCGAGGAGGTGCTGGTCCGGAAGGTGCAGGAGGGCGTGGAGGTGCGCCTCTTCTACGACGATATGGGCAGCATCGGCTTCATCACCACGGATTTCGTGAAGCGCATGGAGGAAAAGGAGATCCGGTGCCGGGTCTTTAATCCCTTCGCGCCGGGCCTCAACGTGTTCCTGAACAACCGGGACCACCGGAAGATCACCGTCATCGACGGAAAGGTGGGCTTCACCGGCGGCTACAACATCGCCAACGAGTACTTCAACCTGACCCACCCCTTCGGGTACTGGAAGGATACCGGCATCCGCCTGGAGGGGCCGGCGGTGCGGAGCCTCACCGTCACCTTCCTGGAGATGTGGAACGCGGTCAGTGAGGACGACGTGAACGATGCGAACCCGCAGCAGTACCTCCCGGAGGTTCCCGCGAACCCGGCGGCGGAGGGCTTTGTGCAGCCCTACGCGGACAGCCCCATGGACGAGGAGCACGTGGGAGAGAACGTCTACATCAGCATTGCGGAGGGGGCCCAGCACTACGCCTGGTTCATCACCCCCTATCTCATCATCACGGACGAGATGACCCACGCTCTGGGTCTGGCGGCGAAGAGGGGGGTGGATGTCCGGGTGATCACGCCCGGCATCCCGGACAAGAAGCTGATCTACAGCGTCACCCGGTCCTACTACGCGGGGCTTGTCCGGAACGGCGTGCGGATCTTCGAGTACACCCCCGGCTTCTGCCACTGCAAGATGTCCG